>JACCED012038325.1_pt1 | contig 12535 bp, 12 predicted proteins | sample 7455021 | NCBI WGS metagenome assembly JACCED01 (sample SAMN15323456, study PRJNA562643) | freshwater metagenome | isolation source: river surface water | place: USA:Blue River Watershed | collected 2017-08-19
TGAAAATGTTAAAACATGAAGCTATCTTAACGACGCAAGAGAAAAAACTAGTTGGCACTTTAATAAATTATAAGGAGTCACAGTTACTTTATCAGAATCGTATAGCTTTCTTTTGTGGTAATATTGAAGACTTATTACCTGATAATAAATGGGCTAACATGTTTATTCATTTAATGAATAAGCAGCCTGATAGTTATTTTTCATGTAATAAATCTATCTTAGCTAATTTAATAAAGTTGACAAAAAAAGAAAATATAGGTAACGTATTAACATTAGAATATACTAACTTTGAAATAGTTATATACGGTATTGACAGTAAATTAAATGTTAGTACAAATAGTAAAAGTATTTCACCAGACATATATTTTTTAAATTATGTTAAAATTTTAATTAAATCAGGATATTGGTATACTTGGAAAATATTTTATGATGAGCTTTTTAGTATAATACAATACGATTCTTTTTATATTCTTTTACCTAACGTAGTATAATGCTTTATAACACTAGTGCAGTTTCTCAGCAGCCTGATTATGCTTCACATTTATCGTTTCGTATAAATTCAAGTGAAAACAAATGGGCAATTAAATTGTATGAACAAATGCGTTTTAATTTTTGGATACCCCAAAAAATTAATCTTACTCAAGATATTAATGATTATAGTAAATTGTCAGATGATGAAAAATTTGCATTTAAACGCATATTAGCTTTTTTAGTTTTTTTAGATAATATTCAAACGACTAATCTAACATATCTTAGCGCGGCAATAGAAACCCCTGATATTAAATGTTGTATTGCAGAACAAATAAGTCAAGAATATTTACATTCACAATCATATCAATATTTAATTGATACTGTATTACCTACAGAAGATAGAAATGAAATTTATTCTTTAGTACAAACGGATAACGAGTTAAAAGTACGTAGTCGCTTTATTTTTCGATTATTTGCTGAGTATATAGAAAGTCCAAGTTATTATACTTTTGTGTTATCTTTAGTAGCCGACTATATTTTAGAAGGTTTATATTTTTATTCCGCATTTAATTTCTTTTATAGCTTATCGTCACGTAACTTATTAAAAGGTTGCGCGGATATGATTAAATTAATTCATAGAGATGAGTTAACACATGTAACATTGTTTAAACATTTAATATATTTAGTCACTAAAGATCAAGATCCTAGTTATTTAGATTTTAATTATAAAGACTTCTTTTTCCAAGCTATAGAAACTGAAGTCAAGTGGATGAATTATGTTTCTAATAACATTATAGGTTTAAATAAACAAGATAATAGAAAATCTATTCAATATCTTGCCCACCAACTTATGCGTAATTTAGGACTAATTTCACCTTTTACTAATGTAACTAATCCTTATTTACATTTGGCAAAAATAGCAGATATTCAAGGTCAAGCGTCATCTAAAGTAAATTTTTTTGAAGGTAACGTTACTAGTTATACGCAAGCATCCAGTATTAAAAACTGGGATTTTTAAAAATAGTTGGCGAAAAGATTAATTTGTGTTATATTAAATTTAATTCTTGGATAAATATATGTTTACCTACGCATTAACTAAAAATATTAAAGCAAAGCTTTATTCTATCTTTGAGGATGGTGTCGAAATTATTCGTAGTTTATCTAAGAAAAAAGTTTTTATACTTTTGGAAAAACTTAATGAATCAAGAAGTACAGGATATATTCAATCAGATCGAGTTTGCGAAGCAAATAGACACAGTAGCGTCGATATGCCAAATTCTAGAAACACTATCAGTCAAACCAGAATACATTGCCCGTCTACTCAAATGCGAAGCGAGTCTAAAATATCGTCTGTATCGACTACACGAGCAATTACGTGCGACAGATCGAACTCAACTGATATATCAGCTTCAACGCGAGAACTCTTCGCTAAGTCAAGGGAAACAAATACAAGCCCGTTTGATAGCATCTTACGAACAGTCACAGACAGCTACCGAACAGTCACAGACAGCTACCGAACAGTCACAGACAGCTACCGAACAATATGTAACGACTATAAATCACTCAACCGAGCAATGCTTAACAGCCTTGTTTCAAGCTTTGAACAATCAAACGGATGTAATCCAACAGACCATTTTTCAGGACTATTTAGACAACTTGAGCCGACTACAATCGAAATAACTAGTATCAAAAACTGCGATACTTAAAATACCTCTTATATGTTTTAGGTGCATGACGGATAGTAAGAACGGGTGCAACTCCCGTCGCCTAAAATTATTCATACACACATATAAATATGCAAGTAATTAACAGACAAAAAGAATTAGTAATGTTTGATGCTTCACGTATCAAAAAAATGGTAGATGCTGCTTGTCAAGAGTTAGATGTCGATTCAAAATCTTTATGCTTAGATTTAGATCGATATATTGTTAATCAGCAAACAACTACGCAAGAAATTCAAAATCTACTTATAGATTTAGCTTTGAAAAAAGCTGATAGCCCACAAAACAGTCAGTGGACATTAGTTGCAGGTAGACTTAATATGCTAGATTTATTAAAACAAATTGATGCTGAAAGATCTCAATATACTAAAGCTAATTTTTTACATTATATTAAATATCAAGTAGATCGGAAAAACTACAAAAATATTCTTGACTTTTATTCAACTTCTGAAATTAAAGAAATATCGTCCTTTTTTATAGAAGAAAATAATTTTCTTTTTGATAATGCGGGCGTAAACATGTTAAGAGAAAGATATCTTTTACACCATGAAAAACCACAAGAAATGTTTATGCTTTGTGCTATGTGGCTATCTTATACGGTAGAAAGTAGTAAAAGCAAATTACAGCAAGTTAAACAGTATTATGAGGCTTTATCCAGTTTAAAATTAAGTCTGGCTACTCCTTTTTTAGCTAATTTAAGAACAAATACACCAAATCTTTCTAGTTGTTTTATTACTGCCGTTGATGATACGCTAGAAAGTATCATGCAAGTAGTTACAGATGCAGCAGCTATTAGTAAAAAAGGGGGTGGTGTCGGCATCAACGTATCGGCTTTACGCGCTAAAGGTTCTACAGTTAATGATATAGCTAATGCAAGCGGAGGGGTAGTACCTTGGATTAAAATATTTAATGATGTGGCATTAGCCGTTTCTCAAGTTAAATCTAATCGTGTAGGTGCAATAACGATAGCGTTAGATGTTTGGCATAAAGATATTTACGATTTTTTAGATTTACAAACTGAAAATGGCGATCAAAGGCGTAAAGCTTTTGACATATTTCCTCAAGTTGTTTTACCCAATAAATTTTTAGAAGCTGTAATAAACGATGAATCTTGGTATTTATTTGATCCCTTTTTATTAGGTAAAAATGATATAGATTTAGTAAACTGTTCTAATAGTACATTTGAAGCACGTTATGCCCATGCATGTAAGTCAGTGCCTAAAGTCAAAACTAAAGCTAAAGATCTATTTAAACAAATTATCAAAGTCCAAGTAGAAACAGGTTTACCCTATTTATTTTTTAAAGATAATGCTAATGCAGTAAATCCACATAAGCAGTTAGGGACTATTTTAAATGGTAATTTATGTATGGAAAGTTACTCTGTATTTAATACCAAGCTAACACATTGCTGTAATTTAATTAGCTTAAATTTAGCTAGATTATTAGATAAATCAACTTGGGATTATTATATTAATCTAGCAGTATGTATGTTAAACAACGCTTTTGATTGCACTAAAGAACCTACTGATAATAGTAAAAAGCATAACCAAGCTTTAAAAACCATAGGATTAGGAGTAATGGGTCTGGCTGATTACTTAGCTTATAATAAATTATTATATGATAAAGATACTATTACTCCTTTATTTGCAAGTATATTCGATAGTGCAGTTTATGCTAGTGCTTGTGTGGCAGAAAAAACTAATCGTTATAAATATTATAATAGCGATTTTTGGCTATGCTATTTGAAAGATAAAGTATCTGTACGTACATACGATCGAGTCAAAAAATACGGTTTAGCCAACGGTCAATTAATGGCAGTTGCTCCTAATACTAGTTCTAGTATTATTGGCGGTTGCACAGCTTCTATTTTGCCTGCATATGATTTAGTTTTTAATAACAAAGATAGTAAGGGAGATAATACAGTAGCAGCACCTTTTAGTTCAACACATCAATGGTTCTATGCTACACAAAAAAATACAACACAAGACACAATAATCGATGTAATTGCTGGAATACAAAACTACGTCGATCAAGGTATTTCTATGGAATTAATCTTTGACTTAAATGCCGATAATTTTGAAGCTAAATATATATATGATACATTAATTAATGCATGGAGAAAAGGTTGTAAAGCAATTTATTACGTTCGTACAGTACAGAAAACATTAAATGACTGTATAAGTTGCGCTAATTAAAACAACTAAGCTACCAATCGGTAGCTTTTTTGTGCTAAAAATACTAAATCTTTATACGGTTTATACTACCAAGCTAATTCTTAGTTTGTGATATAATAAAAATAAAACTATGTTTTTCACCGATAATGAAATAGTTTTTAATTATATGCAAAAAATGGGAGGACGTAAAAAATACAAAGAATTTATTAGTAAAAGAGATAAAGCTAAATTATTAAACGACGAAGATTTTGTGGCTTTTAAAAATGCTCGCGATCGATTGTTTAAAAAACATGAAAATCTAGTTTATCTGGCAGTTCACAGACTAAAAAAACCGAAACTAAACGATGAACTTTTTCAGCATGCTAGAGTCAACTTGTTACGTGCTATAGAATCTTTTAATCCTAATAAAGGTTTTACTTTTACGACTTTTGCTTTACGTATTTTATCTTTTAGTTTTGGTGATTATATTAATGAAAAGAGAAAAATAAAACTAACTAGCAGACAGCGTAAATTATTACATATAATATGTAATAATATATGTTCTTTACCAGAGTGTCGAAATCTTGGGTACACTCAAACAGAAATAGATCAAGCACAAGCTTTTTTAAGTGAAACTAATGATAGATATTTTTAACTTACTTGCTATGCAAACTGAATTAATTGACGAAATAGGTAACTATGAGTCCTTAGATTTTACTGTATATTTAGAAGAGTTTATTGTTAATGAATTAAAAGAAGACCTTAAGTTTTGGAAAATAAATAAAACTTTAGCATATACTATGGATAATAGAACTTTATGCGCCATACAAAGAGACCAACATAATTTAGAGATGACTTTATTGATTAATGGTGAAATAAGATGGCGTGTTTCTAATTATTGTTTATAATTAGTTCCTCTAGCAAAAATACCGTTACCTTGTATATAAGGCTGTCCCCCAAAATTTTCTTGTTGTCCATAAGTGATACATTGAGAAAAAGATTTAGAGCAGCCTTGTTTTAGTTCTATAGATGTTAATACTGTTATTGGATAAGGGGCAGCAAAAAGTAATTCGATTGCAAGAAATCGTGAAGTTAAATCTATATCTAATCGTCTGATAGGTAAAATATAACCTTTATTTTCACCTTCTAGAAATTCTACAGTGCCGTAAACTAGTAGATTTGCATCAAAGCTATCGAAATCATTAAAATTTGGGTTGTTAGCACTAGGATTACTAGCAGTTTCTTCTATAGTAAAAATATATAAATCACTGTTAGGATCGTTAGAAGCAACAATACTTACGACAAAAGTTTGAGTGTACGGATTGTAATCGCATGGTTTTTTTCCGAATGACCAGCGACAAGATCCTTGAGTTTGTACAGTATTTGTACGTTGTAAAGTGGCTATATCAGTTACGACACTTACTTCAGTTAGATTTTTATCTATTTTATCTATTTCACGTTTAGCTTGATTGCCTATAGAAACGTCTGAAATATTGCCTCTTAAATGATATTGAAGACGCATATAAGGTTGTGTGCCTTCTTGGTATCCTGAATATCTGCGATCGATACTAAAACAAAATATGGGATAGTTAGCTAAAAAACCACTACTAGTTTTATTTGGAGGCAAAATCTTATTACTTATTTTAAATTGGTATGTATCGGGTTCTAGATCGGCTGATGTTTGAATAGCGTCGGGAAAATAAGATATGTCTATGCGAGGTTTATTTAACTCTTGGTCGTCGTTAAACGTATTAGTATTAAAATAATCTAAGGGAAACGTAAGTTCATCCCAAGCACGTAAATCCAGACAATCATCGAAATCCAAACTAGTTATCCATTTGTTACCATCGTAAAAGAATATGCCAGAAGTAATAGCACTAGTTTTATTATCACTAGTTAATTTGGGTTCAAAAGTAAATAAACCTACACCTAGATTGTTATAGAACAATTTATTAAAAGCAAAAAGTACTTTATGTTCAATAGTCGCGTTAAGTATCAAGTCAGTAGTACTTAGATAAGAGCTAAAACTTTGTGTCGGATTACTATTATAATTAGAACTTATAAAAATGTGTCCTCTATTAACACTTATTTCTTGCGGTGTTTCAAATATTGGCGTATTTAATGTTTGTTGAAATATTAAATTATAATTAGTATCAAAAGTGTATATTTCTAAGCCGTCTGTACAAATTATATTATTTTTATGAAAGCAAAAACTACTAATAGGAAAATTAGTAGTTAAATTGGTTAATAAAAACCAATTATCATTGTTTTTACAATAAAGATCGTTATTCGTAGTGACAGCATATATTTTCTCTTCGTTAGTATTTAGATAAACACAATTGGTTAAAATATTATTGGTCAAAATAACATTATTTGCTTCTACTGATAAAATAGCTACTTGATTATTGTTGTAACACAATATAAAAGTATCTAAATAATTTGCTATAGATAAAATAGGAGTATCTAATTGAAAAGTTTTTATTTTGTTCTCACGTAAATCCCAAATATACCCCAGTAAATTATTATTATCTATAAACAAAATAAAATTTCGATTAACTTTTATTAAATCCCAATTATCATTATGAATACGTGGAAAGTCAAAAATAGGCAAAGAGATTGATGACGTTATCGTATCATAAAAATAAATAGTTTCAATTCCATTATTGTTTTGGCTAACTAAAAGACAGTCAAAACAAAATACTGCATTATCTACAATAGCTGCCATTCCTGAGTAAGATTCATTGCCTATTTGCCATGCAATATTTTCATCAAGAAAAGAATTAGAACTCATTGTAGTGAATCCGTTAGATGTTAATTCTAGATTAGTTTTTAGACTTTGTAATCCTTCATGCTCGATATTAAGTGTATTAGAAAATGATGAAATACGTGAAAGTATATCACCTTGTGTTTGTAATAAACTGTAAGGACTATTAACTATAAACTGCTCTCCGCCAAAATGAGTACTATAACCTAAATTGCGTAAATAATCACATTCATCTTTAGTTATTTCTGTATTTATAGAATAATTTTCTGTTTGTTCGGCGCGACTTTCCTGCTCTTTATATGCTGAAAATTCACTTATTTGTGTTTTATGTTTATAAGCAATTTCACCTGTTTCTAATAGATAACCTTGTAAAGCAAATTCGTGATTTTCTCCGTGATGATAAGCTAAAGAGACACAGTCAATAAAATCAGTGTCTAATGGTGTAGGTGATTTATCTTGTTGTCTGCATAAAGGAGAAATGTCATCATCTAAAGACGTAGGAAATTGTTTACGATAAGTAGAGAAATTCATAGCTAATATAAGAAATTAAACGTATTAAAAAGAAAATTATAATCTACAGTATCTTCACGATGAATAACTGCTGTTGGGCTAAAAGCACAACGACTACTAGGCGCAGAATTTATATAATTATTACTTGCGTAAGCATAAAAACCAGCTTTAATATTATTATGCATAGGTAGTATTACTTCTTGCATAGATAATCCTGAAATCTGATAAATTCGTTGTTTTGTGTTAGTACTTAAAGGAGTATAAGAAAAATCATTGATAAAACGAAAGGGTGTTAAAAAATTAAATTCTGCTATACTTGTCAAAAAGGATAAATTAACACTTCTGTTGTGATTATAACGTGTAACTGTATTAGATATATTAGTTATAGAGTAACTGCTTTCATCATTTACCGATCCATTACTTTCTATCGACATAGGTAAAGCGGTATAATTATTTGCACTTATTAAAGCAACATTTTCAATTCTATATATTCTACGTAAAAATCCTTTGTAACCTCTAGCTGTTTGAATAGCATACAGTTTAAATAAATCGGCTCTGTCTAATTGTGTCGGATGATAAATAGCTAATCCTTGACTAAATGAATTAAAATTGACGTTGGGGAATTTAGATGCCTTATTATCAAAAGGATCTTTTAGCCAAAAAACAGACTTATTACCCTCAACCTGTTTAAAAAAACTAAGTAAAATATTTAGTTGACTAGCGTTAATAATAAAAGTACCGAAATTCAAAGTTTTTATTGGCGAATTAGCACCAATATTAATATATAAATCTTCAGTAATAGTAGTAGTTACTTTTAAGTTAGGCATTTCGATAGATTCGGAAATACCTTGAGGTACTAATGAACTAGGAAATACAAGTTTAGTCAGATTTAACCGATTCAGCATTATTAAAAAGGATATAGTTTTCTAAAAATTCTTCCGATATTATTTTAGAATTAGTTCCATGTGATACTATTAAAGATAAAATAACTACGACAAATTTCATTATCCAACGCATACGTGCCATTTTTTTGCTTTCGATTTCATTTATTTTATCTTCTAGTTCTTTTATTCTTTCTATCAATAAAGTAAGAGTTGCATTCTCCATTTTTTAATTTACAGATTAATATATTTAGTATCATGTTTTGTTTTAACTCTCAAATTATTATTTCTCAGTTATTAGACTATATAGGTGAAAGTACAGATACCTGCCTACCATTATTTAATACGAAAGACGTAGTAATTAACATATATATAAGCTCATACAAAAGAACAAAAATAGAAAGTCAAGGTTTAATTAAAACTCAAATTATTTTTGATGGACGTACAAATGCTAAAATTCATATAGAAAACAAAGAATATAAGGGTAAGCTATTGTTAGCTGACGAGCAAGAACTTTGCGGTACATTTATATTTTATCCATCGATTAAACCTGTTATAACTACAGATTATTATTTTGGTTTTGCTCTTGCAGGAGAATTTATCAGTGATTAATATACTTTTGAATGAAGCTCGTTCTTGGATAGATACTCCTTGGCGACATAATTATAGGCAAAAAAGTGTTGGTGTAGATTGTATTAATTTCATAGCAGCTTGTGCCGAATGTCTTAATATAGAATTTGAGTTACCACTTTTTTATACGCCTAATCCAACAACAGATATTTTACGATTAGAATTAGATCGAAAGCTAAAACCACTTTATACTTTAGATTTTACTGTTGGCAACATTGTAGCTTTTAACTACCTCGGTATAATTCATCACGTTGCTATAGCGTCCTCTCATGATACTATTATTCACGCCAGTAGATCGCGTAAAAAAGTAGTAGAAGAACGTATAAGTAAAACACAAAGATTACGCATTATAGAATGTTATGCGTTAAAAGTCAATAGTTGACTTATTAAAATCTTTTGTGCTATACTAAAAAAGTAAACAAAAACAAACAATTTATGACCCTTATCTTACTTGGTGAATTTAATTTTACTGACGATAAAATAACAGGTGAGAATGTATTACCTATCAAAGCTAATAAACATGCGAATTATTACAAAGTATCAAGTTCTTTAATTAATGATGAACTTTTACTTTCTGCATATGGCGATACGCGGTTTGAGATAAAAACCAAAGAAAAAGTTGGTATTCAAGCAATAGCTTCAGGTAAAACATATGGTTTTGAAGAAAAGACTAGTAAAACTGATAAAAAATATTTTTACTTTACTATAAGTACAGCCAAAAAAACCTATATCTCCTGTAGTGCTTTTGGTATGTTATACGATCGCATTAAACTTTTAGTAGATAAATATGGCGAAAATGCTTTTGACTTAGTTGAAGTAACAGGTCTTTATCAATATACAGAAGGTTCTAATGGTAAACGTTATCAAAATATCCTTATAAATAGTTTTGATATTTTACGTTGGCGACAAGCAGAAGATAAAGTAACAAGTAAAGCTGATTATAGTGAAGCACCGCCTATCGACTTACCTAACGATGATTTGCCTCCTGAAATAGTAAAAGTCGAGCAAGAAGAGTGGAAAGAAGTCGATTTTTAGACTGATACTATTTTTGTAATATTTATATACCCGCATCATTGCGGGTTTTTTATGCGTGCATACAAAAATATAATTAGTAAACTTAAAAATGATTTAGTTGGTTTATCTGAAACAGAAAGAGAGAAAAATATACAATTAGTAAATAATGGTAAATTACACGAAGAAATTGCTAAAGATTGGCAATACGCACGTAACGAAAGAGATGAACAAGTAAAGATCAATCCAATATTTAAATCTTATCTTAGAGTATTGTTAGATTATCGAATTAGTATCGTTATTTGTGGTGGTTGTGCGCAAATAGGTAAATCTTTATTCGCTATACTTGCTTATAGTTATACTACTTGTAAACTTGGTTATAATAGTTTATTTTTATTCCCGCAACAACAAGCTTTAGAAAGATTAGTACCTTTAAATCATCGTCCCATAGTTGAAAATTGGGAAAAGCTTTTATGGTTAGGTAAAAAACGGAATCAAATTACTAACTTAAAAACAATAAAATCCCTATCTGGCGCGGCGGTAATGTTTAGTTACATAGTCAACAAAGTAGCAACTAATGAAGGCGCGGCAGCCAGTACGGCAATTGTATCAGTTAGCACAGATGTATTATATGTAGATGAGGTCTCACAGTATCCTAAAGGTGCTATTGAAATGGCATATCGCCGATTAGATGCTAGTAGAATACCAACTCAACCTATACGACTACTAGGAACGGCGGGCAACGGCGCAGGAGTAGAAAAATTTATTAAAGAAGCTGATTATAATTTTTACCCTAGCGTAATTTGTAAACATTGTAATAGCGTCAGCTTTCTAGATCCTTTTGGCGCGTTATTAGAACCTACAGATATTATAGGTTCTAATGGCGACCGACATCAAACATATTTATCGGCAACAGGCAGACCTTTATCGTGGTACGATACTGAAGGAAATTCGACTCAAGATGTAAATAAAGCTTCAATTGTTTGCTCTCATTGCTTTAGTAGTATAGTTGACGAAGATATAGATAATGCGTTATTTAGAGAAAGAAAATCATTAATAGAACTCAATCAGTTTTTAGATACATTAGAGAATAAAAACATTAGTTTATCCGTCGAGTTATCGCCTTTACTTCGTGGTAATACTAAAATGTCTAAATTATTGCGTGAAGGTTTAACCACTGCATCGCCTACTGACTGGGTGCAACAAGCATTAGGCAAACCGTCATCTTTTGGACTAACCAACATTACGGTAGAACATATTTTAGCTGGTTTTGATAAAGAATTACCTTTTGCCAAAACGTCGGCATATAGTGGTGGTTGCGATAGTTTAATTATTGCAGGTATAGATCAGGGGCATAGCAGCGATCATCTTGTAATTATTAAATACTATTATGACGCTTCACAACTTGAGTTTAATTTAATAAGTGAGAACGCGACTCGAGAATTTTTATACTTCGGAGCAATTGCACGGAACGAGATTTCTACTCTACTTGAAGCTTATAAAGTAGATTTTGGGTTTATAGATAACGAACCCAGTATTACAAGCGCGGCGGAATTAGTAAGAGAAACTAGCTGTTTAATGTTAGCCGATCAACAAGGTAAACAAAAAGATGATTTTATATACGGTGATGCTCATGATGGTGGTCATGATTTTCCTTGTATAAAAATTAATCATAGAAAATTTGGGCGTAACCTTATAGCAGGATTTAGTCGCAAAAATAGTGATAATCAACCTTTATACCAATTTAATAAATCAACAGAATGGATTATAAATGCTCACAAAGAATTATCCCCAATACGCCATTTTACTGCGATTACTTACGATCCTGAAACAGGTACGCTCAAACGTCCTATAGATCATGTAGATCATTATTTCTATGCTACTATGTTTGCTGAGGCTGCTTTTAGTTACGCAATTGAGTATGATTATACTAATGCTGGCGCGGGTATTTCTTTACAAAAATGGATTTAAAGCCCCGTCCTTCTAGGACGGCTTCTTCTTTAGTCGGCGGATACATTCTCTAAGGATGTCGTTTTGTGTTCGGTCGGTATCTTTGCAACGCTGCAAAAGGATTGCGTATTCCTCATCAGAACATCGAATAGTTAATTTTTTCATGCCGTCACTATGCCGTCAGTTTGTGTTAATATAGTAGCATGAAGACCTTAAAGTTCAAGCTATATCAAAGCAAGCGGATTGACACTCCCCAGCCTAAAGGCGTGGGGAGTATGTCAAAAAAATGGATTTAGTATTGACGGGGAAAGAAGAGAGTGCTATATTGGATTCTTTAGATAAACCTCAGACAGTAAAAGCTTGCTTAAAACATTTTGTAATAGAGAAGTAATTCATGATCGGTATCGCAGTAACAACTTATAAACAAAACCCAGAATATCTTAA
>JACCED010640377.1_pt1 | contig 12530 bp, 15 predicted proteins | sample 7455021 | NCBI WGS metagenome assembly JACCED01 (sample SAMN15323456, study PRJNA562643) | freshwater metagenome | isolation source: river surface water | place: USA:Blue River Watershed | collected 2017-08-19
AATTATGCAATTTTACGTCAAAGAAGTAGCAGATTTGTATCAAAGCATCAACGGGGGTGTTGTTTTTACGCAACAAGTGCTAAAAACTGTCAAAAACTGTCAAAAAACGGTTGCTCTTTGAGCCAACTGACAGTATAATAGATATTGTAGTAAGTTAAACATCCACGCAAAGGAACCCACAATGTCAGCATACATTACTATCGCAAACGGCTCGTATCGTAACTTCAACGTCACAGGCCGTACTTTCCAACTTGTAGCAGACTTTAAAGAAGGCACTAAAGGCGGATACGTAACCGTTAAAAATAACGGCGAGTTCCCTAACATGCCCGACGAAGTTCGCATCAAAGTAGCATCTATGCAAGATGTTATCCCTGCCACTGCCGCAGATTGTGCAACCAGCGTTGAAGGTAATTTTGACGCCCCCAAACGTAAGGAACCCAAAGTGCAAGAAACAGACGAGCAAGCCATTGAACGCATTCGCGAACGTTTTGACATTCTTGAGGAAATGACAGAAGGTGCAGTAGACGGTTCAGTTCGTGCTATGATTGTTGTTGGCCCTCCAGGTGTTGGCAAGAGCTTTGGTGTTGAGAAGGTGCTGGACAAGAGCGCCATGTTCGACAAAATTGGTGGCACTCGTATTCGTTATGAGATTGTTAAAGGTGCAATGAGCGCCATTGGTTTGTACTGCAAGCTCTACAATTATTCCGATGCAGGTAATGTTCTTGTGTTTGACGACTGTGACTCTGTGTTGCTTGACGAGCTGTCACTTAACATTTTGAAAGCCGCTTTGGACTCTAGTAAGAAGCGTACTATTTGCTGGAACACTGACAGCCGTATGCTTCGCCAAGAAGGTGTGCCAGATCGTTTTGAGTTCAAAGGCAGTGCAATCTTTATCACCAACATCAAGTTTGAGAACGTGCGCTCTGCAAAGCTCAAGGATCACTTGGGTGCATTGGAAAGCCGTTGTCACTATTTGGATTTGACACTGGACACTACCCGTGACAAGATGTTGCGTATCAAGCAAATCATGATGGACGGTATGTTGGACCACTACGAGTTTGAAGAAGGTGCCAAGGAAGAGCTTTACAATTATGTAAACGACAACAAAGACAAGCTCCGCGAACTGAGCCTGCGTACTGTTATCAAGATTGCAGACTTGAAGAAGATGTGCGGCGAAGGCAATGACAAGTGGAAGCGTCTTGCAGAAACTACTGTTATGAAGCGCGGCGAGTAAGTTACCAAAACGGGCAATGTCAATAAGACCCGTTTATTAAGGAAATAAAATGCGTAAGATGGCAACCATTAGAAAGATTGATGCACTGCGACCTATCGAAGGTGCAGATGCAATTGAATGTGCTATTGTCGGTGGTTGGACTGTAGTTACCAAGAAGGGTGATTTTGCAGTAGGTGACTTGGCGGTGTACTGCGAAATTGATTCGTTCATTCCCACTGCTATTGCACCTTACTTGACCAAGCCCGGGCATTATGCAAAGACTTTTGAAGGAGTCGAAGGCGAACGGCTACGCACTGTAAAGCTTCGCGGTCAATTGTCGCAAGGCCTACTATTACCTTATGCTACCTGCGGCAAGATCTGTGCCGAAGGCGAAGATGTATCAGAACTGTTGGGCATTACCAAATACGAAGCACCTGTTCCTGCAGAACTTGCAGGCGAAGTTCGCGGCATGTTCCCATCGTTTGTGCCCAAGACTGATCAAGAACGAGTTCAAAACTTGAGCATTGAATTGCAAGAATGGCTAAAGGATGACCTGCATTGGGAAGTTACCGAAAAGCTGGAAGGTTCTTCGATGACAGTGTACATGCGTGACGGTGAAGTTGGTGTGTGCTCACGTAACCTTGACCTCAAGCCAAACCCTGATAACTCGCTGTGGCGTACTGCAAACAAGTACAACCTACCAGCTAAGTTAGTTGGTCTTGGTCGCAACATTGCCATCCAAGGTGAGCTTGTAGGCAACGGCATTCAAGGCAACATTTACCAAATGCGTGACCAAGATTTTCTTGTTTACGACATGTACGACATTGATGCAGGCCGTTACTTTACCCCTGCAGAACGCAAGGCAATGACAGCAGAACTAGGTCTGAATCACTGCCCCGTGCTGGCATTCTCGGCTCGTCTAACTGACACACTGGGTCTTACCAATATGGAGCAAGTGTTAAAGTTTGCTGAAGGCAAGTCTGTAATGGGCTTGATTGGTTGCGAACGAGAAGGATTGGTATTCAAGTGTCATGAACAGCAGGTATCGTTCAAGGCAATTTCTAACAAGTACCTTCTGAAACACGGAGGTTAACAGGTTACCGACAGCTGACTATTTGCGTGGATGGATGTCGGTGAACAGGCTCTTCGGGGCCTGTTCTTTTTTCTGTATTATGGCAAAATTGCTTTTTAAAAATCATGGTTTTTACTATAAGTATCTTACAAATGAATAGACATTATTATACACAAGTGTTATAATAGAACATGCCCGGAATAACACGACTAGAAATAAAAGACGAAGTCAATATCAAGTTCCATGACCTTGATCCAAGTACTCGTCGCAAATGCGAAACCAAATTAAAGTATATGCTACCACATGCATATCACGTACCAGCTTTTCGATTGGGAAGGTGGGATGGTAAGATTGGTTTCTTTACAACAGCAGGTGCCACTTATCTAAACTTACTAGATAGAGTGTTGCCTATTCTTGATGAGGAAGGTTGGCAGATTGAAATCGATGATCGTCGCCCAGTCCATAATATCAAATTTACTGAAGTTACCGAAGACACCTTTGCACACATACTTTGGCCCAAAGGACACCCTGCTGAAGGTCAGCCTATTAAGATTAGAGACTATCAAGTAGAGTGTATCAATCGTTATCTTGCCAATCCGCAAGGCGTACAAGAAATTGCTACAGGCGCAGGTAAAACACTAATGACTGCCGCACTGAGTTTAACTTGTGAACCCTTTGGCCGCACAATAGTTATTGTGCCCAATAAAGACTTGGTTAAACAAACACATGCCGACTATGTCAATATGGGACTAGATGTTGGTGTGTACTTTGGTGACGAGAAAGACCTTGGACATACACATACCATTGCAACTTGGCAAAGTATCAACAGTCTTGTCAAGAAGAACAAAGAAGGAACAAGTGCAATTGGACTAGATGCAATTACAGACGATCTAATTGCAGTTATCATTGATGAAGTACACATGGCCAAAGCAGATGTGTTGCGTACAATGTTAACAGGCTTGTTTGCACATATCCCTATTCGTTGGGGCTTGACAGGTACCATTCCCAAAGAAGAACATGAGTATGTTAGTCTTATTGCCAGCTTAGGCGATGTAACACATAGACTACAAGCCAGCGAATTACAAGACATGGGTGTGTTATCTAACTGTCACGTCAAGGTATTGCAGTTTGATGACAAGGTAGAATACAAAACATACCAAGAAGAGCTAACGTACTTGACGTCAAATGAAAAGCGTTTAGATCATCTTGCAAACACAATTAACACCATTGGCCTAGGCGGAAACACACTTGTATTAGTTGATCGTATTGCAACTGGCAAGATGCTGGTGGAGCGATTACCCGATAGCGTGTTTGTTTCTGGTGCAATGAAATCAAAGGATAGAAAAGATGAGTACGACGAAATTACCACAAGCGATAACAAAATTATCGTTGCGACATATGGTGTGGCGGCTGTTGGTATTAATATTCCTAGGATCTTTAACCTGGTACTTGTGGAACCTGGCAAATCGTTTGTCCGAGTTATTCAAAGTATTGGCCGCGGGATAAGAAAAGCACAAGACAAAGACTTTGTACAAATCTGGGACATTACTTCCACAGCAAAGTTTGCCAAACGACATTTAACCAAGCGTAAACAATTTTACACTGATGCCAATTACCCATACCAAACAGAAAAGGTCACTTACAAATGAACATATTAACAGTTGACAATCGGTCATATGACCTAGATCGTCTACCCGAAGAGATTGATGAGGATCTTCGTTACGGAGTTTTAGATTACAGCAACCCTGCTGAAGTGGATTATATGTTTGTGCCATTGGTGTTCCTAGAGAGTTTCTCTTGCCCAGCGGCAGTGTTACGCATTGGTAAGTCAGAAGTAAAGGTGCCATTAGATTGGTCATTGGTTATCGGAGAACCAGACCATGGCGAACCAGAAGTTATCAACGTAATGAGCATCAATGACCGTGGATTCTCTACCTTTGTGTTTAACCCTATCAATGGATACAAACCAGAATGGCAACGAGTAGAAGTTATCAACATTTACCAAGAAGTCAAATGGTATGTACCCAAGCTAAAGTTTGGACACTTGCTGGCAGTACCACTTGAGAAAGGCAACGAACCTATGTGTGCGTTCTTTGTCAAAGAAACAAACAAAATTCCAGAAGTGCTTGACTTAAACAAAATTTGGTTTTAAAATACACATATGGCCACTAAAAAGAAAGCACCGGCAACTGCCAAGTATCAACTGCCAATCGACCAAGTCATGTCGGCGGTAGATCTACGCAAGGGCGATTATTACAGCAAGCTAGAACCAGATGAGCTAAAGTCTTTAAGCACTTATATGGCACAGCGTTGGGGCAGTCAAGTGCAAGGCACACAGGACTTGCAAGAGTACTACTTGACCACTGTAAATGATTTGTCTAACTTGGATTACATTTCTGTGGGAAGTAACCACGATGAGCTACGTTGGCGCACTCTGGCCTTGTGTGGAATTGGACACAAGATGCGTCATGAGTTTATCCCGCCCAAAGGTGCTAAGAAAGACAAGCTGACAGCTTGGTTGATTGAGCAATTCCCCTCTTTAGGCGATGATGAGATTGAGCTGTTCCGTGAGCTCAACGGCAATGATGTATTAGAGGACATTGCAGTTTCTAAAAACATGGGTAATAAAGATCTCAAGGAATTGTTTAAATAATGGTACAGGATTACCAATGTCGCTTCTGCGGAAAGGCATTTACACGTGAGCGCACTTTAAGTAGCCACATGTGTGAGCGCAAGCGCAGATGGATGAACAAGGATGAGCCTGAAAGTCGTATTGCTTTTAATGTGTGGATAGATTTCATGAAGTATGTGAGTCCCAACACAAAGAAAGAAAAAACAGTCGATGATTTCATAAGGAGCGCAGACTATATTGGCTTTGTAAAATTTGCTAACTACTTGATTGAGTTGCGACCTTTAGAAAGTGAGAAGTTTACTAACTGGCTTTTTAAAATGAGTGTTCGATTAAGTGATTGGACGAAACCAGGCACTTATCAGTTGTATGTACAAGAAGCAGCCAAAAAGGAAACTTCAGAACGTGCATTAGAACGAACTATCCTAGCAATGATTGAATGGGGTTCGCGCACTGAAAACAACTGGCAAGATTTTTTTGATAAAGTTGCGCCTGCTACAGCAATGAATATGATAACTATGGGACGTATTAGTCCTTGGATCATCTACTCAGCTGATGCGGCACAACGATTATTAGATAGAATGGAGCCGGGACAGATTGATACAATTACCAAGCATGTGGATACTAAATGGTGGATAAACAAGATAAAACAAAACGAAAAGCAGGTGTTGTGGATCAACACGATGATGATGCAGGCTCTCGCTACGCAAAGTTAGAAGCACGGTTGGAAGTTGTGCTAGCTCGTTTAGAAGAAATGACACAAGAAGTTCTAGCCATCAAACAACAACAAGAAGATTTACTAAACATAGTTAAAACAAGTTTAAAGAAAAAATAATGAACCTGCCTGACGTAGACATTGACTTTGCTGACAGAGAACAAGTGTTAAAATTGCTGGAGCATGTGCCAGCAATGCAACGTATGCCAAATGGCAATAGGCAAAAGCACAAGACTGGTGTGTACTTTCACCCGGTCCCTACGAACCCATTTACAGGATGGTGTGATATCGATTACCAACAAGCAGAAGAACTAGGATTCTTCAAAGTTGACTTGTTGAACGTGAGCCTGTACCAAGGCGTTAAAAGTAAAGAGCATTTAGACCAACTAGCCAATCAGGAGCCAATGTGGGATCTACTACAGCAAGAAGACTTTTCAAATCTGTTATTTCATTTAAACGGGCATGGGGATGTTCTGAAGAGGACTTGCCCTACTTCCGTGGAACAATTAGCTGCCGTCCTTGCGATGATTCGCCCAGCCAAACGTTATCTGATTGGGAAGCCATGGATGACGATTATGAAGGAAGTATGGACCAAGCCCGAGAACGGTGAGTACTACTTTAAGAAAGCACACGCCGTTGCTTATGCAGTTGCTATTGTGGCTCAAATGAATTTGATCTGCGAGCAGATTGCACAGCCTTAAGTCATCTTTCTAACAAGGCTAATTTGACGTCTTTTTGTACGTTTAGTAATGACATTGGTCAAGCTGGTTTGATGACCGTACAACACTTCAAAGTCCTTGGTGCTATATGTTTTAAGGGTATATGCAAACCTACGCATTGGTTCTTTTAGTACTATGTTGATGGGAATCAAACGATTACTACCCCACCACCATTCATCACCCTGCTCCATAAAAGCAACTTTATCTTCGTCGGATCTTAGTAGGTTGTAGACGTACATAGTAACAACCACGTTGTCGCTATTTTGAATTATCCCTACCAGTTCGTTTTCGCCGTAGCGCACCAGGCTCATAAACGGGAAACGTTCTAGGAATTCTTTAAGTTTGTTGTCCATCATGTTTACTTAGCTTCGCAAAAATCTCCGGGCTAATCGCTAAATAACAGCATGGCCACATTAAACTCAAGTATTCCAACAGCATCACTAAATTACTCCGGCGCCGGTACCGGCCCAAGTACTACTCGTCACGCTCCAAGCTACACTGACCAACGTATTGTTTGGTTTAAAGGAGTAGACAATCTATTAGATATCACTATTACTGGCACAGATCGTCGCCCTGTTAGCTTGCTACGTCGTGAGTTAACTGTAACAATGTGGGATAGAAGCACCGGGACTACAATTTTTAGACGCCGCGCAATGGCTACAGTAGAAGAAAACGGTCAAGCCCGTTTGACTGTTTTTGCCCGTGACTTAATGACATTGCCAGTTGGCATTTATTCTTTGGGTGCAACCTTTGTTGACAACAATGGTTTAGAAACAGCACTAACTTGGAACCGTGCTCAACAAGGTGCGTTTGACGTTGAAGTCAAAGATGCAGTAGTTCCAACTAGCAGAGTAACGCAAGAAGTTACAACTTGGACAGATGTTGGTGGTCTATTGGTATCAAGTGCATTCAATGGCCCACAGTTTTATAGAAAAGACAACAGCTTGTTTACAGTCGCACTATATGGTAGCAATTGGACAGGCAAGGTAGTTGTCCAAGGTACACTTGATGAAACTGTTACTGGTTCCACATTGTGGGGCAACCTAAAGCCTCAAGACTACGAAACCCATAATATGGAATTGGCCGGCTACACAGGCATTGACCCATACAACTTTTATGCTGGTGTGCGTTGGGTTCGAATCGTAAAAGAAGATAGTCCTTCGAACGCAGGAACCCTTGACAAAGTACTAATAAGAGTGTAAACTAGCTCTATATGAGCATAGTTGAATCTACATTACAAGCCCACCTACCTGCGTTAAAGCGCAACACCAACGGCTGGCTGACTATGAACTGCCCAGTCTGTACCCAAAATGGACAACCTCGTCCAGATACTAAACATCGTGGTGGCATCAAGTTTGAAGAAGACCGCGTAGGTTATCACTGCTTCAATTGCGGATACACTACAGGCTGGCGACCGGGACAACGACTTGGCATTAAACTGATCAAGTTCATGCGAGCCATTGGTATCGACGAAGGTGAGATCCAGCGTTTAAAGATTCAACTATGGGACCAAGTAGTTGAAGATGTTGATACCATCCACGAACCTTTTAAAAAGCCCGACTGGCCAGAGATTGAGTTCCCGTGGGAAATACAAGACATTACATTAGAAGCAGCCGAGTACTTGGATCAACGCAAGGTACTAGAACTAACAGACTGGCTAACTAGTCCTAGCTCTGTTCAAGGAATGAACAATCGTGTTATCTTGCCCTTTTTTGATAATGACAAACTAGTGGGCTATAATGCACGATGGATTGGTGATGCCCCTAAAGGTACAGCAAAGATCATTGCCAGCCGCCCAGCAAGTTTTGTATTCAATCTTGATCGACAAAGCCAAGCAAGAAAATACACTATGGTACTTGAGGGTGAGTACGATGCATTAAGTTTAGATGGTGTTGCTATAATGACCAATAGCATCAGTGCTGAACAAGCAAAAATAATTGAAGACATTGATAACGAGCCAGTTGTACTACCAGACAGAGATCGTGCAGGTTTACAGTTGGCTATGCAAGCAGCCGAGTTGGGATGGAGTGTATCCTTTCCCGACTGGCCAGATGGTGTCAAAGATGCTAACGAAGCGGTACAACAGTTTGGGCGAGTTGCTACCTTACAAAGTGTGATATCGGCGATTGAGACCAGTCCCTTGAAGATTAAATTAATAGCACGCCGCTGGTGTGCATAAAGGATAAAGTTAATGGCAGATGATGTAAAAGAATATGGCTACGAGTTACAAAAACTATTTTTGGACTTCTTAGTCAGTAACAGGGATTTGGCAGCACGTTGTCAGAACGTGTTAGATCCCGATCACTTTGACCGCAGACTACGCAGTGCGGCAGAGTTTATCAAGGCTTATGTAAATGAACATGGTAACATTCCAGATATTACACAAGTAAAGGCAACAACAAATACAGACTTGTCGCATTTGGAAACGCAAGCACTTGAACACAGCAGTTGGTTTCTAACTGAGTTCGAAGGCTTTGCAAGGCACAAAGCACTAGAGAAGGCTATTCTTCAAAGTGCCGACATGCTGGATAAGAGCCAGTATGGCGCAGTCGAAAAGCTGATCAAGGATGCAGTACAAGTAGGCTTGCCCAAGACTTTTGGTACAGACTACTTTGCTGACCCAGCAGGTCGACTTAACGCACTCAAGGACAATAATGGACAGTTGAGTACAGGATGGAAGTCGCTTGATGATAAGTTGTACGGTGGCTTCAACAGAGGAGAGCTCAACATTTTTGCTGGCGCATCAGGCGCAGGTAAGAGTTTGTTTTTACAAAACCTGGCACTAAACTGGGCACGTACCGGATTGAATACTGTTTACTTCAGTCTTGAATTGAGTGAAGGCTTGTGCGCCATGCGTATGGATGCTATGTTAACAGATACTCCTACTCGCGAAGTGTTTAAGAAATTAGAAGACGTTGACCTTAAAGTTCGTATGAACGGTAAGAAAGCCGGTGTACTACAAATTGTACAGTTGACAAACGGTATCACTGCCAATGACATTTTATCTTGGGTACGTGAATTTCAAACACAGCGTAAGATTAAAGTAGATGCTATTTTAGTTGACTACTTGGACTTGATGATGCCAGCAAGTCAAAAGATCAGCGTTAGCGACATGTTTGTTAAGGACAAGTTGGTAGCAGAAGAATTGCGTAACTTGGTTGTTAGTGAACAGTTGCTATTGGCAACAGCTTCGCAGTTGAACCGTAGTGCTGTTGAAAGCGTAGAGTTTGATCATTCTATGATTGCTGGTGGTTTGAGTAAGATTCAAACAGCTGATAACGTATTTGGTATCTTCAGTACTCCCACAATGCGCGAACGTTGTATGGTACAGTTGCAGTTTATGAAGACACGCAGTTCAGGCGCAGTTGGACAAAAGATTGACTTGAGCTTTAACCCAGATACACTTCGTATCAGTGACATGGATGGAGATCAGTCTAGCTTGACTACCAAGCCTAATGATGTGTATGACAAGCTAAAGCGCAACACCATGGGCACACAGATCAATACCACTGCCCCAGCATCAACCAAATGGGAAAAGCCACAGGCCAAAGAAGGGTTTGATTTAATGAAACCATCTGGTACATTGGATGTAACGTCAGCACCATGGGCAGACAGTGGCGATAACAGTGTTGCCGTTGCAAAAAAGCCCTTAACTGCACCAGTTGCTAGCAATGCTAACAGAGATGCACTAAGGGCTATTGTGAGCCGTGAAATCTAATTACTTTAGATCTCGAGTATCAACGGTTGGCTCTTCTGGTTCTTCAAAGTCAGCAGGGCCAACGTTTGGACTGTACTCGTCGCCTTCAGAGTTATCACCACCAGCTTGTGCGTTATAATCCTTAATGTCAGCACGTAAACGAGAAATCAATGAACTATCGCTTGCAACAATATCAGCCATGCTAATAAAAGCAGCCGTAATCAATTGTGATTCTGCAAAGGTTACAGGCTGTCCGCTTACCATTTTATTCAAAACTTGCATAAAACGGCTTTGCATATCGCTACCAACTAGTGGGCGTAGTGCAATTTTTAAGCGGCTTAATTCGCTGTCAGTAATTTCATGGTCAGGTTCGTGTGTATCGGTACTTGTATCGTACTCGCTAAGTTGCTGTAGCTTGTTGGCCAAGTCTCTTAAATCCTGTGCGCTTGGTGAAAGTTGCATTTTCAATGTCTCCTATTAACTTTATTTAGCTAAATATATTAATCATGCGTAAACAAACTCGTAGCATCCTAGAAGAAATTACAGGCTTAGTACCCAAGCAAGACAAGCATTTGCTTGTTGAGGGACTAGCAACACAAGCCATTGCCCGTGTTATTAATCTAGTTGAAATTATACAAAGTAACTACCCACCGCACCAAGCAGAAGAATTGGTACGTAGACTGCAACTGGCCATTAAAAACGGTGACCCTGCAAAGTTTGCCCGAGGCGTGAGAGCAATTAAGGAAAACGAGCAATGAAAGTAAATGAGCTACAGCGTCAATTAGATGAAGGCTTTTTAGATAATTTAGTTTCTAAGATACAAAGCATGGCTGGCGGGGATGGCCCCACTGGTATTATTCGTGCAATGCGAGGAAGCAATGCTGCCTTGCGTAAGTTTGCAGATGCTATAGCAAATGCTACTCGTCCAAGAGTTATGCAACGAGTAGGTAATCAGTTGGCTCAAATCAATGACGGATCTGTTCCACTACCAGTTAAAATGATTTATCAACAGGCCCTAGCAGCCGCTGATAAAATTGCCACAGCCGATCAGATGCAGGTTGAAATTGCACAAGTTGCTCCTACTATTAAATCTAATCGAGCTGACATTGAACGTTTGGTTCTTACAACCAATACAGGCAGCAACAATGAAATAAACTTGTTGTTAGACACTATCCTTGGCGGCACTGGTACAGCGTCAATTGGCATGGAAGTGGAGCCAGCTATAGCCGCAATTTCGATGGTTGTTGCCGCAACAATTATTTTTATACAGACACAACAAGAAGACAGCGAAAATGTAGAAGTTGATGAAAATGCACTTGAAGAATTCAAGGCAGCAAGTATTGCTCTTGATAGGGTATTATTCTCACAAGATAGCCCCGACTTAAAATCATTAACTCCAAATAGCAAGTTGATCGACAACTTAGAAGAATTGGTTTCTATTAATATGCTTATGGGACCAAGTGGTATTCAAAAGAGATACCTAAACCTTACAACAGAACAAGCGCAAGCGGCCTTAGCCAGCCCACCTCAGTTGGTTAATCCACAAGCTATGACTAGATTGTTATCTAGCCATGCACAGGAAATTGATCCGGCCGCAGTTAGTGCAGTAGTAGCAAAGGCTGAACCACTAATTCAAGCACAGTTTACAGCATGGTTAAAAATAGCAGTAACAGAACAGCCACCAAGAGCAAAGTCATTTGAAATTTATAAACAGTGGGCAAGAAACACATTGACCACAATTGAAAGAATGAATTTTGAGCAACCTGCCGAACCAGCCGCGGCAGCCCAAGCAGAAAACAATCCTGAGTTTAAGGCGTTAGAAGATTCGCATGCCGCTGGTGAAGAAGCCGTACGCCAAGCATTAGCAGCCAATCCAGGATTATCAGGTCCAGACATGAAAAGAATTTATGATACTGCCCGCGAAGCATTTGATAAAACAGCATGAAAATATTCGAAGTAACTAAAAATCACAAGCGCAAGCTAAACGAAGCCAAGGCTCGTATTGATCACCCCGAAGATATCATGTTTGATGAAAACGGGATTGAAGGCGCTCAACGTGCTCTGACCGCACTAACACATGCAGCCGAAACACATCATGAAACTACAAGTATCAAGTGGGATGGGAGTCCTGCGGTTATCTTTGGTTGGACAGATAAGAGCACATTCATTGTAACAGACAAGGCTGGTATTGGTGCCAAGAAGTATGATGGTCGCCCAGCTGATGCCAATGCAGTGGCAGCAATGATTTATAACCGTCGTCCTGATCAAGCAGGCCGAGCTGAATATGCCGCACACTTTGGTGGCATGTATGATTTGTTGAAACGTGCCACTCCAGTTAAAACAGTAGGCAAGATGTTCCAAGGCGATATGCTTTGGATGAAAGCACAAGATCTAACAATCGATGATGAACGTGTAAACTTTAAGCCAAACAAGGTCGAGTATCATATCGACAAGAACAGCGAACTTGGTAAGAAGATTGCTCGTA
>JACCED011001807.1_pt1 | contig 12524 bp, 12 predicted proteins | sample 7455021 | NCBI WGS metagenome assembly JACCED01 (sample SAMN15323456, study PRJNA562643) | freshwater metagenome | isolation source: river surface water | place: USA:Blue River Watershed | collected 2017-08-19
ATGTGCTTTTTAATTAAATTAATTGTGATCATGATTCCGATAATGTAGCTAATTGAGAAAGCTAAGCCTAGGAATACCGTTACATACTCATTCTCGATGATATTTAAAAATAGATACGATAAAGCAACAGAGATCAGATTTATGATCAAGATCGAAATAACTTGAGTTTTGGTATCTTCAAAAGCATTGAAGCCTCGAACCAAAATTATATTGATTGAAAAAGCAATTAAGCCAAAACTAAGAGCTGAAAGTACATAACCAATATATGAGGCATCTGCCCTACCAATTCCAAAGAAAAGAACCTCAGTGATCATTGGACCAAAGAAGGCTAAACCAACTGCACTGGGAATAGTTATTACAGCGACCAAGCGAATTGCGCGAATCAATTGTGCTTTAACTTCTTCAAAATCTTTGGCAATAACTAAACGCGAGAGATGAGGAAGAAGTGCGGTGATGATTGAGATTGTCACAATCGAGTAAGGCAGCAACATAATCAAATATGCATTGCTATAAGGCGTAAATCCAACACCTCGGGTAATTCCTTCTTGAGCGCTACGAACAGCAGCGCTAGTCGCAACATTTACAGTTACCAAATAACCAAGTTGTGAGATTAAAACGTAAACCAAAGTCCAACCAGCCAATTTAAAGGATTTGCCAAGACCGGCAAAACCGAACTTCAACCTCAATTTAATCTTGGTTCGAGCTACAACTGGAATTAGCACCAAAGCCTGAACAACAACACCTAACGTGGTACCCCAACCCAAAACAGCCACCTGGGTATCGGTAATTGTGTCGGCACTAATTTCCGGCACCATGATCAGGAAGCCACCTAATAGAAGGACTCCAACAAGGTTATTAAGGATTGGAGCCCACATTAAAGGGGCAAATGAACCTCGAGCATTAGCAACCTGGCCCAACATCGCATATAAACCAAGGAAAAAGATCTGAGGCAGGCAGTAACGCATAAATGCCACAGTGATCGAATATTCGTTTTCGAAACCCGCAGTTGTAAATTCTGGCGCATAAATACGAACTAGTACCGGGGCGAATATCATTCCAATTGCGGTTAGCGCCAAAAGTAGCGCGCTAATTGTTGTAACTAATCTGGATGCAAAACCAACGCCGCCATCTTCGTCGCTAAATGATCTAATTAACTGAGGAACAAAGATCGCCGTCAAAGCTCCGCCAACAACTAAGTTATAAATAATATTTGGCATTGTATTTGCAACGTTGTAACCATCTGCCAATAAAGCAGTACCAAGTGCTGCGACTAAAAGTACACCCCGAATAAAACCAGTGATACGCGAAATTATTGTGCCGATAGCCATAATGCTAGAGGCGCGATAAAGATCAGCAGGTTTCATTTACGACTCCGCCGAATTCTTCGCAAAGTCTGCGCAGTTGCTGCTAGAAATAAAATAATCGCGGCACTTGAGGTAAACCAGGCAACTCGTGAATCCACTACTGAAAGATTTAGGAATAAATTAGATTTCTTGGTAATCGGATTACCTTTGACATCAGTTATCTGCGCACCAACTGTTGCAGTACCCGGAGTGATTACATCAAGCTCAACAGCTAATTGGATTCTAGATTCAGCTGGGATGCTAATTCTTTTAACGCTTTCAATCTGCACTCTGGAATTTCGTGGAGTTAACTTAAGGTTAACTTTTACCGGTACTGAAAAATCATTGACCAAAGTTATTGGTAATTTACTCGAACTAGATGTTATCCGATACCTACCAGAGATAACCTTAAGGCTGCGATTTGCTAACTTTTCTTCACGGTATGCATTTTTGATAAGACGAGCCCGCAAGTCGTTGGTAATTTGCGGATTTAACAATCGGGAAATTTGCAACCTAAGATCCCGTAATTCGGGGGCATCTACCGCTTGCTCAATTTGGGTAATTGAGCGTCTAATTTCGGTGTACTTACTTCTCAATGCGTAAGTGTCTTTTAGCTTACTAACGCTATAAAACCCGTATCTATCGCTTCTGACAGACCGGCCAAGGAACTCGGAGAGTTTTTGACTTGCGCCAGCGTAATAAAAACTTAATTCGCCTGGTGCATATTTTTTAGCTACCCGAAAATCTGGATTTCCGTAAGGCAAAACAATTATTGGATCATTTGTCGTAATAAATTTAAATTGATTTAACCAATTAACGGCAACTGCAGAGCCAGTGCCGTCTATGCGCTCGCCACCAGGTAAGCCAATTTGATATTCAGTACTCATGGCGACGACATCTTCAATAAATGCGACATCGACTACCCAAGTGCGTGGCCGAATAGAAGGGTAAAAAACTAATTTACCCAAATCACCAGTCGGAGCTAGTCTGGTAACTAACTCATCACTGTAGAAAAAACCACTTAAGTTTCGATTAGGTTCAGTAACCAAACGAACTACATTAGAAGTTGTAGCGTTAGCTGGGCTGAAAGCAAATTGTGAACCGAGTATAAATATAATTAATAACCAGAAACGTTTCATAGATTTATCTCACCGCTCTTGGCAATTAACTTCTTTTCATCTGGATAAGCCAACCGATCCACAATTTCGGTTAATGGAAACCAGGAAACTTCGTCGACTTCACTAATTTGCGGAGTCAATTCACCAGAAACTTCCTTGAAGATATAGTGATGAACAGTCTTATGAATTCGTTTTCCGCCAGCCATAAACCAGAAATCAATTACCCCGATAGATTTTGTAATTTCTGAGGTAATACCGGTTTCCTCTTGCACTTCACGAATCGCAGCTTGCTCTGGTGTTTCACCGGCTTCAATATGACCCTTCGGCAGAGACCAAAGTAGGCGCTCGCGAGATGCATCCTTATGATCTATTCGACCAATTAGAAGCCCGCGAGTGCCTGAGAAATCGATTACTAACCCGCCAGCACTAACCTCATCAACACGTTTTGCATATGGGCGCCGCTCAGAACTCTTCTTTGGAGCTTGCTTTTGGACAGGCGGATTGCCACCGGATTGGGTCGCAACTTGCGAAGAATTTTGCAACGTTACTTGAGAGGTTGCTTGCGAAGTTGCTTGAGATGTATGTGGGGCGCGATTGCCGGGACGTCTACGTCGCCGCTTCTTCTTCGTACCTTCGCTGCCCGCACTAGGTGCCGGGGTCATAGAGCAAGGTTAGTCCTCTAGCCTTACCTATTGTGACAACTCCATTAGGCGCCGCGGGCGAATTAGCTATTCGCTCTCTGATTGAACGCGCCCCCCTCGCTAGCTCACTGGCTGCTGCCTATAAATCAGCTGGATATAAATTGGCGCTAGTTGGCGGACCGGTGCGCGATGCCATCTTGGGTCGACTTGGAAACGATTTAGATTTCACAACAGATGCCCCACCACTTGAGAGTAAGAAAATCTTAAAAATTTGGGGCGAGAATATCTGGGACACCGGAATTGAATTCGGAACAGTTGCCGCAAAGCGTGGCGATACAACAGTTGAAGTTACAACTTATCGCAGCGATAAATATGATCCAGAGAGTCGTAAACCTGAAGTTGAATTTGGAAAAGATATTGCTGGTGATTTATCTCGTCGTGACTTCACCGTTAATTGCATGGCACTTGAACTAACAACTCCAACTCCAGAATTTATCGATCCCTTTGATGGTCTTTCCGATCTTGCTAAGAAGATTCTAAGAACACCAGTGACGCCCGAACACTCTTTCTCTGATGATCCACTGCGCATGATGAGGGCAGCACGTTTTGCTAGCCAATTAAATTTTGAAATTGAGGAAAGCACTCTGCAAGCCATGAAAGATATGGCAGAGCGAATCTCAATAGTTTCTGCCGAACGCGTAAGAGATGAATTTACAAAATTATTAATGTCGGCAAACCCACGCAGCGGAATTACAATTATGGTTGAAACAGGGTTGGCAAAATTAGTCATCCCTGAGATTCCGAAATTAAAGTTAGAAATTGATGAGCACCACCATCACAAAGACGTTTACGAACACTCAATCACAGTGCTTGAGCAAGCGATTGCCCAAGAAGAACGTCTAGACGGACCAAATTTAATTATTCGTCTTGCTGCACTTTTACATGACATTGGAAAACCAAAGACTCGCGCCTTAATCGAAGGCGGCGGCGTTTCATTCCACCACCATGAAGTTGTTGGCGCACGTTTAGCGCGCGAGCGACTTAAGAACCTTCGCTTCTCCAGTGAGATTGTTGAATCGGTTGAAACGCTAACAGCGCTACACCTGCGATTCCATGGCTATGGAGATGGGGAATGGACCGATTCTGCAGTGCGTAGATATGTGCGTGATGCGGGCGAGTTATTAACCCATTTACATGTTTTAACCAGGGCTGATTGCACTACTAGAAATGTGCGCAAAGCCGAACGTTTAGCAAAAGCCTATGAGTCGCTTGAAGAGCGAATTGCACGCCTGATGGAAGCTGAAGAGTTAAATAAAATTCGCCCAGATTTAGATGGCGCTGCTGTAATGAAGTTATTAAATTTAAAACCTTCGGCTACGGTTGGAAAAGCACTCGACTTCTTATTGGAACTACGTTTGGAACGTGGTCCACTTGGCGAGGAAGAGGCGACAAAAGAGTTACTTGCTTGGTGGGAGAAATTTTCCACTTCTAAGTAAACGTAAGGCTGTAATTAGATAGATAGATGAAACTAAGAGCGGTACTTGCCAACCCTGCCCGGAATCTGAAAGCAATAAGGCAGCAATTACGCCACCGCTAACAATTGCCGCATTTACTAAAACATCATAAACAGCAAAAACTCGGCCGCGGTAATAATCATCAATCTTTGATTGCACCAATGCATCGTTCGTTACTTTAAAACTTTGGCCAAAAAGACTGGTTAAGAAAGCCGCCAAGAATAAAGTTATTTCAGTTCCCCAGATGGCAAGTGGTAGTGGGCCAAATACACTTAAAAACATCATTGCGCGCATCCAGGTATGTCGACCATATTTTTTTACGCCAAAAGGAGCAACCAGTGCTCCTAACACGATTCCAATACCTGCAATTGAGAAAGCTAGCGCTAGCCCCGATAAGCCTGCTTCGGGTTTATTGGGATCATTAAAAGTATTTCGCTCAAGCATTAAGCCAACTAACGTCAACGCCGTTAAGCCGCCACGTTGAAAACCATTTGCAATAATTCCACGAAGCGCATCACTGTGAATTTTTAAGAAATCCCAGCCTTCGCGCATCTCAATAAAGCCTTGGGCGAACGAGGCAGGCACATGATCTTCTTTAACTGGGCCAATTTCATATTTGCGCAGCCGGGCAGCCATAAGAGAGGCGAGGGCATAACCAGAAGCTGCGGCCATTATTAAATAGGCATCAACATGGTCAGCTGTTGCAAAAGAATCAAAAACTTTCCGTAAACCGAGCCCTAACCCGCCACCTAAAACCAAGAAGACCGATCCACCGGTAACAGCCATTGCATTTGCTGAAATTAGATTTGGTTGATCCACCAAAAGCGGTAAGCCAGCAGATGTCGCCGCCAAAATTAAGCGGTTTATGCCAAATGCAATTAGAACAAGAGTAGTTAATTGAATTCCAGTTCGACCAGTGAAAACTAATAGCGCTATTAATAGGAGATCAAGAGCTCTACAAAAATTAGAAATCAGTAAGGCCCGCTGGCGAGAAACTCGATCAAGCACTGTGCCGACAAAAGGTCCAATTATTGAGTAAGGCAGAAGAACTACCGCAAAAGCTAAAGCAGCACTAAGTGCATTTGCCTGGCGTTCAGGAGAGAAGAGAACAAAGGTTGCCAACGCACCTTGGAAAATTCCATCTGTTGCTTGGCCAATCCAGCGCACCAGAAGCAGGCGCGAAAGGCGCGGGTGCTGCAACAGTTGCCAGAAATTCATATTGGCAAGCGTAGTTACTTAAGACCCTTTATTCTTCTCTTTAATGAAATCGCAACGCTCATTCATCGATTATTCACTCGATAAGCGCGCCACCTTAATTGCGCTCTTTCGTGGAACGGTTAATGCCTGCGATGCCGACCCTTACCTGCTTAGAGCTGCGAAGTTTCACGGGGTAAAAACCTCAAGACCCTGTCCGGTTTGTAAGCACCAATCTATGGTCGAACTTATTTATACCTTTGGCGATCAACTCGGCCAATACTCAGGTAGCATTAATTGTGCAGCTGAGCTCCGCGAGATGGAGAATGCGTTTGGCGAATTTAGGGTTTATATAGTTGAAGTCTGCCGTGATTGCTCATGGAATCACCTTTGCGTCTCTTTTGTATTGGGTGATGGAGTCGAACGTAAACCACCTCGTTACACGCGAACACTTGAAGATAGTGACTGGGCTTAACGGGTAGCCTTAAACCATGCCATTTAAGCTCTCCAAGCGATTATTACTCAGGGCCGCCATCTTCATAGGAGGCTTTGGTTTTGTCGCCGGATCAACCTTATTTGCAATTGCCTATTTCACGGTTTCAATCCCAGATCCAAATGCATATGTAAATAGCCAAGCCACAGTTATCCAATATGAAAATGGTGAGGAAATTGGCCGCATCGGTGCGCAGAATCGCACGATAGTTTCTCTTGCCAAAATTCCATTGCATTTACGTGAAGCTGTTATGGCTGCCGAAGATAGAAATTTCTATTCAAATAAAGCATTTAGCATAAAAGGTTTATCTCAAGCCGTAATCGATAACATTATTACTCTCGGAAATGGTCGCGGTGGATCAACAATCACGCAGCAATATGCCAAAACCGCATTTCTAACTTCCGAGCGCACTATTCAGCGAAAGATCAAAGAGTTAGTAATTGCGATTAAGTTAGAGAATCAACTTTCTAAAGATGAAATTCTCGAAAATTACTTAAATACGATTTACTTTGGCCGCGGCTCATATGGAGTACAGACGGCGTCACAACAATATTTCAATCGCACAGTTGATCAACTCTCGGTATCGCAAGCAGTAGTCCTTGCCTCAATTCTGCGTTCACCTGGTTTATATGACCCAGCATTTAATAAAGATAATGGCCCAAGACTTGAGAATAGATTTGCCTACGTAGTAAAAGGTATGGTTGAAAAAGGTTGGCTAACCGAAAAGGAAGCCAGCAAGTTAAAGGTTCCCTATATAACTCCACGCTCTACATCTGGATCGCTAAGTGGACCAAAAGGTCACATCATCGAGGCAGTTCGTAAAGAGTTAATTAAATTTGGATTTACCGATGAGCAGATTTTGGTCGGTGGATTAATTGTAAAAACAACGTTGGTGCAGAAAGCTCAACAAGCTGCAGTTGACGCAGTTAATAAGCAGGCGCCTAAAAAGGCTCCAGATAATATGCATATTGGTTTAGTTGCAATCCGCCCCGGTACTGGCGAAATAGTCGCTATGTATGGCGGAAAAGACTATGTAGAACGCCAGTTAAACGATGCAACTCAATCAATTGCTTTAGCTGGTTCGACCTTTAAACCTTTTGCAATTATTGCGGCGTTAGAACAAGGTATCCCACTTACCTCAATGTGGAATGGCGATAGCCCGCAAACATTTGATGATGCGGGTAAACCATATGAAGTTTCTAATTACGGAAATGAAGGCTGGGGTCAAACCTCACTGTTGGTTGCAACTGCGCACTCAATCAACACCATCTTTGTTCCGCTTGGAATCAAAGTTGGTCCGGCAAATGTTGTCGATGTCGCCCGTCGCGCAGGAATTCCAGAATCTGTTGCAATGATGCCAACCCCATCTGTAGTACTTGGTGCAGCAAGTCCACATGTAATTGATGTAGCAAATGCATATGCCACTTTTGCCGCCAATGGAATTTATGCGAAACCTTATTTAATTACCCAAGTATTGGGTTCCAATAAAGGTGTCCTGTACGAAGGTAAATCTCAAACCCAAGAAGTATTTTCAGCAGATGTGATTGCTGACTTAACACATTCGCTTAAGGCAGTTGTTACAAACGGTACAGGTGGAGCGGCTCTAAGCCTTGGACGTCCTGCTGCAGGCAAGACAGGCACCAGCCAATCAAATGCTTCTGCTTGGTTTAGTGCATACACACCACAACTAGCGGCATCAGTTGCTCTCTTTAGAGATAACGCATCACAATCTTTAAATGGAATTGGTGGTTTAACTTCAGTAACTGGCGGAACTTTCCCGGCTCGAATATGGACTGCCTTTATGAAGGGCGCCCTAAAGGGTGAACCAGTTATGAATTTCCCAGCACCTGCAAATATTGGCGGAGTAGATCCGGTTGTAATGACCTCTGGCGGCATTCAGGTTTATAAGAAGAAGTAGAAAAACTTTGAAAACCCGCGCAGTAATTTTCTTTGCCGCCCTGGCAAGTGCGCTCTCTTTCCTCAAATTTTCTCCGTGTTTAGCTATTAATTGGGCTACTCCGGGTCAATATGTTCATGCCTGTTATTCCGATTTACCTAGCTTGTTAGCTGCTCGTTCATTCGGTACCGGCGCATGGGTATTTAGCGGCGACCAACCAGTTGAATATCCAGTAATAACTGGGCTAGTTATGTACTTAACTGCGCAACTTACTCAAGTTGCAACAACGTACTTTTTAATAAATGCGGCGCTAATTGCAATTTTATTTATCGCAGTTGCAATTATTACCGCCCGCATTCGCCCTGAATATGGATACCTACTTTCATTTTCTCCGGCCGTGCTTGCATCACTTTATATAAATTGGGATTTATGGGCGATAGCTTCGATGATGTTTTCGATTTATTGGTTTGATCGAAAAGAGTTCGACAAAAGCGCAATCGCCATTGGTGTTTCCATAGCAACAAAATTTATTCCGATCTTTTTAATTCCAGCCATTATTTATATTTTCTATCGCCGAAGTAATTTAAAGGGCGCCGTTAAATACTTAGCGATAGCAATATTCACTTGGCTGGCAATCAATCTGCCAGTGGCGCTGACAACTTTTGATGGTTGGTGGTATTTCTACAAGCTAAATATTGAGCGAACTGCCGATTGGGGTTCGATCTGGTACGCGCTCTCAGCTTTAGGTATTGGTCTAGCAAATTTAAATTACCTTTCGATCCTTCTCTTGTTGGCATGCGTTGCAGCTTTAGGAATATTTCTCTTCGCGCTTGACTACATCCCTTCGCTCGCACAATTAGCATTTATTTTGATTGCCGCTGTTACCTGTGTGAGCAAGGTTTATTCACCACAATATGTTTTATGGTTGGCACCACTTGCCTTAATCGCGCTAATTGATAAACGAGACTTGCATGCCTTTTGGATCTGGCAGGTCGGCGAAGTTATTTATCATGTTGCGATTTGGCAACATCTCGCCACGGTAACTGGGGCAAAATTTGGGCTACCCCTGACGGGATATGCCTGGATCAGCCTGGCTCGGATAGCGGCCACGGTCTACCTGATCGCCATCCTGGTCCGCCGGGCGCTCGCCTTGCGCTCCCCAGATAAGCCTGATTCACAGGGCAAATTGGCCGATTTTCTCTTTGAGGCGGGCAAGAGTTACCCTTAGCCTCTTGTTTCACCTCTTATATATGTCAGTTCGCTGAAATATATTCTGGGAAATGAGAGCACTAACCCTCCTGTCACGGAAATGCCGTGGCCGTCTTAGTCCAGAGGAGGTCGGGTTAACGCATGCGTCACTACGAACTAATGGTCATTCTTGATCCAGAGCTAGAAGAAAGAACAGTTACACCATCACTTGAGACATATCTCAAGATCATCAAAGATAGCGGCGGCACAGTCGACAAGCTCGATGTTTGGGGCAAGCGCCGTATGTCATTTGAAATCCTAAAGAAATCTGAAGGAATTTACGCAGTTGTAGATATGCACTGCGAACCAGCTGCGATTAAAGAACTTGATCGTCAGTTAAATCTAAACGAATCAGTACTACGCACCAAGCTAATTCGTCCAGAATAATTTTCCAAAGATAAATCAAAGAACAAGCACGGCACCCACGAGTAGATAACGAGAGAAAGAGAAGAAAATGGCAGCAGGAGATACAACAATCACAATGATCGGCAACTTAGTAGACGATCCAGAGCTACGTTTCACCCCTTCAGGTGCGGCGGTAGCAAAGTTTCGTGTTGCTTCAACTCCTCGTTATTTAGATAAAGCAACTAATGAATGGAAAGATGGCGAGAGCCTCTTCCTTCAATGTCAGATCTGGCGTCAAGCAGCAGAAAATGTTGCTGAGTCACTGACAAAAGGTATGCGAGTCATTCTCTCTGGTCGCCTAAAGCAACGTTCTTACGAAACAAAAGAGGGCGAGAAGCGCACCGTCTTTGAAGTAGAAGTTGATGAAGTTGGTCCATCACTTCGCAGTGCAACTGCGAAAGTTACCCGCACACAACGTGCTGCCGGTGGCAATGGTGGATTCTCTGCTCCAGCAGCTGAAAGCTTTAATGATGATCCTTGGGCTGCATCAACCTCAACACCATCTGCTGGCGGCTGGGCAACCACCACTAGCGATGAACCTCCGTTTTAAACCAACCTATCCATCCATTCCTAGCCGAAGTTCTTTACTTTAAGGCTAGGGCCCTCGAAAAGGAGCACCACAATGGGAGCAAGAAATAACCGGGCTTTAAAAGAGCCTAAGAATAAGGGCGCGAAGGCTGCTGCTCTTAATAAGAAGTTTAAGAAGAAGCCATGCAGCTTCTGCCAGAACAAAGTTACTTACATTGATTACAAGGACATCAACACCTTGCGTAAGTACATCTCTGATCGCGGCAAGATTCGCGCACGTCGCGTAACTGGTGCATGCACACAACATCAACGTTCAGTAGCAACTGCGGTTAAGAACAGCCGTGAAGTAGCGCTACTGCCTTACACATCTACAGCGCGATAAGGAGCGATGACTAAATGAAACTCATCCTTACTCGTGAAGTTCCTGGACTAGGAACAGCAGGCGATGTTGTAACTGTTAAAGATGGCTTCGGCCGTAACTACCTACTTCCACGTGGCAATGCAATTGCCTGGAGCCAAGGTGGCGAGAAGCAGATCGAAGGAATCCGTCGTGCTCGTGCAGCGCGCGAAATCCGCGATATCGATCATGCCAACTCAATCAAGGCAACTCTTGAAGCAGCAACTCTTACCATCAAGGTAAAAGTTGGTACCGGCAACCGTCTATTCGGTTCAGTAACCGATAAAGATGTAGCAGCAGCAATCAAGAGCGCAGTTGCGATCGATATCGATCGTCACAGCATCAAGATGGCTGGCCACATCAAGAAGGTTGGCACACACTCAGCGAAGGTCTCACTAGATCATCATGTAACTGCAGCAATCACACTGACAGTTGTAGCTGAATAAATAAAAATTAGAACGGGCTCGGCGTAAATTGCGTCGGGCCCGTTTTATTTTATAGCCAGCCAGATTTCTTAAATTTACGATATAAAAGAATTGTTAAAGCTAATAGTGAACCCACAACAAGTGGATAGCCAAATTTCCAGCGCAACTCAGGCATGAAATCAAAGTTCATTCCATAGATTCCGGCCACCATAGTTGGCACCGATGCCAAAGCCACATACGAAGTTATTTTTCGCATATCTTCATTCTGTTGGACCTGAACATGAGCCAAATCGGCTTGCAGAGCCGATGAAAGCAGAGAATCTAAGCCAGCCGCTGCATCCGAGGCCCTAGATAAGTGATCTAAAGTGTCACGGAAGAACGGCGTTAAATTGCTAGGCACATGCAGGGCACCTTCACTAGCAAGTTTTTGAAGTGGCGAAAGCAACGGGTCAATCGCATGTCTAAATTCAATAACTTCGCGTTTTAAGAAGTAAATATCTTGAGATTGGGTTTGACGCTTTCCATTGAAAACTTTATTTTCAACATTAACCACATCTGCTTCGAGCTCAGCCGCGATATCAATATAACAATCAATAAGATGATCGATAATTGCATGCAATACTGCGTATGGGCCTTTTCCTAAATGATCTGAGTTATCTTCAAGAGAGGTACGGGTATTAACAAGAGGGGACCCATCACCATGCCTCACAACTACAATAAAGTGATCTCCTATAAATACGAAAATTTCTCCCGTTGAAACTTCACTCTTTACATCATCATAAAAAACAGTTTTTAAAACGCAGACCTGAACGCCGGGATATTCTTCAAATTTAGGGCGCTGTTTAGCGTTAACAGCATCTTCAATTGCCAGGGGATGAAAGCCGAAGTCGCCAACAATCTTGTCGAACTCATTTTGAGTCGGTTCAGCTAAACCAAGCCAGACAAAGCCACCCTCTGTGCGCGCTTTCATTATCAACTCTGGAAGATTAGATGGCTCTCGGTATCTAATTCCATTTTGATAAAGTGCGTAGTCAACGATCATGAAAGAATCCTCCCTTATTGCAGTGAATAAAATGTGCTATCTCAACAGTTGAGAAATAGTTATTTACTTTCGTGCACAGAGTTGTAAGACCATGTAACGCTCTTGACCTGCGCATATAGCGAATATTTTAAATCTGTGGAAAGTTATCCACAGTTCATCCACCGCCTTATGCACAGGAATTCACGCTTATCCACCGACTTATCCCCAGACTTACCCACACCCACAGGCGGGGATATTCGCTTAACAGGGGCCACGCTCATACCTTTGCCTCCTGACCCG
>JACCED012186956.1_pt1 | contig 12520 bp, 12 predicted proteins | sample 7455021 | NCBI WGS metagenome assembly JACCED01 (sample SAMN15323456, study PRJNA562643) | freshwater metagenome | isolation source: river surface water | place: USA:Blue River Watershed | collected 2017-08-19
ATGAGATCGTGACCGTAACATTTCCAGAAGTTGGCAATGGCTCGAATTTGAGTCGTGGCTTACCGCTGATTAAGTGGTTCCTTGCGATCCCACATTATGTAATGGCGATTATCTATGCGATTTTTGGATTGCTATTAACTGTCTTTGCTTGGTTCTCAATCTTGTTCTCTGGTAAGTATCCTGTTTTCTGCGCAGATGCAATCGTCGGAATACTTGCCTACTTCAATCGGGTAGCCGGATATGCATTTATTTTGGTTACTGACGAATATCCTTCCTTCTCTCTTTAAGCGCTAATCCGTTAGTACGACAATGGCGAATACCCCGATCTCGCGTCGAAAAATGCAGCAGATAACGGCTGAGATTTCTGCTTCAGATAAACGCCTTGCCAAAGTCATTAGCGAAAGTCCTCTCTGTTCGATTGGAAGTTCACAATCGCCAGAAAGTAATTTTCAGTCGTTGGTTTCTTCTGTCATTTCTCAACAGTTGGCGACCAAGGCGGCTGAAACTATTCATGGACGTCTTCATGTATTAGCAAAAGGTGAGATAACCCCAAAACGAATTGTGAAGTTAAGCGATGCTGCTCTTCGAGAAATTGGCGTATCAGGGGCTAAAGCCAAGACAATTCAAGGCTTAGCTCAAGCAGCTCTAACCGGCGAAGTTCCGATCGATGATCTTCATGAACTTCCAGATAAAGTTGTATTTGAATCTTTAACTTCACTTTGGGGCATTGGCCCTTGGACCGTTGATATGTTTATGATGTTTCAATTACATCGCTTAGATATTTGGCCTACTGGAGATCTTGGTGTTCGGCGCGGTTGGGAAAGTATTTACAAATTAGCCGAGCAGATTGAACCTAAAGCGTTAGAGGTAAAAGGTGAGAAATTCCGCCCATATCGAAGCGTCGTTGCTTGGTACTGCTGGCGCCACCTAGATAATTTAAAGAAGAGTTAAATATCTTCCAGAATTAGTGAGACTGAGTTAATGCACCAACGTTGATCAGTTGGAACATCATAACCTTCACCTTCAAAGACATGGCCCAGGTGTGAACCGCATGCAGCGCAGCGAACTTCGGTGCGAACACGGGGAAATAGCGAGCGATCTTCGATTAGTTCAACTGCATCATCTGCTGAAGGCGCATAGAAAGAAGGCCAACCGCAACCTGAATGAAATTTCGTTTCGCTGCGGAAGAGTTCGGCGTTGCAAGCTTTGCACTTGTAAACGCCGACCTTGTCAGTATCAGTGTATTCACCAGTAAATGGACGTTCGGTTGCAGCGTTACGCAATACATCGTAAGAGAGCGGATCTAGCTTTGCTTGTAGCTCAGCTTCATTAACCTGAACCGGATATTGCTTATCTCTCATCACTTAGTAACCTCGGCAGACCGTGAATCCAATTGAGGAAAAGCGATACCGGTACTTGAATGACAATCGTAGCCATTTGGATTTTTCTGCAAGTACTTCTGGTGATACTCCTCAGCTAAGTAATATTCCACGCCTTCGGCTGACAATATTTCAGTTACGATTGGGTCATACCCAGCTTTAATTAATTCAGCTTGATAAATATCTTTCGATTTATTTGCTTGAGTAAATTGTTCTGGCGTTGTGGTAAAAATTGAACTGCGATACTGAGTTCCGATATCGCCACCTTGCTGATTCAAAGATGTTGGATCATGCATTACCCAGAACTCTTCAAGTAAGCGCTGATAAGAAATTAGCGCTGGATCAAATAGAACATGCACCATCTCAGCGTGGCCGGTAACGCCAGTACAAACCTGCTCATAACTTGGGTTTGGACGATTGCCACCCATATAACCAACACTGGTTTCAATGACTCCGGCTAATTGCCAGAAACGACGTTCAGCACCCCAAAAACAGCCTGTTGCAAAATATGCGCTCTGATTCATGGCGATATTCTCGCAGTTGTATCTCATTTATGTAATTTGAGAATTATTCAAGCGTAAGCATGATCAATGGCTACTGCTAACCTTGCCACTGCGCCCCCGTAGCTCAGGGGATAGAGCACCGCCCTCCGGAGGCGGGTGCACAGGTTCGAATCCTGTCGGGGGCACAATTGATTTATAAAATGCTTTGAGCGAGATAAATCACCCAACTAAGGCAAATCTCTTTTCATATGTCCTTGTAATACGCGTGAACTCACGGGAGAATAAGAGCCTTACGACGATAGATCGTATTTTTTAAATTATTCGAATTTGTACAGAACTGGCTTCTGTACGCGTGATTTTATGGATAGGTGGTGGATGTGATGGATTGGCGTCATCAATCAGCTTGTCGTGACGAAGATCCAGAGCTCTTCTTCCCAGTAGGAAATACCGGCCCTGCCATTACCCAGATCGAAGAGGCCAAAAAGGTCTGCAACCGTTGCATCGTCAAAGATGCCTGCCTGGCTTGGGCGCTTGAAAGCGGTCAAGATGCTGGCGTCTGGGGCGGACTATCTGAAGATGAGCGCCGTGCCTTAAAGCGTCGCGCTGCTCGTAATCGTGCTCGCCTACAGGAGCAACAGAACCAATTCTAAAGCGGGAATTCTAGAGTTGCTTGGGTTCCAGATTGGCCAGATGTTAATTTAATTTGGCCGCGCAATTCATTTTCAGTCAAAGTTCTAACAATCTGCAACCCTAGATTTGATGAATTAACTAGATCAAAATCCCCCGGTAAACCTGCGCCATCATCGCTAACTGTAACTTTTGCTTTGCTTTCAAACCTTTCACAGTGAATAACTAAATTCCCGCCCTGCTCGGCTAAGCCATGTTCAAGAGCGTTATGTATAAGTTCGGTGACAATTAAAGCTAGCGGGGTCGCAATTCGTGGGTCGATTTCGGCAAGTGAGCCACTGCGGCGGATATTAATCTCGCTCATGCGCGGACTTAGATCTGCGGCATGAATCATTAAATTATCTAGAACTTGATCGAAAGCCACTTTTGCATCTGCGCTATTCGAAAGCGTCTCATGCACTAGCGCGATCGAAGCGATGCGTCGAACAGCTTCTTCAAGTGCTGCACTTGCCTGTGGTTCAGCAATTCGACGGGCTTGTAAGCGCAGCAGCGCTGAAACGGTCTGCAGATTATTCTTAACCCGGTGGTGAACTTCGCGAATAGTTGCATCTTTGGTAACCAATTCGCGTTCACGTCTACGAAGTTCAGTGACATTGTGTAGCAAAACAATCGCACCAATTCGATCTTCACCTTGCAGCAATGGCATCACCATTAGATCGATGGTTGCACCTTGATTCTCAATTTCAGCACGACGTAGAGATTTGCCACTTAGTGAACTGCGAATTCCTTCGTGGTGAGATTCATTGCGCTGCACTGATACTTGCGATGCAACATCGCCCAAACTAAATCCTTCTAGGTCATTCCCCCAGCCCATCCGGTTAAATGCAGATCTAGCATTTGGACTGGCGTAGGTAATTACGCCATTTAAATCTAGGCGAATCAGGCCATCTCCTACGCGTGCGGAAGGATCAAATATGGAAGAAGCATCTTGATAGGGAAAAGTGCCCTCGACCACCATGCGATAGAGATTATTTGCGATCTCGCGGTAATTTAACTCAAGCCGGCTGGGCGATCGCATCAATTCGGCATTTCGATGACGCGAAATAACTGCAATAACTTGGCCTTGGTGAATCACCGGAATGGTTTCTTCTTTGATTAACAAATCACCAAATAGCTCGGGCTCGGAGTCGCGCACGATATCTGAATGCGAAAGTGCTTCATCTAAACGGGGGCGTTCGCCCCATCTAACCTCTGAGCCAATCAAATCATTTGTAAAAACTGTTGCCGATGTTGTTGGACGAATATGGGCGATCGCTACATATCCGGTTGGCCATGAAGTTGGATCAGATCTCAGCGGGACCCAAAGTACTAAATCGGCAAATGATAAATCGGTAAGCAACTGCCAATCAGCGATTAGCTCCTGCAGACGATAGATCTGATCAGGATTTAGAGTGCTTCGACCTTTCAGGAGTGAATCAATGCGATTCATTTAGCTAGCCAACTACTTAAATTTTCTGAAATCTCTTGTGCCGCAAACCAAGTTAGTTCGCCATCTTCCAAAGTTGCATCGCCCACAAATAAACAATCTACTTGGCTAAATTTGATAGGTGCTTTAATCTCTACTTCAACATCGGATTCAGCGCCTAGCTGATCAGGAGTGAAATCTACTGCTAGTGCAAAGCTAAATTTTGCGGAATCTTCCTGTAGCGCTAGCGAATCTTCTGCAGCTAAGAGCGAGAGAATGTATTCCGCTTCTTCTTCACCTAAACCAGGATTTGCGGCTAAGAATTGCTGGGTCTGAACAATTGCTGAATCAATTTCGATCTCACTTTGGCTAATTAATTGAGCCAACTCGGAGGGAGTTACAGCAAGATATCCGCGCATGGGCTAACTCTAATAGAACTTGAATCAATGCTCAGCCAGTTAAAATCCTGCGTTAGGCCCTAATTAAAGCTCACTTGCAATCCTTGAGATTGACTTCCGTAAGTTAGATTTCGGGCTCGCTTCACTTAGGCAAGCGCTACTGGCCGCTGCCACGGCCGCGGCTCGATTATCTCTGGGAACGGAAAATCTATTTAGCGGCTTTAACTCCTCAATCTCAGCAGTTAACTCTTGGTTAGATTGATCGCTCTTACGGCGCGGAATCTCTAGATTCGAAATGAAAGTTAAGCGAGCCTTGATCTTGGTCTTTGCTAACTCTCTTATCAATCCAATTAAACGGAATCGTCCTAACTCATCGGGTCTGGAGCTAATCCAAAGCTCATCTGCGTTATCGCAGCTCCAAATTAGCGGCCCAGAATTCCAGCGACGATCGGTTAATTTCACAGGTAGGTTTGAAATCGAGCCCAAGTCGATGATTATTAAATCAAAATTGGAGTATGCGATAGTCATCAACTCACTAAATTTTGCGCTCTTCTTCTCCGATACTTCATATGCCCAGAGCAGCGGAGAAATTAGCCGGGGACTTTGGTCGGCCCTCAAATTACGTAACTCAAGTGCAATTGCGATGCTGGGTTCAATTGAGTTTCCATCTATCAGCAAGGTTCTTTTCTCGAGCAAGCTTGACTCCATGGCCAGATTTAGAGCCAATGTAGTTGCACCTGTAGTCGACCCTGCCGAAGCAATTGCAATCACCTTTGATTGAGCTGCGCTTTCAGATCGATATTGCGAGATTAAGGGTTCACGAAATTCACGGCGGATAATCCCGCGCACTTGCGAAACTAACTCAGTGGCATCGGTTGGCCTCGGTAAAAGATTCTCGAAAAGTTTTAATTCAGATTCAGTTCCGTATCCAATTACATCTTTAAAGGATGCTCGCAGTTCCCCTAACCGTTGGGCAGTGAAATCAGGTAGATCAGGGGCATAGATAAGAATCGAAGCGCGGCAACCTTCTTCATTCTCAGTTAAGAAGCTAGTCAGGGATGCGAAATCTACAGCCCGCGCGATTATGTCCCAACCTTGGGAATGCAGATTGCTAGATAGCGAGCCTTCAAAATTGCTATCGGCTATCGCAGTAACAATATTCGGGGTATTTAAATTAGCCATTTAATTTCACCACTACTAACCGCCCAAAGGTGGTGGCCCTTAAAATATCGAGAATCTCAGTACGTCCAACTGCAACAGTTATAGCGACTTCTGCCCCAAAGTTGGATTCTTTTCGCTCGATTGCCCCTAGATAAATATCGCCGATGATCAATTCTGGGTCAGATGGAAATGAGCCCGGTTCAGCATCTTCGACCAGATAAATACTCGCCCTATCCCCTGCCGCTAGAGAATTGGGTAGGTCAACAGCACGAATATTTAGAGAAATCTCAGCGCTATTTACCAGAGCTAAATTGTCACTGATGGAAGATTTAGCGATCAAAGTATTTGTGGAAATTCGATCTAAGACGATACTTCCGACAGGATCTAGATCAGCACTTAGATAATTTGCCGAAATCACGCCGGCATTGATTTTGACTTCAGAGATATCACTTATAGATATTTGCTGACCAGGCGAGAGCTCTCGATTGGCGATCCAGTAACTCTGCTCTTTATTAGCCAGATTTGTAATTAGAAAGCTTGAAAGCAGCGATGCGATCATAAGAGCTAACGCAATAATTATTCTGGCACTTACCTTTAGTTTCTTGGTTGACATGGAAGGCATCTAACGAGATCTGCTGACAGCGCCGACTGAGTTTTCCACAGTCATCCTTATGGATGAGTTCTTGTAATCCCTTTGGCTGATCAGCAGGCTTAATTAACTCGCAATTCTTCGGGCATGACAACAATCAGCCTTGATTCAGAGCCAATTTTCAAAACCATCACCTTTAACCAGGTCTCCAGCAACTCTGATGAGATTCCTGGGCATCTTGTTCTGGATCTCTTTAGAAATCCTGCAGAGGTAAGCGAGCCGCAAAAAGCAAAGCTCTATTTAGTTCCAACCAGTCATGGCGATGAATATGATCCGGATTTTGCGCCCATTCCAACTTCAGCCAGTGATCTTCCAGAGTTAAGTAATTGGGTTCTGAAATATGCAGTTAGCGCATTAGAAATCTGGGCAGGAAAGCGCCCTGCTGCGCAATTGGCTCGTTGGACTCATCGCAATGTATACATCAAGCTACAAAACGATTCGGGCACCTTAAAAGAAATTGGCCGAGTTCGGAAATTGCATATTGCAGAGCCACTTGATGGAATTGCCGAAACCGTATTAACCGTGCGATTCGGTGATCGCCTGAAGTCATTAGTTATGCGCTTTGAAGGCGTAGATCAGAAATGGCTCTGTACCGAACTATTCCTGATTTAGATACCGAGCTATCGAATTAAAGTTTTACGCTCCACCATGGCAGCGCTTGTACTTCTTTCCAGATCCGCAAGGGCAAGGAGAGTTTCGGGAAACTTCATTCTTGACGACATTTCCACTCTCATCTGATGCGCTGTATTGCAATCCGATCGGCGAAACTGGCTTAGCTTCAATCCCCTTAGCCTGAACTTCAGAAGATTCGACTGTGACTTCAACATTAAATAGGAAGCCGGCGATCTCTTCTTTAATTCCATCCATCATCGCAGAGAAGAGTTCGTAACCTTCGCGTTGATATTCAACTAGTGGATCACGTTGTGCCATCGCGCGTAAGCCGATTCCCTCTTGTAGGTAGTCCATCTCGTAGAGATGTTCGCGCCATTTGCGATCTAGTACCGAGAGCAAGACTTTACGTTCAAGTTCACGGGTAACTTCAGTTCCTAGCCCAGCTTCACGCGATCCGTAAGCTGCCTCAAGATCTGCAAGTACACGGTTCTTAAGTAGTTCAGCATCTAGCCCGGCACGACCACCTAATTCAGCATCTAGATCAGCAGGAGTAAATGAGATTGGGTAGATAACTTTTAGATAGTTCCAGAGCGTTTCTAGATCCCATTCCTCGGCATATCCTGCAGCTGTTGCAGCATCAACGTATGCCGCCAAAGTATCTTGCATAAAGACGATGACTTGATCCTTTAGATCTTTGCCCTCTAGAACCAAGCGGCGCTCAGCGTAAATTACTTCACGTTGGCGATTCATTACATCGTCATACTTCAAAACATTTTTGCGAATCTCAAAGTTCTGCGCTTCAACTTGAGTCTGAGCAGATCTAATCGCATTGCTGACCATCTTGGATTCGATCGGTTCATCTTCTGGGATACCGGCTGCAGATAGAACTCGTTCAACAATTCCCGAATTGAAGCGACGCATCAAATCATCTTGCAGCGAAAGATAGAAACGTGACTCACCTGGATCACCTTGGCGACCAGAACGTCCACGCAGCTGATTATCGATACGGCGTGATTCGTGACGTTCGGTACCTAGTACATATAGACCGCCAAGAGCGATTACTTCCTCATGCTCTTTAGCAACGGCTGCTTTCTGTTTTGCAATTTCAGTTGGCCAAGCAGCTTCGTATTCAGATGCATTATCAACTGGAGAAATTCCGCGGCGCTGTAATTCAAAGTCAGCCATAAATTCTGGATTGCCACCAAGCATGATGTCGGTACCGCGACCTGCCATATTTGTTGCGACAGTTACGGCACCTTTGATACCTGCGCGGGCAATAATCGCCGCTTCACGTTCGTGGTGCTTAGCATTTAGTACTTCATGGGCAACGCCAGACTTACGTAGGATTGCTGAAAGCTCTTCTGACTTTTCAACGCTGACAGTTCCGACTAGGACCGGCTGCCCTTTGCGATGGCGTTCAACAATATCTTTAGCTACCGCATTGAATTTTCCAAGTTCAGATTTATAAACTAAATCTGGTTGGTCGATACGAACCATTCCGCGGTTAGTTGGAATTGGAACAACGCCCAGCTTATAAATCTGATGGAATTCAGATGCTTCGGTCATGGCTGTACCGGTCATACCTGAGATTTTCTCGTATAAACGGAAGTAATTCTGAAGGGTGATGGTTGCCAGGGTCTGGTTTTCATCTTTAATCTCAATGCGCTCTTTAGCTTCTAGAGCCTGGTGCAGACCTTCGCTATAACGGCGACCTGCGAGCATGCGGCCAGTGTGCTCATCAACGATAAGAAGTTCGCCATTCATGACCACATAATCTTTATCGCGCTTGAAAAGTTCTTTAGCGCGCACTGCATTATTCAAATAGCCAATCATCGGAGTATTTACTGCTTCGTAGAGATTCTCGATCTCTAGTAATTGTTCGACGCGTGTTACGCCTTCTTCCAGGATTCCGACTGTCTTCTTCTTTTCATCTACTTCATAGTGAACGTCGCGTTCAAGCTTTAGAACAATATTAGCGAATTCGAGGTACCACTTAGTTGCCTTATCGGCAGGTCCTGAAATAATCAAAGGGGTACGAGCTTCGTCAATCAAAATTGAGTCAACTTCATCTACTACACAGAAGAAGTGTTCGCGCTGTACGCATTCATCAAGCGACCAAGCCATGTTGTCGCGCAGATAATCAAAGCCAAATTCATTATTAGTTCCGTAGGTAATGTCGCAGGCATACGCAGCGCGTCGCTCAGCTGGAGTCATGTTATTAAGAATTACTCCCACGGTTAAACCAAGGAAGCGATGGATACGACCCATCCATTCGCTATCGCGCTCGGCTAAGTAATCGTTAACTGTTACAACGTGTACGCCTTTTCCAGCGATCGCATTTAGATATGAAGGAAGAGTTGCAACCAATGTCTTACCTTCACCGGTACGCATTTCAGCGATATTGCCAAGGTGAAGAGCAGCCCCACCCATTAACTGAACGTCATAGTGGCGTTGACCTAGTGTGCGTTTTGCGGCTTCGCGAACTGTGGCAAAAGCTTCAGGTAGAAGATCATCTAGGGACTCGCCATTTGCATAGCGCGCCTTAAATTCATCGGTCTTGGCTCGAAGTTGGTCATCAGAAAGGGCCACGATGGCGGGTTCGAATGAATTAACTTTGGCAACAGTCTTGCTCAACTCTTTTAGGATGCGTCCTTCACCAGCACGCATAATCCGATCGAGAATTGCAGGCATTTAGCCACCCTGACCTTTCAAATTTCTTCGGTTTGCCGCCATTTAGATCACTAGCTGCCTAATTCAATAGCTGCACAATCCAATAACTGCCTAATCTATTAACTGCCTAATACTAGAGGGTTATTTCGCCCTTCGTACCGCTACGCATGCGGTTGCAGCCGCCTGCACATTAAAACCAGCCTGCTGTAAGCAGCGGCGGGCCTCAGAAAGGGTCGCCCCAGTCGTTAATAAGTCATCCAAGATAACCACCTCTTGCGCTGGATAATTCCCAGAAAATCGCTGATTTATCGAGAGGGCTCGATTTAAATTCTTATGGCGTTCAGAAATTCCCAGCCGACTCTGATCGCTAACTCTTCGATTATGTTCAAGCAAGTTCAAGACAGCTACCCCATAGAACTTTCCGAGGTCATGGGAGATCTCAGATAGGAAGTCTCGGCCTCTGCGCCGGATCGCAGTGCGTTGGGAAGGAATCGGAACTAGCGCACTTATCGGATAACTTTCAAATAGATACTTTAACGAATTCTTCAGAGCATCACTGATAAGTAGATCCGCGGAATTAACGTTGCCCTCTTTAGCAGCCAAAATAATGTTCTTAGCCACAGGTGAATATTTAACTGAAGAGAAGACCGCTAAATCTGGAAATTTATTTCGATAGATATGCGGGTTCCAAAGTTTTCGACAATCGGAGCAGATTGCAAAACCTAAATCTCGGCAGCCAAAACATCTCGTTGGAAAAAGTAAGGAAGATAATTCAGAGAGCAGCGCCATGCTTTAATTCTGCTAGTTCAAAACGTAGCCTGGAAAATAGCTTTTTTCTTTTGTGGCTAACCTTTAAGTGAGATTAAGCGTGACTGTAATTGATCCCCGGCACGTCTTGGAAGGTAGAGAACAAAGTGTGCTCCTTTGCCAATTTCTCCCCATGCTTCAAGCTCGCCATTGTGCAATCTGGCATCTTCCAATGCGATTGAGAGCCCCAGCCCAGTTCCACCTCGAGTGCGGGCGCGCGATGGATCGGCTCGCCAGAATCGATCGAAAACTCGATTTAGTAATCGCGGTTCGATTCCAACCCCATAGTCACGAACTCCAATTGCAATGTCGTCGCTAGAAGCCATAACTCGAACTTCGACCGGCTTGCCTTCTGCGTGATCGATGGCATTACTCAGAAGATTACGCACAACTCTCTCAACTCTACGGATATCTGCGCTAACCAGAACTGGATCTCGCGGCCGATTTAAGTGGATCTCGATATTGTGTTCTTTAGCAACGAGAGATAAGTCTGAGATGCAGCGCTCAAGTGAACTGCAGATATCGAATTCGACGGCTTCTAGAACAGCTACTTCAGCATCGAACCGACTTACTTCTAGGAGATCTTCTAACAACCTCTCGAATCGGTCGATCTGTCCGACCAATAACTCAGAGCTGCGAGCAAGTACTGGATCGAAGGTGTCGCGAGCATTATGAATTACTCCCGAGGCCATGCGAAGTGTCGTTAACGGCGTGCGCAGTTCATGAGAAACATCGGAGACAAATCGTTGTTGGACTCTCGATAAATTCTCAAGACGTGCAATCTGCTTTTCTAGAGATTCTGCCATTTCATTAAATGCATTTCCTAAGGTAGCAATCTCGTCATTACTCTTAACTTGCATACGTTGGCGGAAATCGCCTTCCGTAAAGAGCTGTGAGATCCGGACAACTTCGCGCACCGGCCGAACAACCTGGCGCACAACTATCCAAATAATCAGAGTAAGAAGAAGAATTAAGGCAAAGCCCGTTAAAAATAATGAGTTACTAATCAGGCTAAGAGTGGCTGCTTGATCTGCCAAGCTAAACAAGACATACATCTCATAGTCACCCGCGTTTGGAATACTAATTCGTTGGCCCACAGCAAAGCCTTTAATCGAATTCTCACCTGCATAATTAATCCGGACATATGCTGATTCGAGATCGTCAGAATTCCTCACTTTATTCCGTAAGTTTTCTGGAATAGAACTCTTTGAAACTAGATTCGAAGTGATTTCATAATTCTCTTTGCCAATTGCAGATCCTGGAACTTGCAAAATAACTACTTCGCGACCGCTTTCATTTAAACCAATTGTGGTAGCCGAAGCAATTACAGTGCTGAAAATATCTCGAACTGAATCGGCTGGATCGCCTGAGGCTACGGCTAAGCGATATTGAGCGCTAAATATCGTGGAACGGGCTTCGATAATTGCGGTATCAACATTTACCGCTTTAATGCCTGCTGAAAGCCTGGAGTAAAGAGTTGAGCCAGTAATCGAGATAACAACCAGAGAAAGTAGAACTGTTGAAACCAATACGCGTAAAGCTAGCGAGTGCGGCTTGGCTGAATTAACTTGTCGCACTTACTGACCGCCGGCTTTGTAACCAACACCTCGCACAGTTACCACTATTTCCGGGTGCTCAGGATCATGTTCAACTTTTGCGCGCAATCTTTGCACGTGCACATTCACTAAACGAGTATCCGTTGAATGTCGATAACCCCAAACTTCACTAAGAAGAGCATCGCGAGAAAAGACGCGGCCCGGTTCGCGAGCAAGGGCTACTAACAAATCAAATTCCAGGCGAGTTAGTGCGATCTGCTTGCCCGCGCGAGATACTTGATGGGCAACGACATCAATTACTAAATCTGAGATCGTAAGTAAGCCAGAGATATCGGTATTGGTTCGACGCAAACGAGTTTTAATTCGAGCGATGAGCTCGGAAGGATGGCGGAATGGCTTAACCATGTAATCATCGGCACCGGCCTCAAGCCCACGAACAACATCATGGGTATCACCCTTGGCAGATAACATAACAATTGGCACCATTGATTCGGCGCGAATTAATTTACAGACTTCAATGCCATCTAGACCTGGCAACATCACATCTAGCAAAACTAGATCTGGTGGATTATTTCGAAAAACATCTAGAACTTCATCGCCACGACTTACTAAATCCACGTCGATGCCGGCACCGGTCAAAACGATGCCGAGCATCTCCGCAAGATCCTGGTCGTCATCGACGACCATTACTAA
>JACCED011783738.1_pt1 | contig 12515 bp, 18 predicted proteins | sample 7455021 | NCBI WGS metagenome assembly JACCED01 (sample SAMN15323456, study PRJNA562643) | freshwater metagenome | isolation source: river surface water | place: USA:Blue River Watershed | collected 2017-08-19
GGTTGGCGCATGATCTGCTGATCAAGCTTGATCGCTGCCTGATGGCGCATGGCGTGGAAGGGCGCACGCCCTTCCTTGATCCCGGCATGGCCGCCGCTGCCTTTCGCCTGCCGGATAAGCTCAAGATTCGTGATGGGCGTGGCAAGTATCTGCTGCGCCAATGGCTCACGAAGAATTTTCCCGCCAGCGAGCCCTTCCGCGCCAAGCAGGGTTTTACCGTGCCGGTTGGTGCCTGGATTGCCGATGTGGCGGACAAACTGGCGCCCTTGGTCGCGCGCCAGCCCGGTGTTGCGGAGATTGCCAAGGCGGATCGCATCCTGCCGCTGTTTCGCGCGGCTGCCGGCAAGCGGGAAGGCTTCGCTGCCTGGCATTTGCTGTTCTATGCGCTTTGGCATCGGCGCCATATCCAAGGTGCCGCGCCCGCAGGCGATGTTTTCGAAACCCTTTCCCAGCAGTGACGACAGGAAAACCCATGGCGAAACGCGGCGCATCGCGGCAGGCTCTTCGCATCGCGACCTGGAATATCAATAGTGTGAGATTACGCCTGCCCTTGCTGCAAAACCTGGTTGCTGATCTGGCGCCTGATGTGATCTGCCTGCAGGAAACCAAATGCCCGGATGAGGCATTTCCGCATGACGGCATTGCAGCACTTGGCTTCACGCATCGGCTGGCGCGCGGCATGAAGGGCTATAATGGCGTGGCGGTATTATCGCGCCTGCCGATCAGCCTGCGCGAAGATGATCCCGATTGGTGCGCCAAGGGTGATTGCCGGCATCTGGGCGTGATGCTGGATGCGCCAGGCGGCCCGATTGAGGTGCATAATTTTTATGTCCCCGCGGGCGGCGATATCCCGGACCGCGAAGCCAACCCGAAATTTGGCCATAAGCTTGATTTCGTTGCGGAAGCGACGCGCTGGTTCGCGGGCCGGGGCGCTGCGCGTGCCGTACTGGTGGGCGATTTGAACATCGCCCCGCTGGAACATGATGTCTGGTCCCATAAGCAATTATTGGATGTGGTGTCCCACACGCCTATCGAAGTTGAAGGGCTTTTGGAGTGGCAGCAAGCGGCCGGCTGGCATGATGCGCTGCGCCATTTCGTGCCCGCGGATCAGAAACTTTACACATGGTGGTCCTATCGCGCGCGGGATTGGCGCGCCGCCGATCGCGGCCGGCGGCTGGATCACGTCTGGGTCAGTGATGATCTGGCCGGGGGGCTGCAACGCCACGCGGTGCTGAAGGATGCACGGGATTGGCCGCAAGCCTCGGACCATGTGCCGGTCATGGTGGAATTGGCCCTGTGAAACGCCGCCTTTTCCTGCTGGCCCTGCTGCCCGCCGCCTGCGCCGAGCCCCAGCCCCCGCCCGTGACCACCGCGCCCCCGGCGGAGGAGCCCGAGCCCGTCTTTGCCCCCGGCCCCATCGACTGGGCGGAATTATCCGAAGATCAGCGGCGCCGCGCGCGTGATGTGATGCGCCGCCTTGGCTATGACACCTCCAGCGAGGAGGCGATCATGGAACAATGGGAAGCCCTGCCCCCGGCCAAGCAGCGCTTTGCCATCCGCCGCCCACCGCCGCCGCCGCCCCCGCCACGCGCCGCCCCTGCTGCCCCGCGCACGCAAGCCACGCCGGCGCGCGCGCCAGCCCGGCCAACGACCCAGCGCCCATGAGCCGCGCAAGGGTGAAAACCACGGAAAAGAGCATCTTATTACGGCAAAATGCCCCGTTGCTGCGGCGCACATGCTTGACAGTGGCAGCCCCCCCCCGTAAAGCCCCGTCGCCTTCCGGCGAGGTTCGCCTGAGGAGCTTAAGGTGACTAAACAGCCGGATCTTCATGAACGGTTAAGGCAGGCACGGGCCCGTGAAGGGCTTGAATCTGGTCCAAATGGCCAGAAGGGCTTGCCAACGGGTCCATGGGGAATCGGGCTGCGCGCAGGCGTTGAGGTGGTTTCTGCCCTAGCGGTGGGGATCGGGATCGGGTGGATGCTCGATCGATGGCTCGGCACTTGGCCTTGGCTCTTTCTGGTGTTTTTCGTCCTGGGCAGCGTCGCCGGGGTGTTGAATGTGTATCGGCTTTTCAACCCACGTCGCCGTTCGCGCGTGACATAAGCGAGAGACGAGGGGTTTGCCGGTGGCAAAGGAAGGCAAGACGATTGACGCGCTGAGCCAGTTCGAATTGTCGCCGTTTCTGGGCGATGTCGGGCAGGCGATCGGCTTCAGCCAATCCAATGCATTCATGCTATTGGCACTTGGTCTGATTACGCTGTTCGTGATGGTATCCGCCGCGCGTGGCGCGATGATCCCCGGGCGCCTGCAAGCGCTGGGCGAAGCCAGCTATGAATTCATTCAAGGCATGGTCACCGAACAAGTAGGCGATGAGGGCAAGAAGTACTTCCCCTTCGTCTTTTCGATTTTCATGTTCGTGTTGTTCGGCAACCTGCTGGGCATGCTGCCCTACGCCTTCACCTTTACATCCCACATTGCGGTCACGCTCACCCTCGCCGTGATTGTTTTTGTGACGGTGACGGTGATCGCGCTGATGCGCCATGGCATGCATTTCTTCAGCTACTTCTTCCCGGAAGGCGCGCCTGTGTGGCTGGCGCCGATCATCATCCCGGTGGAAGTGATTTCGTATTTCTCCCGCGTGGTTAGCCTTTCCGTCCGCCTTTTCGCGAATATGGTGGCGGGGCACGTGATGCTGAAGGTTTTCGCAACCTTCGTGGTCCTGCTGGGTGGCCTTGGTGCGGTTGGTCCCTTCGTGGCTGTTCTGCCGCTTGGCGTGAACATTGCCCTCGTTGGGTTTGAGTTCCTGGTGGCTTTCCTCCAGGCTTATGTGTTCGCCATTCTGACGAGCATTTATCTCCACGACGCGGTGCATTTGCACTGACGCGCGCTGGGTTTTTTTCGGAAATCTGTTCCATTCAAACGGAAGGAATGTGTCATGGAAGTTGCTGCTGCGAAGGCTCTCGGTGCCGGTATCGCCGTTATTGCTCTGTTTGGCGTTGGTCTCGGGATCGGTAACATCTTCTCGTCCCTGATCAACAGCGTGGCCCGTAACCCGGGCGCCCGCGATGCGGTCTTCCCGATCGGCATTCTGGGCTTCGCGCTTACGGAAGCGGTGGCGCTCTTCGCCCTGCTGATCGCCTTCCTTATCCTTTTCGCTTGATGGCTGGCGCCCTGCCTCCTTCGGGGGTGGGGTGGGTTGGTTTCGGGGCAGGCCAAGTGCCGCGCCCCGTTCTGACGTGGTTTTGGCCGTGAGAGGGTAAGTCGATGCGCCGATTACTGCTTGCGATGACGCTAAGCGCCATGCCGGCGCTGGCCTGGGCAGCCAGTTCTGCCGGCGGTCCGCCGGTGGAAGGGATGCCGCAGCTCGCCTTTGGCCATCCGGTCCAAGGTCCTTTGCTGATCGGTCAGGTTGTCTGGCAGGTCGTGATTTTCTTTGTGCTGTTCCTGCTGCTGGCCTTTGTGGCACTGCCGCGCCTTGGGGCGGTGATTGAAAATCGTCGTCAGCGCATTGAAGCGGATCTGGAAGCCGCGCGTACTGCCATGCAATCGGCCGATGCCGCTATTGCTGCGCAGCGCGAAGCAACACAGGCCGCCCGTGCGGAAGCTCAGGCAGCCGTGAATGCCGCGATGCAATCGGCCCAGCAGGAAATGGATGCGAAGGCCGAAGCGCTGAATGCGGCGCTGGCTAAGCAGATCGGTGATGCTGAAGCGCGTATTGATCAGGGCCGCAAGGCTGCGCTCGGTGCGGTGCGTCAGGTGGCCGGTGAAACCGTGGATGCCTTGCTTGCCAAGCTTGGCGCCGCTTCCGACGCGGCCAAGGTGCAAGCGGCCGTGGCGCGCGAAGCCACGGCACGGGGGATTGCGTGATGCATAGCTCTGCTTCTCTTTTCGCAGATCCCAAATTCTGGGTCGCCGTTGCCTTTGTGCTGTTTTTCGTCCTGCTCGGCGGCAAGCTGTGGAAGGCCGGCACGGGTGCCCTCGATTCCCGCGCTGATGAAATCCGCAAGCGGATCGATGAGGCGAATAAGCTGCGCCTTGAAGCCGAAGCGAAGCTGAAGGAAGCCGAAGCGGCCCGGGCTGAAGCGGTGAAGGAAGCCGCCGAACTTCTGGCGCGTGCCAAGACTGAAGCGGCGCGTATCGCCACCGCAGCGGCGGCAGAAGCCGAAGCCGCGGCCGAACGGCGGAAGCAGCTGGCCATGCAGCGTATTGCTGCGGCGGAAGCCGGTGCCATTGCCGAAGTGCGCAATACCGCAGCCGATATCGCGGCCGCTGCTGCGCGCAACGTGTTGATCGAAACCATGGATGCCGCTGCCGATGGCGCCCTGATAGATCGCAGCGTGGCCGATCTGCCACGGGCGCTTCGCGTCGCCTGACGGCTTCGTTCCTCCCTTAAACAGGCCGCTTTTCCCCATGGGAAAGCGGCCTTTTTCTTGGCCGTGAATTCCACTTTTTCGCCAAGACCAAAAAGCCTAGACTGTTGCAATCATGGTTTGATGGGAGAAAGACCTGATGCTGCGCCGCCTGACCCTTGCCGCCGCCCTGCTGGCCGGTTCCGCCCTGTCTGCCCAGGCCAATAATTTCCGCTGGGCGAATGATGGCGATGTGAATTCCATGGATCCCTATACCCGGCAGGAAACCTTCCTGCTGGCCTTCGGGTCCAATTTCTATGAACCGCTGGTCCGCCGCAATCATGAAGGCAAGGTGGAAGCCGCATTGGCGGAACGCTGGGAACAGCCGCAGCCCACCATCTGGCGCTTTCATCTGCGCCGTGGCGTGAAATTCTCCGATGGTACGCCCTTCACCGCCGATGATGTGGTGTTCAGCGTGCAGCGGGCGCGGGCGCCTGGGTCCAATGTGCAGGGTGTGCTCGCTTCCGTGAAGGAAGTGCGCAAGATCGACGATCACACGGTGGATTTCGAAACCACCGTACCGAACCCGATCCTGCTGCAGGAAATCACCAATTGGGGCATGTTCAGCCGCGCCTGGGCGGAAAAGAACAATGCGACCCGCCCGGCAGACCTGACCACGCGCGAAGAAAACTTCGCCACGCGCAACGCCATGGGCACTGGCCCCTTCCTGCTGCAATCCCGCGAACCAGACCGGCGCACGGTGGTGATCCCCAACCCGAATTGGTGGGACAAGCCGGCCCATAACCTGACCCGCGCCGAGCTGAATATCATTTCCAATGACGCCACCCGCGTGGCCGCGCTGCTTTCGGGTGAGATGGATTTTGTCTATACCGTGCCGCCACAGGATGTGGACCGGATTTCGCGCTCACCCGGTGTGCGCATCATCCAGGGGCCGGAACTGCGCACCATCTATCTCGGCATGGATCAGATGCGCCCGCAGCTGCTGAAATCCGATGTGCAGGGCAAGAACCCGTTCCAGGATGTGCGCGTGCGCCGCGCCATGCAGCTGGCCATCGATACCACCGCCATCCAGCGCAGCGTCATGCGCGGCCAATCCCGCCCGACCAATCTGATTTATGGCCCGGGCGTGAATGGCTTCCGTGAGGAAGATGACCAGCGCCCGCGCGTTGATTTGAACGAAGCGCGTCGCCTGCTGGGCGAAGCGGGCTATCCCAATGGCTTTGGCGTGACGATGGATTGCCCGAATGACCGCTATGTGAATGATGAGGCGATCTGCACCGCCGTGGTCGCCATGCTGGCGCGCATCAATATCCGCGTGACATTGAATGCCCAGACGCGGGCGCGTTATTTCGCGGAAATCAACGGGCCGCGCTACAATACCAGCTTCTATTTGCTGGGTTGGACGCCAGCGACATCAGATGCGCATAATGCATTGTTCAACCTGGCCGGCACCCGCGATGGCACGCGCGGCATTTTCAACAATGGCGGCTATTCCAACCCGAAGCTGGATGATCTGATCGGTCGCATTGCGGTTGAAACCAATCAGGCCACCCGCCAGGGGCTGATCACGGAAGCGGGTAGGCTGATCCAAAGCGACGTCGGCTATATCCCGCTGCACCAGCAACAGATCGTCTGGGCCGTGCGGCAGGGCTGGAATGTGGTGCAGACCGCAGACAACTACATCCAGCTGCGTTTCGTGCGTCAAGGGCAGTAAAGCCCGCTACCGAGAAAACCCGCCCGGCTTCCACCGGGCGGGTTTTTCATGTCACGGCAAAGCCCCCAGGCGTCTTTCCACCAAAGCACGCCACGGCGCATCAGGTGGGCTATCAGCCAGCAATGCGCGCCAGGTGGCACGCGCCTGTTCGTGGCTGCCGGATTCGGCTTCGATCACGCCCATCAAAAAACGCAGCCGTGGATCGCGCGGCTGTTCGGCCAAGGCGCGCAGCAGAATCGGGCCCGCCGCCACAGCCTCACCGCGTTCGATCTCCATCTCCACCAGATCACCCGCCAAGCCGGCATCAAACCGGGCGGCCAGGGCGCGGCGCCACGCCTCGGCTGCGGCGCTGGCATTGCCACGGGTACGCTCCGCATTGCCCAGCATGACATAACCTTGCCGCGCAGTGTCGCTCATGGGGTCAAGCCCGGCCAAGCGTTCGCGCAGACGGTTCAGCAAATCATCATCCCGCGCGGCGATTTCCGCCCTTTCCCGATAGGGCGCTGAGGGCATATCCGGCGTGCCTTGCAGCAGATAGACCCCAAGCCCCGCCGCAGGCAGCAGGAATATCAAGGGCAGCAGGGATGCGGCGCTGCGCCCACGCAGGGTATTCGCGGCCTCCTCAGGCGCCTGCAAAAGGCGGCGCTGGACTTCAAGCCGCGCGATGCGATGCGCTTCGTCATCCAGCCGCCCGGCCTCTTTCTCACGCTCAAGCTCAGCCAATTGTGCGCGATACAGCGCCAAATCGGCCTCTCCCCGCCCGCGCAGCCTGGCCGGGCGCAACATCGCGGCGGCAAGCGGCACCATGGCCGCCAAGGCCAGCAGCGCCAGCGCAAGCCAGATCATGCTGCCCCTCCCCGGTCCAGCTCAGCCAGGCGCCGCGCTTCCTCAGGGCTGAGTGCCGCAGCTTCAGCCAAGGCACGGCGCCGCCTGAGGAAAATCACCACCAGCCCCCCGCCCAGCGCCAGGATCGGCATGGCCCAAAGCAGGGCTGTCGCCGTCGTCAGCGGTGGGCGCAGCAAAACGAAATCGCCATAGCGTTCATGCACAAAGCGGATGACAGCGGCGCTATCCTCACCGGCAGCGACGCGTTCGCGCACCAGGCGGCGCAGATCACGTGCCAATTGCGCATCGCTGTCTTCAATGGATTGGTTCTGACACACAAGGCAGCGCAATTCGCGCCCGATCTCACGCGCCATGGCTTCCTTGGCGGGGTCGGGCAGCCGCTCATTCGGGTCACCGACCGCGGCCCAAACCGGCAGCGCCAGCAATAGGCCAAGGAAAATCCAGCGCGTCACGCATATCTCCGCAGCAGCGGTAGAAGGTCCTTTTCCAACGCATCGGGCGTGATGGGCCCAGCCCAGCGCCAACGGATCACGCCCTGCCGATCGATCAGATAGCTTTCCGGCACGCCGTAAACGCCCCAATCAATCGCGATGCGGCCCGGTTCATCGCGCCCCAGGCGGCGATACGGGTTGCCATGGCGCTGCAAGAAGGCGCCGGCTTCCGCCACGCGATCCTTGTAATTGATCCCGAGCACCGCGACCCCTTCGCGCGCCAAGCGCATCAACTGCGGGTGTTCGATAATGCAGGGCGCGCACCAGGAAGCCCAGAAATTCACCAGCACCGGCGCGGGCAAGGGGCCGCGCAAATCACCAGCGGCCAGGGCGGGCAGGCCCACGCCTTCAAGCGGCGGCAGGCTGAATTCCGGCACCGGCTTGCCGAGCAAGGCGGAAGGCACGCCGCGCGGGTTATAGCTGCCATCCTGCAAGCCTTGCAGCATGGCGTAAAAGCCAAGGCCAGCAGCACCCGCCAGACCAACCGGCGCATAAAGCATCCAACGCCGCGGGCGTTTCGGGGGCAGGGATTGGCTCATGCGGGGGCCGTCGCACCCTTGGGCGCCGGGGCCGCGACCCTGATCCGCCGATCAGACAATGACAAGCCACCACCCAGCGCCATGATCAAAGCCCCAAACCAGATCCAGGGCGCCAAGGGATTGTGATGCAGGCGCAATACCCCGCCACCATCGCGTTCATCACCCAGCACCGCGTAAAGATCCCGCAGCGCATTCGTATCAATCGCCGCTTCCGTGGTGTTCATGCGGCCCACGGGAAAAAACCGCTTTTCCGGTTCCAGCACCGTTACCACCCGCCCGCCATCCAGCACCGTGACGGTGGCGCGGCGCGCTGACCAATTGGGCCCTTGCACGTCGCGAATACGCTCAAGCCGCCATTCATAACCGGCCAGCCGCGTGGCCTCACCGGGCTTGAGTGCCACCAGCGCATCAGTGGCCAGCCCCATGCCCGCCAGCCCCGCAAATGTTACACCCAGGCCCGCATGCGCAATCGCGCCACCCCAGGCAGCACGCGGCAAGCCCCGGGCGCGGTTCCAGGCCTGGGCGGGGCGGCGAAGGAGCGCGATGCGGTCCATGATATCGGCCATGGCGCCGCCAATCAGCCAGGCGGCGGCGGCAAAGCCCAAGGCCGGCCAGACATGATGCCCCGCGATCAGCAAGGTGAGAAAAGCGGCCGCGAGGCTGAGGGCGCCCACCCACCAAAGCCGCTGCAAGGCACCGGCCAGATCGGCGCGTTTCCAGGCCAGCATTGGCCCCAAGGCCATGGCGGCCACCAAGGGAATCGCGAGCGGCGCGGTCGCCGCATTGAAGAAGGGCGCGCCGACGGAGATTTTCACCCCCAGCAGGATATCGGCGAACATCGGCCATAGCGTACCGGCCAGCACCACTGCGGCAATCGAACACAGCAAAAGATTATTCAGCACCAGCCCGCCTTCCCGCGAAATCGGCGCGAAGACCCCGGTTGCGGAGAGTTTCGGTGCGCGCCACGCGAAAAGGGCCAAGGCACCGGCCACATAGGCCATCAGCAAAGCCAGAATGAAAACGCCACGCGCCGGGTCATTGGCGAAGGCATGCACGGAATTCAGGACACCGGATCGGACCAGAAAAGTGCCAAGCAAGGACATGCCAAAGGCAAGAATCGCCAGCAACACCGTCCAGATTTTCAGGCTTTCCCGCTTTTCAACGACAATGGCCGAATGCAGCAACGCCGCGCCGATCAGCCAGGGCAAAAGCGATGCATTTTCCACCGGGTCCCAGAACCAATAGCCGCCCCAGCCAAGTTCGTAATACGCCCACCAGGACCCAAGCGCGATGCCAAGCGTGAGGAAGGACCAGGCCGCGAGTGACCAGGGCCGTACCCAACGCCCCCAGGCCGCATCAACCCGGCCTTCGAGCAAAGCGGCCACGGCAAAGGCGAAGGTCACCGCATAGCCAACATAGCCGAGGTAGAGCATGGGCGGATGAAAGGCCAAGCCGGGGTCTTGCAGGATGGGGTTCAGCCCCTGGCCATCCAACGGCGGCGGCCAAACGCGGTCAAACGGGTTTGAGGTGAAAATGATGAAGCCCAGAAAACCCGCCGCGATCAGGCCGAGCACGCCAATCACCCGCGCCTGCAAGGCGCTTGGCAAATCGCGCCCGAAACCAGCCACCGCACCACCGCACAGGGCCAGGATCAGCACCCACAACACCATGGATCCTTCGTGATTGCCCCAGGCGCCGGAGAATTTGTAGAGCATGGGTTTTTGCGAATGACTGTTCATCACAACATTCGCAACCGTCGTGTCATTCACCGCGAAGGACCAGAGCAAACAGCCGAAGGCGGCTGCGACAGCAATCAGCTGCGCGGTGGCCAGGGGTGCGGCCAGGCTCATCAACCTTGCATGCTGCCGCTGCGCGCCCAGCAGGGGCAGCAGGCTTTGCGCCAAGGCCAGCACGCAAGCGAGCGCCAGGGCGAAATGGCCGAGTTCCGGGATCATCCGCCCCTCCGGGGTGCTGTGTTCCATTCGGCCGGCGGCGGGGGCGCGCCCTGCGCCGGGTTCCAATGGCCGCTGCGCTTCAGGGCATCAGCCACTTCGGGCGGCATATAGGTTTCATCATGGCGCGCCAGCACTTCCGTGGCGCGAAAAGACCCATCGGGCAGAAGCTGCCCAAGCGTCACCACCCCCTGGCCTTCGCGGAAAAGATCCGGCAGCACACCCGCATAGGCCACGCGGATCGCATGGGCGCCATCGGTAATGCGGAAGGTGGCGTTGGGTTTGCCATCCGCGCCTGTGCCGCGTTCCACGCTGCCCGCTTCCACAAGCCCTCCCAGCCGAAAGGCGCGATTGCCCGGTGGCGCTTCGCGCAGGATATCGGAAGGGGAGCGGAAGAATACCAGATTATCCTGAAACGCCGTCAGGGTCAGCGCCGTGGCCGTACCTAGCCCAAGGCCGCAGAGCAGCAAGAGGTAAAGGCGCCGCTTCTTGCGCGTCATGACCGCGCCCCGCGTGGGTCAAGTTCGGCCAACTGCCGCCGCGCGGCTGATTGACGCAGAATGGCGCCAATAACCAAAGCGCCAAAACCAAGCACCACCAGCCCATAGGCCGCGGCAATGTAAAAACCATGCGCTGTCATGGGTTGGAGCCTTCTTCACGCCGGGCGCGCGCCAATTGCAGGCTGCGGATGCGCCGTTCCATCACCGCGGCGCGGGTACGCGCCAGCACCACCGCACCAAACAGCAGCGAAAAGCCGATAGCGCAGGTGAGCAAGGGATAGAGAATCGCCACATGCATCCCCGGCGCATCAAGCCGCGTCACGGAAGCGGGCTGATGCAGCGTATTCCACCAATCCACGCTGAACTTGACGATCGGGATATTCACAATGCCGACCAGGGCCAGAATAGCGCCAACCCGCGCGCCGCGTTCCTGATCTTCAAAGGCACGCGTCAGCGCCGCATGGCCCAGCCACAGGAAGAACAACACCAAAACGGAGGTAAGCCGCGCATCCCAGACCCACCAGGTGCCCCACATGGGCCGGCCCCAAAGGCTCCCGGTAGCTAAACAAAGGGCGGTGGCCAGGGCCCCCACCGGGGAAAGCTCGCGCGCGAAAAGATCGGCCAAGGGGTGGCGCCAGATCAGCGACATCAGGGAAGCAATGGCCAGCATCGTGTAGCCGCCCATGGCCAGCCAGGCCATCGGGACATGGACATACATGATGCGCACCGTCTCCCCCTGCTGCCAATCCGCCGGAGACAGCCATAGCCCCCAGATCAGCCCCGCCCCCAGCAGCAAGGCCGCGCCAGCCCATAGCCAAGGCTGCACAACGGCCGAGGCGCTCAAGAAGCGCCCAGGATTGGCAAAACGATGGAGGGAGCGTGCCGCAGGCGCGGCGCCACCCGGGGGGCTGTCCGATTTGGATGTCATTCTGGCGTCCACAATCCAAGACTAAGGCAAGCGCGTCTCTTATTGAAGCCGGGGCCGAGTAGCGTTACCAGATGATACAAATAAGTCCCGCCCCCTGCCGGAGGGCTTCGAGGAGCGCCATGCGGTTTGCCGAGAAATATACGGGAAAGCCTGACCGGGCAGCCAAAGGCGTGGCTGATAAGGGCGCGTCACGATGAACCACTGGCTGGTGAAATCCGAACCCGATGCCTTTTCCTGGGATCAGCAGGTGGCCAATGGCGTGGAACCCTGGACCGGGGTGCGCAATCATTTGGCCAAGAAGAACCTGCAGGCCATGCGCAAGGGCGATTTGGCGCTTTTCTACCATTCCAATATCGGGAAAGAGGTTGTCGGCGTGGTTGAGGTGGTGCGCGAAGCCTATCCCGACCCCACCGCCGAAGCAGGCAGCCCCTGGGTTTGCGTGGATATGCGCGCGGTTGGCCCCATGCCGCGGCCGGTGACCCTGGCCGCGATCAAGGCTGAACCGAAATTGGCCGATGTGGCATTGATCCGGCAATCGCGACTTTCAGTTATGGCCATCGCGCCCGAACATTGGGCCCTGGTGACGGAAATGGGCGGATGGACGAAGCGGTAATGGCGAATGAACGAGCGCTTTGTGCGCTGAATGACATTCCAGATGGTGGGTCCAAGGGCTTCCCGGCCGCCCCGGGTGCTTTCACCGGGCTTTTTGCCGTGCGTCGCGGCCAGCAGGTCTGGGTTTATGTAAATTCCTGCCCGCATATCGGGCTGCCGCTGGACCCGCTGCCAGATCGTTTTCTGGATGCCAAGCGCCAGAACATCCTGTGTTCAGCGCATGGCGCCCGTTTCCGGATTGAGGATGGCGAATGCATCTCCGGCCCCTGTTATGGGGAAGCGCTGGAAGCGATCGCCGTGCGGATCGATGATAATGGGCAAGTATTGGTGCCCGCCGATGCCGGGCTTTAGCCCGGCCTGAAGCGCCCCTGTTGCTGCGGTGGCTTTGGGCAGGCGCGCCATGGCGCTGCCTGGGCCTCGGGCAAAACGCCCCCCGGCGCCGTTGCGACACCATATTTTCCATGGCGCCAAGCGATTACGCTGGGGCTGAAAATGCTCTAGACCCTGGGGCATCATTTTCACTCTCCCTAAGGGTTTTGCATGTCGGCTTGGCAATTCTGGA
>JACCED012127134.1_pt1 | contig 12512 bp, 13 predicted proteins | sample 7455021 | NCBI WGS metagenome assembly JACCED01 (sample SAMN15323456, study PRJNA562643) | freshwater metagenome | isolation source: river surface water | place: USA:Blue River Watershed | collected 2017-08-19
ATAAAACATGTGGTAAAAAAATTGTTAAAACAAAAAAGAATGGAGATGGAGAAGAAGAAGGAGAAATATGGGCACTGCCTCCAAATAAAAAAGGTAAATTTTGAAATTAATTAAAAAATTGAAATTAATATTACCGATTCAATTAATTTAATTATAAATAAAATGGAATCTGATAATGAAATACTTTTTTACTCTCATTATGGATATTGGGGTTGTTTCTCCAATTTTTATCCATGCAAATTTAAAGAGAATAATATCGAATATAATTGTACAGAACAATATATGATGAAAAAGAAACAAGAACTTTTTGACCCATTAAACAGAATATTATCTGATAAAATTATGAAAAGTAATAATCCAAGTGAGATAAAAAAATTTGGAAGAAGTGTTAAAAATTTTAATCAGGAAACATGGGATTTAAACAAATTTGATATTATGACAAATGGACTCAAATTAAAGTTTTCACAGAATTTAGATATAAAAGCGAAATTAAAGGAAACTACTACAAAGAAAATATACGAAGCATCACCATATGATAGAATATGGGGGACGGGTTTTAATAAGAATGATACAATTAAAAAAATATTAGAAAATAATGTTGATGAACTTGGCCAGAATCTATTAGGGAAAGCACTTGAGAAGGTCAGATCCGAATTGTAAAAATAAATTAAAAGAAATAAAAAAATTGAACTCCCTTTAAAGTCGTAACATTTTTTTAATATGACAATAGTTATATTAAAAAAATTGAACATTTTATTTATCTATATTTTATTCCTTTTAAAAGGAATAAAAAAAGATGAACAATTCACAAGGATATCAATCTATTCAAATAACAGATGCAGATATGCAAGCATATATTAGAAGAAATCGATTTAATATTCAACAAGAAAAGCTGACAATAACTCATAATGTTGGTTGTTGTCTTTCATTATACATATTGTTTCAGATTGTATTTTTTATTTTAATTATTGTCTTCCTATTTCTTAAGCATTAAACATAATTCATTCCAATAACCATATTTTCTTTATTACGAATAAATTTCCAGTTGTCAAGCTGAATTAGGCCGGATTCCCAATCTTTGTGATTAATTAAATCTGTCATAATTTTATCTCCAAAATAATCATGTGATACAACATCCTCTTTAAAGTTATGACCAAGTGTGACCGCAAAAAAATGATTTAATCTAACAATGTGATTTTTATCAAGGACAAAATCATACACATAACCATCATAATGTTCCTTTTCAAAAACATCCATATTGTTTGGAAATTCCCATTCCTTATTTTCAATATAAATAGGGTGGAATGGAGTAATTCCAGTTGTGCCATATTTGCAAACAGTTCCACTAAATTTGAATTTAATTACACACACAACTGTGGCAAATCTTGAATCTGTCAGAACATTCATACCCTTTCTTATATCCTTTGCTTGAACAAAACCATTTGATGTATGTAATACAGTTGAATCTGTAAAGCATCCTCCAGATACATTATAGAATGAATTTGAAAAGTTAACACTTGAAACTGGCCCAGTATAAGGCTTATTTGATGGAATGGGTGGGGGGAGGTTTACAAACACATTTTCAATAAATCTCTGGACTTGTTCAAATTGAGGTGTTTTGAAATGTTGAACACCATTGTCCTTAAAATTAAGACATAATTTATTCTGATAAGCAGAAAGCACACTATATAGATAATGTTTCCCCCATGTTCTATAATATCTTGGATTTAGTGCTTTTGTAATTTGTCCATCGTCGTCATTGGTTTCTATTAGATCTGATTTCAGAGCATTTGCAAAAGCACTATTATTTGAATTCATATATTGAATAAAATCTGAAACATTATTTTGTTCAGTTAATATTGTATTACTTAAAAACTGAATAAATTCATTTTGAATATGACTATCAGTATTATCAAAATTTATAATATGTTTGTTTGTCATTAGATATGAAAGACTATTCACAAAAACAGTTCCGATCATAGTGGAATCTGGAATAAATCCAAACATTCCATTTTTTTGACATGAAATATCATATAATAGTTTTGAATTAATGTTATTACCAAATCCATATGTATGAATAGAAATATTCATACTATTGATATTGGGATAATCTTTAAGTGTCTGAATAATTCCTCTGGGTGGATTTTCATTTGATTCACCATCTGTAAAAAGAAGAATATCAATTTTTGTGTTTGCTTTCTTTGATAGTTCGAGTGCTGTTCTGAGTGCGTCCCAAATATTTGTACCTCCATCTGGAATAAGATTTGAAATCATATTTTTAAGTTGTGATTTGTTTGAATCTGTTGCATTAACAATATTAGTGAGAGCGGTGGCACGTGAATTAAATTTAACAAGTGCAACAGAATCATCTGAAGAAAGGGATTCAATAAGAGTGTTCATCGTGTGCTTAACAAGATCTAGTCTATTAAATCCAAGACGTTCCGATTGATTTTGGTTATCACAACTTTCACCCATTGAACCAGAAGTATCAGCAATCATAATCAGTGAAACAGGACCATTTATTGAAAGGTGTGATGTTTCACCAGTTACAACTGAATTAATAATAGGTGGACTTAGTGTGTTTTGCGACATATACTGCTCGATTAAATCTTTGAGTGCACGATTTGGCACCAATTGTGATGTATTTAATGGATTACGCGTAATAGGAGAATTTTGATGAAGTTGAACCCAATTAAAAATTGCTTCCTTTTCATAAGAATTGCCATCGGTATCCATCCATGGTTCTTTCATCACCTCCATAGTGATGGGACACATAAAAGTTTGAGGAATAGACATTATATTATTTCTTTTATATTGATAAAAGAATATATAGATAAATAAATGTTCAATTTTTTTAATTCATTTTATAAGGAATAAAAAAAGAATACGACTTTAAAGGGAGTTCAATTTTTTGAAATTTAGTTACCCCATACAACTCTCATAGGCTTTGAAATATGAATTTCACACTTGTAAACCTTACAAAACAATTTTAGTTCTGGCTTCAATTCGAGAAGAGGATATTTCTCTTCAGTGACTGTCCAATGATGTGGTGTACGAATTTCTTCCCCAGAGATAAGACATGAATGAGTAAGTTTTAGACTCTTTAATTTTTCCATAATTTCTTTTGGCAAAATTCTTGGGAGAGAAACACCATGTCCAAAACTGTTTCTTTGTGTACATACTTCATCCATCACTTTGAACCATTCAACAAACATATCAACACACTTTTTATAATCGATCATTTGTTTGAATCTATCATAAATTTGGTCCGTTTCTGCTTGATGTCTATCATCTTCTCTTTTAATAAAAAGATTATGCTTTTGGTTTTCATCTTCAATACATTTAACAAAAGCGTTAACAGAATCCATAATTTTTATTTGATCTTATCTTATAAGGAATAAATACAGATATATTTATATTTCAATTTTTTAATATGACTCTTGTTATATTAAAAAAGAATACGACTTTAAAGGGAGTTCAATTTTTTATTCTATTTTATAAGGAATAAAAAAAGTTGAACTTTATTCATTCTGATAAATATATATTTCTATAATGATAATATATCAAAATGGAATCTGTACGACACGCCTTTAATGTACTTAATAATATTAAAAGTATGTGCGATACTGCACAATTTATTTTAAAAGATAATCATACTGATATTATTAAGAATGATTTTAATGTGATTTTTGAGCAAATTAAATCTGTTGCCCTAAAAAGTATTTTTAATATGGAAAGAGACACTCTTCTAGAAAAATTAACAACATTCTATTATGAAAATGAATCGGATAGAAAAGAAATGTTTCCAAATATGACAGAATTTACCCAGAAAAATATCAGAACACATGTTAATATTATGCTCGAGAATGTTCTAAATGGTAATACACTCGATGTGAATAATATGATACCAAAAGAATCATATATTTATAATACAAAAGAAGAAAAAACAGAACCTATGGTAGAAACAGCTAAAACAGAACCTATGGTAGAAACAGCTAAAACAGAACCTATGGTAGAAACAGCTAAAACAGAACCTATGGTAGAAACTCCTAAAACAGAACCTACAGTAGAAACTCCTAAAACAGAACCTAAAGTAGAACCTCCTAAGGTAGAAACTCGTGGACTTACACAAGAGCAAATTTATAATGAAAAAGTTAAAATGCTTCGTAAACTATATTATTATAAAAATTATGGTTATAAACTTCCATATCTTACAATGAAAGATACATATGAAGTTATTAAATATGAATTAGATAGAATTGAAGAACATATTACAAATAAGCAGAATGAATATAATAAACAAAGAGAAAGGGAAAAACAAGATTATATGAGTTTTGTAAATATGCTAAACACACTTTATAATGGAAATACTGATCCGGCTGTTACGAATCCTATAATAAATGGACTTGGTGATATTTTTGATTCTATAAATAATCCACGAAGAGATAGATTTTATTAAATATATATTTTTTTTATTTTATATAATATATGAATTCTGATACTACATATTATATAAAAGAAAAAATTAAATTTTGTAATATACTTAATAGTGGAACAATTGATGGAATAGGAAATAATTCAGAAAATATTGATGAAACTCAAACAAAATGGAAATTATATAAAGTTCACAATAGAAATGATAAATTTAAATTATTAGATTCTGAATTAGATTATCATATTATACATACTAAATTAAGAGAAAAAGGAAGACCATTAGTTGTAATCCCAGGATATAGTGATAAGTCTATATGTTGGACTCTCGGTGAGATGAATAGATATATTACACATTATCCAGATTGTTTTATGGAATATAACGATGTATATTTATTTAATTTAGAAGAAGTTAAAAAAATTCAAGATAAAAATAAAGATAAAAGAGAGGATTTAGATATACAAATTTCAATACATATTAATGATATATTACATGAATTAAAACTTAAAAATATATCATTACTTGGAAGATCTGCTGGTGGTGGTATTTGTATACGTGTTGCAAAAATGTCTTTAGAAAATGATTTTATTTTTGGATTGAATTTGGCTTGTCCTGGATATAAAAAAGAAGGTATAATGGATTTTATAGAAGCACGAATTGAAAATCCAATACCTATACGTTTTTGTTGGGCAATCGAAGATACAACTGTTCCAATTAGTCAAGGTTATCAAATGAAGCAACAATTAATTGATAGTGGCTACATAAAAAAAGGAAAAAATTTACTAAAATTTGTAGAAATATCTACAAATTCTGAAAAAGCTTCTGTAAATCATAGAGTACATAAAGAATTAATCACAATGTTAATTTAATCATATAGTGAAATGTATGGTTCACTAATTTTATCAAAAACTTTTTTCATAAATATTTCACTATCAGAATCATAAATAGCTTCGTGTACATAAACATCTGCCTTAACATTATACCAATCACTAAATTTCAAAGGATGTTCCGTATCCATGCCAATATCTCTATTATATTTTATAGTCACTGGTATTACCTTAATTTTCTCAGATGAACATAATTCAAATATACCTTTTCTAAATTGTTTAGGTTTTCCATCTCTTGTAGTAGTACCTTCTGGAAAAATCAACACAGTATGTTTATTAGAAAGAATATCAATTATCTTATTTTTCACAAAAATCCCACTATCTTTATCTCCTCTATTGTGAGGAATTAATTTAAAAAAGTTAAACCAAAAACCTTTAAATAGGCCAAGTATCATATTAAATAGATTTTTTTCTTCACTTCCTCCGATCGCTGTGGCTTTTGCTACAGTATAGATATCTTTTTCTGTAAATGGTCTAAATGTTTTATAAATTACACCATAATCACAACCATTATGATGATTTGCCATAATTATTACTTTAGAATCATTAATTTTCGATGCATTTAATGGACTGTGAATATAGTATTTTATTTTCATATATTTCATCACAAAATTAACAAATCCATTTAGACTGAAATCTAAATTTTGATAAATTATATACACAAATATTAAAATCCATACAAATTGTGGAAGTAATGGTAAACTTATAAATCCAAATAATAATAGAAATGTAAAAATAAAGGGTATGTGTGACATTATTTATTTATACTTATAATGTAATTATATTAAATAAAATTAATATCAATTTTTTTTTCCTTATAATTGAAATGAACCGATTAAAGAGATGTCAATTCCTTTAATTGATTTAATGTTTGTTTATTAAAAAGATCTAAAACTTCAATATTATCATCTAAAATACTTTTAGAATTTTTAAGTTTATTATAATTATTTAAAAATCTAAAAGTATTTAATGTGTTAAGCTCAGATGCAAAATCTACTTTTTCTGTATAAATTTCATATAATCTTTGATGAATTATATTATTTAAATCTCTAAATTCAAAAATTACATTACCACTAAATGGTATTTTTGTTGTAAAAGTATTAAATAAATCTATCTCTGGGGTCGAGGTTAACGATTTTATTTGATTTATTAAGATTAATTTAATCTTATCATTATTAATTGGCTTATTATCATTTGGATTATTAAAAAAGAATTCGATAAATCTTTCATCTATATTATCAGTAATATCTATTATTGTTTCATTTAAATAATCTTTTCTTTCCTCTACTTTATAATTTGTTATATAATTTTCAATTTCTCCCTCAGCTATTTTTGGAAGTTCTAGTAATTTTCTTAATCTATTTATAGAAAAATAAACAATTTTAATCATATTATCATATTCTTTTAATTCTTTTAATTCTTTCAAATCTGAATTAAAATATTTATGTATTTCGTAAAAATATTGTCTTGGTAATACAGGAGCAAAAAATTTATGTATATTTATTCTACCATCTTCATAAATATAAGCCCTATAATCATATGAATATATATATAAACACATCATTAATAAATAGTTTTCAACTAAATTATTTGTCAAGTTTAATGATTCAATAAATTGTATATATTCTTTAGTTCTGTCATATAGTGAATAAACTTTTATATACTTTACTATTTCTGATAAAACTTTAGTAAAATTTTCTAATTTAGTTCCAAATGTCACTTGCGGAGTCCAATATATATATTTATTATAATTATTTTCAATATCTCCTCTAATTAAGATATATATATCTTTATCATTTACCTTATATGTTTTTAATTTTACCAAATTAAAATTTTTTTGTTTTATTTCTTCTAAAGTTTGGTCATCATATATACTATATTCTCTTTTATATGAAGTATATTTAATAGAAAAATTACCCAAATATTCCATATTTTTATCATCAAATATATTTTCTATAAATTTAAAAATTTCATCTGTAATATTTATTATCATATCTTCGGTTTTATGTTCCAATGATAAAAATGTAAACATTAATTCTGTATCTCCAAATGTAAGATTTTTAGATGAATCTATATTAAATCTAATATTATTAATATCACCCATTGTATTATTTAATTCAAAAATTTTATCTTTATTATCTTTATTATCTATATTATCTATATTATCTATATTATCTATATTATCTTTTTTTTCTAATTCTATTGTTAATGCTTCAAATTCATCCATTTCTCTTTCATCTGTAGTTTTATCAAATAATTCATATGAATCTTGACTCATTACACATTTTCCAATTCCATATTCTGTTTTAATTTCTCCAAGATCAACTTTTGTAACTGATCTATTCTGACTAGAATCTGTTGAATTTTCATTGTAGCCAAATGGAGTCAATCTTAGTATGTTATCAGACACATCACCATAAAATAAAGACATATCACCTGATTCAAATTCAAAACCAATTGATTCAATCAGTTTATAATCTTGGCCTATTTGTAAAAATCCACCTTTTAATTCTAAATATTTCTGTTTATATTTAAGATATTTTTCCTTGTAATATTGTTCCATTTATATATAATATATAATTTAAAAAAAATTGATAAAAAATTTATTAAAATTATAAGGAATATAATTACATTATAAGTATAAATAAAATGGAAGAGTATCGTAAACTAGCAAAATTAAAATATGAACAATATTCCAAACAGAATGAGGAATTTGATCAATTAAAAAGTAAATTAGATGAGGAATATCTTTCTTTTACTTTCAATTTTATAATAGATTTAATTTCACTAATTAAGAATGAAATTGAAAAAAATAATATTGATGAATTTGTTTTGATAGATAATATTGAAAAAATAACAGAAACTATCACAATAAATTTTGTTCTGTTAGAAACAAATAATAAATTAGAAGAAATTAAAACAAATTTAATCAGTTTAGTTGATTTTATTAATAATAAGATTCAATATAATAAAATAAAAAATACAACAAAAATTTCAGATTCATTTACAATATTATTTGATATATTAGGTCTTGATATTTATATAGAAAAAATGGATGTAAGTGAAGATGATTTATATGCACAAAATTTACAAAATGAGTTATATAATGAAATTCCATTTGAAAATGAAATTCCATTTGAAAATGAATTTCCTTATGAATCAGATTCAGAATCAGATTTAGATTATGATTCATATTAAAATTAATAGGAATTATCATCTATATAAAATGTAGCAGAAACCATTTCTGAATCTGAATTTGAATCTGAATTTGAATCAGATTGATTTTCGAATGGAATATGACTTGATTTATAAGAAACATTGTTTATTTTGTTTTCATTACTAATTAAATTCTTATTCAAAATTTTATTTAATATAATTACATTAAAATTATAAATGAATTCACCTATTTTTCCAATAATTATAAAAATTATAGAAACAATAGACATAATTAGATATGTTAAAAATGTAATAGAAATAATATTCGATAAAAGTGTATTAATATATGTTATTAAAACATATTCATATTTACAATCAGCATTATTAAAATTATAAAATTTAGAATCAATAAAATTATACAATGAATATATATTTATTCCAATCAATAAATGTAATGAAATTACAAAATACCAAAAATAATATTCAAAATTTTTAGAAAATATAATAAGTATATCAATAAAAATAAAACCTAATATGTTTAATATTGATAATATAAATAGTTCTTTTTGTTCATCACAATCATTCAATCCATATCTAATATATTCATATAATGATAAGATTAATAGTGAACTTACTAATAAAAATGCTAGTACTATCATATGTATTTTTATTTATATTTTATCCATATATTATCTTATCTAAATAATATCAATTTTTTATCTCAAAAAAATTGAAAATTTATTTATATTGTTATAATCTTTTATAAGGTTATTAAATTTTTTAAAATGTCTCAGATTTGCTCTTATTCTATCACTACTCTTGGTGATCTTCTTGACCTTCTTCAGAAGGCAAACCCAAAGGATTCTTTTCAATGGACACAATTTATCACAAAGGAGGGCGTTCTCATTATGACTACAAATCAGTCTCCTGATGAGGAGAATTCTACATTCGAGGAGATGATTGATTATACGGAGGATTATATTGAGGAGTTTGGTAATTCACACCAATTGAAGATTTGTGATGTAAATTACAATAGAGATAATATTTATATTGATATTACTTCTTCCTATCTTCGACAGTTGTGTGATCATATCATTAGATATGAGGATGATATTATTGATATGAATCAACAGATTCAACTTCTAAGGAATCAGAAGTATGATACAATCGGTCAAATTTTGGATCTTCTTTTAAAGGCTAAGAATTATGATAAGTACGCATATATTGAGAATGGAATTTGTGTTCCAGATGATCCTATTATCGATTCAGAGAATAATTTTTATTTCATTTTTGAGTCAATGTCAATTTCATATATTATTGATGATATTAAGTTTGTTCTTCAATATAATACTGATATACCTTTTACAGATTCTACCCTCTTTAAGATTTATAATGATTATTCTGAGAAGAAGAAGACACATTTTATAAATGAGTTAATCGATATTATTCAAACTGGGATGATGGAGGAGTACGAGGAGATGTTTGAGCCAGAGCCATACATCACTTTGGATTATCTAAGGAATATTCTTTCAAATTCTTCAAATAGAATATGTGAGTATGGTTTTCGTAATCCTCATTCATATAGAGAGAATTATTATGAGGTTGGATTTGAGCCATGTTCTGATGTTTCGATTTGCGAGATGAAGTATTGTGTCGAGAGAGCACTAAGTGATTCATTCAGAGGCTATCATGGTGGGGATTTTACATTCTCTAGAAATACAAGAGCGCATATTTCAAATGAGGGATGTGGTGAGATTCCACAGATGATGAGAAAGGTTATTCGTTGTATTCGTAATCTTTAAAAAATTATTTTTTTATTTTATATTAACTAATAAATATATGAAGGAATTATATAAAAATAAATATTTAAAATACAAACAAAAGTATTTAGATTTGAAAGGTGGGTTTTTACAAAAAAGCAAAAATTATGAATTAATAGAATCAATTGGTTTTGAATTAGAATGTAGTGATTTATCTTTATTTTATGGTGAAATTAAAGATAGTATTTTAAATTTAACTCCGTTTGGCTATAATGAAGATTCAACAGACTCAACTCAGAATAGATCTCTTATAAAGGTTAATCTTGGCAATATAGAAACAGAACACGGTATTGGGGAATTTGTTATGAGTCAGGATTCCTATGAATTATTTGAAAATACACAAGACACATATATTTCAATTCACGAAGCATTAACAATAGAATTAGATAATAAAGATAAAATTTTTGAATTAAATGATACACAAGGTGATATTAAAAATATAAAACTACATATAGATTCATCTCAAAATCTTACATTTGGGGATGTTGAATTAATGGTTACATTTTTATCATTACAAAATAAAACAGAAGATATGATAATAAATATTACAGATGATATTTTTAAATTTATAGAAAATATATTTGATGATAAAAATATAACATATATTGGTGATGTTTTGATAGATTATGACGATTTTAAAAGATCAGAACAAGAAATTTTAACAAGGAGAACATCTATTATATATAAAATATTTAAATTACCTTATAAGGTTAATGATAAAGATATTTATATATTTTCAGCATATCAAACAACAACAGATTTAAATAAATCTATTATATGGACTCCACAGGTAACATTTGGATGTAAATTAAAAAATTTTTATGATGTAATAAATACATTGACAAATTATACACAAGTCAATTCGGTTAATACAGAAATAAATATGTTTATTAAATTTATAGATGAAATTGCATTAAAAGAATATTTTGTTTCAGAAATAGAACTAAAGATTGTAAAAAATTACTTATTATTTTTATGCATGTATATATTTAGATCAACTTATAGAGGTTATACTATAAAAGAAGATACAATTGATATACATAAATTTAATGTACCGGTACTTCCTAGACAAAATTTTAATGAAATTATAAATATGAACGGTCTTGAAAATATATTTGATGTTTTAAAAAAATATTTAAAAAATATATTATTATTTTCAATAAATTCTATGAGAAAAACATTTAAATTAAATGAAATTACATTTGAAGATTTGAATTATTATTTTGTATCAAATCATATAAATTCAGTTAGTATAGTTAATATTGATGATAAATTCATAGAATATGCCTTTCAAGATTATATATTACTTGAGGAGAAAAAAGAAAATATAAAGAAAATAATATTAAATCAAGTAAAGTCATTAACAGAATATAATGAAAAAGATTTATTTACAACATTTACCACCAAAATACCATATAAAGAAAATATAATTTTTGAATATAGAGATCTTAATTCTAGTTTTATACAAAAAATATATGAATTAAAGAAAGATAATATTTTAACAAATGAAACATATCCAAATACACTTGAAACATTTAGAACAATAAATGCGTATAACAAAAAATAAAAAAAATAATTCAATTTTTTTTTTTTAATTGATTATTATAATCTCTCAATTGCATATAAAATCCTATATTTGGCTGGATACATTTTCTATCTTCTTTTATTTTACTTATAATGTCATCAACCGTCGTATTTGTATTATTTCTTTTTGCATCATATAACAAATATGCTATTAAAATGGTAGCACTACGTGAAACTCCTCCTGCACAATGAATTAGGATATAATATCCTTCATCTAAGGCTTTATCAATAAATTTATTTGTCTCATCAAAATATTTTGATATATTTTCTGTACAGGCGTCTTCTATTTTTATACAAAAATATTCGAAATCATTTGGAAATAATGGTGTACGATAAAGTGAGATGATATGTGTAATTGCATAATCATTTAAAATTTCCTTATCAGTAGCATCATCATAATCACCTATAAATATTCTTGTTCCTTTTATCAGATGCATAAGTATAAATAAATATAAATAAATTTATTTTCTTAAAAGATTTTTTTTTCAATATTTTAAATCATAAAAAAATTGAAAATATAAATGTAAAGTTGTATAAGTAATATAATATAATTAAAGTATATAAAATGAATAATATTATCAGGTTTATTCGTGATATTTCAAATCAATTTATTACGAAATATAATATTTCAAA
>JACCED011377938.1_pt1 | contig 12509 bp, 10 predicted proteins | sample 7455021 | NCBI WGS metagenome assembly JACCED01 (sample SAMN15323456, study PRJNA562643) | freshwater metagenome | isolation source: river surface water | place: USA:Blue River Watershed | collected 2017-08-19
ACTAGAGGTTAATAGTTTTGCCGAGGGAGAAAATTAGTGGTTGCACCACAGAATTACTTAGCGGTTATCAAAGTTGTTGGTATTGGTGGCGGTGGAGTTAACGCTGTTAATCGAATGATTGAAGCTGGATTAAAAGGTGTTGAATTTGTTGCAATAAATACAGATGCACAAGCTCTATTGATGAGTGATGCCGATGTAAAACTTGATATTGGTCGTGAATTAACCAGAGGCCTAGGCGCTGGTGCAGATCCTGCAGTTGGAAGACAAGCTGCAGAAGATCACATTGAAGAATTAAGAGATGTATTAAAAGGTTCTGACATGGTTTTTGTCACCGCTGGAGAAGGTGGCGGAACTGGAACTGGGGGAGCACCCGTTGTAGCAAGAGTGGCTAAAGAAGTTGGTGCTTTAACTATTGGTGTTGTCACAAAGCCATTTAATTTTGAAGGTAAAAGAAGAATCTCACAAGCAGAATCAGGTGTGGAAGCTTTAAGAAACGAAGTTGACACTTTAATTGTGATTCCAAATGATCGTTTACTTTCTATTGCAGATAGAAACATTTCAGTTATTGAAGCATTCAGACAAGCAGATCATGTTTTGTTACAAGGTGTTAGTGGAATTACCGATTTAATTACCACTCCTGGTTTGATTAATTTAGATTTTGCAGATGTTAGAAGCGTTATGTCAGGTGCAGGAACTGCTTTGATGGGAATTGGTGCTGCACGTGGTGAAAATAGGGCTGCCATTGCTGCTCAAAACGCAATTGCGTCCCCACTTCTAGAAGCAGATATACAAGGCGCAAAAGGTGTATTACTTTCCATTGCTGGAGGATCAGATTTAGGTTTATTTGAAATTAATGAAGCAGCAAGACTTGTACAAAATGTGGCCTCATCTGAAGCAAACATAATTTTTGGTGCAGTAATTGATGACACATTAGGTGATGAAGTTAAGGTTACAGTGATTGCTGCTGGATTTGCTGAAAAAGATTTAATGAATAAAAGACCAGCCCCAGCAGTCATAGATAGAAGTGAACCTGAGATTCCATCATTTGTGACAAAGAATTCTGAAGACACAGGTCCACAACCTGTAGTTGGATCAACATTTAATGCAACCACGGCATCAACACCAAGACGTGTTGTCTTTGACGACATGGAAAGTGATGATCTTGATGTTCCGGATTTTTTAAAGTAGATAAAATATGTCGGTGATAACACCGATTTCTTCAGGCAAACAAGGAAAAGCTCATTGGAGTTTTTTTGGTCGACATGGTGGAGTTAGTAAAGCTCCTTATAATTCTTTAAATGTTGCAGATCATGTAGAAGACAACATTGATGATGTTAATCGAAATCGAGAAATACTATCTGAATATTTAGAAATGCCATTGGTTTTTATTGGAGCAACACATTCCTCGAATGTTGTTAATGTTAAATCTGAATATCCAATAATTCATAAAGATACTGATGCTTTAGTAACAAGAGAGACAAATCTTGGTTTAGTAATAATGTCTGCAGATTGTGCCCCTATTGTTTTGGTAGACCCAATCGCTCATGTTGTTGGAGTTGTGCATGCAGGCTGGCAAGGAATGCTAATTGGAGTGGTTGAAAATTCAATTGAAGGAATGCTCGATTTAGGGGCTGAAACACAAAATATGAAAGCAATTATTGGACCAACAATTAGTGCTAAAAATTTTTCAGCAACCAAAGAAAGATATGAAGAAGTAAAATCTAAAGAACCAAGTGCAGCTGTTGTTCTTTCTAACGGTGAATATGCCGTTGACATTCGAAAAGGTGTAAAAAATCAATTAGCAAATTATCAAATCAAGACAACTGATTTAAACATTTGTACTTTTGAAAATACGGATGTATTTTCTTTTAGAAGAGATCCTGTTACTGGAAGAAATGCAACAGTTGTTTGGTTAAGTGAATGACTCAATCAAGACTTTCTCAAATTTCAGAAAATTATGACAAAATTCAAAATAGAATTAATCAAGCTTGTAAATCTTCGGGTAGAGACCCAAAAGAAGTAACAGTTATTGCAATTACTAAAACATATCCAGCAAGTGATGTTGATCTTCTTGAATCGATTGGAATAGACAACGTTGGGGAAAACAAAGACCAAGAGGCAAGTTTTAAATTTAAAGAGGTGAGAAATAAGTTTACCTGGCATTTTGTGGGTCAATTACAATCAAATAAAGTTAAATCAGTTGTGCAATATGCCGACTTCATTCACTCGATAGATCGCTTAAATCTGGTCAAAGAAATTCAAAAAGTGTCTCAAAAGATTAATAAAATTCAAAAAGTTTTAATTCAGATAGATCTTGATGAATCTAAAAATGACGAAAATCGAGGTGGAATTAATCCGACTAATTTAAATGAACTTGCTCAAGAAATTTCAGATTGCCCAAATCTAGAACTTTCAGGATTGATGAGTGTTGCTCCGCTAAATATGGCAGCTAAAGATGCCTTTATCAAACTTAATGAAATACAAAGTGAATTTCTGAAGTCTTACCCTTTAGCCAAAATGCTGTCTGCAGGCATGAGCGATGACCTTGAAGAAGCTGTTGTGCATGGCGCGACACACCTTCGAATTGGTTCTGCCTTACTCGGGGAAAGGCCAAAAATCGGGTAACTTTGACTTTAGTCACAAATGCAACATGTGTCCCATTGGTTCTTGTTAAGAACTTAGACACAACAGGAGGAAGAGATGCCACAAGGCTTTCGCAAAATGGCAGTCTATTTAGGTTTAGTTGAAGACAATCAAAATAATTTATTGAGTGAAGAAGTTGAAGAAATTTATGAAGAGGAAGTTACTCCTCGTTGGACACCAACTCCAAGAGCATTTTCCACAAATGGTGCAACTGCGTTAGCTGAAAGAACTGAAGTTCGTGTTGCTCCTCAAGTAAAACCTGCAGTTGCTGCAGAACCAGTTACTAGAATTACCACACTTCATCCAAGAGCGTTTAATGATGCAAGAAGAATCGGTGAAGAATACCGCGAAGGTACACCGGTAATTATTAATCTTTCTGAGATGGATCCAAGTGATCAAAAAAGAATTCTTGATTTTGCATCAGGTTTAGCCTTTGCTCTTAGAGGAACTATTGAAAGAGTTACCAACTCAGTATTTTTGATTTCTCCAGCCAATGTGGACTTAGGGGCAGAAGCTCGCCAACAAGTCGCTCAAGATGGCTTCTTTAATCAAGTTTAATTACACTAGTAATTAATGGGATCACTTCTTTATCAAATTCTTTGGCTTTATCTTCTAGTAATGATTGGTCGATTAGTTTTTGATTATGTACAAATGTTTGCCCGATCTTGGAGACCTTCAGGTTTCATTCTTGTTTTAGTTGAGTTCATCTACTCTTTGACAGATCCTCCTTTAAAGTTTTTTAGAAGATTTGTGCCACCACTTAGAATTGGTTCCATTTCATTAGATTTATCTTTTTTAATCGTAATTATCTTGATTCAAATTGCCATGAGTATTGTGGCATCCCTCTAGTGATTCAAAGTAATTAAAAATCGGGTAGATTAAGGTCTAATAAAAACAACGGAGACAAAATGGCATTGACACCAGAAGATGTAGAAAACGTTGTTTTTGACACCACTCGTTTTAAAATGGGCTATGACGTAACCCAAGTAGATGAATTTCTGGAAAAAGTTCAAAGAGAAATTGAACATCTTCATAATGAATTAGATCTTGCAAGAAATGGTAGTTCAATTTCTGGTAACCAAACAATTGATACAAGATCACCAGTTGAAGTTTTAACTTTGGCACAACAAGCTTTGACTGCTGCTACTAATGAAGCAGAAAGATTAGTCAGAGATGCAAGAGCAAGAGCTGCAGCTATCTCTTCAGGAGTAGAAAGTGAAAAAGCTCAAATTGAAGCTCAAATCAAAAAATTAGAAGCAATTGAAATCGAATATAGAAATAGATTAAGAAACTGGTTATCAGGAATGTTAAATGATTTAGGAGTGGAATTAGATAAATCCAAAGAAGATACAAACCCAGTTAACGTAATTACAAGTGTTCCAGAAAATAATTAATTTTTACTTAATAAAATTTTAAGACTTAATTCTTCGTCAATCGCTGAATTATTAGTCAAAGTACTTTCTAACTCAAAATTAATTGCTAAGACTTCATTTTTAATTACTTCAATATGCTCAATAATCGCATCAAGAAGTTCGTGATTAGTAGAGGAGTATTTGACATTTATGCGATCGGAAACATCAAAGCCACTATTTTTTCTAGTTTCCTGTATAAGTCGTATTACCTCTCGAGAAAGACCCAAGCTTCTTAGTTCTTTAGTTAAAGTCAAGTCAAGGGCAATAGTTTCACCATCTTGAGACATGACAGACCAACCTTCACGCGGAGTTTCGGTGATAATGACATCATCTGAGTTGATTTCAAAATCACTTGAGCCGATTTTTACCAAATAGGAATTATTTTTTCGCAAACTTGTTACTAGTTCTACAGGGTCTATTTCAGTGATTTTTTTGGCAATCTGTGGAGTTTCTTTACTAAAGCGTGCGCCAAGTGTTCGAAAATTAGCTTTAACACTGACATTCACTAGGTCTTGGGTTTGACTTAAAGATTGAACTTGCAAAATATTTAATTCTTCAGCTAATTGGTCTTTCAAATCTTGGTCAACTTTGTCCCAGTTTTTAGCTGAAACTAAAGCTTTTGCCAAAGGTTGTCTATTTTTAACTTTTCCTTCAGCTCTTGCACCTCTACCAAGTTCAACTAAACGTCTAATTAAACCCATACTTTCGATGAGGTCATATCTAATTTCTTCTTTATTTACCTTTGGCCAATTGGCTAAATGCACTGATTCAATATCTTTATCAGTTGTTGTTTTAAACATTTCTTGCCAAACTTTTTCAGTTATAAATGGCACAAATGGAGCCATGATTAAGGTGATCTTTTTTAATGCATCATGCAAAGTGTCCAGAGCTAGAGGATCGGCATCCCAGAATCGTCTTCTATTTCTTCTGACATACCAATTAGACATATCGTCAACAACTTCAAACAGAACTTTTCCTGCTTTTTGGGTATCAAAGTTTTCTAAAGCATCTGTAACTTGTAAAACCGCATCATCAACTAAGCCCAATAACCATTGATCAATTTCAGGTCTTTCACTTCTTTTAACTTTTAAAGTTCCTGGAACGTAATCAGATAAACGAGTGTAAAGAGAAAGAAATGAAACAGTGTTCCAATAGGTTAAGAGAACTTTTCTTGTTACTTCTTGAATTGAGGAATGCCCCACACGTCTTGCTTGCCATGGTGAACCTGAGGCAAGCATGAACCACCGAACTGAATCTGCACCGTGTTCATCCATCAAAGCAATTGGTTCTAAAACATTTCCTAAATGTTTACTCATTTTGCGACCTTTTTCATCCAAAATGTGTCCCAGGGTCACAACATTTTTGTATGAGGATTTATCGAAAACTAAAGTTCCAACGGCCATCAATGTGTAAAACCAACCACGGGTTTGATCGATTGCTTCACAAATAAAATCAGCTGGATAATTCTTTTTGAATAATTCTTGATTTTGTTGAGGGTAATTTAATTGCGCAAAAGGCATAGCACCTGAGTCATACCAGCAATCGATTACTTCTGGAACTCTTTTTGCTTTATTTTTACACTTTGGACAATTAATTAAAATGTCGTCAACAAAAGGTCTATGTGGATCAGTTTTTGAAACATCTTGACCCGATAAATCACTTAATTCTTTTAAAGAACCAACAGCGGTTTGATGTTTTTCGTCGCAAATCCAAATTGGAAGCGGTGTTCCCCAATATCTATTACGTGAAAGAGCCCAATCAATATTGTTGTTTAACCAATCGCCATATCTACCATGTTTTATGGTGTTTGGAAACCAATTAGTTTTCTCGTTCTCGCGCATCAATTCGTTTTTTATTGAAGTGGTTTTGATGTACCAAGAAGGTTGGGCGTAATACATCAAAGGAGTATGGCATCTCCAACAATGAGGATATTGATGCTCATATGCTACTTCTTTATAAAGTAGTTCTCTCTTTTTCAAATCTTTAACAATATCTTTATCTGCTTTTTTAAAGAATTGTCCCGACACTAACGAAACATAAGATTCAAAGTGACCATCTGCTTTAACTGGATTTATAACAGGTAAACCATACTTTCTACAAACTTGCATATCTTCTGCACCAAATGCAGGAGATTGGTGAACAATACCTGTGCCATCCTCTGTTGTCACATAATCTGCAAGTAAGACTGCATGTAAGTATTTATTGGATTTATCTTCAAATAAGTCTTGGCCAAAAGGTGCTTGATAAGTTACGCCCTCTAAATCTTTGCCTTTAAGTTGTTCTTTAACTTTTATTTCTTCCCCAAGTATTGAAATAAGTTCTTTGGCAATAATTAGATGTTCATCTTCTACTTCGACTACCACGTAGTCAATATCTGGACCTACAGCTGCTGCTGTATTGCTAATAACAGTCCATGGGGTTGTTGTCCAAACTAAAAGTGATAACTTTTTATATTTTTTGGTCCAAGTATCTGTAGTGACAGGAAATCTTAAATAAATAGATTGATCAGTAATAGTTTCATAACCAAGTGCTAATTCGTGATCCGATAACCCAGTTCCACATCTTGGACAATATGGGCTAACTCTAAAGTCTGAAATTAAAAGTCCCTTGTTGTGAATTTCTTTTAGAGACCACCAAACAGATTCAATATATGAACTAGACATGGTCCAATATGCCTTATCAAAATCAACCCAATAACCCATTCGAGAAGTCATTACGGCAAATTCGTTTACATTTCTTAAAACTGATTCTTTACATTTTGCATTGAATTCAGCTACGCCATATTTTTCAATATCGTTTTTGCCACTAAAACCTAATTCTTTTTCTACTGCTAATTCAACTGGTAAACCGTGACAATCCCATCCAGCTTGTCGTGGAACGTAATAACCTTGCATCGCTTTAAATCTTGGAAATACATCTTTAAAAACTCTTGCTTCTACGTGATGAGCACCTGGTAGGCCATTTGCAGTTGGAGGACCTTCGTAGAACACCCAGCGTTTATTTTCATCTCTTTGATTTAGTGATTTATGGAAAATCTCATTTTTTTGCCAGAAATCTATGACTTCTCGCTCCATAGCAGGTAATTCGATGCGGTTTGAAACCTCGCGATACACGATTACACCATCCTGCTTTCAAGTAAGTAAAAAGAAAAACTGTACTCTCGTAGTTTATGAGACAACTTAAATGTGTGGGGATATCAAGGTGAAGAGTCGCACACATTTACAAGCTTTAATGCTAAAGATTGCTTTAACAATAATCATTGTTGATCAGATAACTAAAGTAATCGCAGTTGCCACTTTGGAAAACAGAAATAATTTGATTCTGGTGCCAGCCTTACTAGGGGACAGAGTAGGTCCACTGCTGCAATTTAATTTCATTAGAAATCCCGGAGCAGCGTTTGGCTTTGGTACAAATGCAACTTTGATTTTTACAATTCTTGCTTTTGTAATCTCAATTATTATTTGGAAAACAGGTAAGAAAATTGAAAATAAATTCTGGGCGATTTGTTTTGGAGCACTACTTGGTGGAGCTATCGGAAATCTGATAGATCGAATTTTTAGAAGTCCAGGAGTATTTAGAGGAGCGGTAGTAGATTTTGTGCAAATTCCATACTGGGCAATATTTAATGTTGCCGATATGGCAGTAAGTATTTCAGCAACCATTATTGCAATAATGACATTGATGGGTAAAGATCCTTATAAAAAGAAATTAAATGACTAATTATTTAATTCACGTTGATGAAAATCAAGAAGGATTAAGAATAGATACTTTTTTATCTTCTAATCTTGAAATTTCAAGAACAAAAGTTGCTTCTGATATTGAGGCTGGAGCTGTAATAGTTAACGGCAAAATTGCGAGCAAGTCATACCGTTTAAATCTAAATGATGAAATCAAATACGCTCCAATTGAAAAAACAATTGTTGATCCAAAAGATCAAGTAATTGATATAAAAGTTCTATATTCTGATGATGACATTGTTGTAGTTGATAAACCATTTGGAGTAGCAGCGCATGCAAGCCCTGGATGGGAAGGGCCAACTGTAACTGCATCAATTTCAGCAAAGGGACATCGAATTTCAACAAGTGGTGTTCCTGAAAGACAAGGAATTGTGCAACGCTTAGATGTTGGTACAAGTGGTGTAATGGTTGTAGCAAAAAGTGATTTTGCTTATGAAAATTTAAAAGAATCTTTTAGAACCAGAACAGTAAAAAAGGTTTACCACGCTTTAGTCCAAGGTCATCCTGATCCTTCCAGTGGCACAATTGATGCTCCAATCAGTAGACATCCACAAGAAAATTACAAATATGCAGTTGTGCAAGGTGGAAGGGAAAGTATTACTCATTACGAAACATTGGAAGCTTTTCCTTATGCTTCACTTTTAAAAATAGAACTAGAGACTGGCAGAACTCATCAAATTAGAGTTCACATGAGCGCTATCAAGCATCCGTGCGTTGGAGATCCAATGTATGGTGCAGATCCTAAGTTGGCTGAAAAACTAGGACTTACTCGTCAGTGGCTTCACGCAACATCTTTAACATTTAAACATCCAAGAACTGGTGCAGAAGTGACATTTGACTCACCATATCCTCAAGATTTGGCATCGAGTTTAAAGCGCGTGGCAGAGGTTTTTAAGTAAACTCTATTTAGCAAGATTTAATTTAGATATACAAAACTTCCCCTTTGTATCAAAATCGTGAAAGGGCTTTTTTCATTTAATGTCTAATCGCGACTCATTTGTTCACCTTCATGTGCATTCTGAATATTCCATGTTGGATGGCGCTGCAAGATTAAATCAATTAATTTCAGAAGTTAAAAAACAAGAAATGCCTGCAATTGCTATTACAGATCATGGAAATTTGTATGGTGCTTACGATTTTTACAAAACTGCAAAAGAATTTGGAGTTAAACCCATTATTGGAATAGAGGGTTATTACGCTCCAAATGGAAGAAAATCCAGAGAGATGCTTGACTTTGGTATTTCAAATGGGGAAGACCAAGAATTTGGTAGAGGTAAGTCTCCCTACACTCATATAACTTTGTGGGCAACAAATACAAACGCAATGCATAATCTCTTTAAAATTTCTTCCCTTGCAAGTTTGGAAGGCTATTACTACAAACCAAGATTTGATTTTGAATTATTGGAAAAATATGGCAAAGGTCTTATTGGCACCACAGGTTGTCCATCGGGTGAAGTAAACAGGTGGCTTCAAGCAGGAGATTTAAACAAAGCAAGACAAGTTGCAGGTCAACTTCAAGAAGTTTTTGGCAAAGAAAATTTTTATTGCGAATTGATGGATCATGGATTAGATATAGAGAGAAAAACTAGACCAGATTTATTAAAAATTGCTAAAGAATTACAAATTCCATTAGTTGCAACTAATGATTTGCATTACACATATGAAGCAGACGCAGCATCCCACGAAGTTTTGTTATGTGTAGGAACAAGAACTACATTGAGTGATCCCAATCGATTTAAATTTGATGCCCAAGATTTTTACCTTAAAACTCCTGCTCAAATGCGCGAACTTTGGAAAGATTACCCAGAAGCTTGCGATAACACTTTATTAATTGCAGAAAGATGTGAAATAAAGTTTCAAGAAGGCGCTAATTTAATGCCAAGATTTGCTGTTCCTGATAATGAAACTGAAGAGTCATGGTTAGAAAAAGAAGTAAACAAAGGCTTAAACAAAAGATTTAAAAATCAAGTTTCGGCTCAACATCAACAACAGGCAGATTATGAAATTAAAGTTATCAATCAGATGGGTTTTCCAAGCTACTTTTTAGTAGTTGCAGATTTAGTTCGATATGCCAAGGAAAATGGAATTAGAGTTGGTCCTGGCAGAGGTTCTGCTGGTGGTTCAGTTGTTGCTTTTGCCTTAGGTATAACTGAACTAGATCCAATTAAACATGGTCTTTTGTTTGAAAGATTTTTAAATCCTGAAAGAGTTTCTCTTCCCGATATTGATATTGATTTTGATGAAAAAAGAAGAGCTGACATGATCAAATATGCAACTGATAAATATGGTTCAGATCACGTTGCTCAAATTATTACTTACGGAACAATTAAAGCCAAAGCTGCAATAAAAGATTCTGCTCGAGTTTTAGGTTATCCATTTGCTAACTCAGACAAGATCACAAAACTAATCCCACCGCCTGTGGTTGGAAAAGATATGTCATTGGCTTCAATCTTTGATAAAAAAGACGATAGGTATGCAGAAGCAAGTGAGTTTAGATCCTTATACAAAGTAGATCCAGAAGTTCAAAAAATAGTTGATACAGCAAGAGGACTAGAAGGATTAAGACGACAACCTGGAGTACATGCTGCTGGGGTAATACTTTGTCGAGAACCTTTAATTGAAGTTGTCCCACTTTGGAAACGTGAACAAGATGGCGCAATTATTACTCAGTTCGATATGGGAGCGTGTGAATCTTTAGGCTTACTAAAAATGGATTTCTTAGGTTTAAGAAATTTAACAGTTTTAGATGATTGTTTAGAACATATAAAAAGAAATAAAAATGTTGAAATTGTTTTAGAAGATTTAGAACTAACAGATAATGCAACTTATGAACTATTAAGTAGAGGAGATACTTTAGGAGTATTCCAACTAGATGGTGCTCCCATGAGAGCGCTTCTAAGATCAATGCAACCTGATCAATTCGAACATATTTCTGCAGTGTTGGCTTTATATCGACCAGGGCCAATGGGTGTTAATGCTCATAATGATTACGCAGATAGAAAAAATAACAGAACAAAAGTTGTGCCAATTCATGAAGAATTAGCAGAGCCACTAGATGAAATATTGAAAGATACTTACGGATTAATTGTTTATCAAGAACAAGTTATGGCAATAGCTCAAAAATTAGCTGGCTATTCACTTGGTAAAGCAGATTTGTTACGACGTGCCATGGGTAAAAAGAAGAAATCAATTCTTGATAAAGAATTCATTCCTTTTAGAGATGGAATGAGGGCAAATAAATATTCAGAAGATGCCATTAATAAATTGTGGGAAATTCTTGTGCCCTTCTCTGATTATGCATTCAATAGAGCTCACACTGCAGGTTATGGGTTGGTTTCGTATTGGACTGCTTATTTAAAGGCAAATTTTCCATCCGAATATATGGCAGCACTTTTATCAAGTGTTAAAGATGATCGGGACAAATTAGCGATTTATTTAAATGAATGCCGCAAGATGGGCATAAAAGTTTTACCTCCAGATGTAAATGAATCATTAAGCGAATTTGCACCAGTTGGTAAAGATATTCGTTTTGGTTTATCTGCGATCAAAAATGTTGGTGAAAATGTGGTGGAATCTTTAATTAATTCAAGAAATACACATGAGAAATTTAAAGATTTCTTTGACTTTTTAAATAAAGTTGAATCTACTGTATGTAGTAAAAGAGTTATTGAATCTTTAATCAAAGCAGGAGCTTTTGATTCTCTAGGTCATTCACGAAAAGGCTTATTGAGTATTCATATTGAAGCAGTTGATAGTGCAACTGAATCTAAAAAAGCTGAGGCAATCGGGCAATACGATTTATTTGGTTCTAGTCAAGAAAGTGTAAGTATTACAGGAACTGAATTGATAATCCCAACGGAAGAATGGGACAAAGCTGCACTACTTAATTTTGAAAGACAAATGCTTGGTTTGTATGTAAGTGATCATCCATTACTTGGTATTGAACATCTACTTTCAAGATTTTCTGATACACAGATTGCAGATATTGCCCATGGAAACAGAAATGATGCAGATATAGTCACTGTTGCAGGTTTAGTTACAAATATTCAAAGAAAAGTAACTAAACAAGGTGCAAACTGGGCCATTGTTACCTTAGAAGATCTTGCAGGTTCAGTTGACCTAATGGTTTTTTCTCAAACTTACGCAAACACTGCAAACCTTATTTATGAAGACGCAATTTTATCTGTGAGAGCAAAGATTGATGCAAGAGAAGAAGAAAGTCCAAGGTTAGTTGCTTTAGAGTTTTCAGTTCCAGATTTAAATCAACAAAGAAGTAATCCTGTTGTAGTTAAATTAAATGCTGCAAAATGTACTCCACCAATGGTTGACTCTATAAAATCTGTTTTACAAACTCATCCTGGAACTGTTGAAGTTCATCTTCATATTATTAATGGTGAAAAAACTACTGTCATGAAAATTGATGAGAGACTAAAAGTTGAACCAACCTCTGCTTTGTTTGGTGAATTAAAAGCTTTACTAGGACCCAGTGCAGTTGCTTAGTTTAAGCTAATTTTAGTTTTAGTTAAAAAGGGTGCTGGTACTGATGGAATTTCTTGCATCAAGATTGTTTCTCGATTAATTATTTTTAATACTTTTTTTAATCTTTCGTTTGGATTATCTAGTTCAAGTAAAGTTTGTTTCTCTAAATTATTAATGGGAAGAAGGCTTGCTAATAAAAAACTCAAACTAGTAGGTGTATCTGGCAATTTTTGTGAGG
>JACCED010371820.1_pt1 | contig 12508 bp, 13 predicted proteins | sample 7455021 | NCBI WGS metagenome assembly JACCED01 (sample SAMN15323456, study PRJNA562643) | freshwater metagenome | isolation source: river surface water | place: USA:Blue River Watershed | collected 2017-08-19
AACATAATTGTTGAATACATTGAAGCACCTGCTGGCAACAAAGGAATTGTTTTCCAAGTCGCCCATGAGGTTTATCTTAAGATGGTGGACTACTTGCGATTGACGCAAGCCAAGAACACTTTCAACCGTCTTTCTGATTACCACTACCTCAACATTGCTGTCAGTAACTCTACTGAGCCAATTCGAGGAATTGACTACATCCACCCCGTAGTTACTCCAGGTGTTGATTACGCAACGGCCATCATTACCAAGTGCCTGATGCCCAACGGCAAGGTTAACTTTGAGTTTGAGCGGTTCAGCGAAACCGATAGCGCACAAGCTACTCAAGCCACTGAGATGGTCAAGTACATGATCAACTCAAAGAATGATTCGTATGCAGTCATCCGTGATTGGGCGCAGGATTCTTTGCTTCACAAAAACGGTATTGTGATGGTGTCGCCTGTGCGTGAACCCATTACCCAATACAAGGAAGTGGAAGGCACAAAAGACCAACTGCGTGTGTTTGAGACTATGGCTGCTGAGAAGGGCCTGACAGTCAAACGCCAAAACATGCGGAAGATCGATGTGGATCTAGAAGGTGTCATGCAAGACGTTGTGGAAAACGAAGAAGCAACGATTGACACCGCAGCAGATGAGATGAATAGCGCCATTCAGGCCAACACCATCTATCGTGCCAAGTACAAGATGACTGGTTTCTCCACATCTGTGCGAATCAAGCATGTTGCTCAACACTACTTTGTGTGCAACCCCACAATCCCCGGCATTCAAGATCAAGATTTCGTTGGCTTCTACGATCCAATGACAATTCATGAGTGCAAGGCCCAATATCCCTATGTCGACCTTGAGAAACTTGCTGAACACGCTGCCTACGGTCCTGCTGGTGCTTACCAAGCAGGTGCATTGGAAAACGATCTTGCTTTGCATGCTCGTGATTCCACTCCTGTTCCCGGTCAAGGTGTAATTGCTTCTGCTGGCGCTGATCGCTACAGCCGAGTCATCATGTTGACCACAGCATGGATTCGCAAAGACGTTGATGGTGATGGTGAAGAGGAAATTGTTGAGGTTTGCTTCTCAGGCTCGTATGTGCTGTACGTCAAAGAGGTAGACTTCATTCCTTTGGCGGCTATGTGCCCCAAACCCATCACAGGGAACTTCTTTGGCTACTCTCTTGCTGAACGCCTTGTGCCGATGCAGGAATACGCCACATCGATTGCCCGTGCTGAGATGGCTTTTGCCATGCAGTCCTCCACTCCTCGCATTGGTGTGAACCCAGAGTTCATGGATGCCGAAGAGATCCAGCGTGGCGTGTCTGCCATGTTCATTTTGGACCGCAAGTTTGATCCTGCCAAGCACATCTACGAATTCGCACCCATGCAAGGCAATCTGGCTTACGTGCAATCATCCATGCAACGGTTTGAATCCGACAAGATGGCAATGATCGGCATGACAAGCCCCAATGATGTCCTGAACCCTGAAGTGATGAAGGATGGCAACTCGGGCTTTAAGTTGCAATTGGCTATGGGGCCAAACCAGCTCATCCAAGATGAAATGGTCAAAAACTGCGCCATTGGCTTGCGGGACATGATCTATATTGTCTGGAAAACACTGATCCAATACTCTGACGACTACAACATTCAGCAGTTGGCCGGTGTTTGTGGCAAAGGCGCTCCATTTATGGATGCCCTGTCAATGGAAAACTATGAATTTATTGACCGCAAGCTGATCAACATTGATCTGGCATTGGGTTTCTTGTCTGACGAGAACCGTTTGACACGCCAACAGTTAATTGGTCAAGCCCAACAGCAGTTTGCCCAGGCCATGATGAGTTTGGACCCTAGCGTTCCAGAATTGTTTGCAAAAGTTCGCCGTCCATTTGAAGATACCCTGCGAGTTCTGGGTGTCAAAGATGTTGATGCCTATTTGCCTACTTTGGAAGAAGCTGCAAGGCTTATGGAAGCTCAAGCAGCCAAAGGTCCAAGTCCAGAACAGCAAGAAATGCAATCCAAGACGGATTTGAATAAAGCCAAGACTGAAGAAACAATTGCAAATACAATGTTTACTCAGAAAAAGGCCGAAGATATTGATACAGACAATATGTTTGAAGCACTGGCAGCGAAACGGGGCAAACTGTCTTCCGTTCAAGTTGATTAAGGAATTGTTATGAAAAGCATGGTATTGAATATCAGGAATTACTTTAATCGGCGCACTCGTGCTGCTGATTCACACAAGGAGGCCGATGTACATCGTAAAACTTTAGCTATTGAGAATGGGGAGTGCGCTTCCCGCCTCATTAAGAATGAGGACTTTGCATTGCTGTTCAACCTTTATAGGTTTGATCTATTGGGTCGTTTGGAAGATTGCCGAACTGATCCAGAGCGTATTGAAAACGCATTTAATGTTGCTGGAGTACGAGATTTCATCGGTTTTATTGAAAAAACTGAATATCTTGGAAAAGTGGCTCAGAAATCCAACACTTAACCAAAGAGAGTAAACTATGTCAGACGTAATCACGCAAGTGACCGCCCCTGAGCAAACTGGTGTGGCGAATCCCGCCGATGCTATCGCTGCAATGATTGCCGCTAACAAGCGTAACAGTCAGCAACCCGATGGCAGTTCTCCACCACCAGCCGGACAAGAAGAGGCGCAAGCCGAATCCCCGGAGGCGGCTCCTGTTGAAGGGGTCGAACCTGAAGATGGCAGTTCAGTTGAGTCGGATGCCGCAGAATCAGAAGTTGAAGCCGAGTCCTCCGAAGGAGTAAACGAAGCAGTCGATTTCCTTGAATTTGCGAAAGAGAATCCTGACGTAATGTTGAAGATTCCTAATAAGGACGCAGAAGGCGGCTTTATTGAATTGACAGCAGAAAAGGCAGCTTCTATTCTGGGTCAAGGTAGTGCTATCCATGAAAATGCTCGTAAGCTTAAAGCTGAAAAAGCAGATTTTGAAGAATATGAATCAAAGCGTAGGAGTGAACTTGATGGTTTGCAAATAGGCTTGGAGTTGACGATTGTTCCTCAGTTGCAAACTGTTGCTGATGAACTGGTCACCATTCAAGAATATAACCAGCAATGGCAGCAAATCTATCAAAATACGACTGATCCGGCAGAACGGAGCCGTGCTGAAGCAGCAATGCGTCAAAACGCTCAGTTGATTGAAGAGAAGTCGCAGTTTATTCGTACGAATCGGCCTAAAGTTGAACAGTTTTATCAGCAACGCACTGCGATGGTCCAAGAAACCTTGGAAAAAGCCAGACAGTCGTTTACTGACAAAGAGTTGAGCAACAAGGCTGTCTTTTCTGAGATTCGTGAGAAGCTTAGTAAGGACTGGAAAGGTGCAAGTGGATCGTTTATTCCTGGTGTGCCAAACATTGATTTGGTTTCCAGTGATGAATATCTGTTGGGTCTTGTTCGGGATGGCATGAAGTTCCGTGAAGGCCCAAAGGTCAAAAATGCTGGTGGATCTCTAGCTGCTGCTAGTCGTCCAGTTGCAAAGGCCAAAACCGCTCCAGATAACGAGATTGAAAAACTTCAAAAGCAAGCTAAGTCCGGCGATAAGAGTGCAGCACGCGATCTTTTAGCAACCATGCTTGCAGCAAATAAACGCAAGCGTTAAACAGGAGTTTCAAATGGCTACCATCACCTCTGCAAACCTTGGTAACGGCAACGGCTCGTATACCACCGACATCGTGGTCAAAGACCTCGATATGACTGTCTCTAACTACGTTAAAGACCGTACCCCCCTGACCAACATGGCAATGAGCAAGAAGCGCAAAGTCAACTCGACTCTGCACATCTGGCCCGTGGATTACTACCGTACTCCTGCCTTGAACGCCAAACTGGAAGGCGCTGCTGTTACAGCTTCTGCTGCTGATAGCAACACCCGCGCTAACTGCGGCAACTACACACAGATCTTTACCACCGTCATTGGTGCTACTGGTACTGCCCGTGCTGTTGAGCAAGCTGGTGGCGATCCACAGGCATACCAAGAAGTCAAGCAATTGACTGAAATCATGTTTGATGTTGAACTGCAAATGGTTCGTGCTGACGGCGCTTCCATTAAGTACAGCGGCCAAGCTGCCACTCAAGGTTCTTCGCCTAACAACGGTCGCCGTTTCGGTTCGTTGTATTCGTTTGCTGGCACACGTTCCGGCAACGAGACAGACGGCACTTCCGTTCTGAACTTGGCTACCAGCGATGGTAACGATGTGACTTCTGCCACTGCCACCAACCAGCCTTTTAACGGCCTGTTGAGCAACGCTGGCTTGGGTTACTTCACCTTCTCGTCTGGTGTGACCCTGCAACAGTTCAGCCCTTTCCTGTACAAGCAACTGGTTACCACTGCTGAACAGCGCTTCAATGCCAAGATTACGAACATGGTTGTCCCCACTTCCATGCGTACACACATCTCGGACATGATGCCTACCAGCCGTTCGATCAACCGTTTTAACCCTGCCGACAAGGGCGACACGATTGGTACTTACGAAGGTGACTTCAACTACACCTACCAGATCGATGACTCTTGGGTTATGGACCAAACCGGCGCAGACAACACTTCTGCCCTGTTCCTGAACCCTGACGTTATCCAGTGGGGTAGCTTGCGTGAACTGGGTCCAAACAACGAAGTGTTCAGTTCTGCTGACGCTTCCTTGGATCAGTACATCATGGAAGGTACACTGATTGTTCGTAACCCAGCAGGTGTTGCTGTGTTGGCTAACATCAGCCCAACTGGTGCTGCTGTGACGGCTCCCCGTCCTTCCGCACAAGTCCAGCGTTACCTGGCCTAATTAAAGCCCTCCGGGGCTTTTCTGAAGGGACTCCGCAAGGGGTTCCTTTGGTAAAGCATGGAGAAAGCAATGAACGATGATGATGTAAAAATCAACGAAGAATACTATTCAAAGGGTATTCTTGAAGCTGGTGTTGACGGTGTATTCCGTCATAACGACAAGTTGTTTAATGAGGTCAAGTCCGGTACTTGGTCTCAGACATTTAAAACCAATAACATTGACTACAAAGTTGGTGCTATTGACGGCAACCGCTATGTTCAATATGAACAAAAGAACGTGGAAGAAGTCAGGCAGTTTTGCAAAGAACGCCGTGAATTCCACAAGATTCATGGGACAGATAACCCATTCTTTGCCGGTACTGCTCACATGATGCAATTGCCCAAATGCTTTGCTCACGAAATTAGTTCAAAGTGGTTTAACAACCGCCCTTGGGAGTTGATTAAGCAGGACAAAAAGGACAAGATTCTGTTCTATGCAATCGTCAACGAGTACTACTCTGATTTCGTTTGCCACCCTAGCGGAAAGATCCCTATTCCGTATAATCCCGCCATACCGACCAAATAAGGACAATCCATGTCGCTCTTTATTCAATCCGCTAATACGCTGGTTAGTCGTATAGCTCAATGGGTGGGAGCGATTCCTTCTGCATTGCCAATTACGGCAACGGCCTATAACTCGACAACTCAAGTTATTACAACATCCGCTTCTGCCGCTGCAAGCATTGTTCCGGGTGATTTCATTGGTGTCAGCACCATGTTGCCATTTACCGCCGTTCTTAGCGTCAGTGGTACATCAGTAACAATCAGCGATCCTGACGGTGTTTGGGAAAACCTCACATTCCCAACTACCATTTTGAAGATTCCATCTCAGTCTTCTGCTGAGATCATGGCAAGCATTCAATTGTGTGAATTAAAGATGCGAACCATTGAGCTTCCTGCTCTGCGTTCCAATCCTTATGACACTACTAACCCGTCTATTTTGACAACCAATGCTGAAGGCATGGCTCCCATCCCTGCCGACATGGTTTTCCCCATTCTCTTTTTCCAAGAGTCCCCACCGTCCAATCAGCCTCCTGGCGCTTCTGCACTTGGTCCTTGGATTGTGTATGACAGGGTTGGTGACCGTGAAATCATTCGTCGCAGGATGATTGACCAGTTGTATATCCGTCCTTTTGGTGTTCCTAGGGTTATCCGGGCTTCATTTTCTGAAGTTGGCCCTAATTACGTGTTTACACCAAATCCTGGCAAAGATGTGGTGATCAAAGCGTATTACCAGAAGACATTTCCATTTTTGTTTAGCCCTACTGGTGACCCAACAAACCCTGTTGTTCAAAGCAACGGCATTTTGGCTTCATTCCCTGAAGGCTATATGTACGGCACACTGCAAGCGTATTACGACAAGAACAAAAATACAGATGAAGCCCAGAAATGGCTTGCTCGATTTGATGACTCATATGGTCTAATTGAAGATCAGAACTACAAAGGCAAGTGGAGAGGTGGAGATCAGCATTTGACATCTGAATTCCAACCTCGAAATTACCGATACTCGTTCAAGTAAGGAATAAAAATGGCAACAGGTAGCCTCTACGGTTCTGTATCAGAATCCACTGGTTTGTATGGCATTGGTGCTGCTTCTGGCGGCACTTACTTTGAATGGTTCATCTTCCAAGACTCGGCAACTGCTCCTGCCACACCTACAGGCGGTTCTTGGGCTTTTTCAAACAATACTGGAACGCCACCTAGTGGTTGGGTAATATCTCCGCCTCCATCACCTGTTAACCAAGTTTGGGTTTCTATTGCTGTTGTTGATTCACGCAATGCAGCTACCCTGACTTGGTCTGTTCCCGGCTTAATGACTGGTTCTGGACTTCCGATTCTGTCAGCATCTGGTGTGCCATCTGCTGGCACTGGGTTAAATGGTCAGTTGTACATCAACACAGCCACAACCCCTCAGTCGATGTACTTCAAGCAGTCCGGTGCTTGGACTCAATTGACGGGTTCTACTCTGTATGCAACTGCTGGTGCGAACAGCAACATCACATCCCTGTCAGGTCTGACTGGTGGCATTTCTACTCCTGACTTTGTTCAGTTTGACACAGGCATTACGCCTACTACTGATGTTGGAAAGCTTCAATGGGACCCTGCTGTTGGTGGCCTTCAAGTTGGCATGGTTGGTGGAAACGTCAACCTTCAAATTGGTCAAGAAGAAGTTGTTTACGTTTTTAACAACACTGGCTCTCAAATTAATGAAGGTCAAATTGTTAAGGTTACTGGCTCACAAGGTCAGCGAGTTACTGTTGCATTGGCTCAGGCAAACAATGACGGTAATTCCGCAACCATCCTTGGCATGGCAACAGAAAACATTGCCAACAACTCTTCTGGTTTTATTACCACTCAAGGCATTGTCAATAACGTCAATACCAGCGGTTTTGTAGATGGAGAGGTTGTTTATCTGTCTCCAACTACTCCAGGTGGCTTTACTGGAACAAAGCCTGTGGCTCCAAATCACATGGTTTTGGTTGGATATGTGGTTAAAGGCGGTTCTGGTGGTGGCGGTTCTATTTTCATTCATCCGCAAAACGGGTATGAATTGAGTGAACTGCATGATGTTTTAATTACATCGGTAGCCAACAAAAACTTACTTCAATACAACAGCGCTGTTCCTGCTTGGGTCAACATTGCTGGTCCTAATGGCGCAATTGTTGGGACAACCGATACGCAAACACTGACAAACAAAACAATCAGTGGCGCATCTAACACTTTGACCAACATTGGCAATGCCTCTTTGGTTAACGACAGTGTGAACGTCAACGGCGTTGATTTGACGCTGGGTGCTGTTCAATTGTTGGGCGCTGATTGGGTTCTTCCTGATTACGCAGGTAATGCCGGTAAGGTTTTGGCAGTTAACCCATCATCAAGTGATGTTCAGTGGATTGCTTCTGGTGGTGTTGGTACGGTAACCAGTATTGATGTTTCTGGTGGCACTACAGGCCTTACAGCCACTGGTGGGCCAGTTACTGCTGCTGGCACTATCACTTTGGGTGGTACGTTGGCTATTGCAAATGGTGGTACTGGTCAGACAAACTCAACTCTTGCGTTTAATGCTTTGGCCCCATCTCAGGCAGGCAACGCAGGCAAATTCTTGACTACCAACGGCACAAATACATCTTGGTCAAATATTACTGGAACCATTAGTTATCAAGGTTCTTGGGATGCTTTTAACAATAGCCCGACATTGACATCCAGTGTTGGCGTGAATGGTTACTACTACGTTGTTTCTGTTGCTGGCTCAACAAACCTGAACGGTATTACTGATTGGCAAATCGGTGACTGGGCTATTTTCAACGGGACTGTTTGGCAAAAGATTGACCAGACAAACACAGTGTCATCTGTAAACGGATACACAGGCGCTGTTGTTCTGAATGCAAGTGATGTTGGGGCTGCACCAACTACACGAACAATTACTGCCGGTACAGGACTTACTGGTGGTGGTGATCTAAGCGCAAACCGTACTATTGCAATTGCCAACACAACGGTAGTTGCTGGTACATACGGTACAGATGCAAGAAGCATGACTTTGGCTGTAAATGCTCAAGGTCAAATCACTTCTCTTGTTGATCAGCCAATTGCAATTGCAAATACCCAAGTTTCTGGTCTTGGCACGATGTCAACCCAGAATGCAGCTAGTGTTGCCATTACTGGCGGATCAATTACTGGCATTACGGATCTGGCTATTGCCGATGGCGGGACAGGATCGTCTACGGCATCTGGAGCCAGAACAAACCTTGGCCTTGGGACGATTGCTACTCAAGACGCAAGCAGTGTTGCAATCACTGGTGGTTCTATCAACGGTACAACCTTGGGTGCAACAACAGCAAGCACTGCCAATGTCACAACATTGACGGCTTCTGCTGATTCAGCATTTACCTCAACTGGTGCGGTTCAATTGTCTTCAGGGACAACTGGACAACGTCCTACAGGCGCTGCTGGCAAATTGCGGTTCAACACCACAACTTCTGAGTTTGAAGGCTACAACGGCACTACATGGGCTTCTGTGGGCGGTTCTGCGATCAGTAATGACACCAGCACTGCGACAAACCTGTATCCGTTGTTTGCCTCAGCGACAACAGGCACAGCGGCAAACGTATATACAAGCAACGCCCAGTACCTGTTCAAGCCCAGCACAGGGGAACTCAGTGTGAAGGCTCCACGAGCCAGCAACGGCATCGTGGTCAATAGTGCGACGATTAGTTCGGACTACACCATTGCAACAGGCGACAACGCCATGAGCACCGGCCCGGTCTCGGTTGACTCGGGCGTCACAGTCACAGTTTCCAGCGGCTCACGCTGGGTGGTCATTTAAGGGGTAAGACATGGCAATTGTTTTAGATGGAACAAACGGCATCACCACGCCAGACCTTGAGTCTGCGGGGCCAGTTACAGGCACAACCGGAACATTCAGCGGCGCTGTTCAGGCTTCGGGTGTTGCGACAAATCTGTACCCGCTGGTGTCCGGCACAGCCGTGGCCTCTACCTCGGGCACCTCGATTGACTTCACTTCGATTCCATCATGGGTCAAGCGGATCACGGTGATGTTCAGTGGGGTGAGTACGAACGGGACATCTCCACCTCAAATTCAACTCGGTGCAGGCTCTATAACAACTACAGGCTATCTTGGTGCAAATTCTGTATCATTTGGGTCTTCCACCGCTAACGCCAATTTCACAAGTGGTTTTGGACTTGGGGTCAGTACGTCAATTTGGACCGCAGGAGCAGTTGCGCACGGGACTGTTGTTCTGAGCTTGCAAAACATCTCAACAAATACATGGACTGCTTGTGGGAACATTGCGTCTTCCGCTGGTGCCGCAGTGTTTTTTACTGCTGGAGGCGTTGCTCTTTCCGGCACCCTCGACCGAGTACGCATCACCACAGTCAACGGCACAGATACCTTCGACGCTGGCTCCATCAACATCTTGTACGAGTAAACCACCATGAAAGTCATCGAATCAAACTGCCAAACAGGTGAAGTCACCGAGCGTGACATGACCACTGAAGAAGTTGCAGCAGCGCAAGCCGCTCACGATGCTTGGTTGGCTGAGCAAGTACCTACACCTGAAGGAACACAACCATGAGCAAAGTAGCCCTTTCCGGCAACGCCAGCGGCACAGGCACGTTCACGATTGCCAGCCCCAACAGCAACACCGACCGAACACTGACGCTGCCTGACGCAACAGGCACGGTGCTGACCACTGCAACAGCGGGTGTGCCGATCAACGGCCCTGCGTTTAGTGCTTATCAAAGCGGTGCGCAGAGTCTTTCTCCAAACACATGGACAAAAGCACAGATTGCGACAGAGGAGTTTGACACAAACTCAAATTACGACACCTCTAATTACAGGTTTACGCCAACCGTTGCCGGGTACTACCAAGTCAACGGGTCTATCTTGTTCAATTACTACGGAGGGGCAACATATTTGGTTGGTAATGCCGTTTACAAGAATGGAACCCAGTTCAAAGCCGGGACACTTTTGCCTGTCACAAATCAAACAGATGGCGCTGAAACATCATTGTCTGCTCTGGTGTATTTGAACGGCTCCACTGATTACATTGAGTTGTACGTACTGCAAACGTCTGCCTCCACCTTGCCTTTAATCATCAACACTCCTTCGCGTAACTACTTCCAAGCCTTCCTTGCACGGAGCGCAACATGACCTTGTACTATACGTACTCGCATGCAAAACCAGACGGCTCTGTTTTTTACATCGGCAAAGGTGTTGGAAAACGTGCTCATGGTTTTTCTTCGAGGAACAGGTACTGGAAGAGGGTTGTCGCCAAACACGGTAAACCTATTGTAGAAATACTTGCAAACTGGCAAACCGAGCAAGAAGCTTTTGAGCATGAAATGTTTTTAATTGACTGCTTCAAAGGTATGGGGTTCAGGCTTGCAAATATCACAAAAGGCGGTGATGGTGTTGCAGGTTTAAGATGGACAGAAGAATCAAAAGCAAAACTCAGCAACTCAAAGCTTGGAACGAAATTTGAAAATAGAGGCGCAACTTCAGTGAAGCGTGGTGATAAGCTGCCCAAAGAACGCGCAAAGAAAATGGCCGAAATTCTAATTCGCGCACGGCAAAACATAAAACCCCAGACCGGCATTCCTGTTGAGCAGGTTGAATGCCCTGCTTGCGGCAAAGTTGGCGGTAAAGGTGCTATGCGTCGGTGGCATTTTGACAACTGTAAGGATAAAAATGAAAACGCTTTATGAAAAAATCAAAGCCCTCTATCCTGAACTCACAGACAGCGACTTCATGACCGTCATCCGCTTGCAGAACGACTCTGACGGCAAGGGCGACTACATCGCTGCATGGGATCACCCCACACTGGCACGACCAACTGAACAGGAACTTACATGAGCCAAGTAAACACAAATGCAATTTACGATGCGTCTGGAGGCCAGTCAGCCAAGCTGTACGGTGTTTCCATGCGTAATGGTGGCACAGGATGGGTGAACCGAATCATCAACGGTGACATGCGGATCGACCAGCGTAATGTTGGGGCGAGTGTGACGGTTAATACAGGCGGAGCGTTTTACGCCGTAGATAGGTTTCGGATTAGCGCGGTCGCTTCTGCTGGTGTGTTCACAGGGCAGCGAGTTACAGACGCGCCTGCCGAATTTAATTCTTCCATGAAGGTCACCGTAACCACGGCAGACGCATCCCTTGCGGCCTCCGATGCCTATTACTGCCTGCAAGATATTGAAGGAAACAACGTAACCGACTTCAAGTTAGGTACTGCAAACGCCATCACGTTTACGCTTTCATTTTGGGTCAAGTCCAGTTTAACCGGGACGTTCGGCGCATCCTTCTCAAACAATGATGTAACTCGGTCTTACCCATTTAGCTACACGGTCAATGCAGCCAACACATGGGAAAAGAAAACGGTAACGGTAGCTGGCGACACAACAGGCACTTGGGACACAGGAACAGGGCGTGGTCTTCGGGTCATTTTCAGCCTGGGTGTGGGGTCTGATTTCACAGGAACTGCTGACCAGTGGAACGGTGCTTTTGATATTGCTCCTGCTGGTGCGGTTAATGTTATGGCGACCAATGCCGCAACGTGGCAGATCACAGGCGTCCAGCTTGAAGCTGGCAGCGTAGCAACCCCGTTTGAGCGCAGGGACTACGGGCGTGAGCTGATGATGTGTCAGCGGTATTACGAGAAAAGTTACCCGGTTAATGTTATGCCGGGGACTGCAACGGTTTCTACGTTTTGGATGGGGATACAGGCATCAAGCCAGTACGCATCTATTGCTGGGATTTTTGCCACGCCTAAAAGAGCTGCGCCGACACTGGTTATTTATAACCCCTCAACTGGCGCGACGGGTTCAATGCAAGCCGACGCAACCGTAATTAGCGCGGTGGGGTCCGCCTCGGAGACCGGGCTTTATTTGCGCGCAAATAACGTTACCACCACGACGAACCAGTTTCTTTCTGGTCATTGGACAGCATCTGCGGAGCTTTAATCATGTACCAAAAAACTGAAATCAAAGGTGTTGAGCAGCCAGTCATCAAACGCATCGCTGACAACGCCTTCATTCCCTTCGACCCTGCCAACACATGCTACCAAGCATATTTAAAATGGGTCAGTGAAGGAAACTCTCCGTTGCCAGCAGACGAGCCAATCACTCAGAATGAGCAACCACCAGCTTAATCGCTACAAAAAGTTTATT
>JACCED011476491.1_pt1 | contig 12506 bp, 14 predicted proteins | sample 7455021 | NCBI WGS metagenome assembly JACCED01 (sample SAMN15323456, study PRJNA562643) | freshwater metagenome | isolation source: river surface water | place: USA:Blue River Watershed | collected 2017-08-19
ACCGTTACTACTGATGATATTTCTGGAGGTAAATCAATATACATTCCCATGAATGCAAACGAGAACATTAAACTAAATGATGCAGTTTATTCGTTCAATGGTACAAATCTGGTAAATTCGAATGGGGGTGTTATAAATTATTTATTTTTACAAGGCAGGACGTTCAAGGTATATGCTGGTTCAGTTGTTGCAGTGAATGTAGCGATGCAAGACGAGTTGAATAAAATAAAGGTTTTAGGAGATGGGCTATACAGTGTGTTGTCCCAACTATTTTATTTGAATGGCGAATGAGTAATAAATAATAAATAATGAATAATGAATAATAAAAAACGTATTGACTTGAAATCAATGTTTTCAAGTCAAGTGAGTATCTATGAGTTCAGAGTTTATATAAAGTTAAAGTTAAAGTAAGGTTGGATCTAAGACTTTTGAATTTCCGTGGTGTAAAGACTTTAATGTAGAAGGTCGTTTTTCACACCTACGAAGCGTAAATTTTATAGGCACGTTTGTGTTTGTTATATGTGTTAAAATTGGAATTGAAACAATGACTCCATTTGTTTTGTCATAAACAACATCTTTTGTTTTTACAATTTTTTTATGATCAATACAGGTTGTTAAAAACGAAACAAGCGACGATATGTCGCTATTATTAAGACCATTGTCCTCAACATATTTTTTAGCAAACGCGTTCAATTTTGAAATTTTTACGGTTTTGTCAAGTTTTCCCCAAAGGTCGTTTGTTTTATTTGACCGTTCATGTTCAAGAAACTTTTCAACATTTATAACACTATCAGTTTTGGACGTATTGTGTAAAAGTTGCATAGCAGCGTCTCCTTTTTTTTGGTTGTTTTTAAGCATCATGCTTTTATATTTTAAATTTTTCAACTCTATACATTCGTTTGCACGCGATTTACTAGAATTGGATTGTGTTATTACATCTTTATTATCTTTATTATCCATTGCATCTGACATTTTACGTTGATTCTGCGCCGCAATAATTAATGATATAACCATATAAAGAAAGTTATGTTTAATATGTTTACGCCCGCAGTTATATTTTGATAAATCGAAGTTGTTTTCCTAGTTTGAACTTTTCGCTTGATTTCATACCGCGTTTTAAATTACATTTCAAACAAGATATTACAACATTATTTCTATTATGCCCATGATCATTCGAAATTCGATCAAGCGTCCATTGACTACTTGAATGTGGTTCAGTATAATGAACGTAGCAGGCATCTCTACAGTAATAGCATATCAGTTTTGAAGAAACAAGTATTTCTAACAACTCACTCATACTTATAAACCATCTATCATCATATATTGTATTATTAACATCCTGTTGTTTATAACCTGTTATTTTTTTTGAAATGAGCATCATGTACATTTGTATATACTGGTCGGTTGTATTTTCAATAACAACATTTAATTCATTCGTTTCAGAGTCGTATTTTAAAAATAGCTGGTTTATTAGGATCACTTGTTCGCGGTGCGTCAGTGTAGGTAACTGATGAAATGTTTTTGTTTTCAAACGATTATCTTTCTTTTTAGTATTTGATGAAGACTCGGTTATAATCGTTATTGTTTTTTTATCGTCACTATTCGGTATTTGATTCATTTACATGCATACATTTATATGTATATTATGGACATAATATAAATATAAATATAATTTATGTTTTATTAAAATTCACTGTCCCCGCTACGATTGCCACCCCTTGAATTTAAATATGCAATTTGTTCGCTGCTCATACATGCGCATCCAGTTGATGCACTGTATGGTGAAGGACAGCACTCCGGTTTAAACTGATTGTTTTGAAAGAAAAAGAGTTCACCGTCAGGAAGTGGTACCTGAGTTCCCATATACATGTCCGACTTTTCAGCAGTTTGTTGATAGCCTAAATTTTTTGAATAAGAACTCGCTTTATTAATCCAACTGCTCGAAACATCTGAATTATTTTCACCACCTTTGTAGTACGCATAGTCTGTAAATGGTTCGCTAGCATCACTTGTGGGAGGCGTAGTAGTTGCTCCAATTCCCGAAATAATGTTCTGAAACCCATTAAGCGTCTGAGGGATAAGATTTGCTAACCCCGCTACGGTTTCCGCATTTATTTTTGAATTTCCATTTTTCTGGGAAGTTGCTGCCGGAACATTCGCAGGCGACGGAGTGTTTTGAGGTTGATTTTCAGATACGGGCTCTCCCGACGCGTCATGCGCAGACTGTTCAGTTTCTCCATCTTTTCCACTCGTCATATGTTCGGTAGATCCAAACGCAAACGCTTCTGAGATTGGAACCTTTGAACAAGAACATAACATGTGTCCTCCCATAATCATTCCAACTATCAGTGTTATAATTAGAATTTCTAGTCTAACCGTCATTCCAAAAATTCGTATTTCCATTTTATGGTATTAATTGTATTTATAAGATTATAATATATAATATAATACTGAAGACCTTTACTTTATCTTTATCTTATATATTTTTATTTTTTTATTAAAAAAAATGCTTATATAATAAAATTACAGCAAGTGATGCCATTAATATTGTAAAAAAAATACACATATAAAAATTTACACGGAAGTCATGCATCGAATTCAGTGACAATATTCCCTTAATATTGTACACACTCATAATTGAATTAACATTCATATAAATAGCATAAAATAAAACAACACATGCTAGAATACGAATCGATAATGTATAAACCGAAGAATCTGGACGAAATGGACCAATTATAAAAAATAAAATAATCACAACTGCTACGCCAAATATAACTAATGCAGTTCGACTAGCATCCATAAATACATGAGCTTCTTTGAAGAGGATAGTCTGGTCAGATTCAGATAATGCGACTGGGTCCGTTTTAATCATTTTGTATTTTTAAACTATTTAATTATTTTTATTTATTTTATATTATCTGTCTGGAATATATAAGACAAAATTAAATTTACAAGCTTTTTGTTTTGTTAATTCAAATAGTAAACTATACATTATGCTAAAAGGAACCTGGTTTTTATTCGCATTACTTGTTATTATTCTTGCATCTTCAATGATTTTTGGAAGCTATGGCGCAATTGAAGGGTACTCACCTGCAAATATTGATAATAGCGCTAAAAAAAAATGTAGCGGTGCAACATGTTCTGGTAATTAGCGATATTTGAATACAATATTTAAATAATATATTTTTAGTTTTAAAACATAAGAAGCTAAGCTAAGCCTATGAAGTTAATTGTGATTTGTGGAGGCGGAGGTAAAACGGAACTAGTAAAAAAATACCCAGAAATATTTTTAGATATTGATGACTTTATATGGTCGTCTCATAATTTGAAGTATCATAAAGAGTTGCAAGACGCAATTATAAATGAAGACATAGGCACAGTAAGTAATATTTATAAAACAATAATAGTAACAAATCGACAATACTTACAAAATCATACTAAAATAATTATAGGGCATGATCCAGTCTATTCAGAATGGATTGGTATTGATTTATTAGTTGAACTGAAACCGTCAACTAGATTACATGAATTAAATATAAGAAATAGATCACCCCAGTTAAAAAAACTTTCTTTGTTGAATTGGAAAAACTTAAGCAACGCTACAGTATACGATGACTGGGAAAGTTTTAATAAAATAATATCGAATTATACTGGGTATTTAATACATTAAAGTTAAATCGAATAAGACATTTTTCACATGTGTTTTTATAAAATATAAAATATTATGTTTACGTATTTTATAAAAAAAAGTTATTTTTATTCATATTCAAACTCTATTCAAATGGACGCAATATTTGGGCCTCTAGATAAAAAATATTGTTTGTTTTTTTATTACATCGCAATCATATTTTTTGTGTATATGATATTTGTAGCCGTTTCGATGCTATACAACGCAGTTAAACACACTGGCTCTACGCAATATTATGTTTATAGTATCGGATTACTACTTTCATTCGCATTATCTTACTTTCAAAACCGTATTTTATATTCAATGTGTATTGGAAGAACAACTGATAATTTTTATTAGACTATTAGAATGTGCCAATGCAACTCATTTAGTTAGATAGTGAATATAAATATTAAATATATTTATATACATATTGACACGTGCGCTGAAATATCGTGACTATGGATATTGATATGGACATGAGTTTAAACTCACTTCATCTTACGAATCCGTTTATAGTAAAAAAACGAAAAATCATTTCAGCACCTTCACTTAGATCTGTAAGTATTTTTAAAACGTCATTGCCACTAGACGTTTTTTATACATTTTCCGAACAAATGTGCGGACAACCGGTTGAAAGCTCAAAAATTATGCATATTTTAAAATCCGGAAACGGTATACTCTCAGATCAAGATTTATCTGACCGTCTTTTTTTTACATTTGATAGTATTGCGTTTAAACGAGGTATTTATCTGGATGTTATAGAGCCGTTTATGAAGCTTATGGCGTCTCAGTATTACAGACCGGCATACGCGTTTTATGCGGAACGTCCAATGACGGGTTCAAGTGCATTTATACGGTTTATACAAGTTATTCGACACATTTCAAAACATATTGGATTAATGTTTATTTCAACCGTGAAATATGAACAGTCGGTTTCTTCAAAAGTTTATTATGTTGAATATAAACTATCCAACAAAGCAGTTTCTTGAAGTCTTGCATAGTCAAAATTTATTCAACATATATATTGGGATAACTCATACGGCATGGTCATGTAAAATCGCTTGAATTGCGTTGTTTGTAAATAAAGCAAGTTCAATTTCATCTTCGTGTATGTTGTGAAAAACTGTAATGTATTTACATAACAGTGATATTAGCTTGTATTTTTGTTTTTCATTCAACTGTTTGGTGTTTTTTAAAAATGAAAAATAAGTTTCGATAATATCGATTACCGAATAACCGTGGTCATGAAGTGTGTAAAATACACGTATTGCATTCGTTAGTTCTCCTTTTGAAATACATGCAGTATATTCTTCAAGTTCTGTCCAAGATATATTCGTATACATGTTTTTTGCAACTTCTATGGTTAACGGTTTATCAAAAATATAAATTTTTTCCATATAATTGATGAGGGTTCGAATTGTATTATTAGACAGCGATATGATGTATTCTAGCGGACAGTTAATATCTAACTGATATGTTTCATTAAAATCCTCGGATTCTTCTGTTTTAGAATGCATAGGACAGTATTTATTTTTACAGTCATACTTAATATTTTTTTGGATTGACGGCTCGTTTGATATAATATGCCCTGCAATATGAATCAGCGTATTGGGCGTAGGATCTGGGATTTCGATGATAATTGTCCTGGATTGTAGACTATTGATTACTTTTTGAAGATTTGTGCACGACATGATAAAATGTACATTTTTACGATATTTATCAATGCAGTTTCTAAAAACTTGTTGACTTTGGTCATTTATCATATCAACGTCGTCTAAAATTATTATTTTTCGTTTATTTTTTATTAAACTGCTCGTTTGACTAAAAATTTTCAAGTCGTTTCTGTAATATTGAATTCCTTGTTCTTTGAGAGAATTTAAAACAAGTATATTGTTTTCATTGTAGTCTGAACCGTAATATTCTCTAACTATGGCCCCGATAATTGCAGTTTTTCCAACGCCTAGCTGTCCGCTAATAAGTATGTTCAAGCTATCGATTGATATCAATGATGAAATAAATTGTTTTAACTTCAAACTAAGTTGTTGAAAACATGAAACATTTGTCGGTTGATACTTTACTATGAATGAAGTCTGAATTATGGAATTATAACGTGATACATTTTCACTAGCAATGGTATTTATAACTGTATTTGTGAGGGTAGTCATAAATAACACAAGTCTTACTCCAATTTGATAAAATATTTTGAAAAGTGTTTAAGCATTTTAACCACTTAAGAATAAACTAATTACAAATTTACATATAGGTTTATTATTCGAAATATTTGTAATAGTTGCAGTAGTTGTTGTGAAATTTAAATGGCATCTTCAAATTTTTATGATATTCTTGGTGTCGCACAAAATGCAAATGTTGATGAAATTAAAAGGGCGTATCGCAAACTTTCATTCATTCACCATCCGGATAAAAATAACTCACCGGAGTCAACTCAAATGTTTCAAAAGCTAGCAGAAGCTTATTCAATTTTATCAGATCCTGAAAAACGTCAACAGTATGACATGGAGTTGAAATTTGGAAAAGGGTTTGGAGGATCGGGATTTGGAGGAAGCGGAAGCAGAATGTTTACTGCAGAAATTAACCCACATGATATTTTTAATATGTTTTTTGGAAATTCCGGAGGAGGAGGAGGAATAGGAGGAGATGGGGGGTTTGGTGGACTAGGTGGTATTTTTCAGACGATGAGAAATATGAATGGGATGGGAATGGGAGTTGGTAATTTTGGAGGAGAGATACATATCATTCATCAAAGTGGAAATCCTGCTGAAATTTTCGGAGGAGGAGGGTTAAGCCCTTTTATTATGCATATGCAACAACAGCAACAGCAACAGCAACAGCAACAGCAACAAATGCGTGATACTATAAATGAAAAACATGATAGCAAGCCATCAAAACGTAAAACTATGATTCGACCCGATCCCATTGAAAAAACGGTTTTTATAACGTTAGAACAAGCTTTTCTTGGAGGAAATTTAAGTATCGAATATGAAAAGACAATTTCAGAGAATGAAATGTTTAGCAATATCGTAAAACAAACATTACAAGTTGAAATACCAAAAGGGGTCAGACATGGAGAGTCAATAACAATACCGGAAGCTGGTAATATCAATGAATCGGGTATATCAGGCGATGCCGTTATCATTATAAAATTTGATTCGCATCCATTATTTTCAACAATAGATAATAATCAAAGTATAAAAACAAGATATGAAAATTCAAACTTGTCGCATGGCGACATGTCTCATCTAGATTTATTTTTTGAAAAAACAATAACCCTAAAGGAATCATTATGCGGATTTCAATTCGAAATTTCTCATTTGAATGGAAGAACCTATCAAATTGTAAATAAAAATATTGGAAGCGTCGTTCAGCCTGAAAGTGTAAAAACTATAAAAGGTCTTGGATTTCAGCGCATGGTAAACAATAATTTAGAAAATGGAGCATTACATATTTGTTTTCATGTTACGTATCCCGAAAGTCTTCCGGAAGACATACAAACAGCACTAGCTTCTATTCTACCATAGGTGTTAATCTATCGATATATTTATAGCATATTTTATGAAAGTTTTCTATATCGGCATATCGATTTGACTTATACCGGTTATTACAAAATATAAAAGGCCGTTGCGCATCAGCCTCGCTGACATAATAGGATACCATTCGTTTATTGATGTCTAGTGTGTATAATACTTTTTTGCTAACATTATCACATGACTCATGTGAAAAAATAAAGCGACCCAGTTCAACGTCGTCTACAATGTTGGTATTGATAGAGTACCTATAACGTTCAACTAGCTCTTGAAATAACGCATTGTTTATAATAATACATACGCCCTGAAAAAATTTTTGATTATAATAAACGCGAATTGTGTCGTCATTTAACCCATAACCATGATTTAAATGTTGTAATTTTGAAATATGGCCCATTGCAATGTATTTATGGCGCGCAGTTGGATCTAAAGCATCTACGCTGTGTGAATAATGAACTTGTAGCAGTTCGTTATAAAGTTCTTCAATGTCAATAAACGTCGAAACATTTGTTCTAACCAAGTAGTCAAATGTAATTGGTATTGATTTTATAAAAGAAAAACTTGCCAGTGTTTTTTTTAATATTCCTGGACACCAGCTTTCAATTCCAGGAACCGTTATCATTCGTCCGGCTTCATCCAGATAAGCAGATTTGCATTCTGGATTTGCCTTTACATAGTAAAATTTGACGTTTTCCATAATATATTTGCGGCGGTTGGTAAGAGCATCAAGATACTCCATATTTTTTTTATAAAAATCGTCGTAAATTTCAGTATGGTTGAAAATCGACAAAATAAAAATTTTTATTTTCGGTTTCATAATTGTTTATTAGTTTACTAATTTTACTAATGACTAATGTGTTCAATACGATATTATTTTACATTATGTATTGTTTATATCATTTAAATATTTAAAACCATGATTATAATTGAAGTACATACATAATAATAAACATGAATAATTCGGATTTAACCGCTCCCGCAGAAGAAGTATCTGGTTCAGAAACTGAGATTGAAAATGAAAATGAAAATGAACCCATTATACAAAATGTAAACGATGAGTCGATGCGTTTACATAAAATAATTGATGATCTTATTGTTAAATATCAAGGACGGGATGCCGTATTATCAAAATTATCAACGCTTGTTCTACAAATTCCTATCACATTAAGCAACTATGAAGTTACTTTACAAGAACGATCCGAGCGTAAAACTGCATTATCTACTACAGCCGATGAATTTATTGACCAATTTTTAACCGACGATGCGAATAAATACTATTATAACTCCGCAATCGATTTGTTCTTTTCTTACAATCGCAACACAATGAAATATGAAATCATTGAAGAGGATGAGATCACGCAAGTCACGCTTTTAGCGCTTAATGAATACGAAGAATTAAAACCGTGGAAATATAGAATTAAAAATCAAATTATAAAACGTATCAAAGAAGAAAAAGAGCTTTTGAATTCTACTCCCGAATCTCATACCATTCAAAAAGTACTATCTCTTTTTGTTCCAAGCGTCTTTAAAAGCAGGGACGCCGCCAAACATTTTCTTATTCTGCTTGGAGACATTTATTATAAAAAAAATGTAAATCTTTATTTTATTACTTCCAAAGCGAAGCGGTTTATTAAAGAATTATCATGCGAATGCGCTGCTCTGTTTGGAATGCATGGAATGAATAATGTTTTTAAATTTAAATTTTATGAACACACATTTAGCGACTGTCGACTAATTGATATGAACGACTCTGGAATTTCTAATGTGAATGTATGTGAATATTCGTCTCCCTTCAAACGAAATATTGTAGAAATTATGTGTGTAGCATGTTGTTATTCTAAACGATTTAAAAATGCAGATTTCTTTTTAGAGTCTCAATACTGTAAGGATCCAGCATTGCATTCACATTGTTTGTATTTGAAACTGAACGATGAAGACGCAATCATTAAACGGTTTATTGCTACTGCAACAACTCCGTGCAATAATAGTCAATACTTTATTACCTGGAAAAAAATGCATTTCTTATGGAAGATTTTTTTAGATGACGAACGGCTTCCATATATTATCTTTACGAATAATCTCAAAACACGACTAATGGCAATTCTTCCGCATGTAGTTATCCAGACACAGACACAGACAATCGCTATGAACATGAATGTATCCACTCCAATATATACTACAGATAAGGATAAGGACTTTCTTGACGGGGCAGACGTTATTTTTACAAGCGTTACAAGTAAAAATACAACTTTGAATGTAGAGTTACAAAGTCAACAATCTGGAGTTGACGTTTTTTCAGAATAAAAAATGGGTTAAGAACAGGTTAAGAATGGGTTAAGAATGGTTAAGAATACTATTTAAAAAATAATTAGCTTCATTCCATCCATGTTACAATTGGACCTATGCCGTTTGGCCATTCTGAATAAGGTATTGCCTTTGTGGTCGGTCGATCCATTTTTAAAAGTTTTTCTAATGCAAGTCGTCGAAACTCAATAGGCGCGACATTTTTATTTGCGACCGTTGAAATAGCAGGTTTTATTATTCTAGTAATTTGTTTAAGTCTCCATTCAAATTGAAGAGCTGCGTTCCATGTAGGAAACTCTGAAATACAGCAAACCATATTCCACGAATCTCCAGATAAAACTTTTATTCCAGTAGCATGAGCTCCGCCTACTAATTCTTTATTGTGCTGTCGAAGTCGCCTAGATGGATCAGTAGTTGCGCCTACATAAGTAGATCGTTTGCTAGATGATTCTAATATATAAACAAAAAATTTAGATGCCATTATATTTTAATTTCAATTTTTTAATTTTAATTTAATGTCAGTCAGTTAATTTTAATATTAATCAGTACTTATATTTTTATATTTATTGAATCCAAGAAATTTATTCACAGTACTGGTCTTGGGATTGTAGAATTGATGGAATGTCAGATAAATATACTTGTTTACAAACTGACTTTACTATTTTTTTAATATCTTTTTCACCAGTGTCGGCAAGAGTTTTTTTAAGTAGAGAATTATATTGAAGTTGTAACGTGTCGTCATAATTCAAATTTGGAAGGGTATTTTTCCAACTTTCTACGGAAAGAATTTGTTTATATGCAATATCATTTACACTTTTTCGTAAATGTTCCTGGGTTTCATCTCGCTCCCATTGTTCGTTTTCTTTTACATAAAGAATATCGCGTTTCAAATCGGTGCAGTGTATGGGGCGTTTGCATATGTCCATATCATTCAGTCCTTGTACAAGCACATTCGAAATACTCTCTACGATACCGCGTTCTTCGGTAAGTTTCAGGTCTTGCATTGTAATTTTAATCGAATTGACAAAGTCCGAAATATTTAAAGCATCTTTACAATGCTCATTAAGAAAAACATTGATGTTAAACTTATTATGATTTGTTGTATTCATTATCATTGTAGTGGGTCCAATTCTTGGAACAATTTCTTTTAATAGTTTCATCATTTCAGCATTATCTTTCAATAAACGGTCAATAACTTCATCCTTTGTTTTATTTTGCAAAGCAAGTGCAAGAGATTCTTGATTTGTAGAAGTCATACATATTGAAGTGCTCGACTCAGTTGGTATACTCGGGTTATTCGTTGTATACTTACATTTTTTTTCATGATACCATGCGCTATTTCGGGCTGCATATTTTTTTTCACAGAATTTACATTTATAAAACGTAGTATGCTTATAGTCATTTATAGATGAGTCCGAATATAAAAAAGAATTATTCCAAGTAGGGGTCTGTGAAGAGGCATCCGCGGGGGCTGCTTTGTGGACTGATATCGGTGGAGCCAAATTAAAAGGTTGTGCCGACGCTGATAAATTTTTATGTTTTTGAGTAGATATGTGACGATTATAATCGGTCAACTTGTTTGTGTAGAATAAGCATGTATTACATTCGTATTTACATTCATACCTGGTTGTAGACAATTGGTTGTATGTTTTTATTGTACTCATTTATGTGTCGCGACCGATATATCTATATTGATAGATAGTCTAGTAAACAAACATTTATATATAATTTATTATATTTTATATTTTTATTCACGATTTCACATTTTATCACTTTCATTTTCACTTTAGTAAACAAATAATATAAATTAATAACCAATTAAAAAATTATTTATTAATATTATAAATATCAATCCATAAAAATACCCATGCAAGCAAGTGATCGGACTGGATTACGAGGAACTATTTCAATTGGATCAACCGGTCCTCCGGGTGAAATCGGTCCGATTGGACCAAGAGGTATTGGTATAACAGGTCCCGGTGGCGCCGGCGATACAGGGCATACCGGTATAACTGGTCCTATAGGTCCTCCCGGCAAAGGATTTAAAATCTTTGCAAATTTGGAAGGGTCGTCGGAAGGCGACTTTAACTCAATTTCTCCTGCACCAACAGTTAATAATGTTGGAGAATTTGTGCTGATAAAAGGTGGGGATTTATACATGTATGCGGGAACAAATAGCGGAAATACTGGTCCAAATATGGCATATAATTATGTCGGAGATATTACTGATGAAGTATTTTTATATGGATCCACTGGAAGCACTGGTTCGACTGGTCAGACTGGTCCAACCGGTCCAAGAGGTGAAGCTGGTGTTGCAAGCGGTCTTACGTTGTTTTTTAATAATAGTAATTATCCAGCAAATCAGTTTTCAACACCGGATCAGAGCGGTACTCTTTACAAGGGTTCAAATTCAACTGCAACGCGAACTACGATGTATTTTTCCGGTCCAACTGATAATACAAATAAGCTGATAGGAACCTTTACAACCGATGGAGGTATCAACGGTCATTCAAGAGTCATTCAAGCGGCACAATGGGATATAAACGCATATACTCAAGTGAACTCGACTGCTCAAAATATTTACCTTTTTTTTAAAATATATTATATTGATGTTACAAATTCAAATACGAAAGTTTTACTCTCTGACGGAGAAGCAAACAAGACCATAATATCAAATACTTTATTACCAAAACTTACGAGGCAATATTTTCATATTCAATATACTGTGATTCCAAGTAACAAGTGTCCAATATGCATTGAAGCGTATGTAGTACAACCAATAGGAAATACAAACTCTGTAAATGCTAGTATATTGTTTAATGAATTAACACCAACAAATATACAAACCGGTTTAAGCTTTTTAAATGATGAAACTGGTGCTACTGGTCCAACAGGTCAGACGGGTCCAACGGGTCAAACAGGTGCAACAGGTCAAACGGGTCCAACAGGTCAAACCGGTCCAACAGGTCAAACCGGTCCAACAGGTC
>JACCED010291109.1_pt1 | contig 12503 bp, 13 predicted proteins | sample 7455021 | NCBI WGS metagenome assembly JACCED01 (sample SAMN15323456, study PRJNA562643) | freshwater metagenome | isolation source: river surface water | place: USA:Blue River Watershed | collected 2017-08-19
CCTTGCATAAATCGCGTGGGCAAGCGCGACAAACTGCGCCCGATCACCAAGAACAAGGCCATTGTCATCGCTGGAATCGGCAACAGCATCAGCACATTGGGAAAGCTGAACCACTTATCAAAAATTCGCTGACTCACCCATGGCGTTGCGATCGAGATGGAGAACACGCCAGCACCAGCCAACCACAGGCTATTTTTTGCCCACTGGACCGCTTTGAGTTGCAAGTCGCCCTCGGTTTTCATGATCAACCAGCCAGCGCCCAATAATCGATAAGCGAAGACCAGACAGAATCCGATCAGTGCGCTAAACACATAGCCCGCCGTGTTCTGGTTAAACCCTGTAATGAGCTGGCCCAACATGAAGCCTTGGGACCAAGACGCCAACATCGAGCCGACATAAAAAGTCTTGTCCCACAGAGGTCGGTGGTGCGTCTTGGCCTTGACCCGAAAGTCAAAAGCCACACCACGCAGCGATAACGCTACCAACATCAGTGCCACGGGCAAATACAAAGCACCCAAAATCACACCGTGCGCCATCGGAAAACCCACGAGCAATACGCCCACACCCAGTACGAGCCAGGTCTCGTTGGCATCCCAAAATGGACCAATGCTGGCGATCATGATGTCTTTTTGGTCGAGCGAATCAGCGCTGTCCAGCAAAGCACCAACGCCCAGATCGTAACCATCCAAAATTACATAGGCCAACATGGACAAGGCCATGACCAAAGCAAACACCAAGGGAAGCCACCCACTCGGGCTCATCAAATCCACGCCTGACTCAAGCATGGCTGACCTCCATCGTGTTCTGCTGGGAATCTTCCGCACCAAGCGCTGCTTTCTTGGCGAGGTAGAAGACCACCGACACGTAGGCTGATAACAAGGCCGCATAAAGCGTGAGATACATCGCCAAAGAGAGTGCGATGTTTCCCGTCGGTACCTGCGATGCCGCTTGTGCCGTATCTAACAACCCATAAACCAGCCAGGGTTGTCGACCTACCTCAGTCACATACCATCCAGATACAAGTGCAACCCAACCGGCAAAGGTCATACCCACCAGGATCTTGGCAGTACGCTGTGAAACACCTCGCTTGAAGTGCAACTCGTAAGTTGCAAACCAGCTGACGACCAGCATCAGCAGCCCCACGCCAACCATGATGCGAAATGCCCAAAATACGGGGCCGACCGGTGGATGCTTGTCGAAGTCTTTGATGCCTTTGACCTCGCCATTCCAGTCGTGCGTCAAGTAGAAAGACGCCAGCTTGGGAACGGCAATTTCATAACGGTTAGACTGCGAGGCCTCATCGGGAATGGCAAACAAAACCGCAGGAACACCTTGTTGGGTCTCCCAAATCCCTTCCATCGCCGCGAGCTTGGCAGGTTGGTGTTTCAAGGTATTTAAACCATGCAAGTCACCCACGATAATTTGTACGGGAATTAAGGCAGCAGCTACCAAGATACCGGTGCGCAACGTCGCTATCACGTCTTTAGCGCGGTCTTGCTTGAGCCAACGGTAGGCACTGATACCCGCCAATAAAAATGACCCTGTGAGGCCAGACGCCAACAGCATGTGCGTCATACGGTAGGGAAAGGATGGATTGAAGATCACCTCAAACCAGCTGGTGACATGAGCCTGACCGTTGATCATCTCAACGCCCGCAGGCGTGTGCATCCAGGAGTTCAGTGCCAGGATCCAGAAGGCCGACGCTGTCGTGCCCAGAGCCACCAACCAGGTGGCGAGTGTGTGCACGCCTTCGCTGACCCGGCCTCGCCCAAACAGCATGATGCCCAAAAAAGTGGCTTCCAAAAAGAACGCCGTCAGTACCTCATACGCGAGCAAGGGCCCGGCAACATTACCCACCGTGTTCATGAAACCCGGCCAATTGGTCCCGAACTGGAAACTCATGGTGATGCCGCTCACCACACCGAGCGCGAACGTTAGGGCAAAAATCTTGATCCAGAACTGGTAAGCATCCATCCAGTACTGTTGACCGGTGGTCACGAAGCGGGTTTTAAAAAAAAGCAAAAACCACCCCATCGCAATGCTAATGGTCGGAAACAAGATGTGAAAGGTGACGTTCGCGGCAAACTGCACGCGCGCAAGCAAGACAGGATCGATGGTGTCCACGTTTTATCTCATTCAGTCAATGTTTCAAGAAGCTGCTCAGCGAGTGAATCGAAAGTAATACCACCCACACACTCTTCAAACACGCGTCTTACAGTGCGTTCATCGGAATTTTTACGTAAGCGATACCGTTGTCCTCCTTGGGCGGTAATTCGCCGGCGCGGATGTTGATTTGCACCGCTGGCAGTATGAGCACCGGCATTTCCAAGGTGGCGTCACGCTTCGTACGCATTTCTACAAACTGAGCTTCGGTGATGCCATCGTGCACATGAATATTTTTCGCTCGCTGCTCAGCCACAGTGGTTTCGAAGTTCACAGCACGGCCATCAGGAGGATAGTCGTGGCACATGAACAGGCGGGTCTCAGGGGGCAAACTCAGGATCTTGCGGGTGGAGGCATACAAAGTTTTGGCGTCACCGCCGGGAAAGTCGCAGCGAGCAGTACCGACGTCAGGCATGAACATGGTGTCACCCACAAACACGGCGTCGCCAAACTGGTAGGCCACGCACGCTGGCGTGTGGCCGGGTACGTACATGATGTGACCGCTCAACCCACCGATCTGAATGGCCTCACCGTCTTTGAACAAGTGATCAAACTGCGAGCCGTCTTGCTTGAAGCCAGACTCGAGGTTGAAGATCTTCTTAAACACCCCTTGCACATTCGTGATGTGGTCACCAATGGCGGTCTTGCCACCCAACTGCTGTTTCAGATAAGGCGCGGCTGACAAATGGTCGGCATGGGCATGAGTTTCCAGAATCCACTCGACGCTCAGATCGTTGGCTTTGACAAAATCAATCACCTTGTCAGCGGACTTGTGGCTGGTGCGACCTGATTTCGGATCGTAGTCCAACACCGAATCGATGATTGCGCAGGTCGAACCCGGCTTTTCGTAGACCACATAGGTTACGGTCCAGGTGGCAGGATCAAATATGCCGTGAACTTTGGGCTGGGATTGTTCGTTGCTCATCGAAGACTCCTTTTAATTAAGGTTGCCATATTATATTGACAGATATTTTATTAGTCAATATAATTTTCTTGCCTTAATTAAATTGATCATTAATCACCCATGGACACCAACAGCTTGGATATCGACAAAATGAAGGCATCAGCAACCCGAGCCTGCCGTTTGATGAAGGTGCTCTCGAACCCTGATCGCCTGATGCTCCTGTGCCAACTCTCTGAGGGCGAGAAGCGGGTTGGCGAACTGGAAGAAATGTCAGGCATCACCCAGCCCACCCTGTCCCAACAGCTGACTGTCTTGCGTGAGGAAGCGCTGGTGACCGCGCGCCGCGACGGCAAAAACATCTATTACCGAATCGACAGCCAACCTACGCTGGCGATCATGAACGTTTTATTTGAACAATTTTGTGGGCCACAGGCGGGGGCGGCAATATGAGTTTAGATTGGACGCATTTCGCACCTTCGACGTCCCTCACTGGCGATATCCGGTCCGCGACCTTGACTATGACTGGTTTTGAATTAATAGAACGCTTTATCCACACCGCTCGCAGGACATAACTCGACACCGCTTGAATTTCAAATTGGGAGACACCATGGACATCAAATCACTTACGCCGAATCTTTCCATCAGCCCGCAAATTTTGGTTTCCGATATGCGAGCTCTGGCCGACGCGGGGTTTAAAGCGGTCATTTGCAACCGGCCCGATGGCGAAGGCCCGGACCAGCCCAGCTTCAAGGAAATTGAAGCGGCTGCCCACGAATTCGGACTGCAAGCCCAGTACCTGCCTGTCGAATCCGGCAAAGTCCGCGACGAAGAAGGTCAGACCTTTGGTCAATTGCTCAACACCCTCCCGGGCCCTGTGGTCGCCTATTGCCGCACGGGCATGCGCTCGACCACGCTTTGGGCTTTATCGCAAGCAGGCGTGATTCCGCTACCGCGCATCTTGGAAGCCTCACAAACAGTGGGCTTTGACATGAAAGCACTGGTGCAGCGTATCGCCAACGGAGGCAAGACACCTACCGACCAAGCCGATGCCCAACACGATGTGATCATCGTCGGCGGTGGCGCCGCAGGCATCGCCGTCGCGTCCAGCTTACTGACGCGCAGCCCCTCGCTCGACATCGCCATCATCGATCCTGCCGACGCACATTTTTATCAACCCGGCTGGACCATGGTGGGTGGTGGTGTGTTCAAGGCTGGCGATACCGCACGTACGATGGCCTCAGTCATCCCCACGGGTGTGCGCTGGATCAAGGCAGGGGTGGCGGCCTTTGAGCCGGACCACAACCAGGTCATCCTGGAAGGTTGTCGGGTGGTGAAATACAAGCAGTTGGTGGTTTGCCCTGGTTTGAAGTTGGACTGGCAAGGCATTGAAGGCCTGAATGAGACCCTCGGACGCCACGGCGTGACCTCCAATTACCGTTTCGACTTAGCGCCCTACACCTGGGAGCTGGTGCAAAAACTCAAAGGTGGCAAAGCACTTTTCACACAGCCACCAATGCCCATCAAATGTGCCGGCGCGCCCCAAAAAGCGATGTACCTGTCGGCAGACTACTGGACCCGCGAAGGTGTACTGAACAACATCGACATTCAGTTTTGCAATGCGGGGGCAGTCTTGTTTGGTGTCGCTGACTACGTGCCTGCACTGATGGAATACGTGAAGAAATATCACATTGGTCTGAACTTCGGCGAAACTTTAGTCGCGGTGAACGGGCCCGAGCAACAAGCGACATTGGTGAAAACTCTGGCCGATGGCAGCAAGGAAACCGTGGTACGAGATTTCGACATGATCCACGTTGTGCCGCCGCAAAAAGCCCCTGATTTTGTGCGTGTGAGCCCACTGGCCGACGCTGCGGGCTGGGTCGATGTCGACCCCTCAAGCCTGCGCCATAAAACCTATACCAATGTGTTCGGCCTGGGCGATGTCACCAACACCACGAACGCTAAAACCGCGGCGGCGGCTCGCAAACAAGCGCCTGTTGTGGCACACAATCTTTTAGCGGCCTTGGGTCAACTCAAGGGACAGGCAAAGTACGATGGCTATGGTTCATGCCCACTCACGGTAGAGCGCGGCAAGATCGTATTGGCAGAATTTACCTATGGCGGGAAAGTGGCACCCAGCTTCCCCAGCTGGTTGATTGACGGCACCAAACCGTCCGTGCTCGCCTGGTACCTGAAAGAACGACTGTTACCACCGATTTACTGGGAAGCCATGCTCAAAGGCCGTGAATGGATGGCAGAACCTGACATGGTGGGCTAATGAGTGCATTGACCCGCTGGCTGCCCTCTGTCCCTCTGCTTGAGTGGAGTCGTCAATACAACCGGGAAACCCTGATCAACGATCTCATAGCGGCGCTGATCGTTACCATCATGCTGATCCCGCAAAGCTTGGCCTACGCCTTGTTGGCTGGTCTGCCGCCGGAAGTGGGTTTGTACGCCAGCGTGGCGCCGCTGCTGTTATATGCGGTGCTGGGTAGTAGCCGGGTATTGGCCGTCGGACCTGTGGCGGTGGTCTCGCTCATGACCGCAGCGACGGTCGCCGAACACGCTGCCGCAGGAACCCATGCTTATTGGCAGGTGGCGATCACTTTGGCTTTTTTGTCGGGCGCTATTTTGCTGCTGATGGGATTGCTGCGCTTGGGTTTCCTGGCTAATTTCTTAAGTCATCCGGTCATCTCCGGCTTTATATCGGCATCGGGTTTGCTCATCGCGCTGAGTCAGATGAAAACCATCATGGGCGTAAAAGCAGAGGGGCATAATTTTGTCGACTTACTGCTGGCGCTGCTTCAACAAGCATCGAACCTACACCTGCTGACGCTGGTGGTCGGTGTCGCCGCCACCGCATTTTTATTCTGGGTGCGCAAGGGGCTCAAACCACTGCTGCTCCGCATCGGTCTATCCCCCAAAATCGCGGACATGACCGCCAAGACCGGTCCCGTCGCTGCCATTGCCGTGACCACCTTCCTGGCTTGGCAATTAGACTGGCAAGCCCAAGGCATGAAGGTGGTCGGTAGTGTCCCCCAAGGCTTGCCACCGGTGACGATGCCATTGTGGGACTGGGCGCTGTGGGAAGCATTGCTGGTGCCCGCCCTGCTCATCAGCGTCGTTGGCTTCGTCGAATCGGTATCGGTGGGACAAACCTTGGCCGCTAAACGCCGTCAACGGATCGAACCTGACCAGGAGCTGGTCGCCTTAGGCGCCAGTAATCTGTCAGCAGCCTTCACGGGTGGCTTCCCCGTCACCGGCGGTTTCGCGCGCTCCGTGGTCAACTTTGACGCGGGTGCGGTGACGCCCGCCGCGGGTGTTTACACGGCGGTGGGCATCACGTTGGCCTCACTGTTTTTAACACCCGCCTTGTTTTATTTGCCGCAAGCCACCTTGGCAGCGACCATTGTTGTGGCCGTGCTCTCTTTGGTGGACTTCAGCATATTGAAGTCGACCTGGCGCTTCTCCAAGCTGGACTTCATTGCCGTGGCCACCACCTTGCTTGCAACCTTGCTGGTTGGCGTTGAAAGCGGCTTGGTCATGGGTGTCGTGGTGTCTCTGGCGCTGTTTTTGTTCAGAGCCAGCCGCCCACACATTGCAACCGTGGGGTTAATTCCCGGCACCGAACATTTTCGCAATATCCAGCGTCACGATGTGTTGGTCAGTCCAAAACTGGTTTGCCTACGCGTTGATGCGAGCATGTTTTTCGCCAACGCTCGCACGATTGAAGATCGAATCAACGCCGAAATGGCCGCCCGTCCTGCCCTTGAACATGTGTTACTGCAATGCTCTGCGATGAATGACATTGATGCCAGCGCTTTGGAGAGCTTGGAGGCGATTGCGAGCCGTTTAAACGATTCGGGCGTTGCTTTGCATTTTTCAGAAATCAAAGGCCCAGTAATGGACAAACTCCAACGCAGCGATCTGTTTGAGCATTTACACGGCCGCATATTTTTCACCAACTACCAGGCCATCCAAGCACTCACACCTGAAATTATTCGCTAAGTTTGCGTGTAGTAAGAGATAGATGCCCAGTTAATCCGCATGCCCCTGGTTCGAATCCAGGTCCGTGACCCACCAAATACGCAGTAGAATCAATCACTTAGCCCAACCCACAAGGTTGGGCTTTTTGCTTTGTAAAACAGCGGGCTATCACGGGGCTATCGTTAGAAATTACGATGGTTCGATTCCGCCCCGCGCCACCAATATGAATCAACGGCTCACAGTACTCAGACTAGTAGGAACCCATGAAGTCTTTTTTCCCAATCTCGACACCGTTGTGCCGAAGAATGTTGTACGCGGTTGTAACGTGAAAGAGAAATTGTGGCGTGCCGTATTTCAAAGCGTAGTCTTCAACAGTTAGCTTTTTCTCTTTTGGCGTACCTGGGCGCAAAACAATCTCTTTTACCGCGCTGTCATCAAGTTGCGAAGCGGAAAAAGCGCTAATGAGTTCTAGCGTTTTCGAAATGCGGTTTTGCAGCTCGGAAAAACTTTGCTCGGTGTCTTCGTAGGTGGCTACTTCAAGGCCAGCAATGCGCGAAGGAACACTTTGGGCAAAATCGCAGGCGATTTGTACTTGACGTACCAGTGGCAGCATGTCTGGGAATAAGCGTGACTGCAATAAAGTGCCCGGATCGAATTTTCGCTGCTGTGCGTACTCTTCGCCTTTTTTTAGCACGTCGCTGAGTGCTAAAAGCATCTGCTTGAAAACAGGAACCGTAGCTGAATAATGAGAAATTGACATGGATTTTCCAAATATTTATGGCTGTTAAAGACGAAGAAACAAAATATTACGATTAAAAAATTAACTTCTATTGCTGAACAAGATAAAACTGCACGCTCTCGTGCAGTCAGTTATCTAGGCGGCACCGACGGCGTAGAAGCACAGTGAGACTCTCAACGAGTGAGGACACTGTGCTTTCACTATATGTCGAAAGATGTGGAGATACGGGCTGCGAATCGTTATTTGACTTCAATCACCGCACGCATTCCTGTTTCACTTTTTCGTGATGCCACATCATCGAACACGCCAGAGATTAATTCACGCAATGAGTATCATTTTTTCTTGTTCACCACATCGGGTGTTACGGCGTCAACAGTATTGACGACAGTCTTGACAGCGTATACCGCGGCGGAGCCTGCTGCATCAGCGACGGCAAGAACCGTACATCCCTGAAGCCCTAGCAAACTCAGCAAAATAAGAATTTTATTCATTTGATCCGCCTATTTTTTATTTGACTGCATTTTTGGCAACTCTTTTGCCGAACTAGTCATCTCATTATAGCGGTGGGCATAAAGTACACATAAAGCCTGCTAATCCTCAAATCCTTGAATAAAGTACATGCGCAATTTCGGCGATTGACCAAGCCCAGCCCTTGAATTTGCGCGTTTTTAAAATTTAGCGATACTGCTGCGATAGGGCACACCTTCACCATCTTTCCGTTCGATTTCATGTAGCCTTGGTGTTTTCAAAGGGTCTGTCATGTCTGTCAATTGGAGTTCTTTTTCTGGCGTAAAGGCGCATATCGATCATCTGGTGGTCGGTGCTGCTTCCCTGGAAGAAGGTGTGCGTTGGTGCCAGCGCACTTTGGGCGTAACACCTGAGCCCGGCGGTTCCCATGCGCTTTTCGGTACGCATAACCGACTGCTGCGCTTACGGTCAGCAGCACATCCCCTCGCCTATCTCGAGATCATTGCGATCGACCCGTCGGCCAGTCCCACGCGCGACAGCCACCTGGCCCGCTGGTTTGACCTTGATGTGCCTACGATCCGGCAACAATTAAGCCAGCAGGGGCCTCAACTACTGCATTGGGTCGCAAGCGTGCCTCACATTAACGCGGCCGTCGCCGATTGGCACGCAATGTACATTGACCGTGGTGCGGTTATCGAAGCTTCGAGACCTACCCCGCTAGGTCTACTGCAATGGAAGATTACAGTGCGTGATGACGGGCAGCGGCTGATGGGCGGCGCATTGCCAACGCTGATCGAATGGGGCGACAAACATCCTGCCCGCGCAATGGGAGAGCCCGCGCTTGAGTTAAGGTCGCTGCGTTTGCAGCATCCTAACGCAGCGCCGCTACAGTCAGCACTGGCTGCCATCGGGTTGAATGACATACCCGTCGCAGTCGGTCCTTCGGGTATTTTTGCTGAATTGACGCTCATTGATGGGACCAACTTCTGCCTATCCCGTATCGAAGAAGATTGAGCGACTTGGTCGGCTGTTTCGAGTTGAAGTAACGGGTTTCAATTCAACGAGTCATCACCCATTCGACAGATAACTCAAAATGTCATTGAGTTTCGAGCATTTTTTTAAACACCGATACTTTTAATCCGCAGGTACCCGCATCGAATCCATGTCGGGCTCGACAGCATCAATATTTCTTTTCGAGTTACGCTTTCGCCAAAACTGCGATGGCCGAAGTGATTGACGAATTTTTCCCAACGCAACTGGGCTGCGTTCCTGCGCAGAAGTCATCACAACCGTCAGCAAATGTGCTTGAGGTTTAATCTCAATGAATGAGTGACTTTGATTGATCTTCATTTTTCTAGAGATCGCCCTGAAAAATCAATGTCCGCCTTCGCGTTGCAAACGCGATTTAAACTGTTCGACGCCGCGCTCGCTCGCGATAGACGCTATATCAGTCAATGGAAGGTTGCCACATTCGGCCAAATCCAACGTCTGCGCGACATCGAAAGCTTCCTCGACAACGAAGAAGCCGAGTTTTTTCAGGCGAGCCAATTCGGACTGCAAAGCCGAGCGGATCGCTTTTTCATCAGACTGCTCCATGGTCACCACTCCTGATTAAACAGAGCGGCCATCGTATCTAATGAATATGTCGAAGCAGTGACGAATTCATGACGATACCAATAACACAGGGCTTATTTACTACATATCAAGTGACCAAATTATTACAGGAGAAGCTTGATTTTGAGAGCCATACCGAAGGCCAACCGGAAATTTTCAATGCAGCAAAGTATTCAACTACCCTGATTACAAGGATCCTTGGCAGCGTGGAATGCCGTGAGTGTCTTAATGCATCGGCGTTCAGATTTAGGCAATTGCGCCATTAACCACCCAATAGCAAACCATGCTCTCGGATCGATTTCGGCGATGCCTCGATAAGCTTCAATTGACACCTGTAAATCATTGTATTCGCCTAGATCATCGAGTACGCTTGTGAGGATTTTCGAGAAGCGTTTGTAACATTTCGGAGGCAATTCAGACTCAATAAATTCCAGCGCATACCTAAGTCGCTTCAATCTCTTGCGAAGCCGGTGTCGCTGCTCCAAGTCGAAGCTTTCGAATCGAAGCGCATCTTTTTTGCATTGGCGACTCCAGCCACGGACTACCGGCAGAACAAGGTTCCACTTGCCTTCCCTGACCTCGCCAATGCCTTGCAACTCGATCGAAACCAGTTCAAGCAGCCACTGTTGCGTCGCAGCTTCACGTACAAGATCGCCAGGCGGCACTACATTTTCATGTACCGGAAGTTCGACCAGCGGAGCACCAACCGCTCGAAGACGAGGCCAAATCGCTTCGGTCATTACATCGATATCTCGGTTGCCGCCAAGACCAACAGCAAGCTGCTTCGCCTTGGTGTCCCAGGTCGCAATATCTTCGCCAATGAATTTTCCAAATAGGGCAATCGCACTGCGTAGGCGCCGCAATCCAACTCGCAACTGGTGCACATGCTCGGGCGCGCCGCCTTCGATGGCAGCAAGCTGAGAGGCATTCACTAGCACTTGACGCGCACAATTAATCAGCACTGCCTCGACGAGTGCCTTTAGCGAGTTGTTATCTACGTTCAGGGGTGTAGTTTTTGCAGGAGAAACCATCAGCGATCCATTAACTAGTGCATCGCCTCGCTGCGCTTTGCTACGGACATCAATACAAATGCCAGAGGTAACAAGAAGCTTGCGTGCGGCCGAGAGCAAGCCACGAGCCGGACCTGATATCAACTCGATCTCAAGCTCGCATACAGGCAGAACTAAAGGCGATGCATTGCCATCAGGCTGGGCACTGATCTCGCCAGTATCAAGCGAATATTCAACACGATTGCGAGCACCGATTTGTACGGACAAGCGACGAATATGCGTCGCATAGCGGCAAACCAAGGTGTTATCGGCAGAACCTGAAAGAAGGCGCTGCAGGCGGACTCCATCTGCCGTTTCGGCGTGGGCTAGTGGATCAAGCTCTGGATGTTCTTTTACCCGCAGCCTGACGTTATGTTCACCGCGCACGGCAGATGCCGCACTATCGGCAGATTTCAGTGTCTGAAACCAGACTTTGCCTTCTTTCCGCAGCCTGAGTGAAAAACCGGTCTGCGCTAATGTACCCGCAAGCGTGTCGAAATAGTACGCTGCCAGTAACTTTGATTTTGCGCCTTCTTCTCTCAGCTGCGCAGCGATGGAATGGCGCGCTTTCTCGGTGAGCTGAAATTTGAGTTCGATTTCCATGGCGCCAAAAAAATCCTTTTCGAGCCTTCTCAAAGTTTGCCCGAGTCGCCGTAACCTAAGCCTCGGACCGGCGCCGCATTAACCACCAAATTATTAACGAGGATCCCACTATCAGCAGCATGCGTCGCACGAATCGACTGCTGCGACCTCGACCCAACAGTCGTGGTACCGCAGCGCTGATCAATGCGATTTTCCTGTGCTCCAGCACGAATGACAATAATCTGAACAAGCGCCTTGGCATCGCAAAGGATTTCGATGCTTGGCAGAGCTCGATTTTTGCCTCGACAATCTCTCCTCTGTAGATTGCACCTTGCAACGTCAGCAGCTTTAGTCGCGCATCACGTTCCATTCTTTTCATATGCGGCAATCTGTATCGCCCTGCTCATCAAAGAGTATTACCCGATCTTTTTTCAGTTCGGCAAGTGTCACTGGCAATCCGATTTTTCCACTTACGATGATGCTGTGGGCCCGCCACAACAAAACTATGGTTATCAGGAGATAGCCAATGAACAGAATCAGAAAAACACGCCAGCCCAATGTCTCCCATGCGAGCACCACAATCATCCCCGAAATACTCAGTAGAGCAAACGCAGCAACAAGTAGCGCAAATGCCCCGAGCAGCAACACCCGCAACAAAGCGTCACGCGCATCAGCGAATTCCATGATCGCCATTGAAAAGCGTACTCCGATCAGCCCAAGCACGCTTTCGATAACAGTCATCACATTCGAAATAAGACCGCCATCAGGCGGTCGGACTGACGAATTCATCGACTAACGCTTCGTGATCAGCATACCGATCAATAAGCCCACCGCACCCGCAATACCGATTGCACGCCAGGGTTTGTCATGTACATATTCATCCGTATCGTGCGCAATCTTGCGCCCTTTACGAATTGCTGCCTCTTGTAAATCATGCGCGACTGAGATGGCATGATCCAGCATCTTCATACCCTGTGTACGCAACTCTTCTGCCTTTGCG
>JACCED010876587.1_pt1 | contig 12496 bp, 11 predicted proteins | sample 7455021 | NCBI WGS metagenome assembly JACCED01 (sample SAMN15323456, study PRJNA562643) | freshwater metagenome | isolation source: river surface water | place: USA:Blue River Watershed | collected 2017-08-19
ATCACAGCAATTCGATCGGAGATCTCAAAGAGCTCCTCGTGTTCTTCTGAGATCACAAGCACAGCACAGCCTGCGCGGGCCAGAGAGATCAACTCCTGCCGGATCGATGCCGCTGCCGCCATATCAACACCCCAGGTTGGCTGTTCGCAGACCAATACTTTTGGAGATTGGACGAGCTCACGTCCCACAACAAACTTCTGGATATTGCCCCCGGAAAGCTGCCCGATTGGCATCGCTACCGACGACGTCTTCACCTGATATCGGTCAACACATCGCTCGGCAATCTCCTTTGCGCGATCAAAGTTCAAAAAGCCCTTTTGCACAAGGTTGAGTCGGTCAGATCCCGTAAGCAAAAGGTTTTCAGTGAGCGAAAACCCCGGAAGCACTGCCGTACCCAGTCGATCTTCAGGGATCGATAAAAGCCCCATCCGCCGCCGCCGCGCGACCGAAAGCCGACCGGCCGGCAGATCTGCGAACAAGAGCGTGTCCGCACGATCCAGCAGTAACTCCCCCGTCAGCGCGCGCACAAGCTCACGCTGTCCATTTCCTGACACACCGGCGATTCCCAAGATCTCTCCAGCCCGAAGCGATAGCGAGATATCGGTAAGTGAAATACCAAAAGGATCATCACTTGCAACCGAGAGATGCTGAGCAGAGAGCACGACATCCCCCGGCGAGGACGCTGGCCTTACTGGGACCGGTATCTGCCGCCCCACCATCTTCTGCGCCAGATCATCAGCGGAAAGCCCAGAAACCTTTGTGCTATCGACTACTCGGCCATCCCTCAGTACCGTCACGCGATCACAAAGAGCGCGAATCTCTTCAAGCTTGTGACTGATGTACAGGATCGCACAGCCTTGATCGCGGATCTGCCGTAAGGTCTCAAACAGCCCCTGGGTCGCCTGTGGGCTCAGCACAGAAGTGGGTTCATCCATGATTAATAGCCGAGGCTTTTGCATCAGGCAGCGAACAATCTCAACCCGCTGCCGTTCACCAACGGATAGGTCATGCACAACACGATCAGGATCTAAGGGAAGCCCATAGTCCAAGGAACACTGCCTTACCTCGCGAGAGACCTCTGCCAAAGAGCGCGCTTGATGTAGCGACAGGAAAATATTCTCGGCAACACTAAGAGACTCAAAGAGCGAAAAGTGCTGAAAGACCATGCCAATCCCAAGCGACTGGGCGTCTGCAGGACTCGATATCTCAACAGCCTTGTCTTCCCAAAAGATCTGGCCCGATGTCGGTCTTACGAGCCCATAGATCATTTTCATCAGCGTTGATTTGCCCGCGCCGTTCTCACCCAAGACAGCATGGATCTCTCCCGGCTCGACCGCGAGCGAAACGTCGCGCGTTGCAACGACAGTGGGATAAACCTTGGTCAGTGCCTCAAGACGTATCTGGGCCATGGCAAACCAACAGGAAGACAAGGACTAGAAGTGGAACTGGGTCCTCACCATCGGTGTCTTCGCAAATGCTCCCTGTCCCGCTGGTCCTTCATGGTCATTACCAAACTTGTTACGCCAGTACTGATACTGAAGACCTACCTTAAAGGTCTTGGGCTTCAACCCGGTAAGTCCACTCGCGTCAAACATGATCTGCGCGTCGATATTTGTTTCGGGTTTGGTTCCTGCCCCGAACTCATCCAGCCCTTTGGCCGCAATCCAGTTGGCATACCCTTCGAAGGAAAACCCCGATTTGCCCAGCGCGATCCCCCAGGCTGCCGATAGCATCGGATGAGGATCATAGCGATACCGCGGTGTGCTCACGCCAGAGTATGTATTAAAGGGAGCATTACTCTCCCAGAGCTGCAGCAGGCTCACATCCAGAAAGCCTGGCACATCAAACATCACGGTTGGCCCTGCAACCAGCATCTGCTTCTTCGAGTTGTAGCCCGCGTCTGTTTTTGTATTCGCATCAAATCCCGCAGTAAACCCGAGACCTCGAACAGGGCCTATCTGAAACGAGCGCCCGCTGACCTTGCCCAGATCGAGCGTGTGTCGATAGACCAGATAGAACTCACGGGCACCGTCTGTGGAGCCCTTGGCACTCGGATCTTTACTGTCCGACATCAGATAGTCGAGACTGACGAAGTTTGTCCCAAACCGATAGCCATTCGCATGGGATAAGGTCAGGATGTTCTTGCGGATGTCCTGGTTGTTAAAAGGCTCGGCAAACTTAGCGCCAGTCCGATAGCCGACATACGTATCACTCCAGTCAGCCGCCTGCGCTGCCCCTACGACACATCCGAAACCGACTAGACCTACTCCAACAATGCGCTTGATCATTTGAATCCCTCCTATCGTCACTCGATTATCTTTTTCTCGCCGTGCCAAATGGAGGCGATTCGAGAGCCTATCAGAAACGAATTCGGCTCCCTGGGGAGCCGAATCGTCATGCGCCAAGACGCCGAAGAGTGTCAGCGATGGGTTCTGGATCTACAGGCCGAACGACTCGGCCGACCTCCTGGCCATCCCGAAGGAATACGAGCGTCGGCCACAGCTTCACGCCAAACGCCCGACCGAGAGGCCGACCTTTTCCGTCTTCCACCTGAACCCGGGGAATCCCCGAATCGGCCAGGGCGGCGGCAATCGGTCCTTGGGCGGCCTGACAGTGCGGGCACCAGTCCACCCCAAACTCCAGAAGCATCAGCCCCTGGATACGGGCGACCTCCTCCTGGGTAAGCGAGGAAGGACGGTAGGACGAATCGGCCATAGATCCCTTTCAAAGCTGACAGTTAGATCAGGTCGCGGACGGCTTTTTAATCAGGCTCGCGATCATTGAGACAGCCAAGATTGTACCGACGATACCCAGTGACCATCCCACGGGGACCTTGTACCAGTCGACGATCAGCATCTTCGTGCCAACAAAGACCAGGATGACCCCAAGACCATAGGTCAACAGATGGAAACGGTCCTTCAAATCAGCGAGCAGGAAGTACATCGCACGCAGACCGAGAATCGCAAAGATATTCGACGTCATCACGATAAATGGATCTTCGGTGATCGCGAAGATCGCAGGGATACTGTCGACAGCGAAGACCACATCCGTAATGCCGATCAGGATCATCACCACAAATAAAGGGGTGTAAAACCGGACGCCATTCTGCGTGATCCAGAACTTCTCCCCTTCAAATCCCGGAGTGAGCTTCAGATGCCCACGCATCCACTTGAGAATCGGATTTTTTTCAAGGTCAGAGCTGGCCTCGGCAAAGACCAGCATCTTGATACCAGTGACCAGCAGGAATGCCCCGAAGACATAGAGAATCCAGTGAAACTCTTTGATTAACCATGCACCAATCAAGATCATCACGGCACGAAGCACAATCGCTCCGATCACGCCGAGAATGAGCACACGCTTTTGTAACTCCGGCGGAACCGCGAAATAAGTAAACAACATCAGAAAGACAAAGATGTTGTCGACAGCGAGCGACTTCTCAATCAGGTAGCCGGTAAAGAACTCAGCTGCCTTCTGGTTTGCGAGCTCTCGACCCGCGTTACCGTCGAGATACCACCAGAGCAATGCATTAAAGACCAGCGCAAGACCAACCCAGAGTGCGGACCACCGAAGCGCCTGTCCGGGGGTGACCCTGGCGGCACCTTTTTTTTCCAAGAGCAGAAGATCAACTGCGCAGGCAATGACCACAAACAGGGCAAAGCCTGCCCACATCCAACCGTTACCGATCGATTCCATGAATTTTCTTCCTTCGTAAGGTGAACGAAATTTTACGAAGGTCTTGCCACAGTTAGCGACGCTAACTGCTCACCGGACCGGAGGCAAGCCCCGTATTGACGGTCATGGTGATAAGGCTACTCCCCTTCAGGGGACTGCAAAATCAGGGCGAATTGTAGGACAAGTCGTTCGCCCAGGCGCCCCCTTTTTCCTAAAAACCATGGGGAAATAGCCCCGGGTCGCCCCGGTCTTATACTTGCGGGCAAACCACCCTAAGGCGCCAATCCCGCGCCTCCCTCACGACTGTCATGAACTCAAAAAATTTACAGACACTTGCGGCTCTTTCCGCAGGGATCCTTCTTTCCGCCCCTGCCTTAAGCCAGGGCAGCAGCCCAACACCTGCCCAAGAGGCGCCGCAGTCGGATACCCCAAAGCCGGCTGCCCCAAAGCCAGCCTCCGCCCAGCCCGAGAGCGGCCAGACCATTGAGGTCGTTGGCGGGCGATCGAGCGATACGGAGGAGCGGCGCAGATCAACAGCAGCCAAGATCATCATTGGCCGGGAAGAGATCGATCGCTATGGAGACACGAGCGCCGGAGAGGTGCTGCGACGACTGCCGGGTATCACAACCCCAGGCGCTCCGGGTCGTGGGGGCGGCCCCAGGATGCGGGGACTCGGCGGCGGCTACACCCAGATCCTGATTGACGGCCAGCCGATCGCCCGCGGGTTCTCGATTGAGTCGATCACCCCGGATCAGATCGAGCGCATTGAGATCCTGAGAGCGCCGACCGCCGAGACCGGCGCACGCGCGATTGCTGGAACGATCAACATCATCCTTCGAGAAGGTTTTCGCCGGCGACTCAATGATGTTCGTGTCTGGGCCGGCTACGAAGAAGATCGTTTTTCCCCGGGCCTGTCGTGGACCTACAACAATAGCCAGGATCGTCTGACCTACAACCTCTCTGGCGCCGCCTTTAACCCTCGTCAACAGTCCCTCAATGAGTCTCGACAACAGGTAACTGACCTCACCACAAATCGACTTGTGTCTGACAGTATCGAATCAAGCACGACCGAAGATCGTCGACACGGATTCCACTTCACGCCACGGCTTCAGTGGCGTTTAAGTGACATGGGTGACAGCCTGATTCTGACGCCTAACTTGTTTTACATGAAAGGCAAAAGCGATCGGAACTTTGATCGGCAGACACTCTTGCGCGACCCGCAGGCAAATCCCAACAGCGATTACGATTTTGGAAACACACTGTCGGACACAGAATCGAATTCCATGCGAGTCAATCTCCAGTGGCGACAGCGTCTCAATTCGACAAATCGGCTTGAGATGAGTGCTGCTACAAGCCAGTGGGAGAGTGAGAACGACAGCGTCCGTCGGGAATTCCAAGGCGCCAGAACACAGGTCGGACTAAAGCCAAGTCGGCTTTACGAAGATCACTCAAAGACCACCGATCGCTCCGCCACGTTCACCGTCAAGCTCTCGTCCATGCTAGGCGGCGTAAACGGCAAGAGCGAGCACAGCCTTGTCTCCGGTCTTGAAGTCGAGTCCCTGCGTCGAACAGAGGTGCGGTCTAGCCGTCAAGATGGCACGCTACTTTTATCCGACTTTGGCGAAAACCTCGAGGCATCCAGCACACGCATCGCCGCCTATGCCCAAGACGAATGGTCGCTGAACGATAACTGGGCCTTTCATGCGGGGGTACGCTGGGAAGGCATCTCCACAAAGGGAGAAGGAGAGTTTGGTAACACACCAACGAACGATAGTAGCGTGGTCTCCCCACTGGCACATCTTCTGTGGAAACCAGATCCCAAGAAAAAAGACCAGGTTCGACTGAGCCTAACGCGTAGCTATCGCCCCCCGGCACTCGGGACCCTGATCGGACGTCCAAGCCTGAATCAGCGCGATCCTGCTCCCGGCGCGAATAGCCCCACAACGGCAGACAGCGCGGGTAACCCAAACCTCAAACCCGAACTCGCTAACGGCATTGACCTTGCGTTTGAGCGCTATCTCGATAACGGCGGGATTCTTAGTGCAAACCTCTTTTATCGCGAGATCGACGATCTCATGCGTCGACAGGTGCGCCTAGAGACTGTCTCTTGGGCAAATGTTCCGCGGTGGGTTGCCCGTCAACAGAACATTGGCACTGCCTCGACCCGCGGTATTGAGCTTGAGGCAAAGTTTCGCCTCGATCGGTTCATCGCAGGTGCGCCCGCAATTGATCTGAAAGGTAACCTGAGCCTTTATGACTCAAACGTCGATGGCATCCCCGGCCCTGATAACCGGCTTGATCAACAGGCAAAGGCCACCGGGAACATCGGTGCCGACTACCGCATCAAGGGAATGCCGCTGATGATCGGCGGAAATCTCAACTGGATTCCGGCGTACCGCACCCAGTTGTCAGAAGACCAGCTGGTCAGCGTCAACAAGAAGACAGTGATTGATGCCTATGCGCTCTGGACCTTTAACCCCACACTCGCACTTCGGGTCATGGCGAGCAACCTAGCGCCGCGGGACTACGTCAACACAAATACGGTGGATGCTCTGGGGTTGAGAAACTACGAGACGTCCACGGCACAAAATGACATTAACTGGCGTCTCCGACTAGAGCTCAAGCTGTAACCATTACTCCTGAACCGGCACGGCGTCCCGAACGTCTGTGATCCGGTTCTGACCATCAACAAAGACGAGTCTTGGCCGATGCGTCGCGATAGACGCTTCCGGTATTTGGGCGAATGCAGCGATGATAATCAAGTCACCGACAGCGGCACGACGGGCTGCAGAGCCATTGACCGAAATCGTTCCCGAACCGCGCTTTGCGCGAATGGCATAGGTTACAAACCGCTCACCGTTATTGATGTTCCAGATGTGCAGCTGCTCATTCTCCGCAATACCAGACGCATCCAAAAGATCTTCATCAATCGCGCACGAGCCTTCGTAGTGAAGCTCGCACTGGGTGACAACGGCCCTATGAATTTTCCCACTTAAAAACGTCTTTAGCACTGCGCTTTATCCTTTAAACGAACGCTAAGTTAATGCTTTCGCACTGGGCTCAGCGGAAAATGTAACCTCCGCAACCAGCCCTCCCAGCGATGACGATGAAAACCGAAGTGTACCGTCATACAGCGTCACGAGCTCCGCCACGATCGAGAGTCCCAGACCGGTCCCAGGCACCAGCTCGTCAATACGAACGCCTCGCTGAAGAATCTCGGAATACCGGTCTGGCGCGACACCCGGCCCATCGTCCTCGACACGAATCACAAGCCCCCGGCCCGAGACTCTCGCCGACACAACGACCTGACTTTTCGCCCACTTGCACGCATTGTCGACCAGATTTCCAAGGATCTCCTGAAGATCTTGTTGCTCCCCCAAGAAGGTCGCCTTGGGATCAACCGCATCAGACCGAATCGTCAGCGCTCGATCGGCATGAACCCGTTTCATCACGCCAATAATTCCGTCGACAACGGTTACAACCGAACACTGACGACCCGACGACCCTGTCGTCGCCGCCATCCGAGCTCGCTTGAGATGCCATTCCACTTGCTTGTGCGCAAGTGCTGTCTGGGATCGAATGAGTTGACGTAGCTCTTCTGAGGTCGACTTCGGGTCTGCCGCAGCATTTGCCATTACCGTAAGCGGAGTCCGCAGCGCATGCGCAAGATTTCCGGAAATTGATCGGGCCCGCTCAACATGCCGACGATGCTGCGATAACAGGCCATTGAGATTATCTGCAAGCGGGCGCACCTCCACCGGAAAATTACCCTCAAGGTTTTCCGTTTCACTCCGACGCAGGCGATCGAGTGAACGATTTAGCCGCTTTAAGGGTGCCAACCCGATCGACACCTGAATCACAAACAAGAGAACAAGAACCAATGCCAGCGCGACAAGATACTGGGACACCTGCTCTGCAAAGTTATCGATCGCCTGGTTAATCTCTCGAAGGTCCCTGGCGGCAATCAGTCGAACGGGGACAGTTCCCTCAGCATCCTCGACCATGACAGTTCGTTCCGAGGCAAGAAGCTGCTGCCCATTGGGGCCCGACAGGCGATGAATGTGAATTTCGCCTTGGGCAAGCTGATCGCCGGGAATGGTAAGCACGAAATCCCATAGCGAGCGAGATCGGAGCACACCATCTGGGAATACCCTCTCCGGAGCATTCACTTGCCAATAGGCACCGGAATAGACCTTTGACCAGCGTGGATCGCCCTGAGGCTCTTTCACGGTCATGGATCGCTTTGACGTATCAATGACGACTCCAGCCGCAAGCTGCTCCAGCGTGACGCGCAAGTCCGATTCTGCCTGCACAGTGACATGACGGACGAAGAGCTGATTGAGCACAAAATGAGCACCATAAAGCATGGGTGCAAGCGCAAGCACACCGACGAGCACGATGCGTGCACGAAGAGAAAAAGCGGGAAAAACGTTGAAGAAAGCCGACTTCACAATACGCTAGGGTGAGACGGCGAAAGCCGATAGCCCAGACCGCGGACTGTCTCGATCATTCCGGCAGGCATCTTCTTGCGTAGCCGAGCAATAAACACTTCGATGGTATTGGAGTCTGGGTCGTCGTTATAAGAATAGATGTGTTCCGATAACGTCGTTCGACTGACCACCTCGTTAGGATGGTGCATCAGCCAGGACAAAATTTTAAACTCCTGCGCTGTAAGGCTGACCGTCGCGCCATCCACACTCACTCGACCCGCTACCGTGTCAAGCCGAACATTTTCCCAGACAAGGAAGGGAGATGGCGCTCCCACAGAACGCCGAATGACCCCCCGAATCCTTGCGAGCAACTCTTCGATGTGAAAAGGTTTAGCAAGGTAGTCGTCAGCGCCCGCATCAATTCCTTCCACTTTATCGCTCCAGCTATCTCGTGCCGTCAGAATAATCACTGGCATCTTACGGCCTGCGGCACGCCAACGCCTAAGCACTGACAGCCCGTCCATCAGCGGAAGTCCAAGGTCTAGCACCACGGCATCAAACGTTTCCTCTTGACCAAGGTGAAGCCCATCCTGTCCATTCGCTGCTAGGTCGACAGCGTAGCCACTCTCCCGGAGCGCTTCGGAAAGCTGCCGGCCCAGTGTCGGCTCATCTTCAACAACCAAAATACGCATATCGTCTCTTGAATACGACCATGGATTATCAACAGCGGGCCCATGTTCCTGATGGGTTATCGGCTGCCGGATTTCGCCTTTGAGCTAAGTATCTCGCCCGTGCGAGCATCCACTTTAAGCTTGATCACCTTTGCCTCTGGGGCGAGCCCCTTAATCTCGTACACCCAGCGCTTTTCACCCGCAATAGATTCATTGTCTAGCTCGATCTCAAGCACCTGAATCTGCTGCTTCGCGGCGACCACCGCAAGAATTTTATCCAACGCCATGATCTCGCCCGACGCTAGCGCCTGCCGGGCACGGACATGATCCGCAGAGGCGACCGCACCGCCGGTGGAGGCAATAACAAGCCCCAGAACCACCAGGGCACGACGCACAGGTTTTAGAAATAAGTTCATAAAAATCTCCTTTGGTCGGCAGTCTTGCCCAAGGAACCTGAACCGAAGATGAATGGCGCCTTCATGTTAGGTCAATCATGCATTTTTCATACTCGCTTCCATGCCCAACTTTCCTGAAGGAGAACGTATGAAACCACTGACGAAATCCCTGCAATATGGCCGAGCCCTTATCGGGGCAACCTTGCTTGTGAGCAGCCTCGGCGTCATGGCCGCCCCAACGACCCCGCAAGCCCAGCTTGCTGAATGGACCGCCGCCGCAGGTCAGCCTGCAAACCTTGAACGCGGAAAAGCATTCTTTACCAAACAACATGGGAAGGATATCAGCTGCGCATCCTGTCACGGCAGTGTTCCAACAGCCGCAGGTAAACACACGTCTACCGGGAAAGTGCTTGAACCCCTCGCCCCAGCAGCAAACCCGAAAAGTCTGACGGACAGCGCAAAGGTTGCCAAGTGGTTTAAGCGCAACTGTAACGACGTTCTGGGAAGAGAGTGTTCAGCACAAGAAAAAGCTGACGTTCTTGCATTCCTCGTCAGCTTGAAATAACCCACCCAAAGAGAATCAACATGAAGACAAGACTCAGAACTAGCGTGTGTATCGTACTGCTGGCGGTAAGTGCCGCCGCATCTGCAAGCAAACCGGTGACCCCCGAGAGCAAGATGCTGCCGCTTTATCGACAAGAATGCAGTACCTGTCATATGGCATACCCACCAGAATTTCTCTCTAAACCGGCCTGGGCCCGTGTCATGAAAGACCTAGGAAACCACTACGGTACTGATGCAAGCCTGGAACCAGCGGCCACTCAGGACATTACCAAGTGGCTCAACCAGACGGGCGGCACGTACAAACGCGTTGTGGAATCGTCGAAAGAAGATCGCCTGACAACCACACCTTGGTTCACTCAAAAGCATAAAGAGATTCAAGCCACCGTCTACAAGAGAGCAGCCATCAAAAGCCCTGCTAACTGCGCGGCCTGCCACACCAAGGCGGCCGAGGGAAATTTCGATGAAGACTTTGTAAGGATCCCAAAATGAACACCATGACATCGCAACAGACCTTGATCAAACGAATCCTTGTCTGGGATGTACCCACTCGTGTCTTTCACTGGGCACTCGCCATCAGCTTTGCGGGTGCCATGATCACCCAAGACATGGAGCGGCTTCGACTGGTCCACAACACCTTCGGCTACACCATGCTTGGCCTGGTAGGCTTTCGGCTTATCTGGGGAATTATCGGGACAAGGTATGCAAGATTTGCGTCCTTCATCCCTAGCCCCAGCCAGCTCTGGGGCTATGTGCGTTCCATGTTTAGCCGAAATCCCATCCACACAATTGGTCACAACCCAATCGGCGCCCTGGGCATCATCGCTATGCTCACGTTAGCAGCAGGTACTGCCGTTTCAGGGATTCTGCTTGATTCCGGCATCGCAGAGGAACTCGTAGAAGAACTCCACGAGGGAATGGCCAATGGGCTTTTGATCGTCGTTGGAATTCATATCGCAGGCGTGCTTTTCTCAAGCTTTGCCCACAAAGAAAACCTGATTCGCCCCATGTTTAGTGGATTTAAGTTCGGACAAGAATCCCAAAGCATTCGGCGTAGCTTCTGGTGGATTGGACTCCTGCTGATCGCAAGCCTGGCTTGGTTTTGGCTCGTTAACCTCAAGCTAATCTAAAGCTTATCGAAAACGTCGATTGGGGTTATTACAAAGTTTCGTTGGCCAGGAATACCTGGCCAACCTACCCTTACGGCTGTCATTAACAAAGGAGGTCCTTATGTCAACCGAAGGTAAATGCCCTGTCATGCACGGTGCGATCACATCCGGAAGCACGAACAACACCGAGTGGTGGCCGAACAATCTGAACCTAGATATTCTCCATCAGCACGACACTAAGACGAATCCGCTTAAAGACTTTGACTACCGCAAGGAAGTCCAGAAGCTTGACGTCGATGCCCTTAAGAAAGATCTCACAGCACTGATGACCGACAGCCAGGACTGGTGGCCAGCAGACTGGGGACATTACGGCGGCCTGATGATTCGTATGGCCTGGCACGCTGCGGGGACCTATCGCGTGGCTGACGGCCGCGGTGGCGGCGGGACTGGTAATCAACGCTTTGCCCCATTGAACTCCTGGCCAGATAACGCCAACCTGGACAAGGCACGGCGTCTGCTCTGGCCGATCAAGAAAAAATACGGCAACAAAATCTCCTGGGCTGATCTCATGATCCTGGCCGGTAACGTTGCTTATGAATCCATGGGACTGAAGACTTATGGATTCAGTTTTGGACGCGAAGACATCTGGCATCCCGAAAAAGACATCTACTGGGGCTCAGAGAAAGAATGGCTCGCCTCCACCCGGTATGACGAAGGCGCAAACCGTGAAAGCCTGGAGAACCCTTTAGCGGCTGTCCAGATGGGGCTCATCTATGTCAATCCTGAGGGCGTCGGTGGCAAACCAGATCCCCTGAAGACAGCGCACGATATCCGCATCACATTCGCCAGAATGGCAATGAATGATGAAGAGACTGAAGTGCTTACCGCAGGCGGTCACACCGTTGGCAAGGCGCACGGCAACGGAAACGCAAAAGATCTTGGACCCGAGCCCGAGGGCGAAGACGTCGAGGCGGCAGGTCTGGGCTGGCTGAACAAAAAAGGCCGCGGTGTTGGTCGAAATACCGTGACGAGCGGCATTGAAGGCGCATGGACCACCCACCCCACCAAGTGGGATAACGGCTATTTCACCTTGCTCTTAAACTACGACTGGGAACTCAAGAAGAGCCCAGCGGGGGCCTGGCAGTACGAGCCGATCAACATCAAGGAGGAAGACAAGCCCGTTGATGTCGAGGATCCCTCGATTCGTCGCAGCCCAATCATGACCGATGCCGACATGGCCATGAAGATGGATCCCGAATACCGCAAGATATCCGAACGGTTCTACAAAGATCCCGCCTACTTCTCAGAAGTCTTTGCCCGGGCGTGGTTCAAGCTGACCCACCGTGATCTTGGACCGAAGACACGTTATATAGGACCTGAAGTCCCCGCAGAGGATCTGATCTGGCAAGACCCGATCCCCGCCGGAAATAAGACCTACGACGTTAAGGCCGTGAAAGCCAAGATCGCTGCAGCGGGTCTTAGCATTGCTGAGATGGTGGCAACTGCCTGGGATAGCGCCCGGACATTCCGCGGCTCAGACTATCGCGGCGGTGCCAACGGGGCTCGTATCCGACTCGCACCGCAAAAGGACTGGGAAGGAAATGAACCCGTTCGGTTAGCAAGAGTGCTCAGGGCACTCGAACCAATCGCACAGGAAT
>JACCED011579599.1_pt1 | contig 12496 bp, 9 predicted proteins | sample 7455021 | NCBI WGS metagenome assembly JACCED01 (sample SAMN15323456, study PRJNA562643) | freshwater metagenome | isolation source: river surface water | place: USA:Blue River Watershed | collected 2017-08-19
AACGATCCCGGGTGTCTGCTGACTGGGGCTTTTGATAAAAACAGGCCCGTGGTCGCGACACCAAGGTTCGTAGGCGGGATGCGTGTAAAAGCGGACATGCCCGTCGCGCGCCCCACACCGCGAGAGTTGCCTGCGCACTTCCGACTCATGCGCGGCGTCCCAAACGTTGATGCACACAGCCTCGGAGTCAGACAACGCGTCCACCATGCGAGCGAACGCGGGCATCACCCGCTCATACGCATCGGGGAAAGAAATCCCATCCGGCCGCGGCCACGAAAGCCATGTCGCCGCATGCGTTTCCCATTCGGCGGGCATCCGGTATCCGAGCGAGGCCGGCACTGCATCGGCGGTACCACGCAGCTCAAACATCGCTTCCCTCCAGGAATCGTTGGTTGATGCCCTCATAAGCATCAATGCGCCTGTCGCGGAAGAATGGCCAGTGCGTGCGCTGGGTGTCGAGGGCATCAAGGTCCAAATCCACCACCAGAATCTCCTCTGCCGTCGAAGAGGCTTTTTTCATGATCTGCCCTGAAAAATCAGCGACAAAACTCTGCCCCCAAAACTCAAGTCCCGGACCGCCATCAGGCGCCTCGTGCCCGACTCGATTTGGAACCGCCACGTAACAACCGTTGGCCACCGCATGACTACGCTGGATGGTCTCCCAGGCACTGTGTTGGCGTTCGCCGTGCTGCGATTTCTCAGACGGATGCCATCCGATGGCTGTAGGATAAAACAGAATCTGGGCCCCGCGCAGCGCCGTGAGTCTGGCGGCCTCCGGGTACCACTGGTCCCAGCAGATGCATACGCCAATCGTTGCATAACGAGTCTTCCACGCCTTGAAGCCGAGATCGCCAGGGGTGAAATAAAATTTCTCGTAGAAGAGAGGGTCGTCGGGAATGTGCATTTTCCGATACTTCCCAAGGTAACTTCCATCGGCGTCGATCACGGCGGCTGTATTGTGGTAGAGGCCAGCAGTGCGCCGCTCAAAGAGCGAGGCGACAATCACTACTTCCAACTCGGCAGCGAGCGCGCACAGCAAATTCGTTGAAGGCCCGGGGATCTCTTCCGCAAACGCGAAGTACTTGTGGTCTTCAATCTGGCAAAAATACTGTGAGGTGAACAACTCCTGCAGGCAAACGATCTGCGCCCCCATGGCGGCGGCGTCGCGAACGCGCTGCACAGCTTTTTGCAGATTTTGATTCAAGTCGGCGGCACAAGTCATCTGGACAAGGCCAACCTTCACGCTTTTGGAATGGGTAGACATAAAACACTAAAAGTGAGCCTCACCTAAAATGTGAGACCCCCTCCCCAAAACGTTAAACGCAACCCTGAACCAAAGGCAAGCAGCGCGCCAATCCGGCTGTCATCGACTGAGACAACTCCACGGCGCTTGTGACAACTGCGTGCCGAACCGCCCTACGGCGCCGGCGTGATTGTCACGCTTTCCACAACAACACGCTCTGTGGGCTTGCTCATTTCTCCCCCGCGATTCGGTGCGACAGGGGTTTCTCCGATTTTGATCAGCACGTCCTCGCCTTTGATCAGGCGCCCGAAGGTGGTGTACTTGCCGTCGAGAAAAGAGGCCGCATCCAAGCAAATGAAGAATTGCGAGCCTGCGGAATCCGGATCCATGCTTCTCGCCATCGAAATCACGCCCTTTTCGTGCTTTTTCGGATTGAACTCGGCCTTGATCTTATATCCGGGATCGCCGGTGCCGAAACGGTCTTCATTCGCCGGATCCTTGGTAAGGGGGTCTCCTCCTTGAATCATGAATCCCTTCACGATTCGATGAAATGCGGTTCCGTTGTAGAATCCCTCCCGCGCAAGCTTCTTAAAGTTCTCGACAGTTTTGGGCGCAACATCACTCCAAAACTCCAACGTCATCTCCCCCTTCGACGTTTTAAAAACCGCGACCTCTTTTGCCGCCGGCTGCAGCGCGGGAGCCCCTGCCGGTGCACCCGGGGCTGTGGTGGCCGAGGCAGACTGCGCGATCGCGGGGGAAACTATTCCGAGGACCAAGAGTACCAACGAAGAGAGAAATGTGTTTTTACGCATGGGGCCGGATACTCTGAACCAGCATTGTTTGTCACGCGGAAATATTCAGATTTCACGCCATTAATTTGTGCGGACCGCCAGACTTTATTTCCCTGCACCGAATCCCCAGCTAGCTTACGCCGAATGGAAGACATCCGAATCATTCTTAAAACCTCAAGCGGGCCGATTGAAGCTACACTGTTTGCGTCAAAAGTTCCGATCACCACCTCAAATTTTCTCAATCTCGCCAAACGCGGTTTCTACAATGGCGTCACGTTCCACCGGGTCATCAAAGACTTCATGATCCAAGGCGGAGACCCGACCGGCACAGGCCGCGGCGGCCCTGGGTACCGGTTTCCGGACGAAATCGACAAGGCGCTGAAACACTCCAAGCCGGGGATGTTTTCGATGGCGAATGCCGGTCCAAACACCAATGGAAGCCAGTTTTTCATCACGCACGTGCCAACGCCGCACTTGGATGGAAAACACGCGGTGTTCGGAGAGGTAACCACTGGTCAGGAAGTCGTGGACAAGATCAAGCAAGGCGACACGATTGATTCCATCGAAATACTCGATTCTACGGATGCACTTTTTGAGTCCGAGAAAGACTTGATCGCAGCGTGGAATGACGAGTTGGACGCCCGATAGAGAGGGCTGACAAAACGCCCCCGTGCGCCGTTGTGAAATCTTAATGCGCTCACAACGGCGAGCGCCGGGAAGTGGATGCACTCGTAGATGCCTCGATGCGGGAGCGGACCCGCGCGAAGGGCCGGCGCAGGTCATCAAAGCGTCTCAACAAGTGGACTCAGCGGGTGGAGAGCCTCCTGAGCATGAAAACCCCGAGCGTGAGAAAAACAGCGTCAGGCATCCATATCAGCCATTCGGGGTGCCACGCAGGCTTACCCTTCACCCAACCGACAGTGAGCATCAGGAAAAAGTAACTGAACGCCACGATCAGGCTCAGAAGGAAGCCCACGGAGGTTTCTTTGCGTTGAGCACTCACGGCCAAGGGAAGCGCGATCAATCCCAGTGCCACTGACGCGAGCGAAAAGGCGAACCTGCGGCTGAATTCCGTTCGCATTTCGGACAACTCTGAGGCGCTGCGTGCTGAAAGCGGCAAAGCCGTCTCGGGGGCCTGCACCCCAGCGTCGATGTTGGCCATCAGTTCACGAATGGTAAACGCACTCAGTGTTCGCTTGTTCTGGTTTTTCTCAAACAACTCCTGCAGGGAAATCGGAATCGTGCTGCGCTGCATGGTGATTCCCTGCCGGATCTTCGAAAGCGCCTGAGCATTTAAGTGGTCGCGCTCTTCGTAGCGTGCATCAAAAATCTCGAGCAAAAGCCTCCGGTTGGGGATGTCTGTGTGCAAGAGCCCGCGACGTGCAAAGATGACTTTTTTGGGATCATTGTTCGCATCCAATTCAAACACCAGCAGGTTGAACAACTGCTGACCGTCACTCCGTTCGATGTAAATTTTGTGGCCCGGAAAGCTGTCGATGACCCGGTCACTCTCAAACATTGAAAGCGGCTTGTGGATCGCCAGTTCGTAAAGCGCTTTTTTGTAGGTTGCCTGCGCTCTGGGCGCGAAATCTACATTGATCCAAAAACAGATGCCGGCGCAAACAAGCGCAATAATCCCGGCCATCTTGGCGATTCGCATAAAACCAACTCCACTGGAGCGGAGGGCGATCAACTCCGACTCAGCAGACATCCGCCCGAATACGAGAAGCACCGCAGTCAAAAAGCCCCACGGAAGGGTGTACGTCAGCGAGAACGGCAGGATGTAGTTCAGAAACGTGAGCACGAGCTCGAAGGGGGCGTTTTTGTTGATCAACAGCTCGAAGAGCTGCTTGAACGCGTTCCCCAAAACCAAAACCACGCTCAGCACAGAGACGGCTACGAATGTGGATACCGTCAACTGCCACCCAACATAACGATCAAGGATCTTCATGATTCGATCCCGTCACTAAAGATTAGGTCCGGGCAGGATGCCACCGAGGCTGGCACGAATTACAGACAGATCGAATTCCCTTCCCTGGCGGCCTCCACCTGCAAGCTCCAGCCATTTGCCTTCACAATGTCCCTTGCTTTTTTAAGCATCATATTCACCCCCGCGTCATCGCGAGTCGGGTCGTGGTGAAATAAAACCAGTTTTTCGACCTCTGCAAGTGCCGCGAGTTCCGTGATGTCCTCGACGCAGGAATGTCCCCAGCCCACGCGGTTCTTGTATTCTTCCTTCGTGTACTGGGCATCGTGGATGAGCAGCCTGCAACCCGCGACTGCGGAGGCCAGACGCTCCCGCAGATGCCCCACGGTCTCCCGCGGCAGATGCGTTGCTTGACCATCATGGTTGAGCTCGTTGTCAGAAATGTAGACGACTCCCCCAGCCGAGGTTTCAAGACGAAATCCAGCGCACATCCCAGGGTGGTTTGTGAAAAAAGCCTCCACTCCAACCGGGCCGCACTCAAAACGGGCGCCGACCTCTTCAACCTCGGGGTGCCCAGGCATGTCTGCCATCGAAATCGGGAAGTACGAGGAATCCATCTGCATTGCGAGCACGTCGGCAAGGTTGTGTCGTACCGCCTCGTAACCCACCACCCGAAGGTGGTTAGTAGGCACGTACGCCGGACGGAAAAAGGGCAACCCTTGAATATGGTCCCAATGCGTGTGCGTAATGAGCAAATGCATATTGAGGGGCTTGCCATGTGCTTCATTAATGAGCTTCTCGCCCAACGCACGGATCCCGCTGCCCGCGTCCAAAATAATGGTTTCCCCGTCCGCCGTCAGTTCTACACACGATGTGTTACCCCCGTAGAAGGCTGTAGATGGCCCCGGAGACGGGATCGAACCCCTGACGCCCCAGAACGTCACCCTCACCCCAGACTGCTTGGAGACGTCCACGGGATCCTTTTCTAACACATCGGCAAAATCGTCTGCAGACGCCAAGCTTGGAACAATCACCACAGGCACTTTGGTTTTTGTACCGGAGGAACCTAGCCATTCGTTGATCGCGGTCAGAGGAACCGAGACCGAATCTATCAAAATTGCCTGCACGCTTTTGTCCGCAGGAACATCCCCGCGGGTCAGGGCCTCGACGCTGGCGACGTTCCACCCGCGCCCCATCAGGGTACCCTCCATGACTGCCCGCCAGTGCGGGTCGGCGGACACTAAAATAGCGTTTTTCATCTGTGACTTAAAACCATCCCTAACTCTCAAGCATTTGACAAGCGCTAGAATTCCCTGGCAGCGCGATAGAGCTTGAGCCGAACATCCAAACGACAAGGCGTTTATTGCATTAATCGCATGCCGCCCGAAAAACGCCCCGCCCAGCCATGTCAAAGACGTGATCCCGCACGGATTCCCGCCAGTCCCTTGGCTGGATGCCTGTCAAGGCGGCGAGCTTTTGCGTGGCCATCGCACTGTAAACCGGCCGTTTAGCCACAAACGCCTTCAATTCAGCCATCTTTAGCGCCCCGACAACCTTCGCTTTCAGCACGCACCCCGCCTCGAGCGCGCAGTCCAGCGCATGCTGGCCGTACTCCTGCCACGAGCAAACCCCTGCGTTGCTGATGTGAACCAAGCCTCCCCCCTCGATTTCCCGAAGGAAAGGCCACAAATCCGCACACACATCCAGAGTGTATGTCGGCGTAGCCCACTTGTCCGCAACGGCCTCCACATGATCCTCTTTCAGCGCCCTGAGGATCACTTGGTCAACGAAGCTGATCCTGTCCGGACCAAAGACCCACGAGACTCGGACAACCCAATTTCGAGGGGAAGCCCCGAGCGCGGACTCTTCGCCCGCAAGCTTTGACTCACCGTACACGCTGATCGGTTGCGATGCGTCAGACTCCGAGTAGGGCGACCTCCCGCTGCCGTTGAACACGTAATCCGTGCTGACATGAATTAATCGAGCCTTCTTTTGAAGGCATGCATCAGCCATCGCCCCGACGGACTGGGCATTGATTCGAAACGCCTCCTCCCGGTGCGTCTCGCAGTAATCAACGTTCGTTAGAGCAGCGCAGTTCACCAACACGTCAAAATCGAGATCCTGCAATTGTCTTCTGACCGCATCCGGATCATCGATCGACATTGCAGCCCTGTCCATGCAGATCACCCGCGGATCACGAGCACGCCATGCCCGCGCAAGGGCCGCCCCCAGCCTACCGCCTGCTCCAAGAATTAGAATTCCACCCATAGAACGATTCCGTTCAGAACGAACAATGCGAGGCAAGCGGCGATTTCCGCAAAATGACAGCCCCTCCTAATCGCTTCATAGACCCGCTTGACCAAGACCTGAATCGGAAATCAACTCCCACAAAACGGCCTTCACTTCGCTCTCGCTGAGCTGTTCCAGCGAACCTCCGGGCGCCACGACCACCCGCACCGTGCTGTTCGCAGGGGCCCATACTAGAGGGTCAGTGGGACCGAACAGCAACATACTCCGTACTCCAACCGCACCCGCAATGTGCGAAACCCCACTGTCATGGCCGCAAAAAAAATCACACTCCCTCAAAATCGCAGCGAGTAATGGCAACGCCAAATCACGCGCTTCCCGGAACCGATCCGCAGGCCAGCACTGTTTAATCTTTTGGAGCGCGTCGCCATCAGCCTCCCCTCCAACTAGAATTAATTCCGCCTCCGGAAACGCATCGATCAAGCCCAATCCCAGCAGGCCCCATTTCTGAGCAGACCAATTTTTCTTTGAGCTTCCGCTGCCCGGGTGAATTGCAAACCGCATCACCCTTTTAGGTCCTGACCCGCGGGCACCCGCGTTCTCCTCAAACCATGCCAAGGCCGCACCGCGATCATCCTCCGTGGGAAAAAGCTTTGCCGCGGGGTCCTGCAAATACAGCGCGAGCGACTCAAGGGGCGCAGCCCACTCTCTGGCCGCGTGAACACCCGAGGGACGCCGAAATGCAGGCAAAAAATTCCGGACCCCGCATCGCCTAACATTCGCCTCAAAGATCCCGTCCGGATCAAACAGAAAACTCACCACCTGCTGGAACCCCGCGAAATACTCCGACAACTCCGCATTCAGCTCCGCGTTTTTCGCAAAAAAACCGGACATTGGCCCGTATTCAATCGAACGCACCCTGTCCACGTAGTAGCGGCCTTCAGCCAAAGACGCAATATGCGGATAGCCGAGCAACTCGATACGGGCGCTCGGAAAACCATCGCGTAACAACCCGATGGCCGGCAGCGTCAAAACAAAGTCGCCGATCGCCCCGCCCCGAATCACGAGAATTCGAGACTGGCGTCTACTAACGGGATGAGCGCCGTTTAAGCCATCGGGGGTCATGCCTAAGACCTAGGGTTTACGGCGCAATGTATACGCGGCCTTTTGGTTCAAAACGGGCGAACCGTCGGCGGCGCGAAGCGAGCCGAAATTAAAGTCATAGACAAAATTCTCCCGCATCTCGGGAATTTTAAGCCGGGCGGATAGCCCATCCTCACTCAAGGAAACGGATTCAGGAGAAAACTCATGTGAATCCATCTCCGGAGATCCGTAGGTTGCCCAGTAGGCGAAGGTGTAGGAGCGCACGCTCCAATTCGAGGGGTCCACCGCCGACTTGTCCGCCGGCTTTGAAAACCTCACGTTAAAGCCAGCGGGCTCAGCTTTGAGCTCCATAACGTCAAAGCCAAAATTGCCGGTGCTCTCCAGCCACCCAAGATGCTCCCCACCCGCCCAGGACAAATGCGTCCTCCCGACCAGCAAACGGTCACCGACGAAGGCGAGTCGGTGCAGTCCGGCTTTGAGCGTCGTCATTTCAACCATCGGATAGCATGCGCCCTGCCAAACTCCGTGCACTTCCTCCAGCGTCACCCGCAGTAGCTTCGGTACATTCATCTCGCCAATCAGGATATGACCACCGTACGGCCCCCAAGCGGCCGTCTTAGGAATCCGTACCATCTGGGTCGGCGAATTCGCGTACGTGCCCTGCGGAAACCAAACAGCCGCGGGAGTCCGCAATTGTTCGAGCACCTCCACCGGCGCCTTGAGAGGATCGCCGTGCGCCCAATCCCCTCGCCAAGGCAGCGATGCAGGATGTCCATAGAAGCCGCCCCGTTTCACAACATGCAATTCGCTGGTGCCGCGCCAGTCTCCCTGATTGTCGGAAACCAGCAAATTTCCCTCTGCATCCCACCCGAGTCCATCCGGTGAGCGAAACCCGCTCGCGAAAGGCTGAGCAACACCCGTTTTCGGGTCAATCTCCATGACCCATCCACGCCACGGCACGCGCGAATACATGCGGCCTGCCTGTTTGCTTGCGCTTTTCCAATCCTGATAAAACGCCTCCCTTTGCAGTCCGACGTCCAACCACTCACCCCGCAACTCCGCGCGAACCGAGGCTCCGCTTGAGGCTAGATTCAATGCAACAAACAGTTTCCCGTCCGTGGACCGTAGCGGTCCGAAAGCGAATTCGTGATAGTTCCCGGTCATGCCGAAACCATCCCACACAGTTTCAAAAACGTCCGCCGCGCCGTCGCCATTAAGGTCCTTCAATCTGGTGAGCTCTGGGCGCTGCATCACCAGCAAACTGCCGTCGGTATCCTCAAGCAAACCAAGAGGTTCGTGAAGCCCCTCCGCAAAAATCGACCAGGAAGCCTTCTGCAGATCATACACCGCGATCTCACCCCTGTGAAAAGCAACCGCCACCCTGCCGTCGGACAGCGGCAAAATCGCCCCCACTTGAGGATCAACTCCAACGGGTCCCTTGAGATCGGTCACGCGAAAATGCTGCGCCATGAGCGCATCGCGCTCCGCAGGAACCCTCTTCACAACCGGACCGCCGTACAAAAAAGTCCCAGTCAAAACGAACAAGGCAAACGCAGCCCGATCCCAAGCCGTCGGAAAACCTGTAGTGTAAATTCCCTTCATAAAATCGCTCTCTTAATGTGAAACTAAATCCCAGAACCCTATCAAAACTCGGGGCGCTTACTTTTTGCTCTTCTTCACGCCTTCAACTTTGGGTTCCAGAATAATCGAAAAACGCTTCGCGTCTGCAGCCGCGACTACGATCTGCTTTCCGTTGTTCTTCCCCTGGGCACACCGCCAGGAGTATTCCCCCGGCTCAATATTGTAAGAGACCGCGCTATTTGCAGTCGGGATCTGCATGCGGATCTCGATGCCGTCACTTTGCGCTACCACGGTCTCGTAAATCTCATGCTCTCCTGCGCGGTAGTGAAACTCTGGCACACCTTCAACCAAGCGGTACCCCAAAAATTTCACCGGACCAAGATCACTACCCGCAATCTTCAAAGGGAAGCCGGAAGAAACCCACCATGGGTCAGCACTCAAATCAGCAAGTTCGCTGCCATTGCCCTGCCAGTACAGCGTCGCGTCAATAAATGGCCCGCGCCATGCGTAGCGCAGTCGGCACTCTCCCGCGTCGAAACAAACATTTTGCGCTCCAGGAAGCGCAACCCCGATCGCCGCCGGCCCGGAATTGGGAAGAAACATCCGCTGCACAAACGGCCGCCGGCCGCCGCCGGCGAGCGCCTTTTCCATCGTGATCTGCGGCACGTTTGAATCTTTCGCCAAGGGGGGCATCGGTACGCCGACATACAGTGCGCCATACATGAGCATCCCATGGCCTGGGACTGTGCAAACATAGCCGTAAACGCCCGGCTCATTTGGAACCGTGAACGGAAGCTCAAAACCGGCCTCGGGGTCCAGCACCTTGCCCGTCGACGCCAGTATGGCTGGATGCTCGGGAATGAAGCCCGCTAGCGCTCCCTTCTCGCCGAGCGCAAGACCCTCTTTCACAACCTCCTGGATCTTACCTGGAGCCACCACCAGAAAATTGTGCGGTTGATGAGAAGAATCGAGATTTTCGAGCTTGAATAAAAGGGATTCACCTGGCTTCGCGCTCAAACGCGGCGGCTCAAATCGCATTCCATCAGCCATCGAGATCTTCACAACCCTGACCTTCGCCTCGCGCCCCGGGGACACCGAACTCTGGTTCGCAGCACTATTCGAAGCAGCCTTGCTTTGAGCAGCGGCCTCCTTCGTAAGACCAGAAGTGATGATGCCCAGAAACATCAGTAATGAGATGAAAGACGTCCTTACCATGGGGGATTCATATCCTATTTCTGAAAAACAAAAAGTGTAAGCTTGACGAATCAACCAGGAAAGCGGGAGGCCAGGCCGAGCACATCCACGCAGGTGGATTGTGGCCTTCGAATCCGGTTTGCGGGCAGAATCAGAACCCATCGAGCGGGGTCGGAGGCATCATTTTATGGGCGCGGAGCAATCCACAAAGAAGAAACTCGGGCGACACAGAGCGGGGAACCTTCCGGTTTCAGACGGGATCCCACACCACACTGTGCTCACCGAACAAAAACGGCGAAAAACATGCAGCCTATGGGTGGCACTGTTCCTAGTTCAGTTCCTTTGGCCGAACGCGGGATCCGCAAAACCCTCATCCACAAACCCGCTACAGGAGGACCTCACTGCCAGAGAATGCCTCGCCGCAGCCAGAACGGAACGCAACACAAAAAACTGGCCCCAAGCCATCGTTTATTACCAGCAGCTTGAGGCAGAATTCGGCGGAACCGAGAAACCGGACCCACGACAATCGACACACCGGTTAGAGCTCCTCGACTGCCTTCTCAAAAACACGAATTACGCGGAATCCGTTTCACTCATTGATAAGCTCCAAACGAATCAACATTTACCGCCACATCTCAACTGTGAACTGCAATTCATAAAAGGTGAGTGCCTGTATCGATTGAAGAAGTATCCTTCAGCGCGCGCCTCCCTATCAACGCTCCTCTCGAAACCCAAACTCGACCACCCTGCGAGCCGGCACATTCATGACCGCGCATTTTTGACTATCGCGGAATCGCTTCTCGAAGAGAACCTAAACAAGGAGACCCTTGAGCACTTGGCCAGCTATGCCCCGAATGACGCAGTCACTCGCTGCATGTGCGCAGCCATTAAGGCCACAGCCTGCTTGAGATTAAATCTTCCGGAGAAATCAGCAGAAACACTTGCCGCCAACGCCAACACGATGGCGTCGTGTTATCTGGCTGCAAGCTGCGATTTGCTACTTTTACAAACCGCCATTCGTTTCTCCCAGACAAACCAACCCGAGAAGGCACTCCACTGCATCCTGCGCACCCGAAATCCTGAGAACAGCATCCAATCTCTTCACACGAAACTCGACGAAACCAGCTCGCAGATGCTCGTCGCGAAAAAACGAGAAGACAACAAAACCTTAACGCAGCTTACCAAACTAGAGGCGACTCTGAAGGCGGAGGTCCAGGTTGCGACCGGGCAGAACGCGCTACTGGCGGAAGCCGTCCTCACCACCGCAACATCGTTCGCGTCTGCATCTTCATCCCGAGAGGCGTTCACATTGCTGAAATACTTTACCGAACTCCCAATTTCGCATCGAGATGGAGTGATTGAACCACACCAAAAAATGCTACTGGGCTGCATGCTACAAATGGAGCGATGGGAAGAAGCGGCAAACATCGCTGCGAAACTTGAGGCACAATTCAAAGACCCAAAACAAAGGCTTCAAACAGCGCTTCTGAAAGGCATAGCGATCTCCAAAACAAGGTCGCCGGCCCCCGCGATTAACGTGTTTGAGGCCGTGAGCGAAAAATCCAACGACCCGGAGCTGACTGCACGTGCCAAGACGCTCTGTGCATGCACGCGGCTTGAAACCGGTGATTACGCCGGCGCCATCGCAACTGCAAAAAGCATCACAGCGTCTTATCCTCGCCATCCACTATGCGACACTGCGCAGTACATCATTGTCGCTGCAAACATGGCCGCAAAGGATGCTATGAAAGCAGTTGCAGCTGCGGATCAGTATCTAGCGGACAAGACTAAGATCGAAAATCGAGAGTTAGTAGAATTCTACCGAGCGAAGGCCCTCCTTTGGTTGAACGATCCCCCAGTTGCCATCAACGCGCTTCGTTCCTACATCACCCGCAATCCGCTTGGTGAAAAAGTTAACGATGCCAGGCTGCTCTTGGGCGACGCGTTGTTGTCCGTTGGGCAAATAACAGAGGGAATTGCGGCCCTTCAAGCCGTTCCACCGCTGGCGGCGAACGTGCATGATGAAGGCCAACTACGGCTCGCAAGGGCATTGTTCCAAAGTGGCCAACCCATCGAAGCCGAAGAGTCTCTCACCCGCTTTATCACGACCAACCCACAAAGCTACAGGATTGCCGAAGCATGCAGGGAGCTTCTCAAAATCAGTGATTTGAACCAAACAACCCGCGCCGCGCTACAAATCATCCGCAGTCTTCTTGAGCACAAACCAGGCGAGTGCCACACAAGATCCGCGGACGAGATCATCGAACTACTGTCCAACAGCCACGACACCGGAATCGATGCAACAAATGCTGGCGCACGCGTGCCCAGCTCCCACGGCAGCGCCCAGCATCCCGTTCTGTGCAGTTGTACCATCGCCAAAACATGGGCGGCTTGGAGAAAATCACGGCA
>JACCED011887191.1_pt1 | contig 12496 bp, 10 predicted proteins | sample 7455021 | NCBI WGS metagenome assembly JACCED01 (sample SAMN15323456, study PRJNA562643) | freshwater metagenome | isolation source: river surface water | place: USA:Blue River Watershed | collected 2017-08-19
CTTCACGGCTGAAGTCGCGCTTGAGGTGGGGCAACGCGCCGGTGCTCCCGTGTCTGTGGACTGCCATGAGTATGCGCTCGGGCAGTACATGCATGATGAGCGCTGGGTGCGCTGGCATCGGCCAGTGGTCAAGGCGCTACAGGACTGCCTGTACGCCCGCGTCGACGGAATGACGACGGTGTGTGAGGGCATTGCCGAACTGATCACCTCCGAGCATGCCTTGAAGGAGCCGGCCCGCGTCGTGCGGTCGGTGCCCTTCTATTCAGCGCAGCCCTTTCGCGCCACAGGTGATGTAATCACCGTGCTGTACCACGGAGAGATTTTTCCAACCCGTATGCTGCATGTCGCCGTGCGCTCTCTTCATCTATGGCGCCCGGAGTTCCGGCTGGTGCTGAGGGGGTATGCCGATAAGTCCTATGTCGAACTGCTGCACAAGATTGCCGGCGAGACAGGGGTGGCTGAGCGATTGGTGATTGAGCCGCCCGTGCCTTTCGATCAGATTGTTCCCGCGGCCCATCGTGCAGATGTCGGCTATTTCGTTCATCTTGACGAGAGCCCGCAGCGCCGTTTCGCCTTGCCCAACAAATTCTTTGAGTACGTGATGGCCGGCTTGGCCCTAGTGGTTTCCGATATGCCGGAGATGGCCCGCCTGGTACGTGAGCACGAACTGGGTGCCCTGGTGCCAGAGTGTGACGAGGAGAGCATTGCGCGCACTATCAACGCACTGGATCGTGATGCGATCGACCGCATGAAGCGAAACTCTCTCAAGGCGGCAGGAGAACTGAACTGGGATCAGGAGAAGGGCAAGATGCTCGCCTTGTACGAGGAGATGCTTTCGTGATCGTGATCGTCGACTATGGCGTAGGTAACCTGTCGTCTGTCAGCAACATGCTGCGCAAGGCAGGCGGCGATGTGCTCGTATCCCGCAATCCGGCTGACGTGCTCGCTGCAGACAAACTGCTTCTTCCCGGTGTCGGTCACTTTGACCATGGCATGAAGATGCTCAATGACTCCGGCTTGCGCGGGGCAGTGGACCGGTTTGCACTGGATCTGCGCCGCCCGGTGCTGGGCATCTGCCTGGGCGCGCAGATCCTGGGCAAGGGCAGCGAGGAGGGCGATGCCCCCGGGTTGGGCTGGATCGATATGGCTTGCCGGAAGCTGCCGGCCACGCCTGGAATCCGTGTGCCGCATATGGGCTGGAACCAGATCACGCGCAAGAAGCCTTCGCCGCTGCTGGACCGCATGGGAGCGGACGCCCGTTTCTACTTCGTGCATTCGTACCACATGGAGTGTGTGCATGACGATGACGTGCTGGCTACGGCGGTCCACGGCATCGAATTCACCTGTGCGGTGCAGCGGGCCAATATCATGGGGACGCAGTTCCACCCTGAAAAATCCTTGCGCCACGGCCTGGCGCTGATGCGATCCTTTGTCGAGCTCCAGACCTCATGAACAAGACGCGTGTGATACCTGTTCTGCTGTTGCGCGGCAAGGGGCTGGTCAAGACGGTGAAGTTCAAGGAACCCAAGTACATCGGGGATCCCATCAATTCGGTGCGAATCTTCAACGAGAAGGAAGTCGATGAGCTGGTGTTTCTCGACATCACGGCCACGCCTGAAAGCCGGGGGCCTAACTTCGAACTGCTGGCCGACATCGCGGGTGAGGCCTTCATGCCCATGGCCTACGGGGGCGGGCTCACCACGCTGGAGCAGGTGCAGCGCGTCTTCGCCCTGGGTTTCGAGAAGGTCGTCATCGACACGGCGGCCTATGCCGCGCCCCAGCTGATCCGCGATGCCGTCGCGATCTATGGCTCCCAGAGTATCGTGGGCTGCGTGGACGTGCGCCGCACCCTGCTGGGGCGCTACGAACTCAGCTCCCATGCTGGCAAGACGAAGCAGGCCGTGGGATTGAAGGAGCATGTGCAGGTGCTGGAGGACCTGGGTGTGGGCGAAATCATCGTCAACGCCGTGGATCGGGATGGCACCCAGTCGGGCTACGACCTCAAGCTGATCCGCGAGGTGTCCTCGTCAGTCAGTGTGCCCGTTGTGGCCTGCGGCGGCGCTTCGGGCCTCGACGACTTCGCCGCGGCGGTGTACGAGGGCGGGGCGTCCGCGGTGGCGGCCGGCAGCCTGTTTGTGTTCGTCGGACCGTATCGGGCCGTGCTTATCAACTACCCCGCGCGTGCGGATCTTGCCAAGCGCCTGCCCTGAGCCGGTGCCGGGGCGGTGCGGCGCTTCGCGGATAATCCCGGCCGTGGTTAGCAATATCCATGGCCGCATCGAATTCCCTTTATCGATATCCAATTTATGCAAAAACCAGACTACAGCCATCCTGTAGACGCGATCCGCGCCCCCGTGGACGGCCGTCCGATCCAGCAGGCTGCGTTTGTGCCCAGGGGGCGCCCGTACCAGGTCTGCACGCGGTGCGTCATGGATACGACCGATCCGGAGATCGAGTTCGACGAGCAAGGGGTGTGCAGCCATTGCCATTACTTCGACAACAGCGTGAAGCCGATCTGGCCGTCGGTGGAGGGCGACCCGGTCAAGCTCGAGCAGATGATCCAGACCGTCAAGGCCTACGGCAAGGGCCGGCGCTACGACTGCATCATCGGCTTGTCGGGTGGCATCGACAGCTCCTACATCGCGGTGAAGGTCGCCGAGTGGGGGCTCAGGCCCCTGGTGGTGCACGTCGATGCCGGCTGGAATTCTGAGCTGGCGGTGATGAATATCGAGCAGATCTGCCGCCGCCTGGGCTTCGATCTGGTCACGCACGTGGTCGACTGGGAGGAAATGCGCGACATGCAGTTGGCCTTCCTGCGCTCCAACCTCGCCAACCAGGACGTGCCGCAGGACCATGCCTTCTTCGCGGCCCTGTACGGCTATGCCGAAAAGGCCGGCATCAAGTACGTGATCAACGGCAGCAATTTTGCGACCGAAAGCATCCTGCCGGCCACCTGGGGCTACGACGCGATGGATGCGACGCATGTGAAATCCATCCATGCTCGCTTCGGTACGCGCACCCGCGGTGACTTCCCCGTGGTCAGCTTCTTCGACCTATACGTGAAGTATCCCTTCATCCTGAAGATGGAGGTGCTGCGGCCCCTGAATCTGCTGCCCTACAACAAAGAAGAAGCGATCCGCATCCTGGAAAAGGACTATGGCTGGCGCTACTACGGCGGCAAGCACTACGAATCGCGCTGGACCCGTTTCTTCCAAGCCTACTACCTGCCCTACAAGTTCGGCTATGACAAGCGCAAGGCGCACCTGTCCAGCCTGGTCGTGTCGGGCCAGATGAGTCGCGCCGATGCGCTGGAAGCGCTCAAGGCACCCCTCTACGACCCGAAGCTCCTGGAGGAGGACAAGATTTTTATAGCAAAGAAGCTCGGCTTGTCGATGGCCGAGTTCGAAGCGCTGGTCAATCAACAAGCCCATCATTTCAGCGAGTTTCCTAACCACCAGCGCAAGCGTCGCATCGCTATGCAACTGTACAGATTGGTCCGGCTGGCGCTGGTCCTGCCGAAGCGGGCTGTGGCCAAGCTGGTGCGAATGCTTCGTGCTTAGGCGCGGCGGTTCGCCCTGCCGGGTGGCGATCGACACGGGACAGGGACACTGGGATTGCCTTGAACATCCATATCTATCCTTCCAGCTTTACGAACGAGTCCAGGATTCTCAAGATCGTTCGCAGCCTGCGCAGCCACGCCGTGTTCCAGCGGGTGATGGTGCTGGCGCTTTGGAAGGAGGGGCTGCCCAGGCGCGAGGTGTTGGGCGAGGGCGTCGAGGTGCTGCGGGTTGCACCGCTGTTCGGCGGCTCGATAAAGGGCTTGCTGGGTCGCCTGCTCAAGGTCGTCGGGTGGTACCTCGGGGTTCTGTGGGCCCTGCGCGGGCTGAAGGTGCATTGCTTCAACTGCCACAGCCTGGCCGTGCTGCCGCTGTCGGTGCTCGTCAAGTTTTGGAAGCGTTGCGTGCTGGTCTACGACCCGCATGAGCTGGAGACGGAGACTGCTAGCCTGCGCGGCCGCCGCCAATGGCTGATGCGCCGGCTGGAGAGCGCCTTGATCAGCCGTGCGGATGCGGTGTGCGTCGTGAACCGTTCGATCGCCGACTGGTATGCGGCCGGCTACCACCTGCCGCAGGTCTGGGTGGTGCGCAACGTGCCGTATCGGAGCGAGACGGAACCGGTGCGTACCGGCGCGCTGCGCCGGGCCGTCGGGCTGCCGTCCGACGCGCAACTCTTTCTCTACCAGGGGCTGCTGGCGCCCGGCCGCGGGGTCGGCCTGCTGATCGATGCCTTCTCCGGGATACCGGACCGGCATCTGGTCTTCATGGGCTACGGGGAGCTGGAAGGCCGGATCCGCGAGGCCGCCGCGCAACATGCCAACATCCACTTCATGCCGGCGGTGCCGCCCGGGCAGGTCAAGGATTACACGGTGGATGCCGACGTCGGCATTTCCCTGATCCAGAATGTGTGCCTCAGCTATTACCTGTGCCTGCCCAACAAGCTGTTCGAGTATGCGGCGTGCGGCGTGCCCGCGGTGGTGAGTGACTTTCCAGAGATGGGCTGCTTCGTGGATGAGTACGATTGCGGCTGGAAGGTGGCGCCCGACGCGCAGGCCCTGCGCCGTCTGGTGCAGTGTTTGACGGCGGCCGAACTGGCGGCCAAGCGCGCCAACACCCGGGGCTCCAGCCGGCTGTACTGCTGGCAGGAGGAGGAGAAGATGCTGCTGGCGATGTACCAGGCGCTGGGTTTCGATGCGGGGGGCGACCGTCATGCACCCCGCTGAAGTCGGAAGGGAGAAACTGTGGGCCGTGTCGTTCACCTGACCTCCGCGCATCCGCGCGACGACATCCGGGTCTTTCTGAAAGAGTGCCGCAGCCTGGTCGCGCACGGCCATGAGGTCGTGCTCGTGGTTGCCGACGGACGCGGAGACGAGGTGCGCGACGGTGTCACGATCGCCGACGTCGGCCGCTCCACGGGGCGTCTGGACCGCATGTTCAAGGCCACCCGGCGGGTCCTTCACAGGGCTGAGACGCTGGATGCGGACATCTATCACCTGCATGACCCCGAGCTGCTGCCGGTGGGTCTGAAGCTCAAGCACTGCGGCAAGAAGGTGGTGTTCGATGCGCACGAGGACGTGCCCAAGCAGATCCTGGGCAAGCATTACCTCCACCCCTGGGTGCGGCGCATCCTGTCCTGGGGCTTCGCCCATTTCGAGCAATACGCGTGCAAGCGCTTCGACGGCGTCGTGACGGCCACGCCCTACATCCGCGACAAGTTCTTGCCGATCAATCCGCGTTCGGTCGACATCAACAACTTCCCGATGATCGGCGAATTGGAGAGCGCCGTGCCGTGGAGCGACAAGGCCGAGGAGGTCTGCTATGTTGGCAGCATCGCGCAGATTCGCGGCATCAAGGAGCTGGTGCGTGCAATGGAGTCCACGCGCACGCCAGCGCGCCTGAATCTCGTGGGCGGTTTCGCCGAAGCACAGGTCGAGGCCGAGGTGCGCGCGTACCCGGGCTGGGGGAAGGTCAACGCCTTGGGGGTCCGGGATCGTCCGGGCGTGCGCGAAGTGCTGGGCCGTTCCGTTGCGGGTGTGGTCACGCTGCATCAGGTCCCCAATTATCTGGATGCTTTGCCGATCAAGATGTTCGAGTACATGTCCGCGGGCATTCCGGTCATCGCTTCGGACTTCGATTTGTGGAAGACTATCGTCCAGGAAAGCCAATGTGGATTGTGCGTGGATCCCATGAATCCCGCCGCCATCGCTTCGGCCATCGACCATCTGGTGAGCCACCGGGACGAGGCGGAGACAATGGGAAGGAATGGCCGACAGGCCGTCCTGTCCCGCTTCAACTGGGCCCGCGAGGAGGCCAAGCTGATCGAGTTTTATGATCGGCTGCTGTCCTCCTGAACGTGGTCTGTCTATTTCATCTGCTGGATCAATCAAATGTGCGGAATTTTCGGGGTCGTTTCATCCTCGCCAGTGAATGAGGATGAGCTGAATGTGCTGATCAAGCATGCCCAGCAGCGGGGGCGGGACTCCAGCGGGCTGGTGACTTTCATCGACGACGCCTATCAGGTCTACCGCGCCGACTACCCGATCACCCGCCTGCTCAAGGAAGTCCGGCCCCAGGCCAGCCATCTCGTGCTGGGACACAGCCGGCTGATCACCAACGGCCTGGCGGACAACCAGCCCGTCGTACGTAACGGCGTGGCCGTGCTGCATAACGGCATCGTGGTGAATGACGAGGCCCTCTGGGGCGAGATCGGCAAGGAACGGACCCTGCAGATCGACACCGAGATCATCGCGGGCATTGCGACGGCGTATCTGGAAGCGAAGCACCCGCTGGAGCAGCTGCCCGCACGCATCCTGAGTCTGTGCCGTGGCGTCGTGGCCTGTGCCCTCATCGTGCCCCGTCTGGGCAAGCTCTGCCTGTTCTCGAACAATGGCAGCCTGTACGTCGGGCGCAAGGGCGATGCGACCTTCTTCAATTCGGAGCGTTATCCACTGACCGTCATTGACTGCGATGAGATCGCGCAGGTCCGCGAGGCGGTGTTTGTCGATATCCCAGCTTCCCAGGCAGCGCTGGATATCTCCGACCGCAAGGAGCGCAAGACCGATCTGATTCCTGCGCTGTCGCTGTCCGGGGCGGCGGAAGAGGAGAGCCTGCTTGGCTACCGCAAATACGAGGGGCGTCGCTGCACCAAGTGTCTGCTGACCGAGACCATGCCCTTCATCAGCTTCGATGCCGACGGCGTCTGCAACTACTGCCGGCATTACAAGCCACGCAACAAGCCGCGGCCGAAGGAGGAGCTGTTCGAGCTGGTCGAATCCTATCGCCGCGCGAACGGCGACGATTGCCTGGTTCCGTTTTCGGGCGGCCGTGACAGTTGCTTCGGTCTGCACCTGATTGTCAAGGAGCTGCAGATGAAGCCCATCACCTATACCTACGACTGGGGCATGGTGACGGACCTGGGCAGGCGAAACATCAGTCGCATGAGCGCCGAGCTGGGCGTCGAGAACATCATCGTCGCAGACGACATCACGAAGAAGCGCGAGCACATCGCCAAGAACCTGCGGGCCTGGCTCAAATCCCCGCACCTGGGCATGATCAGCATCCTGACGGCGGGCGACAAGCATTTCTTCCGGCATATTGAGACGGTCAAGGCGCAGACTGGCATCAGCCTGAATCTCTGGGGGATCAACCCGCTGGAGGTGACGCACTTCAAGGCGGGCTTTCTGGGTGTGCCGCCCGACTTCGAGGAGAAGCGTGTCTACTCCCATGGCGCAATGAAGCAGCTGCGTTACCAGTTTCTGCGCCTGCGCGCCATGTTGCAGAGTCCGGGCTACTTCAACAGATCCCTGTGGGATACGCTGTCGGGTGAGTACTACCGCAGTTTCACCAAGAAAACGGACTACTACCACATCTTCGACTACTGGCGCTGGGACGAGAAGCAGATCGATGACACGTTGGCCACCTACGGCTGGGAAAAGGCCCCCGATACCAAGACCACCTGGCGCATCGGCGACGGTACGGCGGCCTTCTACAACTACGTTTACTACACGGTGGCGGGCTTCACAGAGCACGACACCTTCCGCAGCAACCAGATCCGTGAGGGCGACCTCACGCGCGCCGAGGCGCTGGAGATGGTGGAGGAGGAGAACGCGCCGCGCTACCCCAACATCAAGTGGTACCTCGATGCCGTGGGCGTGGACTTCACGGATGCTATCAAGGTCGTCAACGCCATCCCGAAGCTGTACTGAGCCGTCCGTGAACCCCTGCATCTGGTACGTTTCCAAATACGTGGCGCCACCGGCCAAGGTCGGTGCGGGCGGACGCGGCTATCTCATCATGCGTGAGTTTGCGCGCATGGGCTATCAGAGCGTGATCATCACCTCGGATTCCAACCAGCTCACCGAGGTGCCCGTGCTGGAGGAGCCCTATCTCCGCCAAGAGGTCGACGGCATGAAGCTATGCTGGGTAAGGACCACGAAGTACACGGTGGCCAAGTCCTTGCGGCGCATCCTGAGCTGGCTGGACTTCGAGTGGCGGCTCTGGCGCCTGCCCAAGGACCGGCTGCCCGCGCCCGACGTGGTCATCGTCTCCAGTCTGTCCCTGCTCACCATCCTCAACGGTCTCCTGCTGCGCCGCCGCTACAAATGCCGACTGGTACTCGAGATCCGCGACATCTGGCCGCTGACCATTACGGAGGAGGGCGGCTTCAGCCGCTGGAATCTGCTGGTGCTGGGCCTGGGTTTCATCGAGAAGCTGGGCTACCGTTACGCGGACGCCATCGTGGGCACCATGCCCAATCTGGGTGAGCACGTGGCCGGTGTGCTGGGGCGGCCCAAGACCACCCATTGCATCCCCATGGCCGTTGACGAAGCGGCCCTGGGCCCGGGGGACGCGCTGCCGGCCGATTACGTCGAGAAGTACGTCCCTATAGGCAAGTTCATCGTGGCGCATGCCGGCACCATCGGCATTACCAATGCGCTGGACACCATGTTCGACTGCGCCGAGTCCATGAAAGACGATCCCCGAGTTCACTTCCTGGTCGTCGGCGAAGGTGACCTGCGCGCGCACTACCAGCGCAAGTACGCACATTTACCCAACATTACCTTTACGCCACGCGTTCCCAAGCAGATGGTGCAGTCTGTGCTGTCTCACTGCGACCTGCTGTACTTCTCGGTTCATGTCTCGAAGGTCTGGAAGTACGGACAGTCCCTAAACAAGGTGATCGACTACATGCTGGCCGGCAAGCCTGTGGTGGCTTCTTACACCGGCTTCCCTTCGATGATCAACGAGGCCGATTGCGGCACTTATGTGCCGGCTGGCGACGTGGCGGCGCTGCGCCGTGAAGTCCAACGCTATGCGGCCATGGACGCCGCGCAGCGCGAGGCCATCGGCCGGCGTGGCCGCGAATGGATCCTGGCGCATCGCCGCTACGAGACGCTGGCCAGGAACTACCTGGCTATCCTGTTCGGTCCGGCGGAAGCGGGGGCGGTGTGATGAAGCGCCTGTTCGACCTGCTGCTGTCCATTGGGCTTCTGCTGGCTCTGGCCCTGCCCCTACTATTGCTGTGGGCTCTGGTGCGCCGCAAGCTCGGCAGCCCGGTGCTGTTCCGTCAGGTCCGCCCCGGCCTGCACGGGCGGCCTTTCATGATGGTCAAGTTCCGCACCATGACCGATGAGCGTGGCGCGGACGGTGAGTTGCTGCCCGACGCCCAACGTCTGACGGCCTTCGGCCGCTTCCTGCGTGCCACCAGCCTAGACGAGTTGCCCGAGCTCTGGAACGTGTTGTGTGGCGAGATGAGTCTTGTGGGCCCGCGGCCCCTTCTGATGGAGTATCTGCCGCTGTACTCTCCTGAGCAGGCGCGGCGCCATGAGGTACGCCCAGGCATCACCGGCTGGGCCCAGGTGAACGGGCGCAACGCTCTCAGCTGGGAGGAGCGCTTCAAGCTCGATGTCTGGTATGTTGACCACCGATCGCTCTGGCTGGACTTGCGCATCCTATGGCTTACGGTGCGCAAGGTGCTCGTGCGAGAGGGCATCAGCGCGCAGGGCGAGGCCACCATGCCCCGCTTCACGGGGAGCAAGCCATGAAGCGCCTGGCCCTGCTCGGCGCCAGCGGTCACGGCAAGGTGGTCGCCGATGCAGCGCTGGCTGGCGGCTGGGGTGCCGTGGAGTTCTTTGACGACGCCTGGCCGCAGCGCCAGAGCAACGGACCCTGGCCCGTGACGGGTGACAGCGCCGCGCTGCTGGCGCGCCTGCGGGAGTTCCAGGGTGTGATCGTGTCGATCGGAGACTGTGCCGTGCGCTGGGACAAGCATCACGCCTTGCAGGCCGCCGGCGCGCCGATGGCCACGGTGGTGCACCCTGCTGCCGTGGTCAGCTGCCATGCCGTGCTGGGCGCCGGCACGGTGGTGATGGCGGGCGCGGTGGTCAACATCGATGCCGTCGTCGGGCAGGCAGGCATCATCAACACCGGCGCAACCGTGGACCACGACTGCCGCCTGGGCGACGCCGTGCACATCTGTCCAGGCGCACACCTGTCGGGCAACGTTCAGGTCGGGCATGGCAGCTGGGTGGGCGTGGGAGCTGCCGTCAAGCAGGGCATGATCCTTGGTGAGCGTGTCATGGTGGGCGCAGGCGCTGTGGTGGTGCAGGCCGTGCCTGACGGGCTCACGGTCGTCGGAAACACCGCCGTGCCCAAGGGCGCGCGGAAAACATGAGCGCAGAGTCACCTAGATCATGCTGAACACGCCTTTCTCCCCCTGGCCTAGCTACACCGACGAAGAGGCTGGGGCTGTGCAGCAGGTGCTGCTGTCCAACAAGGTCAACTACTGGACCGGCAACGAATGCCGCGAGTTCGAGCGTGAATTCGCTTCCTGGTGCGGCACGCGTTACGCCATTGCCCTGGCCAACGGCACCCTGGCGCTGGACCTGGCGCTCAAGGGCCTGGGCATCGGCCCGGGCGACGAGGTGGTCGTTACGCCGCGCACTTTCATCGCCAGTGTGTCTTGCGTCGTCAACGCGGGTGCGACCCCGGTGTTCGCAGACGTTGATCCCGACAGTGGCAATTTGTCAGCCGCGACGATCGCCCGCGCTCTGACCCCACGTACGCGGGCTGTGATCTGTGTGCACCTCGCAGGGTGGCCGTGTGATATGGACCCCATCATGGCGCTGGCCGAGCAGCACTGCTTCAAGGTGATCGAGGACTGCGCCCAGGCCCATGGTGCCCTCTACAAGGGTCGCAATGTGGGCAGCATCGGCCACGTCGGGGCCTGGAGTTTCTGCCAGGACAAGATCATGACCACCGGCGGCGAAGGCGGCATGGTCACGCTGAACGACGAACAGCTGTGGCGTGACATGTGGGCCTACAAGGACCACGGCAAGAGCTATGCCGCGGTGTACGAGCGCCAGCACCCGCCGGGTTTCCGCTGGCTGCACGAGAGTTTCGGCACCAACTGGCGCATGCTCGAGATGCAGGCAGCTATCGGGCGGATCCAACTTAAGCGAATGGCTGAGTGGACGGCACAACGCCATGCCAATGCAGCTTACTTGGCGAAAGCCTTGATGCCTTTTACTACCAATACAGGACCTGTGCGTCTTCCGGATTTGAAATGTACAGGTTGCGTCGACGGTTGCAGGGAAGGTGGTGCTCAGGTTTCTGCAGCCGGATGCGTTAATGCGAACTACAAGTTTTATGTCTATGTGCAGGAACAGAACTTGGTGCCGGGTTGGAACCGTGACCGCATTATTGAGGCCATCAACAATGAGGGTGTGCCCTGCTACCAAGGAAGCTGCAGCGAAGTCTATCTGGAAAAAGCCTTTGACGGCACCAGCTGGCGCCCAAGTCAGCATCTGCCTACTGCTCGCAAATTGGGGGAAACAAGCCTAATGTTCTTGGTGCACCCCACATTGACATCTGTCGAAATGAAAAGAGCCTGTGAAGTTCTTTCAAAAGTATTGAGTGAGGCTGGAAATGGCTGATGAGCTATTTGCTCAGGACTCAGGAAGCTCCACTTCATGAAACAGCCTCTGTTTAAATTGGCAGTCCCGATCTTGGCCTTACCACGCGCGGCAAAGCGCTTTGTAGCCCTGTCTGTTGATCTGGGTCTTTGCGTCCTGACCGTATGGCTGGCTTTCTATCTGCGGCTGGGCGAGTTTGTGGCCCTTTCTGGCACGGAGCTGTGGGCAGTTGGTGCCTCAGTAGGGATTGCCCTGCCCATCTTCATCGTCTCGGGCCTGTACCGGGCCATCTTTCGTTACAGCGGCTGGCCGGCACTGCTGGCGGTGGCGCGAGCCGTGGGCATCTACGGCTTGCTGTACGCGTCCATCTTTACGGCCATTGGCGTGGCCGGGGTACCACGCACGGTGGGCATCATCCACCCCATGCTATTGCTGCTGTTCGTGGGCGCTTCACGCGCGCTCGCCCGGGTCTGGCTGGGTGACCAGTACCTGAACATTCTTAAGCGAGCATCTCGCCCAAAGGTTTTGATCTATGGCGCCGGGAGCACTGGGCGTCAATTGGTGGCTGCGATGGCCAATAGCCATGAAATGCAAGTTGTCGGGTTCCTCGACGATGACGATCGTCTGCACGGTCATGTGCTAAACGGCCAGCCTATCTACAACCCGGCAGACCTCGTCAACTTAGCGCCCACATTGACTATCAGCGACGTGCTGCTAGCCATGCCTAGTCTGAGTCGGAAGCGCCGGAATGAGATCTTGGCCCAGATTCGAACATCGCGGGTGGCTGTTCGCACCTTGCCTAGTGTGAATGATTTGGCGCAAGGCAAAGTTAGTGTCTCCGATCTACGTGATCTGGACATTGACGACCTGCTCGGCCGCGAACCGGTTATGCCCAACCCCATCCTGCTGGCCATGAATGTGCGAAGCAAGGTCGTCATGGTGACTGGCGCTGGTGGTTCGATTGGTGGCGAACTCTGCCGTCAGATTCTTGCTGTTGGCCCAAGCAAACTGCTATTGATCGAGCAA
>JACCED010943343.1_pt1 | contig 12488 bp, 8 predicted proteins | sample 7455021 | NCBI WGS metagenome assembly JACCED01 (sample SAMN15323456, study PRJNA562643) | freshwater metagenome | isolation source: river surface water | place: USA:Blue River Watershed | collected 2017-08-19
ACGACTTCCTGAAAGGCGACGATAAAGCGCTCAGCCCCGCCGAACTCCAAGGTTTCTCCAAGTTCGTCGCGACCGGTTGTACCGCCTGCCACAACGGCCCATTGCTCGGTGCAAACTCCTACCAAAAAATGGGAGCCGTCAACCCCTACGCCAACACCGAGGACATCGGACGCGAAGCTGTCACGAAGGACGCCGCAGATAAGTTCAAGTTCAAGGTCCCGTCGCTGAGAAACATCGCGCTGACCGCGCCGTATTTCCACGACGGCAAGTCCGCCTCACTCGAAGACGCAGTGAAGCAAATGGCGTGGCTCCAACTCGGCAAAAAGCTCGAAGACGCCGAAGTGAAGTCCATCGCCTCCTTCCTCGGTGCGCTGACGGATAAGTCGCGTTCCCCTGGAAAAACCGGCGCGGAGTAGTCCTGCCCGCTCCTCGCATTAGCCTCCCCAATCAACCAAAAGCCCGTTCCTATTTGGGACGGGCTTTTTGCTTTAATCGCCACCTCACTTCATCTCACGCGAGCACCTCACGCACAACGTGCCCGTGAACATCGGTCAACCGACGATCCACTCCGTTCGTACGAACAGTGAGCTTTTCATGGTCTATCCCAAGGAGATGAAGAATCGTCGCATGCAGATCGTAACCCGTAGTGATGTCATGAGCGGCTTGGTACCCCATCTCATCGCTAACGCCATGTGTCACACCTCCCTTGATTCCCGCGCCCCATAGCCAACCCACAAAGCTTCCGCAGTTGTGATCGCGACCGAGCGAACCCTGCGAAAACGGCGTGCGTCCAAACTCGGTCGCCCACACCACCAACGTGTCCTCGGCAAGTCCTCGCTGACGTAAATCGCGCAACAACGCAGAAATCGGTTGATCCACACTCCGCGCCATCGGAGGCAGTTGCTTCGGGATGTCCCCATGGTTATCCCAGTTGTTAACCGCACCCTCTGGCCCGCTCCAGACCTGCACAAAGCGCACACCCCGCTCAATCAACCGGGTCGCCAAAAGGCAACGCCTTCCAAAGTCAGCAGTCGGTTTGTCCGAACTTTCCAGACCGTAGGCTCTCCGCACTCCCTCCGCCTCTCGCATCACATCAAACGCCTCGGGCGCGCTCATCTGCATCTTCGCAGCCAACTCATACCCCGCCACGCGTGCCGCCAAGCGAGAGTCACCCGTGTTCAACGCCAAATGCTCCCGATTGAACTCGTTCAGAAGACCAAGACCCTCCGAATCCGCTAAACGTGTGGCAAACGGAAACTTTTCAGACGCAAACAAGTCCGGAATCGGCTGCGCACTATCCGCCTTAATGACTGTTCCCTGATGCACCGCAGGTAAAAAACCCGCAGTGAAACACCCGCGTCCGTTGTACGGCAGCCCCCTCCCATCCGGTAAAACGACGAACGTCGGTAAGTTGTCGCTCAGTCGCCCCAAGGCATACGAAATCCATGAACCCATGCTCGGGAACCCAGGCAGCAAGAAGCCGTTATTCATCAAATAAGCGTTCTGCCCGTGAACATTCGATCGCCCCGTCATCGCTTGGAGGAACGCTATCTCATCGACCAATCCCGCCTGCTCAGGAAACACACTGCTCACCCACTTGCCAGACTGCCCATGCTGCTTGAACTCGAACGGACTCTTCATCAACGCCCCTTGCATCCCCGTCGCTCCCTCAATCTTTGTCTTCGATCCCAACTTTTGGCCGTCCAACTTCTCCAAGGCCGGCTTGTAGTCCCATGTATCCATCGGACTCACGCCGCCATTCATAAAAAGCTGAATTACCCGCTTCACCTTCGCCCGATGATGAAGACCACCGCTCAAACCAATCCCCGCAGCAGGCACACTCGCCTGCGTATCACCCGCAAGCAAATGCCCTAACGCAATTGCTGGAAAACCGCCACAGAGGCTGGAGAGGAAATCGCGGCGCAAGACTGTCTCGAAGCTCATAGAAAATTGCAGGGTAATAGTTTGCAGAAAAATACGTTATCGCCACCGACTCACCTTTGTCCTCTCGCCGCCGAGCGGAACTCGTTCAAGAGCGTCGTAAAGGTCACTTCAGAGTGGCTGAAGTTAATCCACTGGATTCCAAACAAATCCATATGGTTCAAAAGGCGTTGTAGGTGCATCTGATACTCACGAATCCGTATGGTGAGTCCCGTGACGACAAAGCTGTACCCGACTGCGTGCGACTGAACGAGGTGAGTGCCCAAGTACTCCTGAGCATCACCAACGTCTACTCTCTCGACGCACCGCATTTCCCCGCCGAAAAAATGGACAAGGGCCTCATTGTAAAGCCTGCAACTGAGATGGGTCCCCCAATCCCGCACCAAATCTTTGACGTGTTGAAGCAGTTGTTCGCACCCTGAAGTCTTTGGTGTGAAGGAATCAGTAACGTAGGTTGCGCAGCACCTCGACGGCTTGGTCACCGGGTTAAAAATTAACTCCCCAACCACCCGAGAGGGTCGAAAGTTGATGAGTTTTACCCGCCGAATGTCGACGAGCATTGCGTAGTTCAGCGCCTGAGCATGGTGCTCCGGAACCAATGTTGCGACGGACTTCAACTCGTACACCATGCCATTCACGACCAGATCGAGAAAATATCTCTTCTCAAAGCTGTTGTGACTCACACGCACAGGCACTTGTGTTTGGACCCTGAATCCTCCTTCTCGGAGGCGTCTCGCCATTTCGTTCTCGTAAATCCGTTCATCGAAGAGTCGACCGAACTTATTTTGCACCGAATAGGCGCAGCGCATCACGGCCCTGTCCACGGTGTCAAACTCCTGCTGAGTCAAATCTTCCAAAGCGCTCAAAACCCCAATTGGCATTCCTTCCCTCTCTAACTCCGGGTGCAGACGTCTAGCGGATGAGATAACCATCTCCGCGCTTATTCCTTTGCCAAACATTCCCTTGCCAATCTCCAGTTTCAGTTCACGAACAAAAACTCGTTACTATTGAGCAGCACCCGACAAACCGCTGCCATACCGTGCCGCTGCGCATACTCCCTCAGTCTCCGCGCCTCGTCTCCGGTTGGATCTCGCAGAAGTATCTTTCGAACAGCCTTCTCCACCGAGTCCACTTGCTTTCCCATCTCCGAACTGAAATGGAGAACAAATCGATTATTGAAAAGCGCCAGCGATTGGAGTGCCGATGCGGAGAATCCGCGCGCGGGCGCTAACATTCCGAGGTCAGGAAAATCGAGGGCGTCCATGAAGGGATCCGGCACGCCCCGCCAAACAAATCGATAAATACTTCGCCGATGCTTTGGAAGCGCACCCCAATCGTACGCCTCATAGTTGAGGGTCGGCGTGAGTTGAACCGGCGGACCCGTCACGAACTGACGCACACTCGGTCCCCCTATTGAAGAATCCAGCCGATCACTCGCCGCGAGGACGAAGTCACGAAAGCTATCCGCATCAAGCCTAAGCCGGTTCATTCGCCAAAGGAGCCGGTTATCTGCGTCAAGTTTAGCCGCGTCTTCGCGATGAGCGCTGCTCTGTTGGTAAGCAGCACTTGTCACAATCAGTCGATGGAGATGTTTCAATGAGCCCCCGCTATCCCTCAGCTCACAAACCAACCAGTCCAACAACTCTGGATGGGACGGGATACCTCCCATCCGCCCGAAATCGTTCGGGGTATCGCAAATCCCCCGTCCGAAGTGATAATGCCAGACTCGGTTAACGATGCTTCTCCACGACAGCGGATTCCTGTCATCTGCCAACCAACCCGCCAACGCAGCTCGCCGCCCTCCCTCATCACCGGATTCTCCGCCCTCAAACCGAGCGGCCAACCCAGATACAGCACTGAGCGCTCCACTCGTCGCCTCTCGCATTGGCTTATCAAAATCGCCCCGCTTGAGCACTTGAACCACTTTAGGTTTTGCGATGCTCGTGGGAGTGCCTTTTCCGACGGCCAAAAGAACATCGGCCGTCCGGCCTGCGGCGTACACCTTGGCCGGGGGCGGCAACTTTGAGAGTTCAGCAGCGCAAATCATCCGCAAGGCATGCGCTGCGAGAGCAACTCGTTGGGATTCGTCGCGTTTATCAGCCGGAATACTCAACGCTTCCTGAGCCGCTAACGGCATCGCTCCCGCTCGAATCGCCGACTCGTCAGTCATCGCAATCTTGAACGCTCCAATTAAGTGGGATCGCCCCGCCAACTGTTTCAGCGTCACCGTTAACTTCGAACCCGGCTTTACGTTCACCTCGGTCGATAGTTCGAACACTGCGTGATGGGACGCTCCAACCGCGGGATGGATTCCCCACCCCGTCTTCGCGTTTCCATCGATCGCCATCGCAGCCGTCCAATCCTTCTGATCAAAATCTGAAGTGGCTCTCGAGAACTTGAGCCTCAACGGCTGAGCAGCACCAGGCTCAAACAGTTGCGCCTCAATCTCACTCAACGTTAGGTTTCCATTATCCTGCCTTCCAGGCCCTTTCATCGGCAACGAGGCATCTGATAACACGTCCAGACGCAACGCGGTCATCCGTTCGAGAGGAATGCCAGCAGTGACCACATACGTGTCGGTCTCAGGTCTGCCACCCGATGCTAACAAAACCTCGCCAGTTCTCTTTAATGTCGCCCCCTCCGAGCTCACAAAACTTTCGTACGCCAACGGAGTCCACTTGACCGGCGGACCTTGATCTTTTTCCCAGTTCGCAACCAACGCTTCATTCTCGGGGTCCAACAAAACTGCGCGCGCTTTTGTTTCCGCAGCCGTCAAAACGGTCTGCCATCGTTTTCGCGCACGGGCCACGGCTCGGTCCGTATCGAAAGAAATGTCCCCCTCGATGACACCGGCAAACACCGCCTGCAACGCGTAGTAATCCTCCTGTGAGATCGGATCAAACTTGTGCGCGTGGCACCGAGCGCAGTTCGCCGTCGTGCTGGCAAACGCCCCCATGGTCTGAGTCACGAGGTCATCGCGATCAAGGTAATCGAAGTTGGTAGGCGCTGTCTGATACGCGCTGTGATCGAAAACCCCAGCCCCTAAAAACCCCAGCGCCGGAATTAGTTCGGTTTCATCAGGGTAAAGCTGATCCGCAGCAATTTGCTCTCGGATGAATCGCGGCCACGGTTTGTCCGCGTTGAGCGACTGCACCACGTAGTCCCGATACCTCCATGCGTGCTCTCGAGGAAGGTCATGGCCGCATCCATGCGTCTCCGCGAAGTGGATCGTATCTAGCCAATGTCGCGCCCAACGCTCCCCATACCCAGAAGAGCTCAATAACCGATCAACCGCACGCTCGTACGCCAACACATCCGCCTCCGCTTCAAAGGAGTCCACTTCCTCCTTTGTAGGAGGAAGCCCGGTCAGGTCATAAAAAACCCGCCGCAGTAGTGTCCGTCGATCGGCCGCAGGCGACGGCGCAATCCTCCTCTCCAAGAGACGCGCCTGAATAAACCGATCCACCGGATGTTTGACTCCCTGCACTTCAGGAACAACAGGCCGATGCACCGGCTTGAGTGACCACCAATCAGCAGTCGTCGGTTGCGTAACCTGAATTCCTCTTGGATCTGGAGCGCCTCGGCGAATCCACTCCGCGAGGAGTTCAATCTCGCCCTCGGACAACCTTTCTTTCGGCGGCATTCGGTGCTCTTCATCGCTCCAACGGACTGACTTCATCAATAGACTTTCCTCAGGTTTCCCAGGGACGAGCGCTGGCCCAGAATCACCGCCCTGCTCCCACCCGCTTTTGGAGTCCAAAGTAAGACCTCCCTTCATTTTCTTCTCGTGCGAGTGACACTCAAAGCATCGCTGCTTCAAAAGTGGCTCAACTTTCGAGACGAAAAAATCGTCTGCGCGCGCACTGAACATCGCGAACACACCCACGATTAAACAGACAACGCGAATCATCTGGCCAACCTCCCCTCGATTTCTCGAGCCGCCTGCATCACCAACTTCGAAACCGCCCCGAACCGAACTCGTGGCATCCGCCCCGCAACAGCCGACACCCAGACCACGGAAACCAGCTGTCCGGGCGGATCAAAAATCGGAGCCGCAACGCAATGAATCCCCTCGTCTGCCTCACCCCAATCCGTTCCGTAGCCCCGCTCAACCACCGTTTCGCACTCCTCAATCAAACGGTCCTCATTCGTGATTGTCCGCTTGGTAAACCCATCCAGTTTCAACCTACGGATTTGCTGCTGACGCATCCGCGGCGATTGATGCGCAAGCAGCACCTTCCCCGGCGCATTGTTATGCAGCGGAAACCGAAGACCGATCTCGACCGCGATTCGAACCGCCTGAGAACTCTCGACCCGTTCAATAACGACGCCCTCGTCTCCGATGGAGATGCCCAGCTGAACCGTTTCCCCCACCGCATCCCGCAGACCACGCATGGCAGGAAGAGCACTCTCCACAAGGCTCAATCCGCCCACTCGAGGTTGCCCCAATCGAAGCAGCTTGCCCGTCAGCACGACACGCATCGTTAACTCGTCCCTCGTCACATATCCCCTCTCCGCCAACGTCTGCAGCATCCGCATGGTTGAGTTTTTCGGCACACCAATCGCGCGGCTGATTTCCGAAAGGGTGGCGCCTTCAGAACGCGAATCCAACAGCTCCAAAATAGCCAACCCCCGATCCAAGGCAGGTGCCGTCGATTTTTTTGCTCCACCAAGGGAACGCCGATGTTCCACTGGCGGAATGCGTTCTGTCAGCGTCATACCCCGTTAATCCCTCAGCCCCACTTCTGTTGGGAAATATCTACAAGCCACTCTCCGCGACTCCCCCCATTTAAAAATCGGAGCCAACCTCCCTTCATGGGTCCCAACAATCGCTGAACCCTCAGCCCCCCCTTCACGTCACCCACACCGGCTTTTTGCACGCGCACATTCATGCGACGTCGCTAAAAACATCGGCTGCATTGACCCTTTGCTACTGAAACTCGACTTTGGTTTTCGGCAGCATCTCTCTGATTTTTGCCTGTAGCTCCGGGCTCAATGGCTTCTTTTTCCCCATCCCAAGGTTCAACACCTTGAGGAACCCCAAGCCGCGCAATAGGCCAACTCGTTCGTCCCCAATCTCATCAATCCCAATTGAAAGCTCCTCAATCTGTGTCGCACTCGAAAGGGCAGTTAGGTCTCCATCGGACGCTGACACGCCCGACAACTTGAGCCGCCTAAGTGATCGAATCCCTTTCACACTCGCAATCGCATCCGAGCTCGGAGCATTCACGCCATACTCGAGCGCTATGTACTCCATTGGCAACTCGCCCAGATACTTAACCAGTGCAGACGAAGCCTTCGAACAACTGATTTCTATCCCAGTCAGATGCTTCAGCTTTTTGAAGTGCGCTGCGCTCGCATCCGTCAGTGACTTCGAATGCCACAGTTTGATGAACTCCAGATTGGGAAACCTCTCGCACACATACCCAAATCCCACGTCATCAAGTCCATTACTGTGAAAGTTGATCCGCTTCAGCTTGTTCCATCCCTCATACTTCGCAAAAAAATGTCCGGGATATCCCGCTCCCCGAGGCGTGAAGGTCTCCAAGTTTTTCAATGCGGACAACTTCTCCCAACCGGCATCGGTAGCTTTACCAAAATACGCTAGCTCCAGATTGACCAATTCAGAACATTCGGTCAGCCGCTGCAGATGAGCCAAACTCGCGTCGCCCAGCCTCCCAAATCCGCTGATGCTGAGACTTTTCAGCTTCTTCAGGTTCAGAATTGGCACAACCCAATCGTCTTGAATCCCCGATGCCTCAAGCCGTAACACCTCCAGCGAAGGAATATGACCAAGATGCTCGATGAAAGCCGCGTTGTAAGGATCGTCCTTCTCCTTGCGGTGATCGTGCGCCTTGCCCCCCATGATGTTGGTCGCCACCTGCGTCAGCGTGTCAAAAATCGCGACTTCTCCTCCGAACGCAGTTTTCAATGCGTCTGGCGTTCCATTGACCTTGGTGAATGAACCCGGCGCGCTCTCAATCGTTCGAATCACCGACTCCACATGCCGGTGCGCCTCGACCGCTGCCAAAATCAACGACGCATGATCGGCAATCGCGCGCCGAACGGACGCATCCTTCATTCCAGAAATCATCTCATCCAATTCGCTGCGCGTTTTGAGATGAGAAAAGTCCGGAGGCGCAGCAAAGACGGTGGGTAGCAAGGAAAGCACCCATGCGAAAGTGAGGAAGACGCGTTTCATAATTTTGACCGCATCTCTCTGCAAGCAAACACCGTGCATGGGCTACCAACAACGAATGATGATCGCCATGCCGCATGGAGGCACACTCCATCTCAACGTCCGCAATCACCCAGAACCTGCGACCGCTAGGTCTTTGACATGGCCGCATGAGCATGAAAGCCAGAGACCATCGCTCACAAGAGGGCCTAGCCGCCTTCGCGGGTCGGTCGAACGATTCGTCAGTCAACACCCGCAGCGTAAGCCCGCGAGGCGCGGGCAATCTCCACTTTGATCGCATAGCGCTCGGGCATGAGGTATCCTCCCGTCGCCCGTTAATGAACGGGTCCGCTCGAGGCGGTTCACTGATTCACCTCAACAGAAACGACGAACATGACACGTCCCCAAATCACAACGACAAGACGAACCGCAACCATGACTCTCATGATTGGTGCCGCAGCTCTCGCGCTCCAGACCATCGGTCTGCTCGCGGCAGACACTCCCGCTGCCACGACCGCACCAGCACCCTCAGTGGAGAAAACAAAGTTCGGCACGCTCAATCTCACGGTAAAAATTCCAGCCCACCCTGCTCCAGGTAAACCATGGCTGTGGGTCGGCGAGTTCGGGGGACACCTTCAGTCGCTCGAAGATGGTCTCGTCGCGAAGGGCTGGCATGTGGTTTACCTCCAGTACGGTAGCCAGTTCGGCTCCCCAGCTGCCATGGAGATGTGGGAGAAAGTTTACACAGAAATGAACGGGCGCCGCGGTCTCTCAGCCCGACCAGCCCTGCTCGGAATCTCGCGAGGCGGACTCTATGTCAACGCGTGGGCCCGTCTGCACCCTGATCGAGTCAGCGTGCTGTACCTGGACAACGGCGTCTGCGACATCCGCTCATGGCCCGGTGGATATCAGTTAGAAGCGAAAGGTTACGGAAGTCCGAAAGACTGGTCCGCCTACACGAAGGTCTTCGGCTTCACCTCTGATGAAGAAGCACAAGCCAAGTCCGTCCGCCCAACCGATGGCATGGACGCCGTCGTGAAAGCAGGCGTGTTTTTGATTTCGTGCCATGGCACGGCCGACAAAACCGTGCCGTACGTCGATAACGCAGAGGTTATTGTGGACTTCTGGAAGAAGTCCAATGGGCGCTTGAAGCTGTTTCCGAAAGAGGGAGGAAATCACCATCCTCACGGTCTTCCGGATCCTAAACCACTCATTGACGTGCTCTGCGCAGAGGCAAAGTAGAGTTCGCCCCCCCCAACACCCTGCATAAGATTTGATAGCAGGTGAGGAGGAACATGCATCCCGCTCGCAAATCATTGAGCCCACGCCCCTCGTGTGAGAAGACTCGCACATGAAATATTCATTCCTCGCGCTCTCCGTGATGCTTACCGCCGGCGCGTATGCCGACGTTTCACTTCCCGCCACGTTCTCTGACCACATGATCCTCCAAGCCCAAGCGGCAGTGCCGGTCTGGGGCTGGGCATTGCCGAGAGAGGAAGTGAGCGTTTCCATTTCCGGGCAAACAAAGTCAGTGAAGACGAATGATTCGGGCGAGTGGCGTGTGGTGTTGGATCCTCTGAAGTCCGGCGAGAGCACCGCGATGACCGTGAAGGGTCAGAACACCATCACAATCCAAGATGTGCTCGCGGGGGAGGTTTGGTTGTGTTCGGGGCAATCGAACATGGCGTGGACTGTCGGCAGATTGCGCGCATTTAAGGACGAGCAAAGCGTCGCGAATGCACCGCAACTCCGCATGTTTGTCGAATCGTCCGGAGGCGCTGGCGAGAGCAACACGAAGCCGCGCGGAGCATGGAAAGTCGCGACGCCCGAGACCTTAGCCAACTTTAGTGCCACAGCGTATTTCTTTGGACGACACCTGCACCGCGAACTGAAACAACCGGTGGGCCTGCTCGTGTCAGCTGTAGGCGGAACACCCATCCAAAACTGGATAAGCCCGAAGGCGCAACGGTCTCATCCAGAAATGGCTAAGCCGTTCACCGCGCTGGACACCTCTCTGAAAACGTGGACGCCAGAACGCGCAAAGGAGCTCTATGCTCAACAGCTCGAAAACTGGCAAAAGCAGGCCGACCAAGCTAAGGCGGAGCAAAAGCCCGTACCGCCCAAACCTGCACTCGCTCCGCATCCGCGTTCGCGGGCTCCAGGAAACCTCTTCAACGGAAAAATCGCGCCTCTGGTCGGCTACGCAATCAAGGGTGCTATCTGGTATCAAGGCGAGTCCAATGCCTTCACCGTGGAGGGCGGTAAGTTCTACGCTGAGCAACTCCCGATGCTCATAAAAGATTGGCGCGAGCTCTGGGCTCAGGGCGATTTCCCGTTCGCATGGGTGCAACTGCCAAACTTTCACAACGAACGGTTCCTCGGCTGGTGCGAAGTGCGTGAGTCCATGCTCAAGTCGCTCTCCGTGCCCAATACCGGAATGGCCATCTGCCTTGATCTCGGCGACCCGAAAGACATTCATCCCCAAAATAAACAAGAGGTCGGTCGCCGGCTCGGTCTGTGGGCGTTGGCGAAGGTTTACGGCCACAACCTCGCTTGGAGCGGCCCTCTGCCGAAAACGCAACAGTTCGAAAACGGCGCCGCCATCTGCACCTTCGAGCACGCAGAAGGACTCAAAGCTCGCTCAGGACAAATCGAAGGCTTCGAAATCGCGGGAGCTAATCAAACCTTCCATGCTGCCGCCGCAAAGATCGAGGGCGACAAAGTCATTGTCACCGCCGCCGAAGTGACCTCTCCCGTCGCCGTTCGGTACGCTTGGAAGGACGATCCGAGCGCGAATCTCGTGAATGGCGCAGGATTACCCGCCTCACCATTCCGCAGCGATTCGTGGTGATGCGAACTGGTTTCGCCGCTCCATCAAACTAACCATCAAACGGTTCTGAGTCATGAAATTCCTCCCCATCGCGCTCCTCACGATCCCACTCGCTACACTCCTCTTCGCCGCCGACCCAGCCACAGCACCAAAGCCCGCACCCGAACACCGGAAATACGAGCTGCCTATCGAGCCCGACGAAAACGTCTCGTATGGGCCCCACCGGATGCACGTCATTTATTTTTGGCGCGCTAAGTCCGAACAGCCCACGCCGTTACTCGTGTACATCCATGGCGGCGGGTGGCAAGGGGGCGACCGTTCCGTCGTCCGGAGCATGCTCAAGCCCGCTCTGGACGCAGGCATCTCAGTAGCTTCCGTCGAATATCGCACCATCAAAGACTCCACCGCAGACGGGCTTGTCCCACCGGTCAAAGGGCCAATGCTCGACTGCGCCCGCGCCCTGCAGTTTTGCCGCAGCAAGGCCACGGAATGGAATCTCGACAAGTCCAAGGTCGCCCTCTCAGGCGGATCCGCTGGGGCGTGCACAAGCCTCTGGTTGGCCTTTCACGACGAAATGGCAGACGCAAGCAGCCCCGACCCCATCGCCCGTGAATCCACCCGAGTCCTCTGCGCCGCAGTGTCCGGAGCCCAAACCACGCTCGATCCCCACCAAATGCGCGAATGGACTCCCAACAGTAAATACGGCTCTCACGCCTTCGGCATCGCGTGGGATGCGAAAGCAAAAGTTTCTTCCTTCCAGATGTTTTACGACGCCCGCGCACGTCTCCTCCCCTGGATTAAAGAATATTCGCCCTACGAACTTGTCAGTCGCGGCGATCCATCCATCGGCCTCTTCTACAGCAGCCCACCGAACCTTGGTCAGGACGAAAAAGACCCCACCCACACCGCAAACTTTGGCGTGAAACTCAAAGAACGGTGCGACGCGCAACAAGTGCCCTGCGATCTCGTCTACCCCGGCGCGCCGAACGTGAAGTACGCCACCGACAGTGAGTACATCAAAGCGCATCTGCGGCCGGACCTTCAGTGAGAGCAATGCACCCGCTTAAGCATCTCACTTGGAGCCCTTTCCCTCACCAAACAATCTACCCCTCATCATCCCCGAAGTATCGGGCGGAATCTGGACTCCACAAATCGCCCCATGCCCTCCTGAATCTGAGTTCAATCATGGTTCACACGATTCGGAAGCAGCTGATGACGTAGACGAGGCCGAACACCCCCGCGCAGATCAATGGCCGGCAGTGGTGTGTTCTGTCCCGCTGCCCCAGCAACCGCCCGCTTCTCCCCACGTCTGTCCTCAGAGCGCCCAACCCTTGCGATACTCGCGCCGGATGTACTTGGCAGCCTCTGGGGCGTTACGCACTTCCATTCGCTCCGCATCCCATTCGATTCGCTTCCCAACACGATACGCCACAGACCCTAAGTGGTTCGACTCAGTCAACCACCCCGCGTACTGGAAATCAGCCAGCGTTCCTGGGCCGCCCTTACACGCATCCACCCACTCTCGCATGTGCGAGGAAA
>JACCED010861091.1_pt1 | contig 12486 bp, 7 predicted proteins | sample 7455021 | NCBI WGS metagenome assembly JACCED01 (sample SAMN15323456, study PRJNA562643) | freshwater metagenome | isolation source: river surface water | place: USA:Blue River Watershed | collected 2017-08-19
AATCCCGTCGGCGGCTGCCGGCGTGGTCAAGGAGCTCAAGGTCAAGCTCGGCGACAAGGTCAACATCGGGGATCTGCTCCTCATGCTGGAGGGCGAGACCGCCCCTGCTGCTGCAGCTGCGGCAGCTCCTGCGCCTACAGCTCCTTCAGTTCCTGCAGGTCTTGCGTCCGCACCGGTCGCAGTCACTTCAGTGCCTGCCACACCACCGGCAGTTTCTGCGGCTGCCCCCGAGCGCACGACACCTACCGCCTCTCTTCCGCCGCATCAGCCTGGAGCGCCCACCGGCGCACTGCCCCATGCCTCGCCGTCGGTGCGCAAGTTTGCTCGCGAGCTCGGTGTGCCTCTGGACGAGGTCAAAGGCTCCGGGCCCAAGAGCCGCATCACTCAAGAGGATGTCCAGGCCTTCACCAAGGCCGTGATGAGTGGTGCCGCCAGCACCAAGGCCGCCGCGTCCAAGGGCGTGGCCGGCGGCGGCGGGGAGGCCCTGGGCCTGCTGCCCTGGCCGAAGGTCGACTTCGCCAAATTCGGTCCCGTGGAGCGCAAGGACCTGGGACGCATCAAGAAAATCAGCGGCGCCAACCTGCACCGCAACTGGGTGATGATCCCGCACGTCACCAACCACGATGACGCCGACATCACCGAGCTGGAGGCCTTCCGCGTTCAGATGAACAAGGAGAACGAGAAGTCCGGTGTGAAGATCACTATGCTGGCCTTCCTGATCAAGGCCTGCGTGTCCGCCCTCAAGAAGTTCCCTGAATTCAATAGCAGCCTGGACGGTGACCAGCTGGTCTTCAAGCAGTACTTCCACATCGGCTTTGCGGCGGACACACCCAATGGCCTGGTGGTTCCAGTGATCAAGGACGCCGACAAAAAGGGCATTCTTCAGATCAGCCAGGAAATGTCCGAGATGGCCAAAAAGGCCCGCGAGGGAAAACTTGGTCCGGCCGACATGCAGGGCGCGGGCTTCACGATCTCTTCCTTGGGCGGCATTGGCGGGCGTTACTTCACGCCCATCATCAACGCCCCCGAGGTGGCGATCCTGGGGGTCTGCAAGAGCCAGACCGAGCCGGTCTGGGACGGCAAGCAGTTTCAGCCGCGCCTGATGCTTCCGCTTTCGCTGTCGTGGGACCACAGGGTGATAGACGGCGCGTCTGCGGCCCGGTTCAACGCCTTCCTCGGCCAGGTGCTGGCGGACTTCCGCCGGGTGCTTCTCTGAACCTCACCGGCCGAGACTGAGCCATGACCACCGTCGTCGTCGTTCGCAAGAATGGTCAGGTCGCGATTGCGGCCGACACTCTCGTGACCTTCGGCGACACGCGTCTGAGCCATAGGCTAGAGGAAAATAGCAAGATCTTCCGCGTCGACACCAATGCCGGCCCCAGCTATATCGGTATGGCGGGCACCGTGGCGCACTTTCCGGTGCTGCGCAAGGCCCTGGCAACCCTGCCGCAAGAGACGCTGCAGTTCGGGAGCAAGTCGGAGGTGTTCGACACCTTCACCAAGCTGCACCCTTACCTCAAGGACAACTTCTTTCTCCAGACCAAGGAGGAAGACCACGACCCTTACGAGTCCAGCCAGTTCAGCGTTCTGATTGCCAACGCCTCGGGCATCTACGGCCTCTACAGCTACCGAGAGGTGTTCGAGTTCAAGGCCTACTGGAGCATCGGTTCGGGCCGCAGCTTCGCTTTGGGCGCCATGCACGCCGGCTATGAAAAGGCCAAGACCGCGCGCGAGATAGCCGTCGCGGGCCTGGCCGCTGGCTGCGAGTTCGACCGCAACTCGGCGGGTCCGTGGGACGTGTTCACGCTTAAATCCAAGGAAAAACAATCATGAGCCTGGTGGAAGTGAAAGTACCGGATATCGGCGACTTCAGTGAAGTGGCGGTCATCGAGCTGCTGGTGCAGCCCGGAGACTCGGTCAAGCTCGAGCAGTCCCTGATCACCGTGGAGTCCGACAAGGCCTCGATGGAGATTCCGTCTACTCATGCGGGTGTGGTCAAGGAACTGCGAGTCAAGCTCGGCGACAAGGTCGCCGAGGGCTCGGTGCTGGTGCTGATGGAGGTGGCTGAAGGGTCCTCCGCGGTCGCAGGCCCTTCTGCTGGTAACGCCCCTGGCAGCAATGCGCCGTCCAGCACGGCAGCCACTGCCTCGAAGCCCATAGCGGCACCTGCCGCAGCCACTGCCATCGCAGCGTCGGCGGCTGTCGCCGGCCCAGCCGCCAGCTACGCAGGCGGTGCTGACCTGGTGTGTGACATGTTGGTCCTGGGCGGTGGCCCCGGTGGCTATTCGGCCGCCTTCCGCGCCGCTGACCTGGGCATGAAGGTGGTACTGGTCGAGCGCTACGCGACGCTGGGTGGTGTCTGCCTCAATGTGGGCTGTATTCCCTCCAAGGCCTTGCTCCATGTGGCGGCGGTGATGGACGAGGTTTCCCACTTCGAGTCCCTGGGCGTGAGCTTTGGCAAGCCCCAGGTTGACCTGACCAAGCTGCGCGCCCACAAGGGCAAGGTGGTGGGCAAGCTCACCGGTGGTCTGGCCGCGATGGCCAAGATGCGCAAGGTGACCGTGGTGCGTGGCTACGGGACCTTCCTCGATCCCTTCCATCTGAGCGTGGAAGAGACCACCGGCGATGGCCAGGAAAAGACTGGCAAGACCCAGACCCTCCAGTTCAAGCAGGCCATCATCGCCGCCGGCTCGCAGGCGGTGCGCCTGCCCTTCATGCCCAAGGATCCGCGGGTGGTCGACTCGACGGGCGCCCTGGGCCTGGCCAGCGTTCCCAAGCGCATGCTGGTCCTCGGTGGCGGCATCATCGGTCTGGAGATGGGGACCGTGTACTCCAGTCTCGGCGCGCGCCTCGACGTGGTCGAGATGATGGATGGCCTTATGCAGGGCGCAGACCGTGATTTGGTCAAGGTCTGGCAGAAGATGAACGCGCCGCGCTTTGACAACATCATGTTGAAAACGAAGACAGTGGGCGCTGAGGTCACGAAGGACGGCATCTTGGTCCGTTTTGAAGGCGAGGGCGCGCCCAAGGAGCCTCAGGTCTATGACCTGGTGCTGCAAGCGGTGGGGCGCTCACCCAACGGCCTCAAGATCGGTGCCGACAAGGCCGGTGTGGCAGTCAGTGATCGGGGCTTCATTCCGGTAGACCTGCAGATGCGTACCAACGTCCCGCACATCTTCGCGATCGGCGACGTGGTCGGCCAGCCGATGCTGGCGCACAAAGCGGTGCACGAGGGCCATGTGGCGGCCGAAGCCGCTGCCGGAGAGAAGGTCGCTTTTGACGCCCGTGTCATCCCCAGCGTGGCCTATACGGACCCCGAGGTTGCCTGGGTGGGCCTCACTGAGGATCAGGCCAAGGCCCAGGGCGTAGCGATCAAGAAGGGCTTGTTCCCCTGGAGCGCCTCAGGGCGCGCCATTGCCAACGGCCGTGACGAGGGCTTCACCAAGCTCCTGTTCGACGCAGCCAGTGGCCGCATCCTGGGTGGCGGCATCGTCGGCACCCATGCCGGCGACATGATTGGTGAGGTGGCCCTGGCCATCGAGATGGGCGCTGACGAGGTGGATATTGGCAAGACCATTCATCCGCACCCGACCCTGGGGGAGAGCATTGGCATGGCCGCTGAGGCCGCTCACGGCACTTGTACGGATCTTCCGCCACCGCGAAGATAAGTCGAACTCGGGGACAACCTGTCGGGGCGGCCCTCGCGCAGCCCTGAATCCGACATGGATCCCCAGAGCAGAGGCGATCCGCGAGCAGCGGCCCTCTGAGAGTGACGGGCTTTAGCGAGAGGTCGTGGAGACCGGCTCAGCCGCCGGGGCTGAAGTCAGCACCCGGCGCGCACCGTCAAAGCGTCGCACCCAGTAGCTGCCGGCCATGTCTTCCACACGGACCTCGGCCCCAGGCTTGGGCGCGTGGATGAACTTGCCGTCACCAACATAAATGCCCACATGGCTGAAGGCTTTTTTCATGGTGTTGAAAAACACCAGGTCGCCGGGCTTGAGGTCACGCTTGTCGATGACCTCGGTGGCTGCCGCCTGTTCCTTGGCACGCCGGGGTAGGACCATGCCAGCGGTCTGCTCGAAGATGGCACGGACAAAACCGCTGCAGTCAAAGCCAGTCTCGACCGTGGTGCCACCCCGCTTGTACGGGACCCCCAAAAAGCCCATGGCGTTGAAGACCAGCTCGGAGGTCTGGTTGCGGACGGCTAGGCCGGCCTGCCCCAGGGTGCCGATCAGGCCGCGTTCGGCCAGAAGCCGACCCAAGTCGTCCTCAGACGCCGCCCCTGCCGAACTTGGCTGGACCGGGGGCGCGGCCAAGGCGGGCGCGGCCGGGAGGGCCAGCGCCAAGCCCAGGGCCAGCCCGAGAGCAGCCAAGTGGTCGGAGGGTCGCTTCATCAGGTTGAGCTTACCACCATCCGACCTCCGTTCATTTCAGGCGGGGAGGGGTAACTGCTTGATCTGACAGTGGTTTTTCGTGCGGGGGCGTGATGGTCGAGACGAATTCGATGTTCATAATCGTGCCCATGTTTTGTCTTGCCGCTGCAGTCGCACCTCGCCGGCCAAGTGACCGGACTTGCGGTTTTGGGCTGCCTGAGCGCCCGAGCCAGCCCCGCTTTCTCAGACGGGCGCTCGGGGCTCTGGCCCAGTTGGCTCTGGCGCTGTTCCTCCTCCACCAGACCGGTGCGGGACTGGCGCACGCCCAGGTGGCGACTGGCACACCATCGAACGTGTCACCGCTGCGCGCCCAGACCGTCGCACAAGCGCTTGAAAACCCTTGGGCCGTGGCATTCCTGCCGGAGGGGCGCTTCCTGGTCACCGAGCGTCCCGGCCGGCTACGCCTGGTTGAGGCAGACGGTCGAATCGGCCCGCCTATTCAAGGGCTGCCAGCCGTCGCCGCGCAAGGGCAGGGCGGTCTGCTCGACTTGGCCCTGGACGCCGACTTCTCAAAGCCTGGCAGCCCGTGGGAGAGGACGCTCTATTTCTGTTTTGCTGAGCCGGCCGGAGTGCTCAACGGCACCGCCCTGGCCCGCGCTCGGCTGTCCGCCGACGGCCAGCGGTTGGAGGCCCTGGCCGTGATCTTCCGCCAACAACCCAAGGTGGCCAGCCAGTTGCACTTCGGCTGCCGGATCGTTCAAGACCGCGAGGGAATGCTATTTCTGGCCATGGGCGAGCGGTATGTGCGAGCCGCCGATGCTCAGCGCCTCGACAACCACCTGGGTAAGGTGGTCCGGCTCACTCGGGAAGGTGCGCCTGCGCCGGGCAACCCCTTTACGCAGCAGGCGGGCGCCCGCCCAGAGATCTGGAGCCTGGGGCATCGCAACCCCCAAGGCGCCACCCTCGGGCCTGATGGTCGGCTGTGGCTCCACGAGCACGGACCACAGGGCGGCGACGAGGTCAACCTGCCCCAGGCCGGCCGAAACTACGGCTGGCCGGTCATCACCTATGGCGAGCAGTACGGTGGCGGCAAAATCGGCCAGGGACTGACCGTGCAGGCCGGAATGGAGCAACCGATGCATTTTTGGGTACCCTCCATCGCGCCTTCGGGGATGGCATTTCTCACCAGCGACCGCTACGGCGCAGCAATGAAGGGGCAACTCTTCCTCGGATCACTCAAGTTCGGTCGTCTGGTCCGCCTGCAATTGGAGGGAGGGAAGGTCCGCAGTGAGGTCCGCGACGATCTGGCCGAAGGAGACCGTATCCGGGACGTTCGCCAAGGGCCCGACGGCTGGATCTACCTGCTGACCGACAGCCCTCGGGGTCGCTTGCTTCGGGTGCTGCCTGCCGGCGAGCGACTCTCCCATGCCCCCCCTCGGTCTCCCGCTGAGGGGCCGTGTCAGTTCGGAGACAGGGCGGGCGGATCCAATCTTCGCCGATGCTCCTAGACGCTTCCGACTCCACGCTGGTGCTGGTTGATTACCAGCAACGGCTCATGCCCGCGATCGCCGACGCGTCCGCGGTCCTTGTCAATGCCGAGCGGCTTGCCCGGCTGGCGGCCCTGCTCGAGGTGCCTGTACTGGCCACCGAGCAAAACCCTGCCGGTCTGGGCCCCACCGTCCAATCCCTTCGGGGACTGCTCCCCTACGTCTTACCCAAGGCTGCTTTTGGCGCTGGTGCGGAGTTGATGCCTCGCCTGCGCCCTCCGGTCGCTGCGCCGCGGGGAAACTCCCGCAGCCTGCCGCGGCACCTGCAAAAGCCGGTGGAGGCTGCGCCCACACGGGGTAGCGTCGTCCTCGCTGGCTGCGAGGCCCATGTCTGCGTGATGCAGACCGCCCTGCAGTTGCTTGAGGAAGAGTTCGACGTCTGGGTGGTCACCGATGCCTGTGGCTCGCGTACCGAGCGTAATCGCGACGCCGCCTTTGATCGCCTGGCCGGCGCCGGGTGCGAGCTGGTCACCACCGAGATGGTGGCCTTTGAGTGGCTGGGCGACAGCCGCCACCCGCGCTTCAAGGAGGCGCTGGCCCTGATCAAGTAGTGCCCGTGGCGTGCCCGGAGACAGGGCGCGGACGGTGAAATAAAAAAGGATCCGAGGAGAAAGTCATGAGCAAGTACGAGGACTTCTACCGCCAGTCGGTCGAGCAGCCAGAGGCCTTCTGGGCCGATCAGGCCCGGCTCATCGATTGGCAAACCCCGCCCCAGCGCATTCTGGACAACGACCAAGCCCCCTTTACCCGTTGGTTCGTTGGCGGAAAGACGAATCTGTGTCACAACGCAGTAGACCGTCACCTGAAGGACCGTGCCAGCCAGGCAGCCCTGATCCACGTCTCCACCGAAACCGGTGTCGAGGAGACCTACACTTTTTCCCAGTTGCACGAGCGGGTGCAACTAGCCGCCGCGATGCTCAAGGCGCTGGGTGTGGCCAAAGGTGATCGGGTCCTGATTTACATGCCCATGATTCCCGAGGCGGTGTTCGCCATGCTGGCCTGCGCCCGCATCGGCGCCATCCACTCGGTGGTATTTGGCGGCTTTGCCTCGGTCTCTCTGGCCTCACGCATCGAGGACGCATCGCCCAAGGTCATCGTGAGCGCCGACGCTGGCTCCCGCAGTGGCAAGGTTGTGCCCTACAAGCCATTGCTCGATGAAGCGATCCGCCTGTCTGCGCACAAGCCCGAGTCGGTGTTGATGGTCGACCGCGGACTGGAGAAGTTCGTGTCTGTCGCCGGTCGTGACCGGCACTGGGGCCAGATGGCCCAGGAGTGCGCTGGCGTGCAGGTTCCCTGCGAATGGGTGGATGCCACCGACATCAGCTACACCATGTATACCAGCGGAACCACCGGCAGGCCCAAAGGTGTGCAGCGCGATGTGGGCGGGTATGCGGTGGCCCTGGCGGCCAGCATGCAGCACGTCATGATGGGCGAGCCTGGCGGCACCTATTTCTGCACCAGCGACATTGGCTGGGTGGTGGGTCACAGCTACATCGTCTACGGCCCGCTGATCGGCGGTATGGCGACCATCCTCTATGAGGGCTTGCCGATTCGCCCGGATGCGGGCGTCTGGTGGAGCCTGGTCGAGAAGTACAAGGTCAGCGTGATGTTTAGCGCGCCCACAGCAGTGCGCGTGCTCAAGAAGCACGATGCCGCCTTCCTGAAGAAGTACGACCTGTCCACGCTCAAGGCACTTTTCCTGGCCGGTGAGCCGCTCGACGAGCCGACAGCACGGTGGATCAACGACGCGCTGGGCGTGCCCATCATCGATAACTACTGGCAGACCGAGACGGGTTGGCCCATCCTCACCATTGCCAATGGGGTGGAGAAAAAGCCCTCACGCTTTGGCAGTCCTGGCGTGCCCATGTATGGCTGGCGCGCCAAGGTCGTTCATGAGGCGACCGGCGAAGAGCTCACGCAGCCCAACGAAAAAGGCGTGGTGGTGATCGAATCGCCCACGCCCCCGGGCTTCATGCAGACCATCTGGCGTGACGATGCCCGCTTTAAAAAGACCTACTGGGAGTCCATTCCCGGCAAGATGCTCTACAACACCTTCGACTGGGGCATCCGCGACGCAGACGGCTACTTCTTCATTTTGGGCCGCACCGACGACGTGATTAATGTCGCGGGCCACCGTCTGGGCACCCGGGAGATCGAGGAGAGCATCTCCAGTCATCCTGCGGTGGCCGAGGTCGCCGTCGTCGGCGTCGCCGACTCGATCAAGGGGCAGGTGGCGATGGCCTTCGCCGTCCTGCGCGACCCCTCGGCAGTGTCCGACTTAGCAGCCCGCATGAAGCTTGAAGGCGAGATCATGAAGGTGGTCGACGGCCAGCTCGGCGCGGTCGCCCGCCCGTCAAGGGTGCACTTCGTGAACCTGTTGCCCAAGACCCGCAGCGGCAAACTGCTGCGTCGCGCCATCCAGGCTGTCTGCGAAGGCCGGGACCCCGGGGACCTGACCACGATCGAGGACCCCGCGACGCTGCAGCAGATCAAAGACCAGGTCCTGGCCGGATGATACTTTAGAGGTATACAGTGCCCCGCCCCGGGTGCAGGGACCCGTCATGCCCGGCGACCGGTGGCACTTCAGTGGCACAATCGTGCTGACACTTTGGTCCTTCCAGCCACAGTCGCATCCGCCAACCGGTTCAGCCGTGCCGCGGAAGGTTTTTGCAACCAGCAGATGCTCCCTGAAGGGGAGCAGAAAGTAGCGAGATATGAGCGAGACGAACGTCTACGCTGCCTACCAGGGCAGCACGTACCTCTTCGGGGGCAACGCCCCGTATGTCGAGGAGATGTACGAAAACTACCTGGCCAATCCGGGTAGCGTGCCGGACAACTGGCGCGAGTATTTTGACGCTCTTCAGCATGTCCCGGCCGTCGACGGCACGGACACCAAGGACGTCCCCCACCTCCCTGTCGTCAACGCCTTTGCTGAGCGCGCCAAGCAAGGCGGAACGCGTGTCGTCATGGCCAGCGCCGACGCCGAAATGGGCCGCAAGCGCACCGCCGCGCAGCAGTTGATTGCCGCCTACCGCAACGTGGGCCAGCGCTGGGCCGACCTTGACCCACTCAAGCGCACCGAGCGGCCCGCGATTCCCGAGCTGGAGCCGTCCTTCTACGGTTTTGCCGACGCCGACCAGGAAACCGTGTTCGACACCTCGAACACCTTCTTCGGCAAAAACACGATGAGCCTGCGCGAGCTGCTCAATGCACTGCGCGAAACCTACTGCGGCACGGTGGGTGCCGAGTACATGTACATCACCGACCAGACCGAGAAGCGCTGGTGGCAGCAAAAGCTTGAGTCCATTCGGAGCAAGCCGGTCTTCACCGCCGAGCGGAAAAAGCAGATTCTCGACCGCCTCACTGCGGCCGAGGGCCTGGAGCGCTACCTGCACACCAAGTACGTGGGCCAGAAGCGCTTTTCGCTCGAAGGTGGCGAGTCCTTCATCGCGTCGATGGACGAGCTTATTCAGCTCGCCGGCGAGAAAGGCGTCCAGGAAATCGTGATCGGCATGGCCCACCGCGGACGCCTGAACGTGCTGGTCAACACCCTGGGCAAAATGCCCGGCGACCTGTTTGCCGAGTTCGACCACACCGCCCCCGAGGATTTGCCCGCAGGTGACGTGAAGTACCACCAGGGCTTCAGTTCCGACATCTCCACCCGCGGCGGCCCGGTCCACCTTTCCCTGGCCTTCAACCCTTCGCACCTGGAAATCGTCAACCCGGTGGTCGAAGGCAGCGTTCGCGCCCGTATGGACCGTCGGGGCGACCCGTTGGGCAAGCAAGTGCTCCCGGTGCTGGTCCACGGCGACGCCGCCTTCGCGGGGCAGGGCGTCAACCAGGAAACTTTGGCGCTCGCGGCCACCCGTGGCTACACCACCGGCGGCACGGTGCACCTGATCATCAACAACCAGATCGGCTTTACCACCTCTGACCCGCGCGACCTGCGCTCCACTCTTTATTGCACCGACATCGTCAAGGGCGTGGAGTCGCCGGTTCTGCACGTCAACGGCGACGACCCCGAGGCGGTGGTGCTGGCCACGCAGCTGGCACTCGAGTACCGCATGGAGTTCCGCAAAGACGTGGTGGTCGACATCATCTGCTTCCGCAAACTCGGGCACAACGAGCAGGACACCCCCGCGCTCACCCAGCCGCTGATGTACAAAAAGATAGGCGCGCACCCCGGCACCCGCAAGCTCTACGGCGACAAGCTGGTCGCCCAGGGCGTGCTTGCGGCGGACGGACCCGATGCCATGGTCAAGACCTACCGCGCCGCCATGGACGCGGGCAAGCATACGATTGATCCGGTCCTCACCAACTTCAAGAGCAAGCACGCAGTCGACTGGGCGCCCTTCGTGGGCAAAAAGTGGACCGACAGTGCCGACACCTCCCTGCCACTGTCCGAGTGGAAGCGGTTGGGTCAGAAGATCACCACCATTCCGGCTCACGTGACGCCGCACAACCTCGTCAAGAAGGTCCTGGAAGACCGTGCTGCGATGGGGCGCGGCGAAACCAACGTCGACTGGGGCATGGGCGAGCACATGGCATTTGCCTCCCTGGTCGCTTCCGGTTACCCGGTGCGGCTGTCCGGTGAGGACAGCGGCCGCGGCACCTTCACGCACCGCCACGCTGTCATTCACGACCAGAACCGTGAGCGCTGGGACACCGGCACCTACGTGCCGCTGCAGAACGTGGCCGAGAACCAGGCCCCTTTTGAAGTCATCGATTCCATCCTGTCCGAGGAGGCGGTGCTGGGTTTCGAGTACGGTTACGCCTCCGCTGAACCCAACACCCTGGTGATCTGGGAAGCTCAGTTCGGCGATTTCGCCAACGGCGCGCAGGTGGTGATCGACCAGTTCATCGCCTCTGGTGAGGTCAAGTGGGGCCGCGTCAACGGCATCACCCTGATGCTGCCCCATGGCTATGAGGGCCAGGGCCCCGAGCACAGCTCGGCGCGCGTCGAGCGCTTCATGCAACTGGCGGCTGACACCAACATGGGCATCGTCCAGCCCACCACCGCCAGCCAGATCTTCCACGTGCTACGTCGGCAGATGGTGCGTGATCTGCGCAAGCCGCTGGTCATCTTCACGCCGAAGTCACTGCTTCGCAACAAGGAGGCAACTTCGCCCCTGTCCGAGTTCACCAAAGGTGGCTTCCAGACGGTGATCGGCGAGGTCAAGGACATCAAGGCCGAGAAGGTCAAGCGCGTGATTGCCTGCTCCGGCAAGGTCTACTACGACCTGGTCAAGAAGCGCGAGGAAAAGGGTGCTGACGAGGTGGCCATCATCCGCGTCGAGCAGCTCTATCCCTTCCCGCACAAGGCCTTTGCCGCCGAGCTGAAGAAGTACCCCAACGCCATTGACGTGGTGTGGTGCCAGGATGAACCGCAAAACCAGGGTGCCTGGTTCTTCATTCAGCACAACATCCACGAGAACATGCTTGAGGGCCAAAAGCTGGGTTATGCCGGCCGCGCCGCCTCCGCCTCGCCTGCGGTGGGCTACGCGCACCTGCACCAGGACCAGCAGAAGGCGTTGATCGACGCCGCCTTTGCCAAGCTCAAGGGCTTCGTTCTGACCAAATAACCCTGTTTGCGCATCCAAGTGCGCCCAGATTCAAGGAATAACAAAATGGCTATCGTTGAAGTAAAGGTTCCGCAACTGTCCGAATCAGTCGCCGAAGCGACCCTGCTGTCCTGGAAGAAAAAGCCCGGTGATGCCGTGGCGCAGGACGAGATCCTGATCGAGATCGAGACCGACAAGGTGGTGCTTGAAGTGCCTGCGCCCAGCGCTGGCGTGCTGGCTGAAGTTCTGGTCGCCGACGGCGGCACGGTGGTGGCCGAGCAGGTCATTGCCCGAATCGACAGTGAAGGCCGGGCGGGTGCGGCTGCTCCCGCTGCTGCCGCCGCCGCTGCAGCGCCCGCTGCTCCTGCCGCACCGGCGCCTGCTGCCGGCGGATCGATGGCCGGTGTTGCCATGCCGGCGGCTGCCAAGCTGATGGCCGACAACCAACTGGCCACCGGCTCGGTCGCTGGTACCGGTAAGGATGGCCGGGTGACCAAGGGCGACGTGCTGGCGGCCGTGGCCGCCGGCCCCGCCAAAGCCGTTGCCCCTTCGGTTCCTGTCTCGGTGGCCCCCAAGGCGGCCCTGCCTCAGGTGGCTGGCCCCGTCACGCCCGACCTGGGCAACCGCCCCGAGCAGCGCGTGCCCATGAGCCGTCTGCGCGCCCGTGTCGCCGAGCGCCTGCTTCAGTCCCAGGCGAGCAATGCCATCCTGACCACCTTCAACGAGGTCAACATGGCGCCGGTGATGGAGATGCGCAAGCGCTTCCAGGACAAGTTCGAAAAGGAGCATGGCGTGAAGATTGGCTTCATGTCCTTCTTCGTCAAGGCCGCCGTCCACGCCCTGAAAAAGTACCCGGTGCTCAATGCCAGCGTTGACGGTAACGACATCGTCTACCACGGCTACTTTGACATCGGTATCGCGGTGGGCTCCCCCCGTGGTCTGGTGGTGCCCATCCTGCGCAATGCCGACCAGATGTCCTTTGCCGACATCGAAAAGAAGATCGCC
>JACCED010891223.1_pt1 | contig 12486 bp, 8 predicted proteins | sample 7455021 | NCBI WGS metagenome assembly JACCED01 (sample SAMN15323456, study PRJNA562643) | freshwater metagenome | isolation source: river surface water | place: USA:Blue River Watershed | collected 2017-08-19
ACAATTACTGCAGCAGCTGTTACTCCTGAAGTATCACCAATATCTAATGTTGAATTATCAGTGTACTGAATCGATCCTCCATTCCATACTGCCATTACTTCTCCTGTTCTTGCATTAGCACCATTTGTTACAGTGTATTTAAAGAAACCAGCTGAATACGAACCTGTAACTCGATCAAACATATTATTTTCGCCTGCAGCACTTGAGGGTACTGTATGATAATCAGTTAATGTTCCATCAAATGTAATAGTATTTGCTACTGTAAGATCATTACTATAAGATGAAGTAGAAGCATATGATGATGAAACAGCATTTAAAACATATGATGCTGTTGTTGCAGTACCTAGTAATGAACCTGTTATACCAGCTGTTACTTGTAATGAACCAGTTACTTCAATACCTGTATGTTTAAATAAAACAACTGGATTAAATGAATTATCTAAGAATTGAGCAATTGGTCCTAGTGCATTTTGATTATTAACAACAAGTGCAGCAGATGAGGTTGAATTATTATAAATATATCCTCCATTTCCACCTTGAGCTCCACCCTCTAATCCTTTACCTGTACCACTATTAAAAACATTTAATGCTGTTACACTAGCATTTGAAGATACATTTACAAAAGTAGAAAATGTCTTCCAACCCGCAATAGTTTCTGTACCAGATTTATGAACAACATTAGAATCATTCCAATATGATGCCGTAGCAACAGACATCGATGATGTTTGATTTGTCAATATTACTGATGAATTGTTTACAGCTAATGAACCAGATATTGAAACAGATCCTGTAAATTCATGTGTATTATCTATTGTTGATCCATTACGAGTAGATCCAGTAACAAAATCAATTGATGATGTTATTGTTTGTGCAACAATTGTTTGTGCAGTTAATGTACCTGCTACTGTTAAATTATCTGCAAATGATGTCGTAGCAGCAAATAAAGCATTTACAGCATTTAAAACATAACTAGCTGTTTGAGCCGTTTGTACAAATGATGCAGTTTGTGCTGTTTGTACAAATGATGCAGTTGAAGCAAATGATGATGATGCGGCAGATAAAGCATAATCAGCAGTACCTTGTAATGAACCAGTAAATGAAGGAGCTTCTAACCCATAATCTAATGTAGCACGAGTTTTATAAAGATTAAATACATTTGATGTAGATCCATCTTGAGTATATAATGATACATAATTAGGATCTAATAATATATTCGAATATGTAGAACTAGGTTGAGTTGTAATTAAAATTTGAGTATTTTCAGCCTGAATTACTGAAGATGATATACGATATGATTGGATAGAACCAGTTACAACTAATGATCCTAATATTCTAAAATCATTTGCATAAGATGATGTAGTTGCAAATGATGAACTAATAGCATTTAAAACATATGATGCTGTTGCAGCATTAATAATAGATCCTGACCAATATGAAGCACTTTGGGCGTTTTGAATATATGATGCTGTTTGAGCTGTTTGTGCTAATGTTGAGAATGATGAACTTATAGCATTTAAAACATAACTAGCTGTTTGTGCTGTTTGTACGTAGGATGCTGTTGCAGCATAAGAAGCACTTATAGCTGTTGTAGCAGTTCCTAATAAATTAGTTGATGCTGCTGCTCCTAATGTTGATATATCAAGATAAGCCCCTCGTGCTGTTCCTCCTTGTTCAAAAAATCTTATTTTATTTTGATATACATCTATTGTAACACCACTACCTGTGAGTGTTGTATTTGTAATAGCTTTACCTAATAAAATTTCTCCACCTTCATCACCTCCTTGATTACTATCTATTATTAACTTATTAGTTAACATAGTTACCGAACCTGTTACTAATAGATCTTGTACTAATGGGTTAACATAAGATGCAGTTAATGCATATGATGAAGTAGAAGATTGACCTAATACATAAGATGCAGTTAAAGCATATGATGAAGTATTAGCTAAAATAGTATATGATGATGAAATAGCATTTTGTACATATGATGATGTTAAAGCATAGGATGCTGTAGTAGCTGTATCTGCGTTACCATTTAATGATGCTGTTAATGAACTTGCATTAACCCATTTAGATGCAGCTGAACTGTATACTAATGGCTGTCCATCGGTTGGGCCTGATATATTAACATCAGATAATGAACTTAACAATGTACTTACTGCAGTGCCTCCACCACCAGATCCACCAACATTTCTAAATAATCCACCTGGTAGTATTTTATATGTCGTAGGATCTGTAAATACAGCATCATTTCTTAATAATAAAGCACCTAAATATACAGCATTTTGTCGTGTATTTTCAACTTCTAAAAATGATTCATATGGTAAGTTAGAAGCAGCATCAACTTCACTAGCATATGTAGCACTACCATAATAAACAACTATACCTTTAGTAGCTGAGTTTGGATACCAAAATACACGTTGAATTGACCATTCTTTATTAACACCAGTTCCTGGTACTGCTGCTAAACTTCCACTTCCACCTGGGTTATAATTAGACGGATCAATTACTGTATAACCAGCTCCATTATTTGTATCTTGAACAAATTCAGATCCTGATTGGTAATATCTAAATATTTTAGATACTGAAGTACCTGAATCTGTAATATAAGATGGATTATTTGGATCTATTTGATAATTTCTACCTTCAGCAAATGCAGTACCTGATCCAACTGTTAATCCTAATGAACTAGATGTATTAATAGTTAATCCAGATAATTTTAATGGACCAAACGCTTTTAAGAAATCGTATGATCTTTGCTTATATCCATATGCTACGTTTGGATAAGTAATTGAAGCGTTTACTGTTGATTTATTTTGGTGTAATACAGTACCAATTGTAATTATAGTATTGTATTGTCCATCATTAAATGCAGTTGTTTGTTGAGTAATAGTACCACTACTATTAATACCAACAAATGTTTGAATTGATGATGTTAAATATATTAGTGGTTGGTTTGTTAAATTTCCCCAATTTACATATTGTATTGTAGGATATGGATTATCAGTTAAAGATGCTCCTAAGTTTACTATAATACCACTACCAGATGACACATTAAATGTAGTAGAACCCGTTGCAGCAGTAATTAAACCACCATTCAATAAACCAGTATATAGATTACCTTCTAACCAACGTAAACGAGTTGTATTAGTATATCCTTTATTATTTTGAGTAAAATATAAATCTTGTGTTGAACCAGATACATAAACATATGAACCAGACAATGTATTATCTATATTTGCACTTACAGGAAGTAAACCTAAAGTACCATTTATATCTACATCTCCGAAGAATCCAATAGTTGCTGTAGATAAACCTTGAGAACCTGATACTATTAAACTACCTGATAGTAAAGTATTACCTGTTAATGTATTATTCCCAATTTGAGTTGTAGAACCACTAACTAATAATGAACCAGTAATTGTAGTTGATGCATTATTAAAATTAGTAGTACCTTGAATATTTGTAGATCCACTAATATTTACACTTCCGCTTAATGATGTATCACCTACTAAAGTATTACTTCCAATCTGAATAGTTGAACCAGATACTAATAAACTACCTGTTATTGTTTGATTTCCAACAAATATGTTTGATCCAGTAGTTGCATAACTACTTGATATTACACTGATTCGAGAATCAAACGATGCAGATGATGCTAAATAACTTCCAGATAATTGAGCAATACTAGCACTATTGTTTAATATTCTAGTATCAAATGAAGCTGATGTTGTATTATAATCAATTCCATTTACAGCTAATGATCCGGTTATACTAACTGATCCTGTAAATTGGTGTGTATTTGTTAATAAAGAACCATTAATAGAAGAACCAGTAACAAAATCTACTGATGATGTTATAGTTTGAACATTTATTGTTTGTGCAGTAAGTGTTCCTCTAACTAAAAAATTATCGGCTGAAGATGCTGTAGCTGCGTTTGATGCAGTACCAGATAACGAACCAGTAAATCCAGTGGTTGATATAATTGATCCTGTTGCTACTAAACTACCTGAAAAATTTACTGCCATTTTATTTTATTTTTATTTAATTTTATTTTTTAAAACTTCTTACTTGGTTTTATTATACAATTCTAATTAATATAAAATTTCCGTTTCGATATAATCCACCTAATGGAACTCCTCCAGCTGCTGCTTCTGTATCATCTTGATAATTTAAACTTTGTGATACTTGGCTCAATACTAAATATGAATTATTTATTGGATTTAGATAAGATGATGTTAAAGCATATGAAGCACTTACAGCATTTAATGCATAACTTGCTGTTTGTGCTGTTTGAACATACGATGCAGTAGCAGCATTAGTAATAGAACCTGACCAATATGAAGCGCTTTGTGCTTGTACAGCATATGATGCAGTACCAAATAAAGAACCAGTAATTCCACCTGATATATTTAAACTACCAGTTGAAACAATTGATCCTGTAGTATAAAGTGATCCTGTAAATATTAATGTATCAGCATTTGAAGATAATAATGTAGTACCACTATTACCAATAATATTTGTTGACCCAGTTACTATTAAAGAACCAGATATAACAACATTTTGATTTAATCTATTAACTGAAGAGGCGGTTGAGGCAAATGAAGCAGATATAGATTGAACAACATATGATGATGTTACAGCATATGATGATGTTATAGCATATGATGATGAAATTGCAGTGTCAGAACCAGGAGTATATGATGCGGTTAGAGCATATGATGAACTTATTGCATTTAAAATGTAGCTAGCAGTATTTGCATTTTGTACATATGATGCTGTTAAAGCATAAGAAGCAGAAGTAGCATTAATTACATTATTAGCCCAACTAGCAGTACCTTGTAACGATCCAGTAAATGAACGAGCAATTATACTACCACTAACATCCAAACTACCAGTCATTTGATGAAGATTGCTTGGATCTAATAACAATTTCATATAAGTATCCACATCAGCACCACCCGCAAAGAAGCCTACGTATTGATTTGAAGCATTACCTATGTGAAGATGATTACCTGTTGAGTACAAATATGCATCATTTGCATCACCAATAGATCCGGTAAATCCTTCACTATTGATACCCATATCAATATAGTTCGATGTTTCATTACCATTATTTGCAGTTGCTACAATGTCTGATGATGCATTTTCTCCTGTATTAGTATTTTTAATATTTAGCTGTAAGTAATTATTTAGATTACCTTTACCTGATATTACGTTATATGATGTAACAGATGGTTGATAAACATATAATGCTTCTGGAGCTTCATTAGTAATATTATCTTGATTAATTACAATACTATAACTTCCACTTCCATTATTTAATTGTCGTGCAATACTATCAGCTAATATTTGCGATGAACTATAGAATGGAATATGACCTACAACTGTATTTTGTAAATTATATAACGAACCAGAAAATGAACCTGTATGATTACCTATAAATGAACCTGTAAATGAACCTGTACTATATGACCCACTAAATGTTTCTAAAATAGTTAATCGAGTTGATGTGCTACCAGATGTTGTTGTATAATCACTTTCGTTTATTGATAATGAACCAGTTATACTAACTGAACCTGTAAATTCATGAGTATTACTTAATAATGAACCATTTTTAGTGCTACCAGTAATAAATTCAATAGATGAAGTGATTGTTTGTGCAACAATAGTTTGGGCAGTTAATGTACCTCTTACTGTTAAATTATCAGCTGAGGATGCAGTTAATGCATTTGATGAGGTTAATGCTTGAGAAGCATAACTAGCAGTACCTGTTAATAAACCTATAAATGAACCAGTAAATGATCCTGTATTATATGAATTATTAAATGATATAAAACTAGCAGATAGTAATGATATACTTGCACTATTAGTTGTTATTCTACTAGTAAATGAAGCACTTTCATTCGTATAATTTTTTGTAAAATCATCAAATGAAGCACTATTAACTCTAATTCTATCAGCAAATGATGAACTTTCATTTACATAACTTCCTGAAAAAGTAGCGAGTGAAGAACTATTAACTCTAATTCTATCAGCAAATGATGAAGAATCATTTATATAACTTCCTGAAAAAGTAGCGAGTGAAGAACTATTAGTACTAATTCTATCAGCAAATGATGAAGAATCATTTATATAATTTTTACCATTTACTTCTAATGAACCTGTTATTATAACTGAACCAGATATTGTTTGATTACCTATAAAAATATTAGAACCACTGGTAGTAGCTAGATTTTGAATAAGTGAATTTCTATTTATAGTACCCCAAGATTTAGAAGAACTATCAAATAATGGTACATACCCGTGTTGTATATCGGATAATTTTAATTCTATTGGTTTTCTTCCTATTAATTTTGACATTATTTACCCTTAATTAAGTGCATTTTCTAAAACAGATAATACTACATCTAAACTTCCACTACTTGTTGTTTTAATTACAAAAGCATCATTTTTTTCCAATACAATTTTACCAGCTAATGGATTCAAAGATTCATTTGAAGGAATAGCACCATTATTTAATAATAAAATTTGTTGTGCTGATCCACTTTTTTGAATAGCTACATCAGCATATTTAGTAGAAGCATCTAAATTTGTAATTTGACAAGACAAAATAATAGTAGATACATCTATATTTTCTTGATATATAGTATTACTACCAGAAACTAAGTTTGCTGTTAATAATCGGAATTTATTTAAAGGTAATGCCATATTTTTATGAGTAAGTTTCTAATGCTAAATTTATTGGAGTTATTTGTGCTGTAATTGCTTTAGTAAATGTTCTACCTTCAATAGTTCCTGTTGCTTGTCTGATTATAAAATCATTTCCTGCGTAGAAATCTCCGGTTTCATCACCTGAAGTATGGAATACTCTACCACCATCTTCTTCATATATTCTTAAAGTTACATTTGTTTCACCTACACCTCCTTGATTTATAGGTAATGCTAAAAAGTTAACACCAGATCCGGCATACGAAAAATCGTGAGAGGTTGATGTAATTAATGAACCAAATTCTTGTAAATATTCTTTACCAGCACCATTTACTACTACTGCAGCAATTGTAGTAAGTAAAACATTAAATAATTGTTCTATTTTGTTTTTAGCAGGAGTAGATAATGTTGAAAAATTACCTGATGGATCTGTTACAATATATTCTTTCATGTAATCCCACGCTTTCAAAAAATCTCCTGTTAATGAGCCGCTTGTATTTGATATGTTTTGTGGTATAACAGAAATTGCACCTTCGGTAAATGTAGAACCTGATGCTATTGGTAATGTATAAACACTTCCTGAGGATGTATCTTGTCCTTTAAATAAACCAGATATAAATTGTGATGTACGAGCAGCTCCTAGAGATAATAAATCATCTGCTATCGCATCAATTAATAATCCACTATCTGTTATTGTTGATTCATATCTTGTACCACTACCGCTTACATATGATGATGCAAAACTACCTGATTGTGATAGTTTATTTATCATATATGTTTGAATATTTGATTTTTGAGCTCTAACTAATAAAGATCCAGAAACATCAATTGAAGCTGATACTGCACTTATATCTGGTTTGACTAACATTCGTTTTCCTTTAGCTCTTAAACCAAAGTCACCAAATGTAGTATTTGAGTTTAATAATGATGCATGTCCACCTTCAATACAATAAGTTCCTACACGAGAGAAGTTGGTAAAAAACGATACTAACTGTGCGTATCCTCTACCTCTCACGCATATACCAATTCCATTAAACGCTACTTGTGTATAAGCGTCTACAATCATTGATTTTAAAGGAGAATACGGGTGTAATACAGAATCATCTACAATCATACCACCAGGACCATTACCAATTAATGGATTAGCTGAACCTGAATCTAATGGAGTATAAAATTTATCAGCTGGAGTATGAATAGCGGAGCAGTTCTGAACGTAAGGTGATGTTACAATATAAGCATTTGGAGCAAAGGCAAAGAAGAAACCATTTCTTGGATCTTCTAAATCATCAATTTTACATCCTTCTAAACGCAATCCCCAACAATATGTTCCATTATTCATTAAGAATAAATTTGAACCTGAAGTTGCTGTAGTTGGAGATACTACTACTGTTCTTAAATCATCACCTAATATAGCTACATTTGATGGGACTGTAATAGGTGCTTCTTCTGTATAATATCCGCTTTTAACTTGAATACTTTGTCTATATACTGGAGTTCCTGGATTTGCAGCTAATGATGCTGATGCAGCAATAGTTGCTGCTTTTATTGTTCTAAATGGAAATGATAATGATTTACCGTCATTAGAATCAGAACCATCTTCAGCAACATAAAATACTTTTTCAACTGTATCAATTCCTGTTAATTGAGAACCATCTCCACTTAATGTAGTTGCTATTAATGTACCTCCTACAGTAAATGAACCAGTAGCAAAAATAGAACCAGTAAATTGATGTGTATTTGATAATTGAGAACCAAATATTGTTGATCCTGTAATATATTCTGTTGAAGAAGTAATTGTTTGGGCAACAATAGTTTGTGCAGTTAATGTACCTCTTACTGTAAAATTATCCGCCGAAGACGCTGTAGCTGCGTATGATGAACTAGTTGATGTTCCAGTATTGGAAATATACGAAGCTGTTAAAGCAAATGAAGAAGTTGTTGAATAAGATGCTGAAGTAGATAAAGAAGCAAATGAAGATGTTAATGCATAAGAACCAGAAGTGGCAAAAGCAGCAAGAGAAGCAGTTTCACCTACAGTAACTAAACCAACAGAACCATCATCCTTTTTAATGAATAGTTTACCATCGTATGTATTGATTGCAACTTCACCTAATTGTAACTGTTCAGGGGTTGGAACACGACCAGGTACAGAGCTTCTTCTAAGCCTAATATTTTGAGACATTTGCTATTGTTTAACAGTATATACTTACAGACACCTATATAGGGCTGTATATAAATATCAAACAATTCTAGAAATCTCCACCATCTAAACCACCTGATACAAATAAGGAACTTGAAGCAACTCCTGGTGAATCTACTACATCTAAAGAACCAGAAATAGCAACAGCAGGAATATTAGAATTATATTGTTTAAAAGTAGAAGATCCTGAAACATATAGACTTCCTGATAAGATTAATCTTAAAGGATCGTTAGGATCTAATTTTAAAGGAGAAAGTATTTGATCTAATGTAATTAAAGCCATTTTATTGGAATTTACCTATTGCTGTTATTTCTTTTCCTGTTAAATAATATCCTACTAAATTAGGATCTACTGTTAATGTACAAGTTCCCGCATCATTATCAACGAATGAAATTACTTCATGATTTGGAATATAAATACCATTAGCATAAAATGTAAAATTAATTTTAGATGTTGGAGGTAATTCTGAACCTGCTGGTGGTTCAACAAAAGCAGCTGGAGAGAATATAGCTGTATCTAAGGTTGTATTAGTTGTTGTTTTAGATTTAATAGTAGCTAAATATTGAGCATCACCCAAAGCAGCACCTTGTACAGTAACATTATTTCCAGCTTCAAATATAGTAGTAGAACCTAATGGTGCTACTGGTTTAGTAGCTACAGTTACTGTATCTAAATCAGTAGTTGATACTTCAAAATTAAATACTAATTGTGAATTACTATAATATAAATTAGAATTAGCTATTTTCTTATTAATAGTATCAGGAATTATATATCCATTTAAAGTAACATTAAATGTAGTTTTTACAGCTCTCCCATCATCTGATGTTATTTCATTAGTAGTAGAAAATGAATCTACTTTAGCTCTAAATTTATATTTAGAATAATCTCCCCAATAAGAATCAGAAGCAAAATTAATAGCTTCAATAATAGGATTTATTTGTTCTATATAATCTGTAAATATTATACACGAATATGTTAAAGTAACATAATCTGGTACTACAGACATTATATATTCTTTAGAAGGTTGTCTATTTGTTATTACAGAAAAACGATCATATTGGTTTTTTGAATTAAATCGAGTTTCAAAAATTTGAAAATTTTGAACTTTATTACCATCTAATTTATTTCCTAATGAACGATCTTTTGATAATGAATCTCTTTTAAACATTATTAAAGGAGTCATTAATTTTCCGTCTTTATCTCGTAAATATCCTTGTTTTTGAACAGAAGCCCAACGTTCAGGAGATCCATACATTATAGGAACAGGAACTCTTACTCCATTCTGAATAACTGCAGGTTTTATTGTGTTTTCAAAGTAATATTGTATTGCTTCATCATGATTTTCTAAAGATACTGTAAAATTTTTTACATTAGTATCTTTAAAAGAATTTTCTTTAGCTCTACTTTGATTAAAAACCGTATTACTAATAGGTTTAGTAATATTAGTATAACTCGGATTAAATGCTTGTTGAAGCACTTCAGATTGATTTTTAGGAAGTGGTTTTAAATCTCTAGCCATTATAATCTTTCTCTAGTTATACCCACTTTTTCTGGGCGAATATATTGGGCTGTTACAATAATAGATATACTAGAACCAAAATCATCTGTAGAATTAGAATATGAATAACTTGGATCTTTACCTACAAATAATTGATTTTCAATTAAATTACTAATTTCATAGTAACTTTCTTGCCATAATACAATGTCTCCTATTTTAGGAACTAGTTGAATATCTACGAGTATATCACGCAAAAAACGTACAGTTATATCTTGAGTAACATCTATACCAAATTCGGTTTCTCTCCACGTTTGTGGCGTTCTTTCTATTAAACAATTAACTAAAACAGGATCGTTATAAATCTTATTTAAAGATTCACCATATATATTAGAAGGCGTATTTGTTAAATTTAAAATATAATAACCTATCTGTTGTTCGATAATATTATTAATTAATTCTTTATTAATATGCCTAAATAAAGATATATCACGTGCTCCACCGTATAACGCCATATTAGTAATTTCTAATTTTTAATACTGATTTTTCTCTTGGGAAAAATTTTACTAATCCTGTAATTTTTAAGGCGTTTTCCTTAATCATTTTAATAGTTTCTTGAGGAGTTCCTTCATTAATAAATTTAATTTCTAATAATTCATATGCATATTTGTCATCAGACATAGCTTCTAATTTCTCACTAGATACAATTTTAATAACAATTACATCTTTAATACCTCTAACTTGGTTGTATACTTCAGTATTATTAACTACTTGTTTATCAATCTTAATTATGACTTGCATAAAGTAAGTTTCAAATGTAGCCTCGGAAAGTATATCTATTAATTTCATTTAAAAAACATAAAGTGGTAAAGGAATATTATTTAATGTTTTAGATAAATAATCTTCTTCAGAAGCACGTTTTTCTAATTGTTTTGTACGAGAAGATTCATCTAATGTAGCTCTTAAATTTTCTAATAAAGCTATTTTTTCTGCTCTAGCATCTGTTAATAAATCAGCCTGATTTAATGTTACTTCAGCTCCAGGAATGGGTATAGTACCGTATTTTCCACGAATATAACCTAATGTTTCTTTAATTACAGCTAAAGTATATTGATAAATCCATTGTTTACCAATAGAATTAATTTTTGAATAAGTTGGATTTTGATAAGGAACATTAGATATATTTGTAACTAAATTAGTTGCGGGATTTATTACAGGATTATTTCTATCTAATGTTTTTATATATTTAAAATATAATGTAGTATCATTTGTTGGAATAGGAAATAATTTTAATCTATTATCTATTAAATCAAAAGAATATGCTGATTTTCTTATTTGATCATTAAATTCAATTGCTTGAATTTTCATAGCATCAAAATAAATAGGCATTAACATAAAGTTAATTCCTGGAGAATAAGCACCAAAATTAAATGTTTCTAATAACGATTGAATACCAGTACCAGTTCCAGCATATGGATCGAAATATCGTACAATAGCTGCAGGTTCATAATGCATGATCTGCTTAATTTCCATAGTATCGCCTGTTCCTAAAGAAGCAGATGCTTCAGCCCAAGCATTAAGATCATAATCTTGAACTCCAGTTGTTACTTTAATAGAACCAGTATGATATTGAACATTTCCTCCAGCTCCTGCTTCAGAACCATAAGTAGAAGCAATTCTAACATATGATCCTAATGTAGGAGTAATTACTTGATTATTAAAAGAAGATCCTGTAGAAGCTCCTTCAAATGATAAATAATTTTCTCTTATTTTCCATTGATAAATTTCATTACCATATGTAGTTATTGCTTCTTCAAACGCAGCATAAAATTGAATGTCTTGTAATTCAATATTTTCAATCGGATATCCTAAACGACGAGCACACCAAGTTACTACTTTATCAGCATCAGCTTGGAATGAAGAATCACTATCATAAAACCCAAACGGAGTAGATCCAGTAGTAAAAGTTGAAGTTCCAGTATATATTGCTATGTTAGACATTAATTAAATATGTAGTGTTTGTTATAAATATTAACTAATAAAATAAAGGTGTATATTATTTAGTAAATTTAACACTCA
>JACCED010819933.1_pt1 | contig 12485 bp, 10 predicted proteins | sample 7455021 | NCBI WGS metagenome assembly JACCED01 (sample SAMN15323456, study PRJNA562643) | freshwater metagenome | isolation source: river surface water | place: USA:Blue River Watershed | collected 2017-08-19
AACTCAACCTCTCTAAGATTGATCTTAATGCTCTGGTAAAGGGTAGTAAAGAAAAGTTAGGCGTAGGTATCGATAAGCTTAAAGACAAAGCACGTTGGGGTTATGACTATGCTAAGGATGGTAGTATCCTCAGTCATGTCCATGGTCTGTTAAACGCTGGTTTGGGTATTGGTGAGAGCGTCACTGGTCTGGGTACTAAAGCCTACGGTAAACTCAAGGCTGCTGGACAAGACATTTATGGACGTGTCAAGACTGGTGCTAACTGGGTTAAGGAGAAACCATTAGCTGCTGCTGGTAACTGGTTAAAAGATAAACATCAAAAGGCTAAAAACTCTTATGATGTTTTTGTTAAACCAGAAGACGCACCTAGAATGACATCGAAGAAAATCCAAAGAGGCGACTACTTCGATTCCACAGATAGTACCAAACCACTGAAGACTAAAGAAGAAATTGAAAACACCAAGGGTGACATTCTTGACAGTAAGACTGGTCAAGTAGTTATCTATATTGGCGAGATCGATGATATCTACTTTAGACAAACCAGTATTGGTAAAGTCATCAAGGCTGCTCGTCGTCTTAAAGATAATGTAATGGGTGCAGCACGCACCATTAGAGGCTTTGTTCCTGTTGCCTATACCTTTGCCTGGAATACGGCTAAAGGAGCGTACAAGACCGCTTTAAATTGGATTGAAGGTCCTACCGACGTGTATGTCAAGGGTGAGGAAGTCCCTAGGCTCTTTAAACATGCAATGATTGCTGGAAAGTACATCAGGGCATCAGATAGTAAAGTAATTGAAAGACCTTCTCAGATTGATGGCATGGTTTATGACATGAATCAAGAAGTAGTCCTGAGTGCTCAAGACTTTGCAAAAGGTATTGTAAACTCCAAGGGACAACCTTTCACCGGCCCAGTTAAGAAAATCCTCTCCAAAGCCAAAGACTTAGCGAACTTTGCAAGAACTAAGTTAATCGGTGGTGGCAAGCAAGCCTTAGCTGCTTTGAAGAAAGTAGGACAAGGCGCTGCCAGAATAACCAAACATGGCTTGAGTGGCGCAGCACAAGTAGTTGGAACTGGTATAGGTGCTATGAGCTTTGAGGGTATTGATATTCTCAGAAGTATCAGAGATATCTTAGATGCTAGACTACCTGGTGGTGGAGGTATTGGTGTTGGAGGAGTTAAACATGACGAGAACGGTAATGAAATTGCCGGACCGGCTGCTCCTAGAAACAACACTAAGAACTCTTTGCTTAGTTCTATTAAGTCTCATCTACCTGGTGGTGGAGGTATTGGTGGTCTTTGGAATAAGTTTAAAGGTAAAGCTGAGAAAGCCAAAACTGATTTCGAAGAATCAGAAGCTGGTCAGAAAGTCAAAGATCTCAAAGATAAGACCAAAGCCGGAATTGAAAAATTGAAGAAGTCTTCTTTGGCTGAAAAAGTCAAAGCTAAGAAAGATAAACTCATGGAAAAAATGACAGCAGGTAAAGAAGCTGTCAAAGGTCGTGTTGGTAGCTGGCAGAATATGAAGGAACGTGAGAACGTTAATAAGTCTGACCACAGCAAAGAACTCAACGATGTTAAGAAGCATGAGATAAAAAATACTTTTGATCTCATCGGCGACATGATCAAGAAAATTAAGAACGGGATCGGTGGTCTCTTCGGCGGCGGAGATGATGATGGTTTAGACATTGATCTAGATCGTGATTCTAAGGATCGTAGAAAACGAAGGAAAAGTAAAGTCAGACGTGGTAAGATGATTAGAGGTTTAAAACGTGCTGGTAAACTGGGCGGTAGAGTATTAGGCGGAGCTGGTCGTTTAGCTGGATCTGCTTTAGGTGGCGTCGGTAGAGTTGCCATGTCTGGTGCTGGATTAGCTGGTAGAGCATTGATGAGTACAGGCGGCTTAGTAGGCCGTGGTGCTTTAATGGCTGCTAGTATGGTCCCTGGATTAGCAAGTGCCGCAGGTGCTGCTGGTTCTGCATTGTTAAGTGGTGCAGGTGCAGTACTTGGTAGCATTAGCTTACCAGTTGTTGCAGGTGTGCTTGCAGTGGGTGCCCTGGCTTATGGTGGTTATAAACTCTATCAATACCTTACCAAGAAAAAATGGAACGATACTGAAATACTCCGTATGATGGAGTATGGTCTCAGAGGTGGTGATGAAGAAGCGTTTAAGAAGATCTATGCTTTAGAGAAGATGCTTACCGACGCCGCTACTGTTACCGAAACTGATGTCACTATTGATAATAAGAAGGTAAAAGCTGAAGAAGTTTACAAAATCTTTGGCATTGATCCTGCTTCCAACGATGATGAACAAGTACAACGTAAACAGATGTTTGATGTCTGGTACGAACAACGCTTCTCTCCTATCTTCTATAAGTGGTTGAAGGCAGTTCAAAAGACATATGGTGATAAGAGTCTGGATAAACTGGAAGCTGCACCTGAGAAACAGTACGCTGTAGTTAAAGAAACATCTACCGATAATACCGGTTGGTTAGTTTCTAACAGCCCATTTAATCTTCAGAATCTGAATACTGATACTAACATTATCAGTCAATTCAGGAAAGCTGTCATGGACAAATTGTCTAAAGATGCAAAGATTGATGAGAACAATGAGAAAGATACGGCTAAGGTTGAAGGTGCTTCGTCTGAAGTTGCAAAGGCTGTATCTGCTGGAGCTGCTAGTGGTATAGCTACTAACAGTAAAGATGTATCTGGTGCATCAGAGACAGCTTCTAGTAAAATGATGTCCGCTCTTAAGACAGCTTTTGGTTATACACCTTTGGGCCTAATGGTCACTGGTATTTCCAAAGCAGTGGGAGCGGGTGTTTGGTTTGCTGATAAGGTAAGCGGAGCAGGTGGTTTGAAGATGGCCTTCACTAGCCCTAGTGAGTTCTTCTCTAATGTGTTCAGTAAGTCTGTTAGCGCCTTAGAAGCTATCAAGATGAGAGCATATGGTCTAGGCGATATGGAGACATCTAAGGTCAACACACTTCGTAAACTGGAAGAGTTACTGATCAATGAAACTAAATTTGGTAGTGACGGAACCATTACCTGGGATGGCGATCTTCAAGTATTAGCTGGCGGAGCTAGAAAGCTCTTCGGTATTGGTGATCAAGACATTCCAGAAAATAAAGCATTGTTAGAATACTTAAGTAAGAGATTCATTCCTACTTACTTGATTTTCTACACTGGTATGAATGCTACCATTGGTAAGGCTGATATTAAGGCATTGAGAGATGTCATGGATGTTATCTCTCCCACTACTGCAATTGATATTGGTAATAGACTGGTTGGATCTAGAGATATCTGGAATGTAACCGATAGTCCGTGGAGAGATTACAAACTCCTCACCAACGCAGAGGCGGTAAAAGAGAATTTGGCATTCTTATCCCAAAAGGCTAAGAGTGAAACAATGCCTGAGCAAAAGAAGGTAGAATCTAAGGGTTTGATACCTACTGCAAGTGCTGCGACAATTCCTGAGAAGGTAAATACTTCAGCAGCTCAAAGTGCTCAAGCACAGTTCTTTAAACCACCAGAACCAGAAGCAAGTCCTGATGCTGAAGGTAAAGAAATTGGTGGAGGCTCTAGTGGAGGCAAACCAGTAGATAATGCTACCGGTGGTGCCGTCCAAGGACGCTTAGTGATGGCAGGTGGAGAATTAGTTAATGGTAGCGGTGCTAGCAAGTTCATCACCTTAAAGGGTGGCGCTAATATTGCTAACATGAATCCTGACTTCATGAAACTCTTCAACGGAATGGTTGAAGAGTATGGACAGAAGACAGGCAAAACAGTACAAGTTAATTCTGGCTGGAGATCCATGGCGGCTCAAGCAGAGCTGTATGCAAGGATGCCTAAGGGTAGAGCTGCTAAACCGGGTAGTTCTCTACATGAGTTCGGTCTGGCAATGGATATTAACTCCGCTGATCTGGATGCAATGGATAAAATGGGGCTGCTGCGTAAGTACGGTTTCACCAGACCTGTTGCTAAGGAACCATGGCATATTGAACCTATTGGTATCAATAGCCCAGAGTTACTTGCTGCCGCTAAGCAAGACCGATCGGTAGCTAAACCGGCCATTGAAGCAGGTATCGGTAGAGGTGGTGGTGGCGTTGGGGATACTCAACGCAACGCTAGTAGCTATTACCGCGATTGGAAGGCTCACAATGCTATTTTTAATAGCAGCGTTCCTCCATCTAAGGAGGATACTGAAAAGTTGCTGGCTGGCTTACCTGATACAGGTTATAATTCCAGTGTTGAGAAATTAAAGAAGAACCAAGTACAATTACCAAGCCAAGGAAACACGGGTGGTAATCTTACCTCTTCCCCGGAAGCTGAAGGTAAAGCTGGTTCTAGTACTTTAGGTGGGGGGTCTAGTAGTACATCTACTGCCGCTGCATCTGGTATCGAAGCACCGCAAGGTGGCTTCAAAGGTAATGCCGATAATCTCGATACACTTAAAGAAGCAGGTGGATCGGGTGGTAAGACTTGGAAGGATCTTCCTAATAGTAATGGTGCAAGTTGGCAAGCTCAAGGCACAATGATCCAAGAGGCTGCTAAGTGGGTTGGTATCGATCCTGGTTTAGCTGCCGCTGTAGCTGCTAAGGAGTCAGGTTTTAATCCTACCTCCATGTCTAGGGAAGCCGGACCTAACGCCGCTAGAGGTATGTATCAATTCAAACCTGATACATTCAACGAAATGGTTAAGAAGTATGGTTCCAAATACGGAATCACTGCTCAAAATGCTAACATCATGGACCCACGTCAAAGTGCTCTCATGGGTATGCATTATGTGAAACAAGGTATGTCAAGTGCTGGAGGTAAATCTGCTGGCTGGGCTTATCTGACACACTTCTTAGGCCAAGGCGGTAACTTAGAAAAATTCAAGTCTATGGGTGATAGCGATATTCCAGCTAAGGTTCTTTCTGGACCGGCGGCTGCTAATAAAGCTGTATTCTACCATGGCGGTGATTTAAGTAGACCTCGCACAAAGGCAGAATTGATTGCCTATTGTGATAACGAGATGAAGAGAAAGCTTACTGAGTTTAAGGTCCCGTTATCTCTTGAAACTGGTGCTACTGTCCAGCCTTCTGGCTCAGTACCCTCTACTGGCTCCGTTGCAGATACCGCTAGTGTTACACCATTGGCTCAAGTGCCTGCTGTGGATAACAGTAATCCTGAGATGCGTCCTGAAACACGTCCGCAGTCTAAGCCTAACTCTGGTTTTGGTAGATTTAATACACCTACTACTGAACAAGTAGTGGCGGCTAATCAGCCAATCCAAAGAGGTACAGATCCTGCAAGAGATGTAAATCTCATGGATGAAACCAACCAAATCCTTGGTAAACAGTTGGATGTATTGGTTGAGGTTAGAGATTTGATTGGACAATTAGTTTCTAATTATTCATCTGGTAATGTAGACTCTGAAGCTAAGGTAGAACCTACTGCTGCAAAAACCAATGAGCCTAGCAAAGTAAGACAGAGAGATACTCCTGTCACTACCATGTCAAAGCCAATGGTGAGTAGAGCACGTACTACTATCGTATAAACAAAAAAAGAAACGTCATAGTTAGGAGTGGCCTAGGCCACTCCTTTTATGACGCTGTTAATTGCGTTTACAACAAAGATACAGTATCCTTACCAACCTTATAATGGTCGGCATAGTCGTTAAATATCAATGTTATTTAACGTATACAAAGGTAGCCACTTTATGGCCTTGGAGTCGGAGACGCTTACTGACGGTAACCAAATCTGATTCGAAAAAAGACGAAGAGACCAGGAAAACGCAATCGCTATAAATGCCGGTTAACAAAGCCTCTGCTTTGTAGTCAGGATTAACGGTGCCATACTTTTGGCGATGCAGTGTGAGCAATCCAGACAGAATGTTCCATGCCTTAGCGGCTTCAAAGGTCTGTGAAGAACGGCCACTGATATCATAAATGATTTCAGAAGGTCTGATTTTAAAATTGCCCACGTCTTCACCAAGGTCGATGAGTTCTTGTGCAATTCGAACCAATCGTTGATTGGTTAAATTGTCTGTCAAAAAGTAGTTTGTGAATTTACTGAGATTGTGTCTTTTGCTAATGCTTTTGACTGCATAGCGCCATTCGGTATCTGAAGATCTTTCAACCACACCGTTATTTGACAAATAAGACACGATGTAATCTTCAATGGTTTTATAAGTGCTATTAGACATGATGAATATCCTTTAAAAAGAGGTTAAACGGTATTAAGTTAAGTTGTAACTCACCTCAAGGATATATCATTGAAAAGTTTTTAAATGAACAAAAAAAAGAGTACCCGAAGGTACTCTTTTTTGTTAACCATTACTCACCATTTTCAGAAAGTCTGAGTTGAGGAATGGCTTTTCTTTTACCCTTGGACGAGGATAATGGCTAGAGACAATCCGTTGAATAACATTGCTGGTTTGTTCAATATGATCAGATACTGCATTGGAATGAGCCAATGTTGATCTGACACTCTGACCAAAAGCATTTACAACATTATTCAATCCGTCAATTAGTGACTCACGAAATCTCTCCAATCCTGCCCGCATGAAGCGGGAGTTGTCTCTTGGAGTGGGGCCGTTTTCGTAGAAAAAGTTGTTAACGAAGTCTCGGGCAACGACGGGCGCTTGCATCCTTTGTTGGAATTCAGTATCTAGAGCTGTGGATGGCCGGAAAATAAATCTCGGATAATCACATTTTATTCTACATTCATGATGCTTGAGTATAGCCAAAGGCAGTTTACTCAGATCAGTAATGTAGTCATGGAACCTAGTAGTTTTCATGAGGTCGTACATTTCATCCACGAGATGCTGTTGGTTGAAAGTAAACAAAACATGGTTTCTTAGGCCACGGACTTGATCGAAGATAACAAGCTTCTTCTGCTCACTATAGTTAGTGCTCAATGTCGGAGTACCATAGATAGTGTTATAGATAGTGTTTCCACTCTTGTAGTCATCTTGTACAGAAAACGCAATAGTGCAGCAGTTACGTGGATTTTCAGTATCGGTGATGCTGAAAGCAAAGTAAATACCAGCACGCATGTAGCTGATATAATCGAAAATACAGTGACGCATCTTCGAGCCTTCATCAAACAGATCAGTACCATTGTTGATCAGTTTGACATCAAGCTTATTGCCATCGACGGTGATTGTAGTTCCTTTCAGTTGAGGGAATTTATGGATATTGAAAAAGTTCTTTTTCTTCCACTTTTCACGACGTTCTTTTTCAAGAATCTGCTCACGGTCACAATCACGTTTCATCTGAGATAAACGAGAATGTTCATCAGCAAAACGCCGCAGACTCCATTTACCAGAAAGAGGTACACCAAGATTTTTAACAATCTCTGGATACTTAACCTTTAAGTTTTGGAGACTGTCCCACATTCCGATGTGGTCAATTATATCCTTAGCTGCCGTGCTAAAAGTGTTGGGGTCCTTATCGCACTTTTTGAGAAACAGCAAGATCTCTTCAATCAGATCCATTGACACTGGCTTGCTGATAAACCCATCAAGCCACTCTAAAGCATGAGTGTCAGTACCAACGTGCAGGCACTTAGCCAAGATCTCCAGAGCCCGATCACACTGATACCAACGAGACAGGCTGAATTGTCTATAGACAGGAATCTTCACCAAAGCTTTCCATGCACTTGGTGTGAAACGTTTCTTGAAGTCTTGAATACCGTATGTTTGATCACGCTCATAGATACCATATTCAAACGGATAAATAGTACTTTCAATGCAACGCTGTTTATAGTAGAAACGGTAGATGAACCAAGCGGTATAACCATCGTCGATGTTTTTCTTAAAACGGTTGAAGTTTTCCTTCTTTTGAAGATTGAAGATCTTTATTAGAGAGGCAGCAACATTGCCGGCATATAGTGGACCATGATAACCAAACAAAGTGCTAACAGCGGCTACCAAGCGTTCGTAGTTCCTGCGTTCACCTTCTTCAATAGCTTTTGCTATAGCTTCAACATCGTTCTTATTACTAGCCATATTTTGAGGACGGCTAATGGTGTCGAGACTAGCAGCGTACTTGTTCTTTTTCACAGAAGTATCCTTTAAAGTTTGGATAGTTGATAAGTTGATCTAAGATCACAATTATGATATATGGCTATAAACTTTTTATTTGTCAATACTTTATAAACTAAAGAAATCAAATAGAAAGGATCGTTTATGAAAGCAGTAATTATCGGAACGGCAGGTCGCTCCCATAAAGAGCTACTCACAGATAAAACGTGGCCTAATATGGTAGCCAAAGCAAGAGAGCTTGTACCTAAAGGAGCTATGGGTATTTCTGGTGGTGCAGCCTGGGCTGACCATATTGCAGTTGAGCTTTATAGGTTAGGTCACCTCAGTCAACTAATGCTTCATCTACCTGCACCAATTGATAACATAAGTTGTTGTTTTGTTGGTGGTTACATGGGTGGACCAAAGAGCGCTGCATCAGCGGCTAACTACTATCATGGTATGTTCTCTCAGATACTCCAGAGAAACACCATCCAGGATATCGTAGAAGCTATTCAGACCATAGGTTGTGGTTACACCTTCCAACCACCTGATATGGGTCTAAGAGCTATGTTTGTGAGAAATGCATTAGTAGCTAAGGAAGTCTCTGAAGGTGATATGGTTCTAGCCTATACTTGGGATAGAGGTGAACTCTCTGACTCTGGTACGAAGAATACTTGGGATCAAATCAAGATCTCCAATAAGCAACATATCTCAATGTTTGACATGGTTATTTAAAATTGTATGCTTAATAGAATCTAGAATCCCAGAGTCTATAGAACTAACTGCAACTATTGTTAATAAAGAGGATGATATGGCTACAGCCTTAATCAAAGATACCAACAGCAACGAGCAAGTCTCCGCTGAACTTATTGTTATACCCGGTACTAAATTCACTATTACTGGTCATTCCAAGAATGGTAGTAATTGGCATGTGTTCTTGCAAAAGAAGTTTAGTAACAAAGAATGGTACAACGTACGACAAATCAATAGCGCTAACCCAATGGTTACGTTTGAAGATGGTGGTATTTTCAGGTTGTTTAAACCTGCTGGTATTACCTGTCTTGTTGATCGAAGTTAAACAAAAAAAAAGACTCTCCGATAAGGGGAGTCTTTTATGACGTAAGTCATAAGGAATAAACCACATTGTTCTCACGAGAGTAAGTAATGACTTTATCAAAGTCAACACCAAGTACTTTCTTCAGAGCAGCCTCTACCTCAGAATGCTCGCCATCGAACAACTCTGGCTTTTGTTGTATGTAAGAATTCAACTGAGCGATTGCGATACCGTTATCAATCAAACCAAGAAATTGTCGTTGTGTAATCATCATAATAAATCCTTCAAAGTAGGTTAAGTTTGCTTAGATGATTCTAAGCTCACTTTTACTATATATCGCCATAATCTTTTTATTTACAGCATAAAACAAGAACACCTTATGTGTTCTTACTCTAGGTTATCTTGTTTTCTTCATCTATCTTTAACCCTCTAAACTCTCTGGTTGTGAGAGAGTTATACCTATCCTTAGAATAGTGATACAACAACATTAATCATTCCTTACTAGTTAATCGTTAATTAATGTTAGTTACTTCGTAATAAGTTTATCTAGTTTATACACTATGATGTACTTATACTTAGCATGGTACTACGTACTTAACTAATCTAGTTTATTTAACTTTAGTTAAATAAAGTATATACACACATATAAACCCCCCTCTCCATAAGGTTCTCCCCCCTAAGTTAAAATTACATTTTTAACTAGTTAATCATGTGATCTTCGTAAGTGAAAAATTACAGTAGAGGTTGTAAAATGGATAAGATTAGATTTACATGTACTAGACTAGCTAACACAGGTAAGAAGGGTATTATCACCCCTAATGCAGATGGTTACTACGATCTGGTTATCGGTGGTTTAAACATGTATAACTCAGCAGGTATGAAGTACACTGCTGTTAAAGATGTATTAGACCTGTTTCAAAATAAGAGTTCATCATTCCGTAGAAAGATTGAACGTGGCGCATTACGTGGTGAGGTAGGTCATCCCAAGTTCTTACCTGGAATGAGTAAGGATCAGTTCATTGATCGCATCATGACTATTGATGAGAAGAATGTCTGCTGTCATTTCTCTGAGATCTATCTAGACTTTGATAGTTTCAAGAATGAGGATGGATCTCCTATCATCACTATTAAAGGTTTAGTGAAACCTAGTGGTGCACAAGGAGCATTCCTTAAAGAACAGTTGGAGAATCCCAAAGAGAACGTTTGTTTCTCTATTCGTAGTTTCACTGATGGTTACTATGAAAAGGGTGTCTTGTGCCGTGATATCAAGAACATTATCACATTTGACTATGTGAACGAACCTGGTATCCATATTGCCGAGAAGTTCAAGAACCCAGCTTTGGAAGATCTTCAGTTAGTTACTCTGTCTAAGAGTGACTTTGACAAGAGTCTTCAAAGACAAGTTGTTGGTGTCGGTAAGGAATCTGCAATGATGAATATGAATGAACTCTTTGCTTCTTTCGGTTGGTCTGAAAAGAAGAAGGGTTTACCTGCTCATCGTAACTGGTAAAACAAAAAAAAAGATAGATAAGATACAGGTAGTATTTAAACTACCTGATCTAATTTACAATATACGTTAACTTGTCAATCGACATGTTAAATCCTTTTCTATAAAACTAAAATGTTTTAATTAGAAAATCTGATATGATATAGAGAGTTGTTTCCAGCTGTTACTGGGACTAGATCAAACTTCAACTGTCTGATCATCTCCACTTCACAGTGCCATAACTTCCAGACTTGAGCATCTGAAAGTAACAACCTAGCTATTCTTAACTTTTCCATAGGAATCTGTTAATTGCGCATTGTGATGTCTAGTAAAGATTGCTACTACAATCTTTACTAGGGCTAGAGAGAGGGCGAAAGCCCTCTCTTTATGCTGCCTCATAAGCGGCATAAAAAAGATACCTTATTGGTATCTCATATTTTTCCTTTAAAGACTAATGGCGTTTACATCTGTCAGCTTCATGTAGCCGACAACAGTTTCTTTATCTCGACCGAAGATCAAAAGATCACCAAGCTCAAGATGGGACGGCTCATACGAAGGTCGCGGAGCAACTGGATCTTTCAAGAGCTTATCATGGATAGATTCCTTCAAATCACGTTCCGTGATAGAGACTACATGTCGGTCAGAAGAATTCCCCCAATAAAGTTCACGATTACCAGGATCGTACACAGATGTTTTGATAGATACGATGGGATGGTAATAACCAATTACGTGGTTGAAGAACATTTTGCTTTCCTTTTTAAGCAGGTTGGTGTTTGTTGAAATAGAAACGCAATGCACGAATTGCACGCTTTTGGCTTTGCTTCCAGAAGCATACGTTGTGATTGAATTTCAATTCATTGTCCTTGATGGCCGGGTTGTTTTTAAACACACCGAAAAGAGCAACCACATAGTCGATTGCAGGTTGCCAGCCATTGACTTCCGTGAAGATAACGTCAGCTGCGTCTTGGCTGATGTTCAAAGAAGCAGCAAGATCACTTCTTCGAATAGCGTTAATCCGACGACGAATGAGTTGATTGCCTGGGACAATTACCAACGGTCCTTGGTTTGGATTATTGCCTGTAGACCTGACTTGAAAACCAATGTGTGTGATTGGCATTGGGACAAAGGTTTCTTCCCGATCCTTGGAAGCGAGATCCAGAGCAGCTTGTTGTTCGTTGGATAGCTTTTGATCACCCAGAAGCAAAGAGATTGCTTGCTCCCAGCGAATATCGCTAAACAGATTGTCAAACAACTGTTGATTGAGTTCTTGATGCATGGTGATTTTCCTTTAAAAGTTACTATAGCCTTACCAGTGTTATAGATAGGATAATGATTCAAAATCACAAGGGTGATTCATAATAAGGATATATTGCTGAAATGTTTTTATTAGTATCTCCTGTAAATTATGATTACCACAAGGAGATCATTATGTTAGAGGAAATGGTTAGAGAAACAGAAGTTATTGATAGCCACCATGTGAAGGGTTATGCTTTCAATATTGAGATCAAAGCAGTACCAGTGGAGCGTTATGGTATCCCTACACACACGTACAGTCTTACCAAAGAGTACGTTGGTAAACCTGGGTATCAATTTATTAAAGATCTTAGTTTCCAAATTGGAGATCCAAAAGTCTTCGGTATAAACGGCGTGACCAATGAAGCACTACTTGCAATCATGATTCATCGTTTGCAAGGATTCCAGAACAATCCCGTTAAGAATTGTTCAGAAAACCAAGAAGCGATCAACCACATGGAACTTGCTATGGAAGCACTCTATAGTAGAACTCGCCGTATTCAAGCTAGTAAGAAATAAAAAAAAGACTCTCCGTGAAGGGGAGTCTTTTATGACGTTTAATCGTCGTAGCCGTTGTAATGTGGATCGTAATCTTGACTATTAAAGTCAATCAGCTTCTGTCTGTGGTGTGTACACAGAT
>JACCED012032639.1_pt1 | contig 12485 bp, 8 predicted proteins | sample 7455021 | NCBI WGS metagenome assembly JACCED01 (sample SAMN15323456, study PRJNA562643) | freshwater metagenome | isolation source: river surface water | place: USA:Blue River Watershed | collected 2017-08-19
AAAAATAATAGTAATAAAAATGATTAAAGAAAATTTATATATAAAAATGTAATTAATTTAATTAAAAAACATAGAAAAAATGAATTATTATTAATAAAAAAGTTAATAAATAATATATATGAATCTTCGTCATATAGATATTTTTTTATGGAATTTGGTATGGGTATGGGGATATATACAAAAGAGATATTAGATATAATGAATAAAATGAGAGTTAATAGTAAAAGTTTAGTTGTGATAGATCCAAATCAAAAGAATGAGTGGGAGAGTATAGGTTTAGATTATTTAAAGAATACAAATACAGATAGAAAACATATGACTTTAATAACGGGAAATGAACAGGTAATTTATGATAAATTATATAAGGACTACAATATAAATACTTTTAAATTAATATTAATACAAAATTATGGAACATATGAGAAGATAATGAATGATTTAAATATAGCATTATATTTTTTGGATACAAATGGTTATATAATTTTTGAAAGATCGATATTATTGAATACAAATAAAATAGTGAGTTATATAGATAAAAACATACCATTTTTAGAAAGAGTACCAAATAATTATGGTATACCGGTCTATATAAAAACTGGTAATGATAAGCGTATAATCAGTAAAAACTATTTTAATTTTTAAGTAAAATAATCTAAATGAAAGATAGGATAATGTTTTTTGATACGGAAATAGAAAGATTATATTTAATAAATGGTTTATCAAGATCAGGAAATCATTTATTTATAGAATGGTTAATATCATCATTTAATAAGGGTGAAGTATATTTTTTAAACAATATATATCCAAAGTCACAATTTAGTTTATATAATAGGAATAAGGTGAATACAAATAAGTTAATGAAGGATTCTGTGGCAACAAGTGATGGTAAAAACGAGTCTGAGAGTATGGATCCAAAAAATGTTGAAAAACTAGTAACAAAACAAGAGATGTTAGATTTATTGAAGGGTAAAACGAAGAGTATAAAAGTGTTAATAATATCAATAGAGAATAATTTTGTGGATATATTAGATTTTTTTGAAAAACGTTTTGAGAATGCAAAGAGAGTATATAAGGTGATAGTATTAAGGGATATATTGAATTTAATGGCATCAAGATTTGAAGCTGAAAAGAAAGTTGTTGTGGAATTGATGAAGAAGAATCCAAATTTTAAATGGCATACATATGAAACAGATTCAATAACATATGGTTTTTGGGTAAATAATTATATAAAAAGTTTTGATAGGAATTATATAGTATATAATTATAATAAATTTGTTTTAGATGAAAATTATCGTATAGATTTAAGTAAAAAGTTAGATATAAATTATAAAAAGACACAAATAGTGCAATCTAAGTTTTTAACGGGATCAAGTTTTAGGGATAATAACAATCCGGATATTCATAAGTATTTTATGCGTTGGAAACAATATGAAAACAATAAAATTATTAAGTTTTTATTACAACAAAAAGAGATTATTGATTTATTATGTAACGACTTTTATTTTTGTATAAAGAACAATAAATTAACAATAAAAAACGCAAACATAAATTTAAAACCCCATATTAAAAAACAGATAAAAAAAAACAAAAAATAGAATAGATTTTTTTACGTTATTAGTATAATTTATATACGTTAAATTATAAAAAAAATGAATTGAATTTAAAGAAGGAATAGAAAACAAGAATAGGTAATAAAACCAAAGAAATGAAGAGGGATGTGTATCATGTATTGATGCATAAATATTTAGAGATAAATAAATTATGTAAACCGAAACCGAAGAAGTATATATATTTTCAGGGTAAAAAGATAGGTTCGGTATATTTAGATAAATATTATGAATATAATTATGAAACAATATTTGATGTACCGGAAGGTACAGAATATATACATTTTCATTCAATAAAAAACTTTGAAGGTCCGATGACTAAATTACCAGATACAATAGAGTATATGGATATGGGAGTATGTTTTAAAGAAAGATTATCGAGGGATATAATGCCTAATAATTTGAAGATGTTAAAAATATCACATGATTACAAGTATGAGATAGAACCGGGATTAATACCGGAGAGTGTTGAATATTTGGCATTAGGTGTTAATTTTGTACAAGAGATAGTACCTGGTATAATACCAAATGGTGTTAAAATGTTAAGTTTAGGTCATAATTTTAATCAGAGATTAAAGATTGGTGATATACCGGATACAGTTGAATTATTACATTTAGGATCGGCTTTTAATCAACCATTAAGTCCGGGTGTATTACCAAGTGGATTGAAGGAAATACATTTTTCTTATTTCTTTTCACAATCGATAAATGTTGGAGATTTACCGTATGGTTTAAAGACAATATTTTTTTCGGTATCAAATTTCAAAGGAAGAATAGAACCGGGTGCAATACCAGATACAGTTGAAAACTTTTATATGGGAAGTATATTTTCTAATGGATTTATGAGGTGTGTAATACCTAATAAAATAAGGAAATTAGAATTTCATTCAACATTTAACAGAGTATTGCAGATAGGTGATATACCGGATACGGTTGAGAGGTTAGAATTTGGAAAAGATTTTAATCAAGAACTGAGTCCGGGTATAATACCAAATAGTGTGATAGAATTAAAAATGGGTGAAGCCTTTAATAAGGAATTAAAGATAGGAGATATACCGGAGGGAGTTAAATATTTGACATTAAGTTTAAAATTTAATAAGAGAATAGGACCGGGTGTATTACCGAGTACATTAGAATATCTTAAATTTGGATATGAATATAATCATGATTTAGAAGTTGGTGTAATACCAAATGGAATAAAGGAGATAGTATTTGGTATTAAATTTAAAAGACCATTAAAAATGGGTGATATACCCAATGGAGTTGAGAAGATATTTTTTTATGATTTTAATGATTTAAAACCGGGTATATTACCTGATAGTTTGAGAGAATTAAGATTTAAATGTATGATGATAGATAGATCATTTGAGGTTGGAGTAATACCGAATGGAGTAAAACATTTAGAGATAGATGATATAGGAAGAACGCCGATATTAGAACCGGGTATAATACCGGATAGTGTTGAAATTTTGAGATTTGGATCATTATTTAGACCGCAATTGATTGATGGTTCTTTACCACGAAATCTTAAATACTTGACAATAAATAGTTGGGAGTATTCAAAATTAATATCGAAGGAAAATTTACCGGAGGGATTAATAAGAATAGCTGTACAGAATAATACAGAATCGATGAAAGGTTTATGTAGAAATATAATAAATTTAGGATATGAAGAAAATTATGATGAAGTGTCTAATGTATTTAGTTTTTATGAAAGTAAATTGAAAGAAACAGAGGATATAATAATAAATATGGATAAAAACAGTATAGGAAAAGTTATTTTTCAAGAATTGATAGAAAGGGTATTAAATCCGGATCGATTAAGAAGATTAATGACTAAATACAATATTGAATTATTTGATTTATTGAATAATTATGCATAATTTTTAAAATATTATTTATAAAAAGTTTTATAGCTATAAACGGGTGTTAGCCTCGATCAGTGGGCTATCGCCCACAGGTTTTTCACAAAGTGAAAAAGCTGCTTTTGCAACGCAAAAGACAGATCATCACTTACGGCCGCGGGTCTGAATAATGTTATATATTTGGATATACATTACCATGTATGGTAATATAATTTGAAATTATTATATTTACGTATATAATAATTTTATAAAAAATGATGGGGAAAAATGGTTAGATAAATGTATATAAAAAATTATAGTATGGGAACAAACTAATATTTATATTAAGAGTTCCCCTTTTTAAAGCAAAAATGGAGATACAAACCACAAATTGTAGTTTAAACATGGAGTTAGAGGGGATAATTAGTAAGATAGAAGACAAAATCAGAAATATATATTATGATATGATTGATGGTAAAAATCGTTTATTTTTTAATGGTACAAATGAGGACATTATTAATAATTTTATTGATAAATTCTATTTTATAGATTTAATAAATGTGATTGTTAGTAAAGTTGGAAACATTAGAAATTTGGGTGATTTATTACCGAGATTTATATTTATATATAGATTTATATTGAAAGTTGAAAATAATTTAAAGAATTATAGATTTGAGAATTTATCAATTTTTGATGATTTTATTAATGAAGAAGTACGTAATAGAAATTTATTTTATGTAATAGATGGTCAAGATTTTTTTATTTATTCTTTTAATCAAGAATATCATTTTTATTCAGAGTTCTTACAAAGATTTAAAAAAAATCATCATTATTGTAGTCCAGTTGTTAATCAACAGATGGATAATATATATACAAATATATATAACAACATGTTTAATCAAAATATTGAAATAAATGAAGCAGAAGTATCGACTAATTTAAGTAATAAATTATATTTATTATCGAATATTAAAGATACATTTGTGGATTTTAAGAGATATTATAGTGAGAATGTGATAGATATATTTAATAAATATGGTTTATTGGAACAATCAATTAATGCACCACATCGTACACCAACATTTTATCTTGACTATATAAAAGAGATAAAATATAGAGTACACGAGGGTATGTGTAAAAAGTATCCAATAGATGAGGATTCTGAATATCATGAGAATCAAAATGTATATGATACATTATTTTTTGATAGTATGATATCATTATTTCTTTTTTATGTAAAACCATATGTATTAGATAATATCAAGGACAGATGTATAGAAGAATTTATGAAGGATAAATATTATATCACAAGATATGGTCAAATAGTTGATTATACGGGGGATTGTACAAATAATCTCCCACCATATATAGGTGATTATAGTTCAGGTAAAGAATTTGGTGAAGCATTTTGGGGGTATTTTGGAGTATCATACTTTAAACGAACAAAATACAGTGTTGGTAAATTCAAACGTTTTCTTAAAGAACCGAATGATTACATAATAGCAGTTAAACCAATTTCAGTTGAAACAACAAAAGTAAAATTAGCAAATGAACCATTAGAAAGGAATTCTGAAGGTAAAACAACAGAAGTAAATTCAAGTGGCATTTATCATTTGAATGATAAATATTGGTGTACAGAAAAAATTTTTTGTCGAAGACGAAAATGGTGTATTAGACCAAGATTTATAGATGATTTCAATTATTATGATGAAGACGATTATGGGTGTGCATGTCCTAGTGTATATTATTTTCATAGAAGATAAGATATAATATCTTATTTTAGTTATTTTTAACTAACTCCATTTTTTACAATCTTTTTTAGTTAAAAAAAAGATTTTTATAATTATTTAAAATGAAACTGATTTAAAAAATTTTTTTTAAATTAAATAGTAATATAAAAAAAGATTAATATTTATGATTAATAAAAAACAGATGACCGATCTAGAAGATAATAAAATTGTGGTTGATGACACAGAATATTTAATATTAAATGAAAAAAGTTTTACAAAAACTGATAATAATGGAAACACATTTTTAACAGTTGTTAAATATATTAAAAGTGTTGATACAGGTAATAAACAGAATGATTCATTCAAACGGGCATTAAAAAAATATAGAGATAAAAATTTAGATAAAATAAATAAAAATGATTTAGAAAGAAACAATAGAAGGTATAAGGAAGATGAAGAATATAGAGAAAGAGTTAAACAAAAAAGACGAGAATACTATTATAAAAAAAAAGAAGAAAAACAAAAAATTAAAAACACAACTCTATAAATTATAAATTATTTTAAATTAAAATTTTATACAATTATTATTTTTTTCATTTTTTCAAGATTATTTAGACTTAAAGAAAGTTATGTTTTATTATATATAATAAAACATTAATTAAAAGAAAATGAATAACAGAGATATTAAATTTAGAATTTATAATATACGGAGTTTTAAGAATTTTACTGAGAAAAAATGGGAAAATGCTGCAAGAGAGGGTGATATAGATCAAATAGAAGCCATATTAAATGTAAAAAATAATAGTGGTTATCATGAAAGATTGAATGGAGATGATGAATTAAAATTATTTGGAGATCTTGATCATTTTTACGGGGATTTTAGTGAATTTAAAAACAGGATGATAAATACACTTAACACAATATTAAATATGGATCTTGTCGAAGGTGATTTCAAGTATTGTTTTAGATATTCAGATAATGAAACGAATGAACAATCATATCATTGGGTTATACCAAAGATTAAAATGGTTAAGAAGAATATGAAAATATTAATGGAACATATTTATATGAATCACTTTGCTGATTTCAACAATAATGAGAGAAATAAAAAATCATTAGATACAAGTGTTTATAATTCGGCATCATGGTTTAGACTTCCAAATCAATTAAAAGAGGGGAAAATAGGGAGTGAACATGAAATTATTGAAGGGAACATACGAGATTTTATATTAAAATATGTTGAAGAATCTAGATTAATAATATATGATGGAAATACTGTTATAAGTAAAAACGAAAAATGTAATAATACAGAAAACAATATAAACCATATTGTTATTGAGGAAGATAATGTTGAAGTAAATAATGAATTAATAATTGAACAAACTATACATAAAATACATGAATTATTAGGCAGAATCCCATCTGATATAGATCAACATGAATGGATAAGTGTGGCGTATTCAATTTATAATTTATTGGACAATGATTATGAAGAATCGTTTAAAATATTTAATGAATGGTCATCTAAAGGAGATAAATATGATGGAATAGAAAACATACGAATAAAGTTTAATTCAATCCAAAAAAATAGTAAAAAGGTTGGGGGACATAAATTGAAAATGAAAAACTTAATAAATTTAGCAAATAAATATACTCCAATAAATGTTAGTATAGTTCAAAATAATGATGAAAATATATTAAATGAAGAAGATTTAAAAAATATATATTGGTTAGAATCAAATTTAAAAACTGCTGAAAATGTAAAAAACATTGTTTTTACAAAAAAAAAGAATGAATTCATGTGGATACTTGAAAGTGATGTTGAAAAATGCAGAAATTCTAATGAATATAGTAATTTTTTCTGTTTTGAAAACGGAAAGTGGTATAATCATAATGAAAGATTAAATAATTATATTAAACAGGATTTTTATAATGAATGTATTGAAAAATTTAATTTAATAAAAGAAAAAATAAAAGGAAGACGATTAAGTCAAATAATTGGTTTTATTGAAAGATTATTGGAACCTTCTTTTAATGAAAAAATATTAGAATGTTCAAAAAGTGATAATAATTGTAAAAGAAAAGACATTAAATTTGATGTTAATCCTGATATTTTAGGTTTTGATAATGGTGTATTAGATTTAAAAACAGGTTTATTTAGACAACATAGATATGATGATTATATTTTAATGAGTACAGGTTGGGAATATAAAGTTGATGAAAACGGACAGCCAATTATTGATGAAGTTAAAAAACAAGAATTATGGGATTATTTGCATTCAATGTTTCGAGATGATGAACAACGAAAAGTATTAGAATATTTATTATATATGTATGCATCATCTTTAAATGGATATACATACAGAAAATTCTTTATACTTACAGGACAAGCTGCTGGAGGTGGAGGTAGTAATGGAAAAAGTAGATTGAATGTTAACCATTGTAGAGTACTTGGTAATTATGCGATAGAAAATCCGGATAATTCTCTTTTATTTGGAATGAATAGTGGACCTTCACCTGAATTAGTTGCATTAGAAAAAAAAAGATACATTAGGTTCTGTGAACCAAATTCAAATAGTTCATTTAATGTTGAATTTATACAAAAAATTTGTGATGGTACAAACAAAATTAATGGAAGATCTCTTTATTCAAATAAAACCAGTATTCATATAAGTGGTACAGTATCATGTGAATGTAATAAAACACCTGATTATCCATCTGATAATAATGCTTCAAGAGATAGATTAAGAGTTATACCTTATAAAACTGTTTTTTCAAGTGGTTGTGAAGGTGATCAAATTATTGACAATATTAATGTATTCCCGACTAATTCAACATATACTGAAAACTGGTTTTTTGAAAGAAGAATGGAATGGATTTCAATTTTACTTCCATATTCAATAAAGTTATTAGAAAATCCGCTTGAATTCAAAGTAGATACACCTAAATTAATAGTTGAATATTCAAGTGTTTATTTGGATAAATCAAATTTTGTTAAAAGATGGTTTGAAGAAAATTATGTTGAATGTGATTTAGTCATTAATAAAATATTTATGTTTATTAAATTAAAAGATATGTATGCTGATTTTAAAAAAAGTGACATATGGATTTCTGCATCAAGAAGTGAAAAAAAATCTTTGAATTATAATAATTTCTGTATTTTATTTGCTAAATACCCAACATTTAAAGAAGACTATAAAGTTAAAATAGGTGATAAAATTTTTCATTATACACGTATTTTAACTAATTTTCAAGCTAATAACATAAATTTAGAAGAGAATATAACTGAAAACAACGATAATACACATGTTGATTTTGAACTTTAATTTTTTTATTTTTTTTATTTTTTTATATATAAATATAATATTTTTATTATATTTTTACCAAAAAACAAATGTTCGTATTATAACACATATATTGAAAGTTACTTAGAAAACATATATGAAAATATGATAAATAATATTTTGTCAAAATATATCAATTTGAAATTACTTTCTAATATATATATATTTTACGGCATTCTGTCTAAAACAAAAAGTCGAATTATAACACATATATTGAAAGTTATTTAGAAAACATATATGGAAATATGATAAAAATGTTATCTATATAATAATAAAATATATTTAACATTTTATCTTTATGTCAATATATGATAATAAGATATATTAATTTTATATGTTGCAAAAATCGCAAATTTTGTATAGTTAAAATACAAAGTCCTCATATATATTTTTTTCCTATAGGGACTTTTAAATTTTTATGTCAATATTTGCGATATTGCGATTTTATATTTTATTACTTATTTATATATATTAATATTATTTAATTATAATTCCTTTATTGTTTATCGTAAAAAAAAATATAATAATAATATGATTATTATAAAATTATCTAAATACCTGTTTTATATTTTTTGCTAAAAATATAACGTCGAATTATAACACATATTTTGAAAGTTACTTAGAAAACATATATGGAAATATGATAAATAATATTTTGTCAAAAATATATCAATTTGAAATTACTTTCTAATATATATATATTTTACGGCATTCTGTCTAAAACAAAAAGTCGAATTATAACATATATTTTGAAAAGTTACTTAGAAAACATATATGAAAATATGATAATTAATTGTTATCTATTTAATAATAAAATATATTTGATATTTTGTTTTTTTGTTAATATATGATAATAATGCTTTAACGATTTTTTAAACCAAAAAAATTTGGTTTTTGTCATTTTTTTAAAAAAGTATATATAGTATATTCTTTTCCTACGGGACTTTATAATTTATATGTCAAAATTTGGTTTATTGTTATAAATATGGGTTTTTTATTTTTATTACTTATTTATATATATTAATATTATTTAATTATAATTCCTTTATTGTTTATCGTAAAAAAATATAATAATAATATGATTATTATAAAATTATCTAAATACCTGTTTTATATTTTTACCAAAAAAATATAACGTCGAATTATAACATATATTTTGAAAGTTACTAAATACTATATATTTATAAATATATATAATAATATATGTAAAAAATTTAATTAAACTAAGTCATCAACTCCTAAACACCAATTTCTATAACGTTGTGGATGCCATGTCTTTTCCATAAGTTCTTGTCTGATAATATCCATACGATCATAAAAGAACTGATAATCTAATTCAAAAATAGATGGATTTCTAGATAATTCATTCCAAAATATTTTGTCTTGATGTTGTTCAAGTAAATGAATAGCATTTGGATTAGAGGATAATTGTTCCCAATTAATTTTATCTAGGTTCTTTTCTAACAAATGAATAGCAGATGGGTTTCTAGATAATAAAAACCATTCTATTTTATCTATATTTTTTTCCAATAAAGGTAAAGCCTTATGATTAAGTGATAATATAGGCCATTCAATCCTTTCAATATACTTCTCTAATAAATTTATAGCTGATTCATTATAACATAAATGAGGCCAATCAATTTTGTCCAAATTCTTTTCTAATAAATGTATCCCAAAGGGATAATAAGATAGTTCGGCAAAATTAATTTTTTCCTGATTATTTTCTAATAAATGAATGGCTGAAGGATTAGATGATAATAAGTTCCAATCAATATTATAAAAGTATTTTTCCAAAATATGAATAGCTGATTCATTACTAGATAACTCCGACCAATCTATAAAATAAATATATTTTTCTAAAATATGAATAGCTGATTTATTGCGAGATAAACATTCCCAATCAATTTTATCAATATTTTTTTCTAATAAATGTATTGCAGAAATATTATAGCATAAATATTTCCAATTTATTATTGAAGGGTCAATATTAATAATATATTTTTCAAGTAAATAAATAGCTTTAGGTTCACGCCATAAAGACTCAATATCTAATTTATTCTTATCAATCCAATCTCTTAATTTCCATCTATGTTCAAAATTCATCAAATCTTTTTTCATTTTATTGTATTAATATATATAACTTATAAATAATATTTTATATCAATAGTTTTTATAAAAATGTTAAAATTTATTATATTAAGTCATCAACTCCTAAACACCACTTTCGATAACGTTGTGGATGCCATGTCTTTTCCATAAGTTCTTGTCTGATAATATCCATACGATCATAAAAGAATTGATAATCTAATTCAAAAATAGATGGATTGGAAGATAATTCATTCCAAAATATTTTGTCTTGATGTTGTTCAAGTATATTTATAGCTGAAGGATTAGATGATAACTCTTCCCAATTAATTTTATCTAGGTTCTTTTCTAATAAAGGAATGGCACCTGAATTTCCAGATAACTCCGACCAATCAATTCTATGTATATTTTTTTCTAATAAAGGTAGTGCCTTACGATTAGCTGATAATATAGACCAATAAATTCTTTCAATATTCTTCTCTAATATATGGATAGCTGATTCATTATAACATAAATGGAACCATTCGATCTTGTCCAAATTCTTTTCTAATAAATGTATTGCAGATGGATAATAAGATAGTTCGGTCCAATCAATTTTGTCCTGATTATTTTCTAATAAATGAATAGCTGAAGGATTAGATGATAACCAGAACCAATCAATATTATCAAAGTATTTTTCTAAAATGTGAATAGCTGATTTATTGCAAGATAACTCCATCCAATCAATTTTATCAATATTTTTCTCTAAAATAGGAATAGCAGATTCATTTTTAGAGAGACATTCCCAATCAACTTCATCAATATTTTTTTGTAAAATATGAATTGCATTTTCATTAGCTGAAAGTAATCGAAAGTCTAATTTATCAATATTTTTTTCTAATAAATGAATTGCTGAAGTATTATAGGATAAATGTGTCCAATTTATTTTGGAAGGATCAATATTAATAAAATTCTTTTCAAGTAAATAAATAGCTTTAGGTTCAGTCCATAAAGATTCAATATCTAATTTATTCTCATCAATCCAATCTAATAATTTCCATCTATGTTCAAAATTCATCAAATCTTTTTTCATTTTATTGTATAAATATTAATATAAATAATATTTTATATCAATAGTTTTTTATAAAAATGTTAAAATTAATTATACTAAGTCCTGAATACTCAAACACCAATCTCTATAACGTTGAGGATACCAAGTCTTTTCCATTAATTCATATCTAATAATATCCATTCTTTTTTTAAAAAAGTCATAATCTAATTCAAATATACTAATATTTTGGGTAAAATATGACCAATCAATTTTGTTTTGATTATTTTTTAATAAATGGATAGCAGCTGGATTTTTTGATAAATGTAACCAACTAATTTTATCCGGATTTTGTTCTAATAAATGGATAGCACCTTTATTTGAAGATAGACATTCCCAATTTATCTTATCAAAATTTCGTTCTAATAAATGAATAGCTGCATAATTTAAAGATAGGTGATTCCAATCAATATCATCAGGGTTTTCTTCTAATAAATGTATAGCAGCTGGATTTTCACATAAATATGGACCAATTATTTTATCTTGGTTCTTTTCTAAAATATGAATAGCAGCTGGATTAGTTGATAATGCACCCCAATGTACTTTATGTATATTTTCTTCAACTATTTCAATAGCTGCAACATTTGTTGAAAAAGCATAGCGAAAATCTTTAAAATTAAAATCACTAGATGATTCTCGATTCATAAATTTTTTAAAAATATGAATAGAAGACTCATTTGTTGCTAAATCACCCCAAAATATTGGAAATAATCGATCTTTCAAATACGTTTTTATAGGTATAAAACAAATAGAATTATGGTATAATGTAAAATGATTGTATTTAAATA
>JACCED011887027.1_pt1 | contig 12478 bp, 10 predicted proteins | sample 7455021 | NCBI WGS metagenome assembly JACCED01 (sample SAMN15323456, study PRJNA562643) | freshwater metagenome | isolation source: river surface water | place: USA:Blue River Watershed | collected 2017-08-19
CACGTCGTACATCTGGTCGCCGACATAGGCCAGCCAGCGGGCATGCTGGACGACCGCGTCGAAGTAGTCGCCGTGGATCACCCACAGGCGGCGGCCGTCGGCGGTGGTGTGCACCGCCTCCTGCTGGACATCGATGCCGCCGAACTGGTGGCCCACGAAATGGCGCACGAATTCGTCGTGGTTGCCGGGCACGTAAATGATCTTGCAGCCCTTGCGCGCGCGCCGCAGGAGCTTCTGCACCACGTCGTTGTGCGCCTGGGGCCAGTACCAGCGGCGCCGCAGCTGCCAGCCGTCGATGATGTCGCCGACCAGGTACAGGTATTCGCTGTCGTTGTCCCGGAGGAATTCGAGCAGCGCCTCCGCCTGGCATCCCGGTGTCCCCAGGTGGATGTCCGAGATGAAAATGGCGCGGTACCGGTGCCGCGAGGCCTCGTGCATGTCCTGGCCGGCCCCGCCGGCAGCGTCCGCGAGCGTGTCGAATAGTTGGCGCATGGACGCCCACTGTCCGGGCAGGCCGTGTCACCGATATGTCGGGCCGGTGGCGCTTTTTTGACGTGGCGTGCGCGCCGGGGCGTCATCAGGCGTTCACGCGCCGGCCGCAAGCTGGCGGAGTCGCCCTCCCGCCCCCATGCCCCACGGCTTCCACTGGATCATCGCCGCGCAGTTCGTGTCCGCCCTGGCGGACCATGCGCTCCTCATCGTGACCATCGCCGCGCTGGACGCACAGGGCCTGCCCGGGTGGTGGGCCCCACTGCTGAAACTCGGCTTCACCCTGTCCTACGTGGTGCTGGCGCCGGTGGCCGGTCCGCTGGCCGACGCGGTCCCCAAGGGGCGGCTCATGGCGTGGATGAACGCGATCAAGGGACTGGCCTGCGTGGCGCTGCTGGCCGGCATGAACCCGGTGCTGGCGTTCACCGTGGCCGGCCTGGGCGCCGCCGGCTACGCGCCGGCCAAGTACGGGCTGATCACCGAGCTGGTGCCGCCGCGCCAGCTGGTGGCGGCCAACGGCTGGATCGAGGTGTCGGTGGTCTGCGCCGCGCTGCTGGGCGTCGGCCTGGGCGGCTACCTCGTCAGCGCCCACTGGCTCGGAAGCGGGCTGGCGCAGGCATGGGGCGCGTCGGTGGGCGCGCCCCTGACGCTGTCCATCGCCACGCTGGCGGCGCTGTACCTGCTGGCCGGCCTCCTGAACCTGCCGGTACCGGCCAGCCGCGCCCGCTACCCGGCCAGCGCGATCCATCCCCGGGCGCTGTGCCAGGACTTCTGGCGCGCCAACCTGCGCCTGTGGCGGGACCCGGAAGGGGGCCGGCTCTCCCTGAGCGTGACCACGCTGTTCTGGGGCGTGGGCGCGGCACTGCAGTTCATCGTGCTGCGCTGGGCGCAGGACCTGCTGGGCCTGAGCCTGAGCCAGGCCGCCTACCTGCAGGCGGCGGTGGCCATCGGGGTGGTGGCCGGCGCGGTCGCCGCCGGCCGGTGGGTGCCGCTGCACCGCGCGCCGGGCATGCTGTGGGCCGGCGTGGCGCTGGGCGGGCTGATGGTGGTGATGGCCCAGGTGCGCGACGTGCCGCTGGCGGTGGCACTGCTGCTGGTGGCCGGGACCATGGGTGGCCTGATGGTGGTGCCCCTCAACGCGCTGCTGCAGCACCGCGGGCATGTGCTCCTGAGCGCGGGCCGCTCGATCGCGGTGCAGGGCTTCAACGAAAACGCCAGCGTACTGGCGCTGGTGGGCGTGTACGCGCTGCTCACGGGCGCCGACTGGCCGGTGCAGCGGGTGATGTGGGTGCTGGGCGCCGGCATCGCGCTGGCAATTGGCGCGCTGTGGTGGGCGCAGGCGGGGTCGCGAGCACGGGGCCAGACCGGCGGCTGACCCCGCGCCGCCTCAGATGGCCGGTCCCCCGTGGACGAGCGGTACCACGCCGCCGTCATCATGCAGGCTGCCGATGCGGGCGCCCGGCTCATCCCCCCGCGCCTGCCGCAGCAGCTCCTCGAAGCGCCCGACCACGCTGTCCCAGTTTTCTGCGAGGGCGCGCTCGCGCGCCGCCCCGGACATCGCGCGGCGGCGCAGGCCGTCCTGCAGCAGCGCCCCGAGCGCGGGCGCGAAATCCTGCGGCCGCCGCGGGTCCACCAGCACGCCGGCCGCGCCATCGCGCAAAAGGTGGCCGGCGGCCGCATGGTCGAAGCCGACACAGGGCAGGCCGCTGGCCAGGGCCTCCAGTACCACGTTGCCGAACGTTTCGGAGAGGCTGGGGAAGGCGAACAGGTCGGCGCTCGCATAGTGGGCCGACAGGTCGTCGCCGCGGCGCGCGCCGGCAAAGACGGCCTCCGGGCAGGCCGCCTGCAGCTCGCTGCGCTGCGGGCCGTCGCCCACCAGCAGCAGGCGGGCGCGGGGATGCGCCTGCCGCAGCACGCGCCACGCGCGCAGCAGCAGGTGCAGGTTCTTCTCCGGCGCGAGACGCCCGACGACGGCCACGACCGGGTCCCCGGGGCCCACGCCCCAGGACGCGCGCAGCGCCTCGCTGCGCCAGGCCGGCGAGAAACGGCGGGTGTCCACGCCGCGCGGCAACACCACCAGGCGCTGGAAGTTCAGCGCCTGCAGTTCGTCGCGCAGGGCCTCGGTGGGCACCGTGGTGACCTGCGCGCGGTTGTGGAACTTGCGCAGGTAGGCGGTGATCGGCCGCTGCAGCCAGCCGATGCCGTAGTGCGCGGTGTAGGTGTGGAAGTTGGTGCGGAAGTCCGAGGTGACGGGAAGCCGCAGGTGGAGCGCGGCGTTGAGCGCCGACCAGCCCAGGGGCCCCTCGGTGGCCACGTGCACCAGGTCCGGCCGCTGCATCGCCCAGTGGCGGATCAGGCGCCGCTTGGCCGGCATGCCCATGCGAAGGCCGGGGTAGCGCGGGATCGGCAGGCCGCGCGTGAGGAGTTCGTCGCCGCCCTGCCGCAGTGACTGCGCGTCGGCGGGCTGGGCGGGGCGGATGATCTCGAGATCATGCCCCCGCTCCCGCAGGCCCTCGACCAGCCGCGCCAGCGTGAGCGACACGCCGTTGATCTCCGGCGGGAAGGTTTCGGTGACGATGGCCACGCGCAGGCTGCGGCGGCCCGCGGGCAGGCTTTCGACCAGGATGTCGCTGGGCGAAGGATCCGGAGGCGAGTTCTGGCGCATGCCGCCATGCTGGGGGCCGGATATCTCAATCCCGTGACAGCCGGCGCGCACCCGCGGGTTGTCACGGCTTTTTCACGCAAGGCCCCCACGATGCGCTGCCAGGAGGGCCGAAGGCGGCCCGCCCTTTCCCTAGGAGACGCCTGTGAATGCCTTCCTCAAGACCCTGCGGGAACAACGCTGGGACGACCACCGCTACTACCACCAGAGCCGCATCAATCAGGCCCTGCACCTGTTCAGCGCCCTGAGCTTCCTGGTGGCCTACGTGCTCCTGTTCATCGAGCCGGCCTGGGCCGGGCTGGTCGCCTGGTGCGTCTCCATGGTGAGCCGCCAGCTGGGCCACTACGTGTTCGAGCCCCGCGGCTACGACGAGATCAACCAGGTCACCGACGAATACAAGGAGGCGGTCAAGGTGGGCTTTAACATGCAGCGCAAGTCGGTGCTGCTCACCGTGTGGATCCTGCTACCGGCCCTGCTGTGGTTCCAGCCGTCGCTGGGCGGCCTGATCGAGCCGGCCGCCAACGCGCAGGAGTGGCTGCACGACGTCGGCATCGTGTGGCTGGCCCTGGGCGTCGCCGGGCTGCTGTTCCGGGTGGCGCAGCTGTGGCTGCGGGACGGCTGGCTGCCGGCCGTGGCCTGGGCCACCAAGATCATCACCGACCCGGTGCACGACGTGATCCTGTACCACAAGGCGCCGTTGGCCCTGCTGCGCGGCGAGCTGCGCGACCCGATGCACCACGTGGCGCACGGAAAGGACTGAGCGCCCGGGGCCTCGGCCGGGCCCCTGCCCTCATCTCAGGCCCGGCCCAGCCGCCGGGCCAGCATCTCCTTCAGCACACTCCGCCGGATCTCCCGGTTCGACGCCTTCGACTGGCCATGCCACCAGCCGCCCTCCCGCATGGCCCGTGCCGCCGCCACGAAGCGGCTCACCACCTCGCCGAACTCGGCCTCGCCGTAGTTCAGGCTGAAGATCAGGCGGCCACTGCCCACCCAGCTCAGGCCCAGGCCCTGTTGCCGCAGGTAGAACTGGAACATCCAGTTGTAGCGGGACGGCTCGGTGTAGAGCACCGTCCAGATGGTGGACAGGCCGGCCACACGCACCGGCAGGCCTTCGGCCTGCAGCGCTGCATTCATGCGGGCCAGCCGGTCGCTCCAGCGCGCGTCCAGGCCGTCGTAGAGCGACCGCACCGGCTCGCTGTCCAGGCGCTGCAGGAAGACGTTCATGGCCCCCATGACATAGGGGGGTGCGTTGAAGGTCCCGCGGGCGAAGCAGATGTCGGCGGGTCGGTCCTCGCGGTAACGCTTCATGAGGTCGGCGCGGCCGCACAGCACGCCGACCGGGAGGCCACCGCCCAGGGTCTTGCCGTAGGTGACCAGGTCGGCCTTGACCCCGAAGTATTCCTGGGCGCCGCCCGGCGCCAGCCGGAAGCCGACGAACACCTCGTCCAGGATCAGGACGATGCCGCGCTCGGTGCAGACCGCGCGCAGCTGGCGCAGCCAGCGGGCATAGGCCCCGCGGTCCACGCCGGCGCGGCGGCTGCTGTCGATCAGCGACGAGTCGCCCGGCGCGCCGGCGTTCGGATGAAGTGCCTGCAGCGGGTTGACCAGCACGCAGGCGATGTCCCGCCGGGTACGCAGCACGTGAAGGGTGCGCTCGTGCATGTCACGCAGGGTGTAGGTGTGGCGCGGCGCGAGCGGGTTGCCGGGGCCGGGCTGCACGTCCTCCCACCAGCCGTTGTAGGCGCCGGGAAAGCGCACGAGGTGGGTGCGCCCGGTGTGGTAGCGGGCCAGGCGTACCGCCTGCATGACCGCCTCGGTGCCGGACATGTGGAAGGACACCTCGTCCAGCCCCGAAATACGGCGCAGGGCCTGCACGTTCTCCGCCACGCAGGGGTGGTACTGCCCGAGCACCGGGCCCAGCGCCTCCACCCGCGCCGAGCCCTCGGCGATGCAGGACTTGTAGAAGTCGTACCCGAACAGGTTCACGCCATAGGAGCCGGTGAGGTCGTGGAAGCGGTTGCCGTCCAGGTCCTCCACCTCCACGCCGGAGGAGGCGCGGACGAAGGAGCCCAGGCGCAGGTGCTGCCGCAGGTAGGGGCTGTACTGGAACGGCACCCGGTAGGCGCCAGTGAACTGCAGGTCGGAAATGGCGTCGCGGGCCTGCGCGGTCAGCGCCGACGACCGCTCGAAGCGGGCCGCATACCAGGCGCAGAGGTCGGCGAAGGCCGCGCGGCGACGGGCCACCACCTCGGGCGGCGCGTCGTCGGAGCCGAAGAACCGCGCCTCGTCGTAGGCGTACCCCGGAATCAGGCCCGCGACCCGCTTGGCCATGCGGGTGTGGCCGGTCAGGGACGGATGCTTGGCCAGCGACAGCTGGAGGCGCTGGTAGCCGCGCACCAGGGCATAGGTGCCTGCGGTGGCGGCGGCGGTGAACAGGACAGGATCGGTCATGGCAGCGGATGAAGCGTCGACCGGACAGGTGTAGATGACGATTTTGAAAAACTGATGAACAAACCATGAAAACCAACCCCCTCCGACGACTCTTCGCGCAGGAAGACCTGAACTTCCTCCTGACCAACCGGATTCCACGCATCGCCCTGACCCGGGCCATGGGCAGGCTGAGCCGGATCCGCAGCCCGCTGTGGACGCGGCTGGCCATCGCCGTGTGGGGCTGGTTCGAGGACCTGGACCTGAGCGACGCGCGCGAGCGCCGCTTCGACAGCCTGCAGGCCTGCTTCACCCGCGCCCTGCGGGACGGGGCGCGACCGGTGGACATGCGGCCGCAGATCCTGGCCAGCCCCTGCGACGCCATCGTGGGCGCCAGCGGGCGCATCGACGGCCAGACGCTGCTGCAGGCCAAGGGCATGCCCTACACCCTGCCGGAGCTGCTGGGACCGACGCAGGACTGGCGGCCCTTCGAGAGCGGGCAGTACCTCACCCTGCGCCTGACCTCGGGCATGTACCACCGCTTCCACGCACCACACGACGCGCACATCGGCCACGTGACCTACATCAGCGGCGACACCTGGAACGTCAACCCGATCGCGCTGGCCCGGGTGAAGAAGCTGTTCTGCCGCAACGAGCGCGCGGTGCTGCGGATGCGGCTGGCGACGCCGCAGGCGCACGAACTGGCCATCGTCCCGGTCGCCGCGGTGCTGGTGGCAAGCATCCGGCTGCATTTCCTCGACGTGCTGCTGCACCTGCGCTACGGCGGCCCGACCGAAATGCCCTGCGACGTGCACGTGCGGCGGGGGCAGGAGCTGGGATGGTTCGAGCACGGCTCGACCCTCGTGGTCCTGGCGCCGGCGGGCTTCGGGCTGGCGCCTGGCATCGGACCGGGGTCCCGGGTGCGCGCGGGCGAGGCGCTGATGGCGCTGCCGGCGTGAGCGTCGCCGCGCAGGGGGGTCGGTGGGTCAGTGGCCCACCAGATCCGGGCTCTGCACCGTGACCACCACGGCCTGCAGCTGGCCCTGGCGCTCACGGGCCCGCAGCCACCAGGCGGCGCCCTTGCGCACCGGGCAGCTCCCCTCGGCGATCCCCAGCAGGCTGGCCAGCGTCTGGCCCAGGGTCGGCTGGTGGCCGACGATCACGACCGGCTGGCGCGCCGCCGGCCACTTCGCCGCCGCCAGCAGCTGCTGCGGGGTGGCGCCCGGCGCCAGCTCGGGAACGATGCGGAACTTGCGGCCCAGCCCCTGCGCCGTCTGTTCGCAGCGCAGCGCCGGGCTGCACAGGATGCGGGCCGCTTCGGGCAGGGTGCGGTCGAGCCACGCGCCCATGCGGGCCGCCTCCCTCTCGCCCCGCGGCGTCAGCGCACGAGAGAGGTCGTCCTGGCCCTCGGCCGCCTCCTCGGCTTCCGCGTGGCGCCACAGGACGAGGTACATCAGCGTCGCGCCGGCGGTGCCTCGCCGGCGTCGTAGCGGGCCATCAGGGCCGCCTGGGCCGAGGGCCGTGCGGCATCGAGCGCACCGGGCACGCGGTGGTAGCAGCCGTCGGCCAGCAGGTCCCAGGCGTCGCGCTCGTCATGCAGGTACGCCACCAGGCACTCGTCGATGATGCGCTGGCGCAGCGCCGGGTCGGTCACCGGCCAGGCCAGTTCCACACGCCGCAGCATGTTGCGGTTCATCCAGTCGGCACTGGACAGCAGCAGCGTCTCGGCCTCGCCGATGCCGAAGTAGAACACCCGCGAGTGCTCCAGGAAGCGGCCGATCACCGAACGAACCCGGATGTTGTCGGTCACCCCGGGCACGCGGGCCGGCAGCATGCAGGCACCGCGCACGATCAGGTCGATGCGCACGCCCTGGCGGCCGGCGCGTACCAGCGCCTCCATCAGCGGCTGGTCGGTCATCGCGTTGGTCTTGACCACGATCCGCGCGGGCTCGCCGCGGGCGGCGGCCTGGCCTGCCTGCTCGATCAGGTCCAGCAGCCGGCGGTGCAGGTGGAACGGCGCCATCATCAGGCGCTGCAACCGGGGCGCGCGGGCCTGGCTGGCCAGGTGGGTGAACACCGCCTCCACGTCCGCGGTGAGCGCGCGGTCGGCCGTGAGGTGGCTGATGTCGGTATACAGGCGCGAGGTGCGCGGGTTGTAGTTGCCGGTGGACAGGTGCGCGTAGCGCGCCAGGCCGCGGCCTTCGCGCCGGGTCACCAGCAGCATCTTGGCGTGGGTCTTCAGGCCCACCACGCCGTACACCACCTGCGCGCCGATCGATTCGAGCTTCTCCGCCCAGTTGATGTTGGCTTCCTCGTCGAAGCGGGCCTTGAGTTCGACCACCGCAGTCACTTCCTTGCCCCGGTTCACCGCCTCGCGCAGCAGGTCCATCATCACCGAGTCGGAACCGGTGCGGTAGATGGTCTGCCGGATGGCCAGCACCTGCGGGTCGGATACCGCCTCGCGCAGGAAGTCGATCACGCCGTCAAAGCGCTCGAAAGGCTGGTGGATCACGATGTCGCCGTGGCGCAGGCGCTCGAAGATCGAGCCACCCGGCGGCAGCTGGCGCGGGTAGGCGGCGGCGTAGGGCCGGAACAGCAGTCCGGGCGCATCGACCAGGTCGATCAACTGCTGGAGGCGCACCAGGTTCACCGGCCCGTGCACACGGTACAGCGCCTCGCGCGGCAGCGAGAACTGGGCGAGCAGGAAATCCGCGAGGTAGTCCGAGCAGGTGGACGACACCTCCAGCCGCACCGACTCGCCGTAGTGCCGGTGCTGCAGGCCCAGCCGCAGCGCGGTGCGCAGGTTGCGCACCTCCTCCTCGTCCACCGCCAGGTCCGAGTGGCGGGTGACCCGGAACTGCGAGAACTGCTGGACATCCCGCCCCGGGAACAGCTCGTGCAGGTGGGAGCGGATCACGCTGGTCAGAAGGACGAAGCGGGCCCGACCGCCGGTGACCCGCGCCGGAATGCGGATCACCCGGGGCAGCACGCGGGGCACCTTCACGATCGCGATGTCGTTCTCGCGGCCGAAGGCATCCAGACCGCGCAGACGGACGATGAAGTTCAGCGATTTGTTGGCGACCTGGGGAAACGGGTGCGCCGGATCCAGGCCGACCGGGGTCAGCAGGGGGCGCACCTCGCGCTCGAAATATTCGCCCACCCAGGCCTTCTCGCGCGCATTGCGCTCCGAATGCGAGACGATGGCCAGGCCGGCCTGCGACAACGCCGGCATCAGCGCATCGTTGTACAGGGTGTACTGGCGCTCGACCAGGGCGTGGGCGGCCGCCGACAGGGCTTCGAAGCTGGCCGGCGAGGCGCCCTGCTCGGACTGTCCGCTGCGGGCCGCCGCCAGGTGCGGCGCGAAGCGCACCTCGAAGAATTCGTCGAGGTTCGACGACACGATGCACAGGTACCGCAGGCGCTCCAGCAGCGGCACGCCGGGACGGCTGGCCCAGTCCAGCACCCGCTCGTTGAAGGCGAGGATGCTGTGGTCGCGGTCCAGCCACGGCACGGCGGGTTCCACCGGAACCGCCTTGCCAGATGGACGCGTGCGACCTGTTGAGCTCATCCGCCCGACTGTGTGCAAATTCCGTGACAGGGTTGTGACAACTGTCCGGAACTCAGCGCCGGCTCACCGCCCGATCAACGCCAGCGCGGCGCGGGCCTGCCTCTGGTCACTGCCCCAGGAAATGCTTGCGGTAGCGCGCGGGCAGGTCGGCAATGCGCATCAGCATCGGCAGGTCGGCGGTGTTGAAGTCCGGGTCCCAGGCCGGCGCGCCCAGCACCCTGGCGCCCAGGCGCAGGTAGCCCTTGATGAGGGCCGGCGGGTCCACCGCCAGGCTGTCGTCGAGTTGTTCGACCGGCAGCGGCAGGCGGGGCCGCACCTGCAGCTCGATCGGCGCCAGGTGGCTCTGGCGGACCTGGCGCCACACGCTGGCGGCCACGTCGCCGCTGACCATGCCCTCGTGCAGCATCGGGATGCTGGCGCAGCCGATCATCGTGTCCAGTCCGTTGCGCACCATGAATTCGGCCAGCGCCCCCCACAGCGCCATGATCACCCCGCCGTGGCGGTGGTCGGGGTGCACGCAGCTGCGGCCCAGTTCCACCATGCGCTCGCGCAGGCCGCGCAAGCGGGTCAGGTCGAACTCGGTGTCGCTGTAGAAGCCGCCCACGCGTCGGGCCTGCGCCGGCGTGAGTACCCGGTAGGTGCCCACCACCTGCCCGGTGGCGGTGTCGCGCACCAGCAGGTGCTCGCAGAACTCGTCAAACAGGTCGATGTCGTGGCCGGCCAGCGGCGTGGACAGGCGCGCGCCCATCTCGCCGGCGAAGACCTGGTGCCTCAGGCGCTGGGCCTCGCGGACCTCGTCCTGGTGACGTGCCCAGGCCACGGCAATCGCGCCAGCGACTTCCTCACCAGCCCCGACATCGCGGCGGTGAAGTGACCCCCGGGGCAAGGACACCGGGGATAGCGGCAGGGTCGGCGTGGGCAGGTCTTTCACTTCAGGTCTCCTTCTTGGGATGGAGGCAGTGTGCGCAGCGCAAGTGACCTGGCCATGGCAGGCCGATGGCAATTCGGTGACAGGGCGTGGGGCGCGCGCCACCGCCGGCCTGCCCGGGCACCCGCTGTCACGAAGCTGCCACGCACCGTCGCCAGGATCGGGAGGCCGTTCTTTCAGGCCCCCGCCCGGGGGCGCCCCGCCCATGCCCGACCTTCACTCCGACTTCCGCCTGCGCCGCGACATTGCCGACAGCTACGACGAGGAGCTCGAACTCGAGCTGGAGGACCGCCCCTTCGATGTACACGGCAACGAGATCGCCCTGAGCGAGGCCGAGAAGCACGACCGGAGGACCTATTTCCGCGAGCTGCTGCGCCTGCAGGGCGAACTGGTCAAGCTGCAGGACTGGGTGGTGGCCACCGGCCACAAGATGGTGGTGCTGTTCGAGGGCCGCGACGCCGCCGGCAAGGGCGGCGTCATCAAGCGCATCACCCAGCGCCTGAACCCCCGGGTGTGCCGCGTCGTCGCCCTGCCCGCCCCCAACGACCGCGAGCGCACGCAGTGGTACTTCCAGCGCTATGCCACCCACCTGCCGGCGGCCGGCGAGATCGTGCTGTTTGACCGCAGCTGGTACAACCGCGCCGGCGTGGAAAAGGTGATGGGCTTCTGCAGCGACGACCAGTACGAGGAGTTCTTCCGCTCGGTGCCGGAATTCGAGCGCATGCTCGCGCGCTCGGGCATCCAGCTGCTGAAATACTGGTTCTCCATCTCCGACGAGGAGCAGCACTCGCGCTTCCTCTCTCGGATCCACGATCCCCTCAAGCAGTGGAAGCTCAGCCCGATGGACCTGGAGTCACGCCGGCGCTGGGAGGCCTACACCCGGGCCAAGGAGGTGATGCTCGAGCGCACCCACATTCCCGAGGCACCCTGGTGGGTGGTGCCGGCCGACGACAAGAAGAAGGCGCGCCTGAACTGCATCGACCACCTGCTGTCGCAGGTGGCCTACGCCGACGTCCCGCACCCGGAAATCGCCCTGCCCGAACGCGAGCGCCACGAGGACTACGAGCGCCACCCGGTGCCGGCGCAGATGCACGTGCCCGCGCGGTACTGACCGCGCGGCACAGAACGCGCAGACCCGGCGCCATGGCCCCAGCCGCTGTCCCGCCGACCGATGCCGGCTGGGGGGCCGACCCCGCCGGCCTGATCGCCGGCTTCGTCTTCGCCGCTGGTGCCGCCCCGCAGACGCTCGACTCGGCCGCCGCTGCCGTCTGGCTGCAGGCCCGGCGCGACCTGCCCGGGGACGGCCAGTTCCTCTGGCTGCACCTCGACCTTGCCCATGCCGCCGCCCTGCGCTGGCTGCAGCGGCATGCGGACCTGCCGCCCGGCTTCTTCGAGACCCTGGGCAGCCCGGCCCGCTCCACCCGTGTCGAGCGCGAGGGCGAGGCGCTGGTGGCGGTGGTCAACGACGTCATGTTCGATTTCGACTTCGACGCGAGCGACCTGTCCACCCTCTGGGTCTGCCTGGACCGCGGCCTGGTGGTGACCGGCCGCCAGCAGCGCCTGCGCTCCATCGACGCGCTGCGCACCCGTATCAAGGCAGGCGAGCCGCTGGACACGCCGCTGCAACTGCTGGACTACCTGCTGCACGAGCAATGCGACGTGCTCACCGGCATCGTGCGCCAGGTCACCCGGCGCGCCGACGAGATTGAGGACCGCCTGCTGGCGGGTCGCCCCTCGGTGCAGCGCGCCGCGCTGGGCGCCCTGCGGCGGCTGCTGGTGCGCCTGCAGCGGCTGATGGCGCCCGAGCCCGCTTCGCTGTTCCGCCTGCTGCAGCATCCGCCGCCGTGGGTCAGCGAGCAGGACCTGCAGGCCCTGCGGGAGGTCAACGAGGAGTTCCTTGTCGTCCTGAGCGACATGGCCGCCCTGCAGGAGCGGATCAAGTTGCTGCAGGAGGAGATCGCCGCGGCGGTCAGCGAATCCACCGGCCGCAGCCTCTTCCTGCTCACGGTGATGACGGTGCTCGCATTGCCCATCAACATCCTGGCCGGCCTGTTCGGGATGAACGTGGGCGGGGTTCCCTTGGCGCAAGATCCCCACGGCTTCTGGATCATCGCGGTGCTGATCCTGGCCTTCGTGCTGGCTGCGGCCTGGTGGGTGGGCCGCCGCCGGGGCGACTAGCGGCCGCGGGGTCGGGCGGCCGCCGCTTCAGCCGCCGACCGGGCCGCCGTCCACCCGGCTGATCACCACCGTCGCCGCGCGCGGCCGCATCCCCTTGACCGGCCACTGGGAGAAGCGGGTCGGATCGCGGGCGATGTCGTTGTCGGTGTAGGGCTTGCCGTCGGCGCGGCGCGGTGCGTGGGGGTGGTTGCCCAGCTCGCCCGGGTGCTGCACGTTGACGAACATC
>JACCED012187032.1_pt1 | contig 12478 bp, 14 predicted proteins | sample 7455021 | NCBI WGS metagenome assembly JACCED01 (sample SAMN15323456, study PRJNA562643) | freshwater metagenome | isolation source: river surface water | place: USA:Blue River Watershed | collected 2017-08-19
ATATCCTGCATCTCCAAGCCGTAGCCGCTAAAAAAGAGTTGGGTGTACAAGGTGAGCGACGAGTGGCCGCAAGAGAGAATGAAGCGATCGCGACCGAGCCATTGTGGATCGGCAGGGTCATGCACAAGGTGGCGCTGAAAAAGATTGTAAGCAACTGGCGCTAGCGACATGGCAGTGCCGGGATGGCCATTGCCAACTTTCTGTACAGCATCCATAGCTAGTGCGCGCGCAATTGCTACAGCGCGATCATCCAATTCACTCCACCCGGCTATTTTTGACATGGCGACTCCTTACCCTGGTTTTCTAACAATTGAGAGGCGGATACGCCACGTTGCGATCCACACGAGAACTGAACCTAAAAGATGGAAAAAGACAAGCAGTTCGGGAACGCCTAGCAAGTATTGCGCGTAACCCAGCGCACCTTGCGCTAGTGCAATCGCAAAAAAGATAGCCAGCCAGCGTTTAGCTTCATATGGCAAATCTTTGGAACGATATAGAAGTAGTGAGATAAAGAGAAGCAACCAGACAGATGCGCTATGAAAGCGGGTAATTGTTGAGATATCAAAATCTAAACGTGGAGCATCAATATCACCTGCATGGGGACCACTACCCGTAACCAGAGTTCCAATGGAAATCGCTATAAATGCAAATATGGTGTGAGCGATTGATAGTCGAGAAATTCGTAATTGTGTAGAGGAAGTGCGTACTTGCGGATGGTGTCTACGCGAATGAAGTGAGGTTGCTGCTGAGATTAGTAAAATTGACAACAATAGATGTGATGCAACAGATAAAGGGTTGAGGTTTGTTAAAACAGTTATTCCTCCCAAAACACCCTGCGCCAAGATTCCCAAGATTTGCGTAGCAGCTAGAAAACGCAGATCGCGGCGGTTGCTCCGAATTACCGCGGCGAAAGTTGCAACAGCTGCAAAAAAGAGCGCAAAAGTCAGAAGGCGGTTCCCAAATTCGATCCATGCGTGGAGCGCACCTTCGGCCTGACCTTCTACGGGTAGATAAGAACCGGGAACGCACTCGGGCCACGTTGGACAGCCCATTCCTGAACCGGTAAGTCGAACGGCGCCACCTGTCAGAACGAGGACTGATTGGAGAAAGAGGAGAAGGCCTGTTAGCGGCGCCAAGGCGCGGCGAGCGATTTTCTCCACTGTTTTCACGCTCGTAGCCTATGGCCTAGCACTCAGGGATGGACGCTCCTCGAGTGGCAGCAGCAAGGGAATTACGACACAATAGTGTTGTGAAATTCGATGATTTGAGTACACGTGAAGCTATCGCGCGCTCTGTCCTTGAAAATGGCCCATCGACTGCCGTGGTTCTGGGGGAGCGTTTAGGCCTCACCCCGGCAGGTATCCGGCGCCACCTCGACATCCTCGTACTTGATGGAATTCTAGAAGCGCGCGAGCCGCACCAAGCGCTTTCCCGTGGCAGAGGTCGTCCTTCCAAAGTTTTCGTGATGACAGATTCTGGGCGCGAAAAATTTGAGCATTCCTATGATGACCTTGCGGTAGCAGCGCTGAAATTTATGTCGGCGCAATCCGGAGAACACCTGGTTAAGGCATTTGCGCAATCTCGTGCTGATGATATTGAAAGAAAAGCAGTTGCATTTAGCGCTAAGAAATCTAACAAAGCACAAGCCCTAGCGAGTTTTCTGACAGATCAAGGATATGCCGCAAGCATCGAGAGCAAAGCAACCGGTGATCAACTCTGCCAACATCACTGTCCAATTGCTCACGTTGCTGCAGAGTTCCCACAACTCTGTGAGGCTGAGACCGAAGCATTTTCAAAAATTTTAGGTACTCACGTCCAACGTCTAGCAACCATCGCTCACGGCGATGGAGTGTGCACCACTTATATCCCAAATCTTTCCCGAATAACGACCAAGACAAAAATCACGCAAACGACAAGAAAGATAACCGCTGGAAAGGCGAGCAAATGACAACAGCACATCCAGAACTCGATGGCCTCGGAAATTACGAGTACGGCTGGTCAGATAGCAATGATGCAGGCTCGAATGCAAAACGTGGACTCAACGAGGAAGTAGTTCGCGATATCTCCGCTAAGAAGAGTGAGCCACAGTGGATGCTCGATCTGCGTTTGAAAGGTTTAGGGCTTTTTGACAAGAAGCCGATGCCAGCCTGGGGATCAGATTTATCAGGAATTTTCTTCGACACAATCAAGTACTTTGTGCGTTCGACTGAGAAGCAAGCAGCGACTTGGGATGACTTGCCAGACGATATTAAGAATACCTACGACCGTCTGGGAATCCCAGAGGCCGAAAAACAACGACTCGTATCTGGTGTTGCAGCTCAATATGAGTCTGAGGTCGTTTATCACTCGATTCGCGAAGACCTTGAAAAACAAGGCGTAATCTTCCTTGATACCGATAGTGGACTTAAGCAGTATCCAGAGCTATTCAAGGAGTATTTCGGAACTGTTATTCCAGTTGGAGATAACAAGTTTGCCGCACTTAACACAGCAGTCTGGTCTGGCGGTTCATTTATCTATGTTCCAAAAGGCGTCCATGTTGATATTCCACTGCAGGCATACTTCCGAATTAATACCGAAAATATGGGGCAATTTGAACGTACTCTCATCATCGCAGATGAAGATTCATACATTCACTACGTCGAAGGTTGCACAGCGCCAATCTACAAATCTGATTCATTGCACTCAGCAGTTGTTGAGATCATAGTTAAGAAAGGTGCTCGTGTTCGCTACACAACGATTCAAAACTGGTCTAACAATGTCTATAACCTGGTAACCAAGAGAGCAACCTGTGCTGAAGGTGCAACTATGGAATGGGTTGATGGAAATATCGGCTCCAAAGTAACTATGAAATATCCAGCCGTGATGTTGATGGGGCCACATGCAAAAGGTGAAACGCTCTCTCTTGCATTCGCAGGCCCAGGTCAACACCAAGATTCGGGCGCCAAGATGGTGCACGCCGCTCCGCACACATCTTCATCTGTCATCTCTAAATCTGTGGCACGTGGTGGCGGTCGTACCTCCTACCGTGGACTGGTGCAAGTTCAAGAAGGAGCACATCATTCGGCTAGCACAGTTAAATGCGACGCGCTTTTAGTGGATACCATCTCTCGTTCAGATACCTATCCATACGTTGATATCCGTGAAGATGATGTCTCAATGGGCCACGAAGCAACGGTCTCGAAGATCTCTGATGATCAACTTTTCTATTTAATGTCTCGTGGCCTTAATGAAGATGAGGCAATGGCGATGATTGTTCGTGGCTTCATTGAACCTATTGCGCGCGAACTTCCTATGGAATATGCGCTCGAGCTAAATCGCCTTATTGAACTTCAAATGGAAGGTGCAGTTGGATAATGACAGCGCTGCAAAGTAATCTTTTAGAAAACCACACCCCAACAGGGCGTGAAGAAGCGTGGCGTTTCACCCCGCTTAAACGTCTTGGCGGAATGCATGATGGCACTGCCGCCATTGACTCTAGGTCTTCACTCTTCGTGAAAGGCGAACTCCCTCAAGGAGTCTCATTCACATCTGGTGAAATAATTGCACTCACTGAAAGTGATGATGCAATCATTAACCGAATTCGTGCGCACACTTCAATTGGAACTACACTGCAAATCGCTCCAAATACTGAACTCGTTGAGCCTATTTTCCTTGGCCGCAGCGCTTTCGGAATCGACTCTGCAGAATTTTCTAGAGTGCAAATCAGGGTTGGCAACCACGCGAAAGCAGTGGTCGTTTTAGAAAATACTGGTGATACTCATCTGGCAGAAGATTTGGAAATTTTGGTTGAGCCAGGCGCGCATCTGACTCTCATTGCTCTCCAGGAATGGGGGAGCAAGACAATTCATGCTGCACGTCATCACGCAGTGGTCGATCGTGACGCAACCTTCAAATCTGTCGTCGTCACTATTGGTGGAGATGTGGTTCGTTTACTCCCGACAGTAGATTTCATCGCGCCAGGAGCATCATGCGATCTTTCTGGTGTCTATTTTGCATCTGCTGGCCAATACTTTGAACACCGCATGTTTGTTGATCATAAAGTTGCGCATGCTAAATCTCGAGTGAATTACAAAGGTGCGCTAGCAGGGGATAAGGCTCATACAGTCTGGATCGGTGATGTCTTTATCCGTGCCGCTGCCGAAGGAACAGATACCTACGAGCTCAATAGAAATCTCTTGCTCACAGATGGCGCCCGTGCGGATTCAGTTCCCAATCTAGAGATTGAGACGGGAGAGATTGTTGGGGCAGGACACGCATCTACAACTGGGCGTTTTGATGATGAACAACTCTTCTATTTGATGTCGCGCGGAATCGATGAAGCGGACGCCAAGCGATTGGTGGTTCGAGGATTCTTTAACGAGATTATTTCGGAAATTGGCATCGATGCCGTCGAGGTTCGACTTATGTCGCGCATCGATGAAGAACTTGCAAAGGCAGGTCGCTAATGTCCGATTTAAATTTTTCAACATTGACCCCTGGCAAGCCAGTACGCATTGAAAAGAACGGTGAAGCGATCTGTGTTGCTCGGGTGGGCGATCAAGTTTTTGCCATCGGCGATGTCTGTAGCCACTCAGATGCATCGCTAGCCGAAGGTGACATCACAGATTTCAAAATTGAATGTTGGCTACATGGCGCCGAATTCGATCTTCGCACCGGAGAAGCGCTCACGCCTCCTGCGGTAGCACCAGTTAAGTCCTATTCAGTAACTGTCGACGGAGACTCCGTCACGGTAGAGATGTAACGGAGATAGATATGAGCACCCTAGAAATTCGCGGATTGAAAGTATCTGTCGATACCGAACAAGGTGAAGTGGAAATTCTCAAAGGCGTCGACCTGACAATTAAGTCCGGTGAAACCCACGCAATTATGGGTCCGAACGGTTCAGGGAAGTCCACTTTGGCTTATTCAATAGCCGGACATCCGAAGTACACGATCACCGGTGGCACTGTGACTTTAGATGGCGAGGATGTTCTTGCTATGTCAGTTGATGAACGCGCCAAGGCAGGGCTATTTCTAGCAATGCAGTATCCAGTAGAAGTTCCAGGTGTTTCAGTATCCAACTTCCTACGTACTGCAGCTACTGCCCTTCGTGGTGAAGCTCCTAAATTGCGTGAATGGGTTAGTGAAGTAAAGAACGCGATGGATTCACTCAAAATGGATCCATCTTTTGCTCAACGAAACGTGAACGAAGGCTTTTCGGGTGGCGAAAAGAAGCGCCATGAAATTATGCAGTTAGAACTTCTCAAGCCCAAGTTTGCAATTCTTGATGAGACAGATTCAGGACTCGATGTTGATGCGCTGCGTATCGTCTCTGAGGGAGTTGTGCGAGCAAAAGCAGCAAATAACCACGGAATTCTTCTTATTACGCATTACACCAGAATTCTTAAGTACATCAAACCTGATTTTGTGCACGTTTTTGCTAATGGCCGAATCGTCGAAGAAGGTGGTCCAGAGCTTGCAGAGAAGTTGGAAGCTCAAGGCTATGCGGAGTACGTCTCGGCTTAATATGACATTTCAAGCGCGCACGGTCATCTCGGATTTTCCGATCCTTTCTCGGACTATCCGTGATGGCAAGCGTCTTGTTTACCTAGATTCTGGTGCCACAAGTCAGAAGCCCGCTGTAGTAATTGATGCTGAGAGCAACTTTTATCGATTGCATAATGCTGCTGTCCATCGTGGCGCCCATCAATTAGCAGAAGAAGCAACCGATGCTTATGAGGGCGCTCGTGCGATTGTGGCAGATTTTCTGGGAGCAACGAACAATGAGATTGTTTTCACGAAGAGCGCAACCGAGTCGCTCAATCTCATTGCTTACGCCATGGGAAATGCACAGCCAGGTAATCGCTTCTTTATCTCCGCAAGTGATGAAATTGTGGTTACTGAAATGGAACACCATGCCAATCTCATACCTTGGCAACAGCTAGCAGAACGTACTGGCGCAACGCTTAAGTGGTTTGAAGTAACACCAGATGCACGTCTAGATTTTGATTCCATCGATTCGGTAATAACTGAAAAGACCAAAGTGGTTGCCCTTACCCACCAATCAAATGTTTTAGGAACCATTAATCCTCTCGCAGAAATCGTTACGAGAGCACATGAAGTAGGTGCAGTAGTTGTATTGGATGCCTGTCAGTCAGTTCCGCATATGCCGGTTTCCGTCAAAGATTTAGACGTTGATTTCTTAGCATTCTCTGGTCATAAATCAGTTGGTCCTACAGGTGTAGGAATTCTTTGGGGCAAAGAAGCTCACTTGAATGAGCTGCCACCATTTTTTACAGGTGGTTCCATGATTGAAAACGGCACCATGACTTCTGCAACGTGGGCGAAAGCGCCAAAGAAGTTTGAAGCAGGAGTTCCCAACATGGCTCAGGCGGTTGGACTGGGTGTTGCGCTGAAATATCTGCAAAACATTGGAATGCAGAGTATTTTCGAACATGAAAAAGAACTCACCAAATACGCAATGGATTCATTACAACAAATTACTGATTTAACAATTATTGGCCCGACAGATCTCAACTTACGTGGGGGAACTCTCTCCTTTACCGTTGGTGATATCCACCCTCACGATCTGGGGCAGTTTTTAGATAGCCAAGGTATCGCCGTCAGAACTGGGCATCACTGTGCTTGGCCTTTGACGCGAAAGTTGGGCGTTGCCGCGACCACACGTGCCTCTTTTTATCTCTATAACACCACCGAGGATATCGATGACCTCGTTGATGGAATCCGCAGCGCACAGAAGTACTTTGAATGATGCAGTTAGATAATTTATATCAAGAGGTAATTCTTGATCATTACAAGAATCCCCAGCATAAAAAGTTGAGCCCTACATACGATGCACAGGTACATCACATCAATCCAAGTTGTGGCGATGAAATTACCTTAAACGTTTCATTAGATGGCGAAAGAATATCTAATGTTTCATGGGATGGGGTCGGTTGCTCTATCTCTCAAGCTAGCGTTTCTATCTTGTCTGATTTAGTGCTTGGTAAAACCTTGTCACAAGCGCAGCAAATATCCGATGCTTTTATGGAATTGATGCAGAGTAAAGGCACACAATCAGGTGATGAAACTTTGTTAGAGGATGCTGTTGCCTTAGCCGGAGTCTCGCAGTACCCGGCCCGCATCAAATGTGCGCTGCTGGGATGGATGGCTTTTAAAGATGCCAGCGTGCAAGCTCTGGCAAAGAATAAGTGAATAAGAAAGTAGGATAGGCACATGGTCGCAAAGCTGGAAGACATTAATGAGGCGATGAAGGATGTCGTTGATCCTGAACTCGGAATCAATGTTGTGGATCTTGGTTTGATCTACGACATGATGGTTGATGAAAACAATATTGCTGTCTTAAACATGACTCTCACTTCGGCTGCTTGTCCGCTACAAGATGTGATTGAAGATCAAACACGTCAGGCCTTGGCCCCATTCACAGATGATGTAAAGATTAATTGGGTGTGGATGCCACCCTGGGGGCCAGATAAAATCACCGATGATGGGCGAGAACAATTGCGCGCACTCGGCTTCACTGTCTAACTTAAATAAATTCCCATAGGCTCTCTCTATGTCACAACATGCTGTGTGGATGACCTTTCGGTCAATGACGGCAGACCCATCAGTTAAGTCACAGAAGTTAAAGCCAGGAACAGTAAAGCGAATAATTTCTTACGGAAAGCCGTATCAAAGACAGATTGCAATTTTCCTCATAACAGTAGTCATAGAGGCGCTGCTGATTATCTCCACTCCCTTGCTGCTTCGTGAGCTCATTGATAAAGGGGTTATTCCCAAAAATGGCGCTCTCGTCACTCAATTGGCGTTGCTCGTCGGACTCTTAGCAATAGTTGATGCAGCCTTTAATATTTTTGGACGTTGGTACTCAGCTCGAATCGGAGAAGGTCTCATTTATGACTTACGATCTCAAGTATTTGCTCATATCCAAAGACAATCAATCGCATTCTTCACTCGAACTCAAACTGGTGCTCTCATTTCTCGAATCAATTCAGATGTCATGGGAGCGCAACAGGCATTTACTGGCACGCTTTCTGGAGTCGTTAGCAATGTAGTTTCATTGGTGCTGGTTGTTACGACGATGTTGATCCTTTCCTGGCAAATCACCTTGATCTCTCTGCTGCTACTTCCAGTTTTCCTTCTTCCGACCAAGTGGGTTGGAAAACGAATCCAGGCGTTGACTCGAGATGCTTTCAATCTCAACGCCAATATGTCCAGCACTATGACTGAAAGATTTAATGTGTCGGGCGCACTCCTAGTTGCACTATATGGAAAACCTACAAAAGAAGAGAGCTACTTCCGTAGCCGTGCACGAAAAGTTGCAGACATTGGCATTCACACAGCAATGCTCAATCGCATTTTCTTCGTAGGAATCACTAGCGTGGCTGCGATTGCGACAGCCTTTGCCTATGGAATAGGTGGACAGTTGGCAATTTCTGGTTCATTGACCGTGGGAACGCTGTTAGCTATCACTGCGCTGCTAGCGCGGCTCTATGGCCCGCTGACTGCACTATCAAATGTGCGCATTGATGTGATGACTGCACTGGTCTCTTTTGAACGAGTTTTTGAAGTACTAGATCTTCAACCAATGATTGGCGATAAGCCAAGTGCTCGTAAGTTCGAAGATAAGCAAGCCAAGATTGAGTTCAAAGCAGTTGGATTTTCTTACCCGAAGGCAGAGGAAGTATCGCTTGCGTCGCTAGAAGCGGCGGCAAAACCTGAAACTATTGAGAGCGGGGAAGTACTTAAAGAGATTTCATTCATCGCAGAAGCGGGAAGTATGACAGCGATTGTTGGACCTTCGGGGGCTGGAAAAACAACAATCAGTGCACTTTTGCCACGACTTTACGATGTCACAAAAGGTGCGATAGAAGTAAATGGCATTGATATCAGAGACCTAACCGTTCAATCTTTGCGAGATTCAATCGGTGTCGTGATGCAAGATGCGCATCTCTTTCATGAAACCATTGCTGAAAATCTGCGGTATGCCAAAGAAGATGCTACAGAACTAGAGTTAATTGAAGCGTGTAAGGCGGCCCAGATTTGGCCACTCATTGAGTCCTTGCCAAATGGGTTTGACACCATGGTAGGTGAACGCGGTCATAGATTGTCCGGTGGAGAAAAGCAGCGCCTGGCTATCGCTCGATTACTCCTAAAAGCACCTGCTATCGTAATTCTGGATGAAGCAACCGCACACTTGGATTCGGAAAATGAGTCGTTGGTCCACAATGCTTTGAAGATTGCCTTAAGAAATAGGACATCTATTGTGATTGCCCATCGCCTGAGTACCGTGATGGAGGCTGATCAGATTCTCGTTTTAGAGAAGGGTGAAATAAAAGAACGCGGAAAACATGAAGAATTAATCGCCAGAGGAGGTCTTTACTCGGATCTCTTTGCCAGACAAGACATCACGGCGAATTAAGAGCCTTCCATAAACAATCAATCCAGCGAAGAAGATCCATTGCAATGCATACGCCATATGGGGTCCATCTGAAAGTTCGGGAAGTTCTGCGGGGACCTTGGGGGTGAGTTCAGGACGATCACCTGAGAGTAGATCAAGGTAGAACTTCTCAGAAACTTGCGATCTGGATTGGGCGTTAGCTTGCGAAATTAGACCTTGTGAACCATCACTTGGAATTGCAAAGAATGCACCTCGAGGTAGTGATGAATCTAAGCGCAGACGACCTTCAATAGAAACTTCAGATTGAGGGAGTTGGGGAATCTCTGGAGGAGTTTGCGCATTTGCACCAGCTTTCAACCACCCACAATCGACCCAAAAACTCTTTCCGTCATTTGTTTCAAATCGAGTCAGAAGCTGGAAACCATAAACGCCCTCAAAGTAACGATTGCGAAGCAGAATCTGCTGGGTGGTATCGAAAGCTCCCGTGACTTTGGCCATCTGCCATTCGTGGGTTTCCATTTCAGAGATGAGTGAATCTAGAGGCGCTACGGCGCGAGCAACATTTTCTTCAATGAGATTATTGCGTTCTTGACGATTTAACCCGCGATTAAATTGCCACTGTGCAGCCCACAAGCAGAAAATTACAAGTACAAGTGCGATAAAACTTTTGAGAAGAGAATATTCCTCTCTCTTTTTATTCAATTCCTCGCGGCCTCTTCTTCAAGATGGCTGCGCCCGGAACCACCGTTTCTCTTCCTGCGTTAGCCACCACAACCGCGATGTAAGGAAGTGTTACAGCACCCAAAAGAGCAAACCAGCGGTATGGACTAGGGAGAACGACTGTCAAGATAAAGCAGGCGGTACGAATCATCATCGAAATGAAATAGCGGCGTTGACGAGCAGACTGATCAGTAGATAAGCCTTTAGGCGCACTGGTGATGTCGAAAACGTCGTCTTCTTTAGCCATAGCGCAACAGTAGGGTAGTTTTGACTCATGAGCGACTCGACTTCCATCGCACTCGTTACAGGTGGAAACCGCGGCATCGGGTTGGCGATAGCGCAGTCACTTCAGTCGCAAGGACACCGTGTCATCGTTACCTACCGAACCGGAACACCGCCGTCAGGATTTGATGCAGTCCAGATGGATGTCACAGATGGCCAGAGCGTAGATGCTGGTTTTGCAAAGATTGAATCTGAAATTGGACAACCAGAAATCATTGTTGCAAACGCCGGCATTACTAAAGACACGCTCGTCATGCGAATGTCAGATGAAGATTTTGAAAGTGTCATCGATGCCAACCTGACAGGCGCCTTCCGAGTGGCAAAACGAGCAACAAAGGGACTTCTTAAATTAAAGAGGGGCAGACTTATCTTCGTTGGATCGGTAGTCGGATCAGTAGGCGCTGCTGGTCAAGTTAATTATTCTGCCTCCAAATCAGGGTTAGTAGGTATGGCGCGATCCTTCGCCCGAGAACTTGGAAGCCGTGGAATCACGGCAAATGTAGTTGCACCTGGTTTTGTAGAAACAGATATGACAGCTAATTTGGATGAAAAGCGACGCAGTGAAATCGCGGCCCAAGTACCACTTGGTCGTTTCTGTTCAGCAAAGGAAATTGCCGAAGCAGTTGCCTTTATCGCATCCGAGAAGGCAAGTTACATCACGGGTGCAATCATTCCCGTTGATGGTGGATTAGGAATGGGGCACTGAGTATGGGCATTGTGCAAGGAAAAAATATTCTCGTTACAGGAGTACTCACTGACGGTTCTATTGCATTCCATATTGCAAAAATTGCCCAAGAAGAAGGTGCGAATGTAATTCTTACCGGCTTTGGTAGAGCGCTCAGCCTGACTACTCGAATTGCTGGGCGACTCCCGCAAGCTGCACCCATCATTGAACTTGATGTCACAAACCAAGAGCATCTCGATGGTTTGTCGAGCGAGATTAAAAAGCATGTGCCACATTTAGATGGAGTCGTTCATTCCATTGGTTTTGCACCGGAAGCTGCACTGGGTGGAAATTTCCTTAATACTTCCTGGGAAGATGTAGCTACCGCTGTTCACGTTTCTGCCTATTCCTTGAAATCACTTGCTATGGCTTGTCGTCCAACTTTTAACGGTGGAGCGTCGATTGTCGGTTTAGATTTTGATGCACAAGTAGCGTGGCCTAAATACGACTGGATGGGCGTTGCAAAAGCTGCACTGGAATCGACATCGCGTTATCTTGCGCGAGATCTGGGTAGCGAAAATATCCGTATTAATTTGGTAGCCGCAGGTCCTATTAGAACGATGGCTGCAAAATCGATTCCGGGCTTTGATGAATTTGAAAAAGTCTGGAATGAGCGCAGTCCACTGCACTGGGATGTCACAGATCCGATCCCTGCCGCAAAAGCCGCCGTTGCACTTCTGAGCGATTGGTTCCCCAAGACCACCGCAGAAATCATCCACGTTGATGGTGGGCTACATGGCATGGGCGCATGACGCTCGATTTTTGATTTATCCCCAGCTCAGGTAGCCTTCTCCCAGACCAGTAGCCCCGGCTGCTGCAAGAGGAGCTCACCGCTCCCACCTCTACTGCTTCGGCGGATTGGTTTGTCGGTAAGAAATACTCATATGAGTTTTCTTCCTATGCGGTGCGCGTTTTTTGCAGCAACTTGGATACTCAAGAACCGAACATAGGAGCAGAAATCACAACAGAACCGCGCATTAATGACCGTATCCGCACACCTCAAATTCGTCTCATCAATTACACCGGTGAGCAAGTTGGAGTTGTAGATATTGAAGCAGCGCTAGCAATGGCAGATGAAATCGGCCTTGATCTCGTAGAGATCGCACCCGAAGCTAATCCGCCAGTGTGCAAGATTATGGATTTTGGTAAGTACAAGTACGAAATTGCACAGAAAGCTCGCGAAGCACGTCAGAACCAGACCCACATAGTGGTGAAGGAAGTGCGTTTAACGCCCAAGATTGAAACTCATGACTACGAGACAAAGCGCTCGGCAGTTGAGAAGTTTCTTAAGGGCGGCGACAAGGTGAAAATCACTATGAAGTTCCGTGGGCGCGAACAAACTCGCCCAGAAC
>JACCED010135058.1_pt1 | contig 12477 bp, 12 predicted proteins | sample 7455021 | NCBI WGS metagenome assembly JACCED01 (sample SAMN15323456, study PRJNA562643) | freshwater metagenome | isolation source: river surface water | place: USA:Blue River Watershed | collected 2017-08-19
ATTATCTTGCATGAATTTTTTAAATTCTTTATCATTTTTAAATAATTCCTCCATATTCTCTATCTTCTTTTCTGGTACCTTTAATGTATTTCTCTCCGCCTCCGCCCTCTTCAATCTCTGATCAATTGGCTCTAAATTGTCATTTACTGAATCAGGATCAATTCCAGTATTATAAAATGCTTCATCAAATGCACTGTCAATATGAGGTTCATCATTCAAAAAATTAAAATTAGAATTATTCCCCGCATAATTATCTTCTAAATCATCAAATTCATTTGAATTTCTATTATTATTATTATCAAATTTACTTCTTTGATTATCATAATCATTATTTGTCTTCTTTGTTGACATACTCCTTAATCCAGGCGGCATTTGATGTCTCATATTCTCTTCCATTGCTCTCTTTGGATTTGTTTGCCTAGATTGTAACCAATCTGGCATTTCTGGTGGTTTTTGTGGTGCTGACATACTTCTGTAATCCTGCATATATCTATTATATCTATCATCCATAGATTCTCTATCATTCATTAATCTTGAATTAGTACTATGTTGCGGTGGCATTCTAGCATCTACTTGTGCAGGAATATTTCTTTGTTGTGGTGGTAATCCTAATCTTTTTAATGCAACATCTACAAATTTTTCAATGGCATGATTAACATTATTTCTAGATATTTTTGACTTATCTAATAAATTATATTGATCATCTAATAATTTCTTGACAGCCATTTGTACTTTTACCTGAACATCATTGTCATTTGGATTATATCTTTTTTCATCAATAAATTCTTTACTTATGTAAGAAATAACTCTAGGGTTTACAAAATAACTATATAAATTACTCATATTGATATTTTCTATTTTAATTCTTTATTTTAACCCTAATTTTTTATATTTATTATTTAAATTATTTTATTTAAAAAATTTTAATTACTTTTTTTATGCAGAAATATAATCCTAATAATCCCGTTTATAAATATAAATCTGTTAAAGTTGATATTCCTAATCAAGATCACATTGAAAGCAATAAAGAAGAAGTCGTTGAAAATAGAAAATTAAGAGATGGTTATGGTCTTTATGTACCACCACCTATGTTTGAACAGGGAATGCATAAGGCTGTAACATTTTTACAATATATTTCATTTACATTAGATACTAATGATAGAGATTATACAAAATATCCAAATCCATTTGATTTTGTATCTGATAGTTTTATAGAGGAATTTAAAAATGTAAAAATATTTCAAATATTTTATTTAACATTACCACAATTAAATCTAACTCGTGTAACATTAGATAAAGATCCATTTTATAATTTTATGCTTTCTCTAAAAAATACAGGAAACCTTAAAAATAATGATGAATTTATTTTTTCTGACGGTGTTAATCCTGATATCTTAGTTAGTATTTGTAATACTGCTAATAACGAATTAAATTTTCTCATTAACCATAATATATCCTTAGTTTTCTGTATTGATAATAAAAATAATTATTATTCTTTTGGTTTTAGTAGTACTTATAAATTAAATGCAAATCCATATGTTAGATTAGAAATACCTCAAGTTATTTATTCTCCCGTCCTCAGTACAGATAATAAAAAATATACTTATTTTGTTCGTATGTCACGTGCAAGAAATCAAATTGCATATGCAAGTGTAAGATCACCTACTAAAGTGTTTAAAGAACAAACTTTACTTAATTTTCAAAAATTATCTTTTAAATTTTATGATTCAGCACATCAACCATTATCTATTAAATATTTAGATAAATATGCTGATCCTGTTAACGATAATACAAATTGGGCAAGTAAATATAATTATATTAGACATCCATTATTTTATTATCATCAAATTATTATGGGTGTACGTATTGGTTTAATTAGAAATACATTAAAATAATTTTTATAATTTAATCATTATTTAATTCTTTTAAAAATTTATTCTCTGTTCCTTGAATTATTATATCTCCTTTAATCGGTGATGGTATATTATCACTATTATTTGATAAATTTAAAGGTAAATTTAAAGGTATAGGTGGAGGAGGAATAAGGGGTAAAGGTGGGAGAGAATTAGTAGTTGAATTACTAGTAGATGGTGTAATAGGAGGAGAATTAGGAGTATTTAAATTTTGATTAATAATATTTTGGAACATTTGATTAAAATTAAGAATGTTTCCATAATTTTTAATAAAGTTCATCATTTGTGTAGTTAATAATAATTGTTGATTTTTATCATAGAAATCAACAATAAAATTTCTAAATAATACTGATAATACATTATCATTTATTATTATGGTATATACATTCGGATTAATTTTTATAAAATGAAATATTATTGGATTCTTTGTTATTAATAGATTACGTAAACCTACCTTTAACTGATAGTCCATAATCACATTTCCTAAATATAAACAATTAATAATTAATAAATATTAAAATATCAATTTTTTTATTTTTAATATAATATGAATGATATATTATATTATTTATCAAATGTATTTAATTTAAATATGATTGGTGGAAATTCTATTGATAATGAATATAGTGATTATAAAAAAAATAGAAAAATTTTAAAAGGCATTCAATTTAATATTAGAGAAATATCAAAAAGATTATGTAATAATGTAGCAATTATTGTTCCTTACAGAGATAATAAATTCCAAAATAGAAAACAACAATTAGAAAAATTTTTAGATCATTATAAAAACTTTAAAAATACCGATATTTATATAATTGAACAATCAAATGATAAAAAGAAATTTAATCGCGGTGCATTATTAAATGCTGGTTATATAATTGCAAAAAATAATAATTATGATATGTACATCTTTCATGATGTAGATCTAATTTCTCCTATTGAATTAAATAATTTATACAACGTAAAATATAATCTTCCAATTCATATTGCTAGTTTATGGAAAGAAAAATATAATTTTAAATCATTTTTAGGTGGAATAATGAGTTTTCCAAAAGAAATATATGAAAAAATAAACGGGTATCCAAATAATTTTTTTGGATGGGGAGGTGAAGATGACGCAGTATATAATAGATTAGCAATTAATGATATTTATATAATGAAACCAGAAGGGACTGTTGAAATAAGGGAATTAGAGCATCAAAATACGTCAACAATACAAAGTTTATTTAATGAAAATAAAAAAAATAATATATTATCTGATTTAAAAAATTGGGAAAAAGATGGATTAAATAGCTTAAAATTTAAAATTTTAGATGAAAAAAAATATTTTAATTCAAATAAAATAAAAAAAATTAAAATAGAATTAATTTTTTAAACTACCTTGAACTTTGGAATTCTTATTATTTCCTCTATCAAATAATATGTTTCTCCATCTTTTACTACCTTCTTTGGTTCATTATCATCATCTAATTTAACTCTTCCAACTGCAAAATCTAAATCATAATCATATACTACTCTTGATTCTGGATTATACCAATATTTATTTGGATTTTGTTCACCCTCTTCTGTTACTATTATTCCATTTATTTTTATTACTTTAATCTTCTTTATTTCACTATTTAATGAATTTAAACCATTGTTTAATTTTGTGTCATAATACACATCTTCATTATACGCTGGCCCTACTTGAGGATCAAATAACGCACTTTCATTAAATTGGAAACATTGATATGTATCTGCCATCATATTGTGATTTTCAAATAATTTACAATCAACTGCTGCTTCTCTTACTGTTTTTAAGAAACTGTCTATCAAAATTTGCTTCTTCTTTGCTATATCTTCTATCTTTTCATCTATTGTTCCTTCACCATTTCTTTTAATAGATTTATATCTAAATACATCTACTACTCTTTCTTCCATTGGCAAATCTTTATGGTAACATTGACGAATTGCACGACCAATTAATTGGGAAATTCTTACTTCATGCCAATATGGCTCCATAATATGTATTTGTCTTATATTTCTTAATGAAATACCTTCTGAACCCGCTGGCGCTATCATTATATATTTAACTAGTTTACCATACACATTCTCAATTTGATTGAATATCTCTATAGACTTTTTTCTCTTTAATTCATCTATACCCCCATGATATTCTAAGTATTGTTTATAATTTTCTCCTTCACCATATGGAGCAAACCCAAAATTTTTTAAATATATTTTAAACATTTGTAAACCCTCTGCTGATACAAAGTTAGAATATACTAATATTGGCCCTTTACTTCTTAATCCATAAAATAATATTGCTGTCATTTTACATGAGCAATCATAAAATGCCTTTAATAAATTAGATTTGTCTTTGTGTTCTGCCATAAATTTTTTATACTTATATTTATATTTTTCTGCAAATATTTTAACATCATCATAAATAGTATGTTTATTTTTTTCATCTTCTGCATGTTTCATCATAAAATATTTATCAGTAGATAAAATGAAATCTTCCAACGTTTTTTGATATAATTCAACAGAATTAATATATTCTTTATCTTCTAATCCTTGTCTAAATTCTTCTGTTTTACCTTCTGCAATCTTATTAGCATCAATATCTTTTAATCTAAATTGATTTGGTCTTGGTCTTTTTTCTCCATTGATTCTATCATTTATATTAGGAAAAACAAAATTACTTGATTGTCTGGTATAAGAATTGAATGAACCTTGTTCAGCTCTATTTTGCATTCTTTTGATTTCCATTTGCTTTTCTATAAATTCAAATGCATCATATACCTCATTCTGATATTCAGACATCATTACTTCTTTATTATGTAAAATCTTTTTAGCATATAAATCAGGTGTTTCACCAATATAGAAAGATGTTAATCCTAATATTCTTCTTTGAAACATATTCTTATTCGCTACATTTAATATCTTAACCTTCCCAGTTGTTATATACTTCTCTTCAAACTTTAATTCACTGTTCGGAAATATTCCAGGTCTTAATAAATTATATATTAAAGCTAATTCAAATGGATTATTGATAACTGGTGTCGCACTAATTAATAATATTCGTGTATCATCATTATCTTTCTTTTCTCTAATCATATAATCATATATTGAACTTGCTCTTCTACCTGTTTGTGCAGTAACATTGTTATATACATTAGTAATAAAGTTATGTGCCTCATCAATTATATACATCGATTTTTTTGATGCATCAACTGATCTAACAGCTTCAATAAAATCTTTATCTGCTCTAGGTGAATCATAGTGAATAAATTTAATATTAGCTCTCATTGATTTTTTTTCATCTTGTGATAAGAAACGTTCTAAATCTTCAATCCAAGGCTTATGTTCTAGCGTAGCTTTAATTAAAATAAAAATATTCCATTGTGATGTAAAATTGTATAAAGCATTGTAAACATTAATTGCAGAAAAGGTTTTTCCTGACCCTAAACCGTGATATAATAAAATAGATTTGTAAGGACTTCTATAATCTAAAAATTTAGAAACAAATTCTTGGTATTTTCTGATTCGTATATTTTCTTCTTTTATGGCACAAGGATCGCCATCTGCTTCTCTCTTTATTTCTTCTAAATGAAATTTTTTAAAATTTTGGAGAATCCAAGAAGGGAATAACCTACCATTGACTTCTAAATTTATAAACTCGTCTTTTACTTTTTCTTTACTCATAATTTAATATTTATAAATTATATTTATTTAATTATTAAATTATCTAAATAATTATTATGGAAAAAATTGTTATATTAATTTTATTTTTATTATTATTTGCTATATTGTATAATCAATATTATTTAATTCAAAATTTTGACTCAGATTTAAATTATTCTATCCCAAAAATAACTTGGACTTATTGGCATAATCTAGATTCTATGCCTTTAACCATTAAAAATATCATGAATAGTAAATATAAAATATTGTCTTCTTGGTCTAATAATGTCCTCTCAAACAATAATTTACTCGATTTTATTAATAAATCTGATTTTCCATCTAATTTTATTAAATTAACTTATCAACATCAATCAGATTGGATAAGACTTTATTTATTAGAAAAATACGGTGGAGTATGGATAGATGCAAGTATAATTATAAATTCAGAAGAAGCAATAAATGATTTATATAAAAATACTATTGAAAGAAATGCTGATTTAATGGCATTTTATTTATTAGGTAATTCATATAATAATTTAAAATATACTTATCTAGAAAATTGGTTTTTAATTGCTCCTAAAAATAGTGATATTATTAAAAAATGGAGAAAAGAATTTGAATACGCAATTTCAATTGGATTTAATAATTATTATAATGAAAATTTAAATAATGAAAATATAGATTTATCAAATTATAATACAACCTATTTAACAATGCATATGGCAATGTCAAAATTATGTCAATTAAATATCATTGATCCAAATAAAATTTATTTTGAAGATTCATATGATGATATGTTTAAAATACAAGATGAATGTAAATGGGATGTACCATGTATAACAGAAAAATTAAAAAATGGAGAACATAAAAAATTAAAATATGTAAAATTAGTTAAAATAAATAGAGACGATAACGAAGAACTAATAATTTAAATTATTTATTAAATTTAAATTATTTTTATATTAGACTTTAATACTGGTGTTTTAATTCTTTCTTCTCTATCTGGATGCAATACATCTATTAAATGTAACATTTCTAAATTTCTTGCCTTCATATAATTATATCTCTTTCCATTCTTCGGCTCTTTTGGTAAATGAATCCCAAAATATCCATCAAATCTACTTGTGTTATATATTACTTTTGTTCTACTTTTATACCCATTCCCCTCTTGTTCGTATTCTATTATTTTATCATCATTTAATTTTGCCCAATGGTTTTCTACTATTATGTAATCTGCATTTACTCTATTCAAAAAATCTAATATTCTATACCTTTTATTATTATACACATATTCATCTAAATCTATTAATGCTACCCATTCACAATTATTATAATATTTTAATCTAAAATCCATTAAAAATACCATTTGCGCTAAATGTCTGTATTTTTCTCCATTGATCCAATATATGTAATCCCATTTAATATAATGTATATTATCCCTTTTTGGTACTCCTTTAGGTATCTCTTTTCCATTAAAATAAAAATAATATACATCTACACCTTGTTTATCATAATATTCAATATATTTTTCTATCCAATATGGTGTCTCATCTTTAAATAAAGTTGCAATACCAAATTTATATTTATTTTTAGGTACCTTAATAACTTCAGGTATAATATTATATTCTTTTTCATTAATTTTAATAGTGTATATAAAATTTTCAATTACAAAATCTAATTTATATCTAAAATATCTTAATGGTTCATTTTCATCATATCCTATATCTTCAAATTCATCTTCTTTACCAAAATAATTTATTTTAATTTTTAATCTAGGTTTGTTTAAAGGACGATATTTTACAATATCAGACCAATAAGTTGATACTAAATATAATATTTTATCTCTTATAAAATAATCATATATAACAATTTCATTATTATAGGTTATACTATTCATATAGTATGCCAATAATATTTTTTAATATATAAATTTGAAATAAATCCTAAAATTAATAATCCTTGCGGACTTAATGGATTCTGAAATGAATTTGTAAACATTTTAGTTATACCAGAAAAAATATGCCATATTATATTTTTATTTTCATATTCTTCTGCTATAGTTTCTACATTATTATTTTTTTCATCTACTTCAAATTCTTTTTTATTTGATCTTATTAATAATTTTTTTGCCGTTGATAATAAATGAATTGGTAATAAATGTATTAAATATACAGCTGGAAGTGCATAAAATAATATAATATTACATTGATCATCACTAATTAATCCACCTATAATTAAATAAATCCATATTAAAACATGTATTGATACTAAAAAATCTAAAATATATTTCTCTATCATAATATTTTATTATATTATATTTATTATAAAATATTTTATCTAATATGTTCTGGTTTAATTTGCTTAAATTTAATCAATGCATTTAATGCTGCTTGTTGTTCCGCCTTCTGTTTTGATGATCCCTCTCCTTCTGCTATAATATGTATTTCAAATGGTCTTCCTTTATCATCTAATGATGTCATTGGATCTAATACACCCATTGTATATACTTTTTGTGAAGGGTTACCATTTTTAGAAGGATCAACTTTACATGATACTTCCCAATAAATTGGCGCATTCCATTTATTAGAATGGAATAGTTGCATAAGTTGATCTTTATAATTCTCATTCTGATAGATTAATGTTGGATAATCTACACTATTTTCTAGAAAGTATTCTATTAATTTTTTACATGTATCCTGATTCTGATCTAATTTTAATGCTCCTAAAAATGCCTCAAATGCATCCTCTAAAATCTTATCAGAATTTCTTCCCTTAATTAATTCTGTTTGTTTAGATATTAATATATACGTATCTATCCCTAATTCTTTTGCAAATCTAGAAAATGACGATTTATCTTCTATTTTAGTTTTTAAATATGTCATGAATCCTTCATCACCCTTTGGATTATTTTTATACCTTAAATATAAGTATGAACATAAAATATCTTTAATTGTACCGTCACCTACAAATTCTAATCTTTCACTAGATACATCTCTTAGCTCTACAATTGGATTTTTTCCAGATCGTTGCTTTTTAATTTCTTCCATTTCTTTTGTAAATTTATTATAATACTTTTGTTTTACATACGAATAATGTGACATCGCCTCTCTATACAATTCTATATTATTAACCTTAACTTTAATGTCAAAATTTCTTAATATTCTCTCAACATCTTCACTTTCAATCAGAATATTATTCTCATTGTAAGGTATACTAATTAATATTTCATTGTCTTCATTATTGTAGTTGTTATTATTATCTTCGAACTGCATTTTTTTTATTATATATAGATTTAATGCTTTAATTATATTTTTTCAAATTTGTTTCTTTTCTAAAAAATTTATATATCTAAATATTAAATGTTTGACCCCATGATTTTAATTACTAATAGAACTTTCATTTTTATGTTTTTATCCTTAATTTTAACTATCCCTACTTATTATTTTCTTTTCTATAATCCTCCAACAACTAATGAAGGTTCTGGTAAATTAAAATTTAGTTCTCTTGATAAATTATTAGATTTCTTACCTGAAAATTTATATCAAAAAAATAAAAAAGATGATCAATATATCGTTCCTCAAATAAATATTTTATATTCTGAAAAATTTAAATCTAGAGGTGTATTTGCCACTAAAAATTATAAAAAAGATGATATAATTGAATTATGTCCATGTATTCAAGTAAATTCTAATACTGGTGGTAAAGTACGCGATTATCTATTTTATTATAATGATAAATATTCTTTACTTGGTTTAGGTTATTGTTCATTATACAACCATTCTGATAATAATAATTCTAAATTTAATGTTATTGATAATAAAATAAAAATTACATGTTTAAATGATATTAATATTGGAGATGAAATTACTGTAAATTATGGCGATGGTTATTGGAAAATAAGAGAAAATAAAATTTAATGTTTTCTAAATATAATTATCCAATTACCTACTTCATTATATATATCTAATATATCTATTTCATTTACAAATTTATTGAAAAAATCTTTGAACATTTTTTCAGTATACACATAATAATACCTCATTTTATTTAATTCTTTTCTTCCTTTCCATATAACCTCATTTATTCCCGCCTGAAATTTAAATTTACTGTCTTCAGGTTGCTCTACTGACCAACATGTTATTATTCCAAGTGCCCCTGATTTCATAATTCTTATAAATTCTTTCATCGCAATAATTCTTTCTTCTTCTGTTAATAAATGATGAAACATTGCTATGCATATTAAATTATCAAAATAATTATTATCAAATTTTAAATCTGTTGCCACTCCTTCCATTACATTTAAATCATTCTTTAAACATAACTTTACAAAATTATTGCAAAAATCTATTCCTATCATTTCACATCTCCTCCGCTTTAATACATATTCCATATTCTTTCCATTTCCACATCCAATTTCTATCACTTTGCTATTTTCTTCAATAAATTCAGTAAAATCTTTCATGCATTTCCATATATATGCTCTTGATTCTGAAAATTCATCTGATATAGTTTCATACGTATCTTTGTTAATTTCATTCATCTTGTTAACTTTAATATAATATTTAATACTATCCTCTTCTTTTTATTTTATCAATTTTTACTTTTTAATCCTTCTATTATATCATTCCATAATCCATCTTTACTAGATGCTAATCTTCCCCATTTAGGATCATATGCACAAACACATGCTATAAAATTAGATCTATTTAATTTAAATTTTTTCTTTTCATTATTGATAATAGATAAAGGCATAACAACAGACATTGTTGTATGTATTATTGGTTCATTTTTTGAACTATCTGTATTAGAGATAGTTAATGGTATACCTTCTTCTTTTGCATATTGTGGATTAGTAATCCATTTATTATCGCTATATGTACCAACAATGTAAAATATTTTATCAGTATATAATGAAATATATTTTAATAATTTTCTTGCATTATCTCGTTCTATGAAACCAGTAACATATGCACGTTCTTTTACAAAATTGTCAATAATACCTTCTTGACTATCATTGGTAATAAAACCTAATTTATTAATATTTAAAATAAGAGGTAATGATTTTATAGTATCTTGTGCATCTTCACGTGATTTAAACTCTTCAGAATTTAAATATTTTATTGCTTTTTTAATAGAATCTTGAAATTTCATATATAAAATAACTAGATTTTTAATAATTTAACATTATCTTTATTAATTATTTTTAAACACATCGGACATTTATTTAATTTAATACTGCAATCCTTACAATATCCATGTTTACAATCAAATTCAGTATAAAAATTTATATTATTGATACAAATTAAACATTCAGAATCTTTTTCTAATAATTTGCAAGAAGCAATTTCTTGATAATTAGATTCATTTCTAATATAATAATAATATTTATCAATTAAAATTACATCTTCAATCTCATCATTTTTAATTTTAAATTCAATTCTATATTCATTCTCTGATGTAATTTTATTAATCAATTTAGCAATTTCAATATAATTACATTCTTTAATCATATTAATTTCTTCTTCATTATAGAATTTATTCTTCCTCTTGTTATAAAACATAATTTTTCCATCAATTGAATATAACCATTCACAAAAAATTACATTATTTAATGATGATGCCAAATGAAAATATTCATCATTATTTTTGTGAATATCAAATTTCTTCTTACTATCATCAATATTTGATAATTTATAAATCCACATTCCTATTTGTAATTCATTATTAACAATAGATTGTTTAAATAATAAATGACTAATATTAGAAAATTTAATTTGCTTTTTGAAATTATTATATAACCATTCTGCAATTATCAAATTACTATTACTTACTAAATTTTTAAAAATTTCTGTATAATTTGTATGAAATATTTTAAGTGTATTTAACCAATTTAATACACTAATAATTTTATATTGATATGTTCTATTATTAGGTAAAATATACACTGGTGTTGTATTCTCACATATTAATTTAATTGGATTATAATCATATGTAAATTTATTAAGATCAAATGTACCATCAACTGAATAAATCCATTTTGCAACTTCAATATTAGCATAAATACATGCAATCATAAAATATTCTTCATTATTTTTATGAATTTTAATTTTTCCATCAATTGAATATATCCATTTTACTACTTCTAATTTATTATATCTAATAGCTATCTTCATTGCAATATCATCTCCATAATGTATATTTATTTTATGTCTATTATAGTAATTATAGCAACTTATTAAATTATTATTTTTAATGATGTCTAAAAAAGTTTGAAAGACGTTCATTTCTATAAACTAAATTAATTACAAAATATTATTATCTAATTAATTTCAATTTTTATAAATTAATTTTTTACTCATACACAACCCCATACTCCACCAACTTCTGGTAGCATACAGGGCTGATTTGCATACGATCCTTATCAGAAAGCTTTACTGGATTGATCTCAGTTGAATTGGGCTTGAAAACATTGTTATTGACAAGGATGTTGAACTCTTTTACCGTCATGCTTTGGATATACTCGATGATATTTGAACTCATGATCATCTTGGCGCGCTTCGCACCACCATTGGCTAGCTGCTGAAACGCCTCCAGTACCTCCTGCTGAGAAGAGGTAGCAGCAAGACCACCGCCGCCTGCACCGCCTGCGCCGCCATAGCTGGGTGCCGCTGCTCCTGCGCCGCCTACGGCGCCGTAGCTGGGTGCGGCTGCAGCATCAAGGAAACTGATATCAGCATCATAGTCAAGGTAGCTACCGCCCCCCGCAGCTCCTGCGCCGCCGTAGCTTGCGCCGCCGTAGCTTGCGCCGCCGTAGCTTGCGCCGCCACTAGAAGAGCTAGAGCCACCGCCACCTCCAGAAGCGCCAGCAGCATCATCTGCACCGTGGATCAGCATGTTA
>JACCED010974834.1_pt1 | contig 12473 bp, 14 predicted proteins | sample 7455021 | NCBI WGS metagenome assembly JACCED01 (sample SAMN15323456, study PRJNA562643) | freshwater metagenome | isolation source: river surface water | place: USA:Blue River Watershed | collected 2017-08-19
AGTATCTAGCAAACTGGGAAAACTTTGCTGGCGTTATCTTCAATGAGTTTGGCGAGCACAACATTCGTCAAGTGCGCAAACCCACAGCAAATGAGCCTATTCTAGTTGGCATGGACTTTAACGTTACGCCAATGAGTGTTGTGCTGGGACGTCAGATTCCCAACGGCGTTGAAATTTATGATGAAATTTATATTGAAAACTCTAACACCACAGAGATTATCAGTGAAATCCGCAATCGCTATCCTACAAACCCTATTGTGGTATTTCCTGACCCTGCAGGTGTGCAACGCAAGTCTAGTGCTGGTGGCAACACTGACATCAAGCTGTTGGAAATAGCTGGCTTTCAAACACGCTATCACAGACAACACCCACTTGTAAGAGATCGTATTAACTCAGGCAATAGCTTATTCTTTAAACGCGAAGATGGAAGCACACGCTTTTACATTGATCCCGCTTGTAAGAAAACTATTGCTTGCTTGAAAAACTGGGCTTACAAACCAGACACAATGACACCAGATAAGAACTCTGGTTTTGATCACGGATGCGATGCGCTAACATACATGTTGCAATTCTTGTATCCAATCATTAAACCTGTTGCCCCAAGTGCTCCACAGCGATTTGGACATGCTCTTGGCTAAATAACACATTACTAAAGGACCCAATTATGGATCAAATCATTTCAACTGACTATGCAAGTGCGGCTGGCGCTAATGCAATACACACAAGACACCGTGAAAGATGGCAGTTTCTACTAGACAGCTACATGGGCGGTTTAGAATATCAAAACGGCAATTACTTGACAAAGTATCAATTAGAATCTGCGGCTGAATACTCAGCACGTATCAGTATCACACCCTTAGACAATCAAGTTCGCAGTATCATTGCAACATACATTAGCTTTTTGTTTCGCATGGCACCTGAGCGTGAATTAGGTAGCTTGGAAACTGAAATCACAGTAGCTGACTTTTTAGAAGATTGTGACTGGGAAGGTCGCAACCTGGATGCTTTCATGAAGCAAGCCAGCATTTATGCCAACATCTTTGGACACACATGGATTGTGATGAGCAAGCCAGATGTGGGTGCTGTTACTCGTGCTGATGAAATTGCACAAGGCGTGCGTCCATACTTGAACATGATGACTCCACTTGTTGTAACAGACTGGAAATGGACACGCAAGTTAAATGGCAGTTATGAACTAAGCTATCTAAAGTATGTTGAAGACTCAAATGGCAGCGTCTCTGTAATTAAAGAGTGGACTCCACAAGATGTAGTTACAACTACAATTAATCATGACAAGCAAGACATTGTGGATCGTTTAGTAGAGTTGAATGGTCTAGGCCGTGTTCCTGCTGTTTGCTTGTATGCACACACCAGTTCAGTTCGCGGGCTGGGTTTAAGCACTGTTAATGACATTGCTGACACACAACGATTGATTTACAATTTAACAAGTGAAGCTGAACAAGGCATTCGTCTAGGTAGTCACCCAAGTTTAGTAGCCACCAAAGGCACCAATGTAGGATCTGGAGCAGGTGCTCTGATTCACATGGAAGACAACATGGATCCAGCGTTGAAGCCATATGTGCTTGAGTTCTCTGGACAAGAAGTAAGCTCAGTCTATACTGCAATCAACAACCTAGTTGCCAGCATTGATAAAATGGCCAACACTGGTAGCATTCGTGCAACAGAAGCCAAAATGATGTCAGGTGTTAGCCGCGAAGTAGAGTTCCAATTGCTAAACGCCAAACTAAGCGAACAAGCCGATAACATTGAACTGGCTGAAGAACAATTGTGGCAGCTATTTGCACAGTATCAAGGGCAAGTCTGGGATGGCGAAATCAAGTATCCAGATAGCTTTGCAATTCGTGACACACAAAATGAATTGGACCAACTTATTCGAGCCAAAGCTTCAGTTGAAGATCCACAAGCAAGACTTGCAATTGAACATGAAATTGTTGAGTTGTTGGACGTTGAAGTTGCGGAAGTGGTTGCGTTAACACACCCAACTACTACTCCAGGAAACCAAAGTGAACACATTCAAGAGATGTTGATGTCAGGCATGAGCAACAGTGAAATCTTAGCGCAACACCCCGAGCTTTCACTACAAGACATTGTTGCGGCAGGAGCGGACGCCGCAAGATCAAATGACTAAATAACATACAGGGGCATTGAGCCCCTACTTTAACCATACGGCTAAGACCCGGCAAAGGACACAATGACCGATACAAACATTGGCAATGTAGCAGATACTGATACAGCTACTCAAACACAAAATCAGGCAGAACGAACTTACAGTCAAAAGGAAGTAGATGACTTAATGGCACGCACTAAAAGTGCAGTGCAAAAGAAAGCATTGAAACCATATGAAGACCTAGGTGATCCAGATACTATTCGCACAGTGCTATCACAGCATCAACAACGCGAACAGGAAGTGGCACTCAAGCGAGGTGAGTTTGATAAAGTTATGAGTGAATTAGCATCCAAGAAGGACGCTGAAATCTCAAAACGAGACGCGATTATTCGTGAATTCAAAGTTGAACAACCATTGTTGAGCTTGGCGTCACAGTATCGTAGCGTTAATCCAGAGCAGGTCAAGCAATTGCTTAAACCAGCTGTGAGATTAAATGCTGAAGGTGAAGTAGAAGTGATTGACACTAAAACAGGTAGCGTCAGGTATGACGACTCTGGTAACCCACTTAGCGTGGACAAATATGTCAAAGAGTTCTTAGATGCTAATCCACACTTTACTTCAGCAACACCTGCTACTACTAACACCCAAAGTAATGTAAATAACAGTGGCGGTGGACAAATTGATTTGAAGTCACTTGACTTAACACGTCCAGATCATCGCAAGATATACGCCGAAGCAAGACGCAACGGCAAAATTTAATTTTAAGGAAAACATAACATGGCATACAATACAGCCTATGACTTAGCCGGTTTCATGGTTAACACCAAAGCAGCCGCAGTTTACGCCGCACAAGAATCTTCATTGTTCTTGGGTGGTTTAATGATCCCACAAATCCAGGTTCCAGCAGGTTCCATCACAGCTCAACTACCATTGTTGGACGCTGTTGTAGCACAGAAAATTAATGGTGCTGGTAGCACAATTGAAGACTTTGACGCATTAGGCATCACAAGCACAAACAAAACAATCACAGCGAACATTTATGCCGCACGTGACGTTGTTCGTGATTTAGGTGGTATCGACCCTAACGAATTAGGTCGTGTTTTAGGTAACAGCGTATCTGCTCGATTCGACAAAGACGTAGTTGCCGCTTTCAGTGGTTTGACAGCAAGTGCTGACACAGGTTCATTGACATTGAACGCAATTTTTGACGCAGTTGCACAAATCCGTGGCGCTGGTGAAACAGGTCAGTTGTATGGTGTTCTTGGAACAGCCGCAGCCGCTGAATTGATGAAAGTTATCGGTTCTACAGCTTATGCTGGTGGTGCTATGCAAAACGAAGCAATGGCTAACGGTTTCGTTGGTCAAGTTGCTGGCGTTCGCTTCTACCAAAGCGCATTTGCTACTGCTACTAACTCTGGCGTAACTGGTTTCAAGGGTGCTATCTTCGGTGCTGATGCTTTCCGTATCGCTATGTTCAAGAACGTTGACTTAGAAGTTCAACGCCGTGCAGCCGCTGTTGGTAACGACATCGTTGCTAGTTTACACGCTGGTGTTGGTCTTGTTGACGCAGCCCGTGGTGTTAAGTTAGTTGACGCAGCCTAATTCTCGATAGGACTAGATCACGATGTCATTTAACTACAATGGTGCAACTTTTGTCAGCTTTGCTGTTACAAGCGAACTTGACGATCGTGATCAACGACTATTTGAATCCAACGAAGGTTTGACTACTGAAATTGTAGACGGTCTTTTGGCTCAAGCCAGTCAGCGTATCTTAACACAATTTAGAAACTCTGACTGGTGGAAAGATTACCAGTTCAGCATGGACAGCACATTACAAAATGATGTGCGTTCATTGCCCCCTGTTAATCCAGATAAGATCAAAGCCAGACAGCAAGAATTCAAAGATATGAACATCTACTTTGCATTTGCAGAGTATATCTATCCTAGAGTTGCTGACTTTGGCAATGAAACTGATGCTGGCCTAGTAAAGATCAAGTTTTACCGCGATCAATACACTGCTTTGTTTGAAGAAGTGTTGCAAAGCGGTGATTGGTATGACTTTGATGGAGATGCCACAGTTGAAAAGACTGAAAAGCGTCCAGTTAAACTAAATCTTGTGAGAATCCGATGAGAACACAACTACTTGCTTATCTGACAACTAATCTAACTGGGACCATAAAGCCCAGCCAAGAGTTGCCATTTGAAGAAAGTGGTAATGCGCTTTATCTAAAGAACATGAGACGAGTGTATCTGGATGAGCCAGAAGTTGAACAGGATGAATTAATCCCAACGCTGGATGACACAGACATCAATCAAAATATCACTACAGTTCGTGGCTACCTAACCGTGGATGCCAAGAATAGAAACGCTGATTTAGACACTGCTCTAAACACCCTGGCTTCGGCCCGCAACGCGACCACAATCACAAACGCTTTTAGAAAAGAGTTTGACTATACAACTACTATTGATGCAGACCGTGTCATATATGAGTTTGAGTATAGATTTTACACATTAGCATAAGGAAAACTAAAATGGCATATATCAATGCATCAACCGCAGTTAACCGTGTTAAACTTGTTCTGATCAAAGCAGAAGACTTAGCTGGTGCAACACCAGTCGAATCTGACTTTTACACAGCCGCAAGCAACACAACTGGCGCAATCACAACAGTAGCAAATGACGCTATTGTTGTTCCAGGCTTACAAGACGTAACCATCAACAACAGCAACGGTAGTTTCCGTTGGAAGCAGTTGGACCAAAGTGGTGAAAACGTTATTACAACCAACGCCACAAACAGTCTAAGCGGCAACTTTGTTCTAGACCCAAGCACATTCTTCGGTTCTGGCACAGCAGGTGGCGCTGGTCAAGACGGTATCTTTAAGTTGTCTAACGAACGCACAGCAGTTGCATTCTTGTTGGCTCCTGAAGGTGTTACTGACACTAAGAAATTGTTCGTTGGAACAGGTTTCATCTCTGCATTGGCTCCTACAGTTTCTGCTGATAGCCCTGTATTCGTATCACCAATTACTGTTGAAGTAAACGGCGACTACACAGTGTTAACAGCCAACGTGGCAGCTTAATAGTTTAAGAAACTAATGGGAAGCACCTTAGGGTGCTTTCCTTTTGACTAAATAAAGTTGTTCACACAGGAGAACAGATATGATTTTTGATAAGCTAACAGACACAGAGATTCTAAGAAGCCTTGAAGCAGAAGTTGCTAAAAGCATGGCAGAACTCAAATGTCTACGCAAAGACTCTGAGCAGATTGACGCAAGACTACGTTTTGTGTTGTCAGCAATACACTACTTGAAGAATCAAGTAAATGACTACAAATAAGATTGGAGATAAGATATGGCACTTAAATTAACACAATTGGCTAGCAAGCCACAACTGATTTGCATCACGATTGATACACCTGAAATGCAGGAACGTTATGGTGATGCACTAGAATTTTGGATCATGGATAGACAACCCATTGATCAATTCATCAAGATGGCCACCATCTCTGGTGAAAACTATGGCGAGATGATTCGCATGGTAAATGAATTGGTTCTTGACGAAGACGGCAAGAAAGTATTAGGTGATGGTGAAGCATTGCCTAACGATGTAATGCTGGCAGTTATGGCAGCAGTGGTAGATCGCTTGGGAAAGTAACTAACGAGGAGATCCGTGAAGGGTCTCCAGAGTTAAGCATGATCATGCTGATTGACACACTAGGTGAACGCTACGGTGTTTTACCCAGTGAAGTTATTCGCAGAGCTAACACGTTTGATGTATTCGTAGCTGACACAGCTATTGGATTCAGAAACATGCAACAAGATCGTGCCATGAACGCGGGTAAGCCTGTGGACCCTAGTAGTTACAAGCAGGACGAGCTATTGCAGATGATTAAGGACACACGTGGCACAAGTTAATCTAAACGTATTCAATCGACAAATGCGCCAATTGCGTGAGGCTGTCAAAGACCTTCCAGAAGCCGCCCTGGATGTTTTCATTGATAACACACCTGTTAAAACTGGTAATGCAAGACGCAACACACGACTTGATGACACTACCATTACAGCGGCTTATCCTTATGCCAGTCGTTTAGACACAGGTTACAGTCGTCAAAGTCCACAAGGTATGGTGGCACCAACTGAAAAGTGGATTCAGCAAGAGGTGGATCGTAGATTAAAAGGAATATAATATGGCAAGTAACATTCGTGTCACGTTAGAAATAGATAATAAAAAATACATTGCTGGTGTTAAAGAAGCTGACCGTGTAACGCAAGCATTTGGCACAGCGGCTGGTAAAGCCGCAAACACAGCAACACCAGCTATAGCCAAACTAACTCAGGCGTTTGGTGGCTTACGTGCGGCAATTGCAGGTGTTGCATTTGGTTCACTAATTGCACAAAGTCTCAAGTTTGCTGACAGCATTCAAGACATTTCTGATGCAACTGGTTTAGCCAGTAACACAATTTTAGGCTTTGGCTCAGCAGTAGCACAAGCAGGTGGCAATTTTGAATCAGCACAAACTGGCATCTTAAAGTTCAGTGAAGGCATCGGTGAAGCCATTGCTGGTAGCGCACAAGCACAAAAAGCATTTCAAGCTGTTGGCGTAACGTTAACTGACTTGCAAAGTCTAAGCGATCAAGAGCTCCTGGGCAAGACTATTCAAGGTCTTGGCAAGATGGACAATGCGGCCAGTCGTATCAAAGCTCAAGTAGACTTGTTTGGCAAAAGCGCAAGAAGTTTAAACTTCCCTGACCTAGCTGGCAAGTTTGGCCCAGCAGTTACAGAATCTGCCAAGTATGCCTCCGCAATCAAAGCCGGCGCTGATGCACAGCAAAGCATGGAAAACAACATGAAGAACCTTACACAGGCTCTTACCAATGTGTTGGAACCTCTAAACAAGATTGTTGCTGGTGTTAACGTAAGTGTTGGTGCATTTGAAAGTTTAATCAAGAGTGTGGTAGCCATTGGATCTGCTTTCTTGATATTTGGTCGAGTAATTCCAGCTGTGCATGCTGCCATTGGTGGATTAGGTGCTGCCATTACAGCAGGTGGTGGCGTCATTGCGCTGTTTACTGGTGCCATTATGGGCATGGTATATGGTTTAGTCAATGCCATTAAAAACTTTGGACGCTTTATTGGTGTGTTGGCATCAGGTCAAGCTGCCACAGCCAGTTTAGTATTTGGTCTTAAAGGACTGTTAGTAGTATTCTTGCGCTTTACAGGTATTGCTGGTGTCATTTACGCCATCGTAGAAGCGGTTAACTTCCTAAGCAAGGCATTCTTCAACTTTGACATTGTTGATACTGTGGTTGACAAGTTTGACAAGTTATACACATCAGCTAAAAAGTATTTTGGTATTCGAGATTCTGGAGGAGCTGGTGCAGGTCGTGGTGGCAATGCTGAAACCACAGCCGCACAAATTGCACAAGGTGAGAAACTTAAAAAGCAATACGACGAAGAACAAGCTCGTATGGAAGCTTTCAAGAAGCGTCAAGCTGAAATGCGCAGTGAAGTTGAGAAAATTGGTGATGCATACGCCAAGAACCATGCACACCGCATGACTGACTTAGAGCTTGAAAACTTGTTGGTTGGCAAAACTGAAGAACAAATTGAATTGTTCCGTGCATTAGACACACAAGCACATCAGTTGCAAGACACAATTGAAGGTTTAAATGAAAAGCGCAAAGAGTATGCCAAAGGCACACCTGAACAACAAGCCAACGTTGGCTTAATTGACGCTGAAATTGCCAAACTCAAAGAACTAAGTGAAGCACGTCGTGATGAGTTGATTGCCAATATCAATGCACTACAAGGTTCTAGAACACTTGAAAAGGCACGTTTAGCTGACATTGAAAACCTTATTAAGGCAATGGAAGAACAAAAGCGTGTTCAAGAAAGTTTAGGCGACTTACAACGTGGCATGATTGCCGCTCGTCAAGATGTTGATTTTGCTGGCACACAAGCCAACAAGAGTCCATTCCAAGCACAAGTAGCTGAGATTCGCGAAAACGCACGCAAGGCTGCACTGGCTGCTGGAGAAGCATTTGCTGCCGCATTTGAAGACACTGGCGATGGTATGACACCTGAGCGAGCCGCTGAGTTTGCCAAAGGTCTAAAAGCCATTCAAGATGGTTACAAAGGCATTGCTGACAAGCAGTTGGAAAACTTAGAAGCCAGTCGTAGCTGGAACGCAGGTTGGGAAAAAGCATTCGGTGAATACAAAGACAATGCACAAAATGCAGCCAATCAAAGCGCCACTTACTTTGCTACATTTACACAAGGCTTTGAAGACGCTATTGTGAAATTTGTGCAAACTGGTAAGCTCAGCTTCAAGGATCTTGCCAACAGCTTGATTGCAGACTTTACACGTATTCAAGCCAAGAAGTTATTGGTGGGCTTAATGGACATGGGTTCAGGTGGCGGTGGCTTCCTAAGCACTATCTTTGGTGGTGGCCGCGCAACAGGTGGACCAGTTGGTGTGGGTGGTGCTTACATGGTTGGCGAACGTGGTCCTGAAATGTTTGTTCCACGCAACGCAGGCACTATTGTTCCTAACTCAGCATTGAGCAGTGGCAGTGTTACTCAAGTTACATACAACATACAGGCTGCTGATGCGGCAAGTTTTAGACAGATGATTGCAAGAGACCCAGAGTTTTTATATGCGGTGACCGAAAAAGGCCGCAGTGGTGTCCCTGGTGGTCGTAGATAAGGATTAAGATATGAGTTTTCAATGGATATTCGACAATGCTGAAACGCTCAGCATCAATAAACGACCAATAGTAAGTCAAACTATCAGTCGCGATCAACAAGTGCGCAGTGTTAGTCGTGGTGGAGCTGTTTGGCGCTTTACTGTTAAAATGCCAGATGGCAAGCGTTGGAGTGAAGTGCGTGGTTACATTGAGGGCATTGATCAAAGCAACTTGCTTACACCAGACACTGTGAATCTTGGCAAAGCCGCTTACAACTACATTGTGGGCTATCGTGGTGATGCTGTAGATACAAGCACAATGACTTTCAAATACACATCAGCACAAGCGGCCAGTGACACCACACGTTTTGAACTTGGCAACATGCCTGGCTCAACTGGCACAGTGCTGTTTCGTGCAGGTGATTTTATCCAACCCACAGGTTCAACACATGTGTATAGCATTGTAGAAGATGTTGTCAAAGGCAGCAATGCAACACAACTTGTAAAAGTCAACCGTGGCATCTTAGAAACACCCAGTGCCACAGCAGTTACAATGGCAGTTGGTAGTCAAGTGCAATGGACAGTTATTTGCACTGCATGTCCACAGTGGAGCTTGATCGCTCGTGACATCGTGGGCTGGAGCGGTGACTTTCAGTTCCAAGAGGTGTTGTAATGACCACAAGTTTGAATCTCTCAGCATACAAGAAAATTCAACAAGGCTCATTTGTGCGCATGGAAGTGCCCACATACGGCATGTTACGCTTTAGCAACCACAATGTGCCTTTTGACATTGTTGAAGAAGACAGTGTGGCTTACACTTACACTCCAATGGGCATATTGTTGGGCATTAGTGAGTTTAACAATGAACTACAACCCAGCAATGCTGATGTTACAATCAGTCTAAGTGCAATTGATCAGACATTTGTTGCGGCCATGATGGACTATGCACTAAAAGGCAGTAGAGTCACTGTCCGCAGAGTGTTCTTTGACAGTGATACAGGTGTTGCACTAAATATTGCTGGTAATCCCAGTATCAGATTCAAAGGCATTATTGCAAACTACAGTTTCAATGATGAATTTAATCAGTTCAGCAACACATCAACTACTACTGTTAGTGTCAGCTGTTCAAGCATTGTAAAGATCCTGGAACAAAAGATTGTGGGTCAGAGAACCAGTGATGCTGATCGCAAATACTTTTATCCTGATGATACTGGATTCAGTCGTGTAGCAACCATTGTTACAAGCAATTTCGATTTTGGTAAAAAGTTAAACACATGATCAGACCAGCAACAACCGCAGACATAGAAGCAGTTCTTGAGTTGTTGACAGCATTTGCAAGTGCAAGTCTTATTGACTATTCTGTATGGACTGTGGATGATCTAAATGCGGCAAGATTTAAAATTTTAAATCTTGTGTTGCATCAATATCTGATAGTTGCTGAAAAAGATGGTGTGTTAGTTGGCATGATAGGGGCCATGCGTGAGCAAGATCCTTGGATTGCAAGTCGCAGTAGAATGCGAGAATTATTTTGGTGGGTTGATCCAGCTCACAGAAGAGGACGTTTGTCAGCAGAATTGTATATCCGTTGGGAACAAGACTGCGAACGATTTATCCGAGATAAATTAGTGGACCAAGTTAGCTTGTCCACCCAACCCGGCAGCAGTGATTTAGATCTTGCCAAGCGCGGTTGGTGATGTGTTGAAAGTCATTGGATTAAGGAATAAGATATGGCAGGTTTTTTAACAGCGGCAGCGGCCGCAATTGGTAGTTCAAGCATTGGTAGCGCACTGGTGCGTATTCTTGTTGCATATGGCGTTAGTAAATTAATTAATCGTGCAACTGGACTTGATAACTCAGCCGCACAATCAGATGAAGGCGTGAGATTACAGCTTGCTCCTGACACAACAAACCCAATCCCACTTGTATTTGGTAGTGCATATCTAGGTGGCAAGATCACTGATGCACAAATTGCTGATGCAAACCAAACCATGTGGTATTGCTTGACTGTAGCTGAAGTTCCAACACACGCTCGTCTCAGTGATTCAGCTGCCATTGTCACCAGCTTTGATGAAATTTACTGGAACAACCAACGTGTTTATTTCCAAGCTGACGGTGTCACCATTGACTATCTTGTAAACCAAGATGGCGTTGTTGATACAAGCCCACGTGGCCTAGTTAAAATTTACTTGTATAAGAATGGCAGTGCCAATCCCACATTGCCAAGTGACTTAGGTGACTACTTGGGCACACTGCCAGCTGTGCCTAATGCCGCACACACTTACATGCCAGGTTGGACCACTGCTACAGCAATGACCAATTTGAGTTTTGCACTGGTTAAAATCTCATACAATCGTGACAAAAGCATCACTGGCTTACAAGACATACGTTTCAAGTTAAGCAACAACTTGTTTAAACCAGGTGATGCAATTTATTCATACATGCGTAATCCAGTGTCAGGTCTTGGATTCGATGACACACAGATTGACATTGCCAGCTTGACAGCACTCAATGACTACGCAGATGACACTGTTAGCTATCTTGACGAAGCTGACAACACAGTTAAAACACTTGCCAATCGTTACCAAATCAACGGTGTTGTGAACCCAACTGACAATGTAATGAACAACTTGCAAAAGTTGGCCAGTAACACAGGCTGCTTTGTAAACTATGACATTGGCACTGGCTTGTGGGGTGTTACAATCAACCGTGACATCAGTCCTACTCTAGCATTTGATGACAGCAACATCATCTCAGGTATTGACTTAACTGGCACCAACTTAGACAACATGTATAATGCTGTTGAAGTTGAATTCCCACATCGTGAACTGCGTGACCAAATTGATGTTATCCGCATTGACTTGCCTACTGAATTCCGCAACGCTAACGAACCAGACAACATCTTAAAGATCCGCTTGGACTTGTTAAACGAGCCATTGCAAGCACGTGAACTGGGTTATCTTGAACTGTATCAGAACCGCATGGATCAAGTTATCACTTTCACAAGTGATTACAGCAAGATCAACACTGAAGCTGGTGATGTTATTACTGTAACAAACAGTATCTATGGATGGACCAATCAGCCATTCCGTGTTGTGCGTGTGCGTGAAGTTGAAGGTGATGATGGTGGACTTGCAGTTGAAATCACAGCGCAAGAATATGATGCCACAATGTATACAGCAGGTGGACAACCACGCCGTCCACGTGTGCCAAGTGAAGCAATTGGTATTCCTGGTATTGCTGTTATTGGCACTCCAGATACACCAACTACAGCTCTGATCAACTTGGTTGCAGTGCCAGCTATTGACATTACTGCGTTGACTCCAAGTGGTATTGTTGATGTGTTAGAATTTTGGTATAGCGCAGATGCGGGTGCTACTTACAGATTGCTGGGCACAAGACGCAACAGCAACGGTGCACCATACAATGAAGACACCAGTTTAACATTCCGTGCGGCAAACTTGGCTGCTGGTGATTACTTGTTTAAAGTGCGTGGTGGTAATGCAACTGCATTTGGTCCATTCTCTGCCGCAACTGCTACTGTAACATGGGCACCAGTGCAAGTTACTGATGCTGTCAGTGACACCACACAAGTAACAGGTAGCATGGCTGACTTGATTGGCCCGCTTGCCATGGGCGCTATTGCATACTTTGCTTACCAAC
>JACCED011965588.1_pt1 | contig 12472 bp, 12 predicted proteins | sample 7455021 | NCBI WGS metagenome assembly JACCED01 (sample SAMN15323456, study PRJNA562643) | freshwater metagenome | isolation source: river surface water | place: USA:Blue River Watershed | collected 2017-08-19
CTGAAAGTGAATTTCCACCTAAACGATTTGAACCATGCATGCCGCCTGCTACTTCACCAGCTGCAAATAAACCAGTCACACCAGTTGCTGCACCAGTATCTGGATCTACTTGAATTCCACCCATTACATAATGGCAAGTTGGTCCAACTTCCATTGGTTGCTTAGTGATGTCAACATCGGCTAATTCTTTAAATTGATGCCACATTGAAGGCAATCTTTTCTTAATAACTTCTGGTTTTAATCTTGTTGAGACATCAAGGAAAACTCCTCCATGAGGAGATCCTCTTCCTGCCTTTACTTCAGAGTTAATAGCACGAGCTACTTCATCGCGAGGTAACAATTCTGGTGGACGTCTATTTGAATCAGGGTTTTCATACCAACCATCTGCTTCTTCTTCTGTTTCTGCATATTTATCTTTAAACACAGCAGGAATGTAATTAAACATAAATCTCTTACCATCAGAATTCTTTAAAACTCCGCCGTCTCCACGTACAGATTCGGTTACCAAAATTCCTTTAACACTTGGTGGCCAAACCATGCCAGTTGGATGAAATTGCACAAATTCCATGTGCATTAAATTTCCACCAGCTTTTAATGCCAAAGCATGTCCATCGCCAGTTCCTTCCCATGCATTGGAAGTAACTTTGAATGATTTACCAATTCCACCAGTGGCTAATACAACTGCTGGGGCTTGGAACAAAACAAATTTTCCATTTTCACGCCAGTAACCTAGAACACCTGAAACTTTGTCGTCAGTTTTTAGGATTTCTGTAACAGTCAATTCAGCAAAAACTTTAATTCTTGACTCGTAGTCGCCTGATTCTTTGAAGTCTTCTTGTTGCAAGGAAACAATCTTTTGTTGCAAGGTTCTAATTAATTCCAAACCGGTGCGATCTCCCACGTGAGCTAGACGAGGGTATTCGTGACCACCAAAGTTTCTTTGGCTGATTTTTCCATCTGGAGTTCTATCAAATAGCGCACCATAAGTTTCTAATTCCCAAACACGATCAGGAGATTCTTTGGCATGAAGTTCTGCCATTCTCCAATGATTTTGAAATTTTCCACCACGCATTGTGTCTCTGAAGTGAACTTTCCAGTTGTCATTTGAGTTCACATTTCCCATTGATGCAGCAATGCCACCTTCTGCCATAACAGTGTGTGCTTTGCCAAAAAGTGATTTACAAATAATTGCTGTTCTTAAACCATTTGCTCTTGCTTCAATTGCAGCACGAAGTCCAGCACCACCTGCTCCAACAATCACGACATCAAAGTCGTGACGTTCAACTTCGCTCATTTAAATTTCTCCTTTAAAAGAAATAAAAGTTAGTTATTGTTCCACTGGCAACTAAACGAACATATAGATCACAAAGAGCAACACCAATTAATGAAACCCATGCAAATTTGGCATGATGCACATTTAATTTTGAAACTATTGTCCAACTTTTGTATCGAAGGGGATGTTTTGAAAAATGTTTTAATCTTCCACCAATTGCATGTCTACAAGAGTGGCAAGAAAGTGAATACAACCAAAGCAAAGTGGCATTTGCAACCATGACAAGTGTTCCTACACTTAAATGTCCCCAGTTACCTTGCGGATCTTTAAAAGCAATAATTGCATCATAAGTAAGAATTATGTTAAATATTAATCCGGCGAAGAAAAAATATCTGTGGGCATTTTGCAAAATTAAAGGAGATTTAGTTTCACCAGAATATGATTTGTGTGGTTCGGCAACTGCGCAAGCAGGTGGTGATTGCCAGAATGATCGGTAATAGGTTTTTCTGTAGTAATAACAAGTCAATCTAAATCCAAGTGGGAACACAAGAATTATTAGCGCAGGTGACAATATCCACCAACTACCAAATGGTTGACCTAGATGTGATGCACCTTCAACACAACTTGTTGCCAAGCAAGGTGAGTAAAAAGGTGAAATTAGTGGTTCAGTGAAATAAAACTTATTCTCAAATGCTCTAAATGTTGAATAGATAATGAATGAAACTAAAACACCAACTGTTATTGCAGGTTGTATCCACCACTTATCAATTCTTAAATGGCGATATGGAACTTGAGCTCGGGTAGGAGAACCTACACCTTTTTCCATAGAGCTAATTGCCATGAAAAAGAGTTTAGTCTTTGGATGAGGGTTTGTGCATACTCAGAAGTTATTCAAACCCTTGTGAGATGTCGCACAAAATTAGGACTTAAGAGTTATCTCTAATTTCTAAAAGTACGGCCCCGTTTGCAACAGAGGCACCAACTTCAACATTTAGTTCACTTACTACTCCAGATTTGTGGGCTGAAATTGGCTGTTCCATTTTCATAGCTTCAATGACAAATAAAAGATCACCTTCGTTAACACTTTGACCGTTAGTAACCGCAATTTTTACCAACGTTCCTTGCATTGGACTTTGAACAGCATCTGAATCAAGAGATCCAAGGTTAGTTCTTTGATGTCTTGCCACAGGTGGCTTCTTTTGTTTAACACCACCTGAAGATAAACCATTAGGCATTGTTACTTCGATTCTTTTTCCATTTACTTCTAATACCAAAGTGGAACGATCATCAATTAAAGATGTTTTGGAATTATCAACGTAGGCAGGGATTTGATTATTAAATTCATTTTCAATCCAACTTGTGTAAACACTAAATTTTTGTAAAGGATCAACTGGCGCAAAGGCTGGATCACTAATAACAGCTTTATGAAATGGAATTGCTGTAGCAATTCCTTGGACTTCAAATTCAGTTAAAGCTCTTCTTGCTCTTTCTAATGCTTCTTGGCGAGTTGCGCCAGTAACAATTAATTTGGCTAGTAAAGAATCAAAATTTCCACCAATAATGTCACCTTGTTTAAATCCGGCATCAACTCTTACACCAGTGCCACTTGGTTCTTTCCAAACTTTCAACTGACCAGGAGCTGGTAAAAAGTTTCTACCTGGATCTTCTCCGTTTATACGAAATTCAATGCTATGGCCATTAATAATTGGATCGTGATAACCAAGTTTTTCACCCATTGCGATTCTTATTTGCTCGCGAACTAAATCTATTCCAGTAACTTCTTCTGACACTGGATGCTCAACTTGCAGTCTTGTATTTACTTCTAAGAAAGAAATTGTGCCGTCTTGACCAATTAAAAACTCACAAGTTCCTGCACCTTCATATTTTGCTTCTTTTAATATTGCTTTTGAAGAGTCATAAAGTTGTTTTCTTTGTTCGTCATTTAAAAATGGAGCAGGTGCTTCTTCAACTAGTTTTTGGTGTCTTCTTTGTAATGAGCAATCTCTTGTTGAAACTACAACTACATTTCCGTACTTATCTGCTAAGCATTGAGTTTCGACATGTCTTGGTTTATCTAAATATCTTTCAACAAAACATTCGCCTCTGCCAAATGCTGCTACTGCTTCTCTAACAGCTGATTCATAAAGTTCAACAATTTCATCTTTACTTCGAGCAACTTTTAAACCACGACCGCCACCACCAAATGCAGCTTTGATAGCAATTGGAAGTCCATGCTCTGATGCAAATTCCACCACTTCATTTGCATCTTTAACAGGATCTTTAGTTCCAGGAACTAAAGGTGCTCCTACTTTTGATGCAATGTGTCTTGCTTGGACTTTGTCTCCTAAAGCTTTAATCGCAGCAGGTGAGGGTCCAATCCAAATTAAATCCGCATCAATAACTCTTTGAGCAAACTCTGCATTTTCAGATAAAAACCCATAACCTGGATGAATTGCATCTGCTCCAGATTTTTTTGCAATTTCTAAAATTTTTGGAATAGATAAATATGTTTCACTAGCTAAATTGCCATTTAGAGCATAAGCCTCATCAGCATGCAACACATGTAATGCGTCTCGATCAGGATCTGCATAAATTGCCACACTTTTAATTCCGGCATCTTTGCAAGCTCTTGCAACTCTTACAGCAATTTCTCCACGATTTGCAATTAGAACTTTAGTTATAGGAAATTTAGGAGATTCAGTTTTTGCCATGATGTTTAACTTTATTTGATGTCCCACATTTTGGTCCAAGACAAGCCAAGTTCTTTGACCATTTCTCGAACAATTGGCAAAGATAAACCAATTACATTGCTGTGATCACCCTCGACCTTAGATATAAATGCAGCTCCTAGAGAATCAATAGTGAAGGCCCCTGCAACATTTAAAGGTTCTGTTGTTGCTACGTAGTCAATAATTTCTTCATCATCAATATTTGCAAAAAAAACTTTTGTGGAAACAACTTTTGAAATACTTTGTTTATTATCCAAGCGAATAATTGTGTGTCCAGTGTGTAAAGTTCCTGATTTTCCTCTCATATTTTTCCATCTTTGAATTGCTGATTCAGCAATTAAAGGTTTTCCATAAGACTTGTTCTCAAATTCCAGCATGGAATCAGCGGCAATTAAAATACCTTCTGCTAAGGAAACATTGTTTTCTAATACATATTTTGCTTTTGCAATTGATAGTTCTTGAACAATATTTGTTATCGATGCATCTTTTAGTGATTTCTCAATTTCTTTTTCATTAACGTCACTAGGAATAACTATTGGATTAATTTTTTGAGTTTTTAGAAGCATCAGTCTTGCTGGAGAATTAGATGCCAAAATTACCGGAAAGCTCATACTCCAGTTGTTTTAGAAAATTGCCAACCACTATCTAGTAGTGGGGAAGTTCTAAATTTTAACCTTGGATTATTCCAATTACTGATTCTAGATTTTTGTTTTAAAACATCCTCTGAAGAATTTTTCGCAGAAATTAAAGCGATTTCGATTGCATGTAATTCTTCAGCAGTTGGATTTCCTCTTACTACTTTGAAATCTAAAGGTTTACTCATAAAGGAATATTTCCGTGTTTCTTTGGAGGCATTGATTCTCTTTTTGTAATCAATTGTCTTAAGCCTCTAATTATTCGAATTCTAGTTTCACTTGGTGCAATAACTGCATCTATCCATCCACGTTCAGCTGCAACATAAGGATTATCAAAAGCTTCTTCATATTCACTAATTCGATTTTGTCTTTCTTTTATTTGATCACTTGCTGAATTTATTTCTTTTCTAAATAAAATATTTACCGCCCCTTGAGCACCCATTACTGCAACTTGAGCTGTGGGCCAAGCAAAATTTAAGTCAGCACCTAAATGTTTAGAGCCCATAACAATATATGCACCACCATAAGCTTTTCTTGTAATAACAGTTATTAATGGAACTGTTGCTTCAGCGTAAGCATAAATTAATTTTGCACCACGTCTAATTATTCCACCGTATTCTTGATCAACTCCAGGCAAAAATCCTGGAACATCAACAAAAGTAATTATGGGAATATTAAAAGCATCACATGTTCTAACAAATCTTGCTGCTTTTTCTGAAGCTTCAATATCTAAAGTTCCTGCAAATTGCATTGGTTGATTTGCCACGACTCCAACACTTTGCCCTTCAATTCTTCCAAAGCCAACCATAATGTTTGGCGCCCATCCTGAATGTATTTCAAAAAATTCATCATCGTCTAAAACATGTTTTACTAAGACATGCATGTCATATGGCTGATTTGGTGAATCAGGAACAAGTGAGTCCATCTCTAAGTCATGTTGATTAATTTCTAAATCAACTCTTGAATCAAAATGTTGCGCAGATTCTGCATTATTTGAAGGAAGAAAACTTAATAAGGTACGAACATAATCAAGGGCATCATCTTCATCACTTGCCATGTAATGAGCAACTCCAGATTTTGTAGCGTGTGCTCTTGCTCCACCTAAATCTTCAAAAGAAACTTCTTCTCCAGTAACAGTTTTTATAACATCAGGACCTGTAATAAACATGTGTGAAGTTTTATCAACCATGACCACAAAATCAGTTAAGGCTGGAGAATAAACAGCTCCACCTGCGCAGGGTCCCATAATTATTGAAATCTGAGGAACCACACCTGAAGCTTTAGTATTTCTTAAAAATATTTCTCCATACATTGCTAATGAAGCAACACCTTCTTGAATTCTTGCGCCGCCTGAATCATTTATTCCAACTATTGGTGCGCCAGTTTTTATTGCCAAATCCATTAATTTAACAATTTTTCCACCCATTGCTTCACCTAAAGATCCACCCATAGTTGTGAAGTCTTGTGAATAAACATAAATTGGTCGACCATCAATTGTTCCAAAACCAGTGATGACACCATCACCTGCTGGACGATTTTTATTCATTCCAAAATTATTTTTTTGATGTTTTACTAATTCATCAATTTCTTGGAAAGTTCCTTCATCTAAAAGAGCTGCTAATCTTTCTCGAGCACTTTTCTTACCCTTAGCGTTTTGTTTTTCTTTGGCAATTTGGGCTTGATCTTGGTGAATTTCTTTTTTTATTCCTTGAAGATTTTTTAATTTTGACGCAGTGGTGCGAGGATTTATGTTGTCGCTTGAATTATCTGCCACCTGGTCCTCACTCTATATATGTCTCTTGTCGTACGGTACTAGTGTGACAGATTTTTACGAAAACAGAGCAGGCCTAGACACTCAAGTTTTAGCGCAGGAACTCAAAAAACGAAGCAGTCTCTGGCAGGAATATGTGTTACTTGATGAAGTTGACTCCACTAATGAATTTATTAAAAAAATGGAAAAAAAAGAAGGTTTATTTGTCTTAGCTAATTTTCAAACACATGGCAAGGGAAGACAAAATCGTTCTTGGGTTGCTCCAAAAAACTCTTCGATTTTTATGTCTATTTGTTTAAAACCAACTAAGAATGGAAGACTCTCATGGATTCCACTACTAACAAGTCTTGCTTTATTTAGAAGCCTTGAATCTCTTACTACAGACAAAATAAAAATAAAATGGCCTAATGATTTGGTTCAAATAAAGAACAATGAACAATTCAAATTTTCTGGAATTTTAGTGGAAATGATAGATGAATACGCAGTAGTTGGAGTTGGAATTAATTACAATCAAAAAAATGATGAATTACCGATTAAAAACGCAACTAGTTTAAAGACAATTTTAAGTGGAGAAATAACAAAAGAAGAAATAATTGCAAGTTTTATATCAGAATTTGCTGCACTTTGGCAAGAAGAAAATCTTGCAGCAGTTTGGCCTACTAATACAAGCATCAGAGATTATAAAAAGAATTGTGTAACAATTGGTCAAGAAATAAAGGCTCAACTTTTTGATAAAGATATTATTCAAGGAAAAGCTGTAGATGTGTTGGAAACTGGGGAATTAAAAGTAGAAACAGGTTCCAAAACTGTTAATTTATCTTCGGCAGATATTACTTTGTCACACTGATATGAACAATTATTCGCCAAAAGTAGCTGCATTGAATTCAGTGGAATTCTTTAAATATTACGAGATATATTTACAACAATTAAATATTAATTACGAAATTATTAATAAAATTGATAATAAATTCGATTTTTTAATTTCCTCTCAAGCAATAAAACTTGATAAAATTGATTTAAATTTTAAAGAGGAAAGTTCAGGATTTGTAGTAACTGTTGCAAGATCTAAGCAAGGTCAAATTGTGGTCTATCCAGTTGCAAGTTTCATCGAACATGAAGTCATAACTCCTGCAATTAATTTAAGTGATACAAAAGCTTCAAGTTTACAATCAGAAGCAATTAAATTAGCTTCAAAAATTAATTTAGAAGGCGCTATCGAAGTAGTTTTTTCTAATACAACAAATGAGTTATGTAAAATTAATTCATTACCAACTTTTTTAAGTTTATGGACATTAGATGGCGCTAATACTTCAATATTTGAAAATCACATAAGGGGATTACTCAATTTGCCTTTAGGAAGCCCTAAATTACTTGATGAAAAAGTTGTGACTGTAAATGTAATTGGTGGAAATTATTCAGATATGTATAGACCGTTTTTACACATAATGGCAAGAGATCCAGAGTTAAAGGTTCATTTGTATCAAAAAGAAATGAAATTTAATGAAGTCATTGGACATGTGAGTTTAAAAGGAAAAATCACAGAAGATTTACTTGAAAGAACCCACCATGCGGCCGATTATTTGAACGGCAAAATTACTGAATAATTATTCACTTTCAAATACAGGAATTTTAGATCCTTCTTGTAAAGCTTTGAAAACTTCTTGAGCATTATCAGTTAGTTTTCTTACTGAACCTAAGTCTCCAACATTTCCACCTGATTTATTTGGAAGCGTTTGAGATTCAATTCCACCACTTCTTAGAGCAAAAGCAAGAGGAATTAAATCAAAAGGTCCAACTCCTTGATTAACAGAAATTGCATTGGCAAGAGCAGAAACTGTTTGAGGTGCTCTTATTGGATTTAACAAAGTAAATGGCGATAGAGATTTTTTCATTATTTGTTTTACAACTTCTTGTTGTCTTTCGGTTCGTCCAATATCACCTTTGGGATCTGCATAGCGCATTCGAGCATAAGCAAGGGCTGTTAAACCATCTACGGTTTGACAACCTTGTTTTATATATAGGCCCGATTTTTTATCTTCAAAATCTTGGCTTGGACAAACTGTTATGCCATTAAAACTGTTTACAACATTTACCAATCCAGCAAAACCAATTTCTGCATAGTTATCCATTTGCACGCCAACCAAATTTTCGACAGTATTCAATGAAAGACTTGGTCCACCAAATGCATAAGCAGCATTTATTTTATTTTTCTTTTCACCAGTTTCTCCATGAGCAGGAATTGTTACTAATAAGTCTCTGGGAATACTTGTAAGTTGAAGTGGTGTGCCAATTTTTGGAACACTCATGATTAAAATCGTGTCGCTTCTTTGTCCTTCAAATTTTCCAAGTGGAGCACCCTCTAATACAGGATTATCAATATCGTCTCTGGAATCACTTCCAATTAATAACCAAGTTCTTCCTGGTGATTTTGGAATTTCTGTTTCATTTCTGACAAGTTCGATCTTGTTTAGTTGAAATAAAGCTATTAAAAGAAGAAAGATAAACCAGACACCTAATGAAGCAAGAAGTATTAGAAAGATTTTTGGTTTAGAGATATTGGTTGGTTTTCGACCGGATTTTTGCTTTGACGTTGAAGAATCCTGATACCAATCCTCAGGTAAACCTTTTTTGTTATCCACGCAGACAATCGTATGATTAAGTAACAACATTTTTATTTATATTCGACTAGCGTTGCTATATAGATTTAAGAAAAAGGTGGGATATCTATATGAAACCTGCGGTTTCGGTGATAATTCCAGTCCTTAATGAAGAACGATTTTTGTATCAAGCCGTAAGTGCCATTTTGAATCAAAATTATGAGTCTGAATTTGAAGTTATCTTGGCATTGGGACCTTCAAGGGATAATACAAACGATGTTGCAAAAGATTTGGCTAAAGATTCACGAGTTAAATTAATAAATAATCCTTCAGGGAAAACCGCGTCTGCTTTAAATGAAGCAATTAAGACTTCAAAGTTTGACATTATTGTTCGTTTAGATGGACATGCCATCGTTGATAAAAATTATTTAGAAAACGCAGTTTCAACACTTTTGGAAACTCAAGCAGATAATGTCGGAGGCTTAATGCAAGCAGAGGGTATTTCAAATTTTGAAAAATCTGTAGCAGCAGCGATGACTTCTAAATTTGGAGTAGGTAATGCACCATTTCATGTTGGCGGAACTGCTGGAGAAGTCGACACAGTTTATTTAGGAACTTTTAGAAAAAGTGCATTGGAAAGAGTTGGATATTTTGACGAATCATTTGTTAGAGCTCAAGATTGGGAATTAAATTATCGAATAAGAAAAACTGGTGGAAAAATTTGGTTTAATCCAAAATTAGTAGTTAGTTACAGGCCACGTCCAAACATAAAAGCTTTAGCCAAACAATATTTTGAATATGGGCAATGGAGAAAACAGGTTACTAAAAAATATCCTGAGACTATTTCATTGCGTTATCTAGCACCTCCTATAACAGTTGCTGGTTTAGTAACGGGATTAATTTTAATTCTGTTAAATATTTTTACAAAAAATAATTTCTTTAATATAGGTTGGCTTGCAATATTTAGCTACCTTGCGGTTTTAATTCTTGGATTTATTTCTATAAAAGGAAAAATAAGTCTAAAAAGTCGATTACTTTTATTTCTAGTTTTACCTACAATGCATTTATCGTGGGGCGTTGGTTTCTTAAAACCAACTAAGCGCCTGTAATCTTGGATATAACGCGATCACACTGATAAGCGTGGAGGAGAACGAACCCTTTGGGTAAGTTTGGCGCTTTGCGGATTTTGATTTATCGAGATTTACAAATTAGATATGCCGGAACATGGCTTGGATATTTGTGGACTCTTTTAGATCCTCTAGCGATGGCATTTATTTACTGGTTAGTTTTTACTCAAATAATCGGTGCAAAAAATATTGGTGAACAACCTTATATTTTATTTTTACTAACTGGAATACTTTCCTGGACCTGGTTTAACGGTTCTGTTACAGATTCAGCAAGATCTTTAGTTGTAGAAAGTAAAATGGTTAGATCAATTGCCATACCTAGATATCTTTGGGTAATTAAAAGTATTGGTGCTAAAGGAACTGAATTTCTTTTAGCATTTCCTATTTTAATTATTATTACCTTGATTACTCAACAAAATGTAAATCTTCAAATATTTTGGATTATTTTAGCTATCGTTTTACAATTTTTATTACTTTCAGGTATCGGTCTAATCTTGGCTCCTTTAACGGTGTTAGCAAGAGATACTTCTAATTTGTTAAGAATTTTATTGCGAATGATGTTTTATTTAACACCTATTATTTATGGAATTTCTGATATTCCAGAAAAATATCAAATTTTGTCATATTTCAATCCCATGACCGGAATTATTTCCATGTATCGTGCTGGATTTTGGACTGAACCAAATTTAATTACTGCAGTTATTTTTTCAACCATAATTTCTCTATCAATATTTATAATCGGAGTAGTTTTCTTTAAACGCATTGAACGTACAGTTTTGAAGGAGGTGTAAATGAGTATCGTAATTGATGTCAATAATGTGGGAATAAGTTTTAAAAGGAATAGAAAAAGAAACTTTTCAGTTCGTGAATTATTACTGCAACAAAAAAACACTTCTCCAAAGGGAGATTTTTGGGCTTTAAGAAATATCAATTTTCAAATAAATGAAGGTGAAGCCGTTGGCTTAATGGGAGCAAATGGCCAAGGAAAAAGTACTTTATTAAGAATCATTGCGGGTGTACTTATTCCTGATGAAGGAACTGCCAAAGTTATTGGTGGAGTTGCACCATTAATTGAATTAACTGGGGGACTAAAAAGTGATTTAACCGCAAGAGACAATATCTATTTGGTTGCAGGATTACATGGTTTATCAAGAGCTGAAGTCAAGAAAAGATTTAACAATATTGTGGAATTTGCTGAAATTGGTGATTTTTTAGATACTCCTGTACGACATTTTTCTAGTGGCATGAAAATTAGACTTGGATTTTCAATTGTGACTTCAATTGATGAACCGATAATTTTAGTAGATGAAGCACTTGCAGTAGGCGATGCTGCATTCAAAGAAAAGTGCTACATAAGAATGAAAGATTTATTAAATCAAGGTAAAACTTTATTTTTGGTTTCTCACAAAGAAAAAGATTTGAAAGAGTTTTGTACTCGTGGAATTTACTTAAGAAAAGGAACACTTGCAGTAGATGGAACACTCAGCGAAGCATTAAATGCTTATCATCAAGATTCTGGAGTTTTTGATGACTAAATATTCAATTAAGAAAATTAAATCAATTGGTCAACCAACCGAAGTTATGAATAGACGAGTAGCAGAACATTGGTCTGGACCTATGTATATGAGAAGAATTTCTCCTTATTTAACAAAAATACTTTTGACACTTAATTTCAGTCCCACCTTTGTTACTTGGTTAATGGTCTTTTCAGGTTGGCTTGCTGCTGCATCTTTATTAATACCTGGAAGAAATGGAGTAATTCTTGCTTTAATTTTTGCCCAAATTCAAATGCTTTTTGATTGTTGCGATGGTGAAATGGCAAGAGTTTTAAAGAGATTTAATCCTGCAGGAATTTTCATAGATCGTTTTGGTCATTATTCAACAGAAGCTTTAATTGCAATAGCTTTTGGAATCAGAGTTGCAACTCAAAATGATTCAACAGGATTAGAAATAATTTATGGTTTAGTTCTAGCTCTTTTAATTACCTTTAATAAAGTTTTTAACGATATGGTCCATGTGGCTAGAAGTTTTGCGAATTTGAGTAAATTATCTGAAGATAAAAAAGTTGCAGTTCCTAGAAATAAAATTTTAGCTTTTTTAAGATCTTTGTTTAATTTCTTTCCAATTCATCGAATTTTTCATTCCATGGAATTATCATTCATTATTTTTATTTCTTGGCTATTTTCCATAGAAGCGCAAATGTTACAAATAATTACTTTGGCAGCAGCGATAACTGTGGTTGGACATCTTGTAGCAATACTTTCTTCCTCCAGACTTCGTGGCTAGAACATGATTGATTTAAGCCCAAATTTTGGGTGTGTAGTTTTAAACCAAGGCAAA
>JACCED012295038.1_pt1 | contig 12469 bp, 11 predicted proteins | sample 7455021 | NCBI WGS metagenome assembly JACCED01 (sample SAMN15323456, study PRJNA562643) | freshwater metagenome | isolation source: river surface water | place: USA:Blue River Watershed | collected 2017-08-19
CCCGATCTTTGCCAAGGCCAATGGCGTGACCAACTTCAATTGGACCGCCATGGACCCCCCGTTGCGTGAAACCATGCTGGTGCGCGGTGACGTGGACGCCATCACCGGCTTTACTTTCACCTCTTTGCTCAACATTGAAGCGCGTGGGGTCAAGGCCGAAGACGTGGTGGTCATGCAATACCCCGACTTTGGCGTCAAGCTGTATGGCAACGTGATCATCGCCACGCCCAAGTTGATCAAAGAGAACCCGGCGGCCGTCAAGGCCTTCCTGGCCGCCTTCACCAAAGGGGCGAAAGAAGTGATCGCCAACCCGGCCAAGGCCATCGAGTCGGTCAAAGCCCGTGACGGCATCATCAACACTGCGCTGGAAACCCGTCGTTTGAAATTGGCCATTGACACCGTCATCAACTCGCCCGACGCCCGTGCCGAAGGTTTTGGTCAACTCAATGCCCCGCGCTTGGCCCTGATGGCCAGCCAAGTCTCTGACGCGTTCAACACCAAGTCCCGCATCAACCCTGACGCGGTCTGGAACGGGTCTTTCCTGCCCAGCGCCAAAGAACTCGACATCCTGCCCAAAAAGTAAATGACTGACGCCACCGAAAATTTTGTCGATTTCAAGAATGTCTGGCTGGCCTATAACGAGGCCTTGCTTGCGCAAGGCCAGTTTGCCGTCGAAGACATCAACTTACAGGTCAAAAAGGGCGAGTTCATCGCCATTGTGGGCCCTTCGGGTTGCGGCAAATCGACCTTCATGAAGCTCACCACTGGGCTTAAAGCCCCGACCAAGGGCACCATCCATGTGGATGGTCAGCCCGTCAATGGTCCGCTCAAGATCAGTGGCATGGCGTTTAAGGCGCCGTCATTGTTGCCATGGCGCACCACGCTGGACAAAGTCTTGTTACCGGTGGAAATCGTCGAGCCCTACCGCTCGCAATTCAAAGCGAAGAAAGCCGAGTTCGAGGCCCGTGCCATTGAGCTGTTGCGCAGTGTGGGTTTGGCCGGGTATGAGCGCAAGTACCCTTGGCAATTGTCGGGCGGCATGCAACAGCGCGCGAGCATTTGTCGTGCCCTGATTCATGAGCCCAAGATGCTTTTGCTCGACGAGCCCTTTGGAGCCCTCGATGCGTTCACCCGTGAAGAGCTTTGGTGCGCTTTGCGCGATCTGTGGATGGAAAAACGTTTCAACGTGATTCTGGTCACGCACGACTTGCGTGAGTCGGTTTTTTTGGCCGATACGGTCTATGTCATGAGCAAAGGCCCAGGCCGCTTTGTCGTCAAGCGCGAGGTCGACTTGCCGCGTCCGCGAGACTTGGAAATCACCTACACGCCCCAGTTCACCGACATCGTCCACGAGTTGCGCGGCCACATCGGCGCCATGCGCCGTCCCGACGCCCCCATCGCCCAGTGAGCAGGCCTCCTCATGAATAAATCCCTCGAACGCTGGTCACCCTGGATCCTGTTGGTGGTGACCTTGATCATCTGGCAGGCCCTGTGCTCCATTTTTCAGGTCTCTGAATTCGTGTTTCCCAGCCCCTTGCGCATCTACGAGCAGATGATCGAGTTTAGGGGGGTCATCGCCGCCCACGCCTGGCGCACCTTTTGGGTCACCATGGCGGGTTTTGGGATCGCCATTGTGGTTGGTGTTTTGCTGGGTTTTGTGATCGGCTCATCGAGGGTGGCTTATGCCGCCGTTTATCCTCTCATGACCGCCTTCAACGCTTTGCCCAAGGCGGCCTTTGTGCCGATTTTGGTGGTCTGGTTTGGCATCGGCATTGGACCGGCCATTCTGACCGCCTTTCTGATCAGCTTTTTCCCCATCATGGTCAACATCGCCACTGGCTTGGCCACCCTGGAGCCCGAGCTCGAAGACGTGCTTCGGGTGTTGGGAGCACGGCGCTGGGATGTGTTGGTCAAAGTCGGCTTGCCGCGTTCCATGCCTTATTTTTACGGCTCACTCAAGGTCGCCATCACGCTCGCCTTTGTGGGCACGACGGTGTCCGAGATGACCGCAGCCAATGAAGGCATCGGTTACCTGCTGATCTCGGCCGGCTCGGCCATGCAGATGGGCTTGGCTTTTGCCGGTTTGGTGGTCGTGGGGGCCATGGCCATGATCATGTACGAGCTCTTCAGCGTGGTTGAGAAGCACACCACCGCTTGGGCCCATCGCGGCTCACAAAACGCTTGAGTTTCGCCGCTGGGTCGGGGGTGACAGTCCCGAGGTGACGATCGGCGCGGGCTTTGTCATACTTGGGGCTAGGAGAAACCACATGACCCCTTTGCTTCACCCCCGCCGTTGGCTCAAACCCCTCACCCTGGCCCTTTGCATGGTCGCCCCCTTTGGGGCGCATGCCCAAGACGCATACCCCAACAAACCCATCCGCATGTTGCTGGGCTACCCACCGGGTGGTGGCTCGGACATCATCGCCCGTTTGGTCGCCAAGCCTCTGGGCGACCGCCTGGGGCAAAGTGTGGTGGTCGACAACAAGCCCGGTGCCGGCGGCAACATCGCCGCTGAAATGGTGGCGCGTGCCAACCCCGATGGCTATACCCTGTTGTTCGTGCCCAGCGGCTTGGCCAGTGCGGCCGCCATGAAAAAATCTTTGCCTTTCCAGCCGGTCAACGATTTTGTCTGGATCAGTACCGTCACGACTTACCCCTTGGCCTTGGCGGTGGTGCCTCAGTCCCCCATCAAGTCTTTCAACGACTTGGTGGCGCGCGCCAAGGCCGACCCCAACAAAATCACCTATTCATCGGTGGGCATCGGCAGTGCCATGCACCTGGCCACCGAATGGATCCAGTCTGAGGCTGGCATCGCCCTCAACCACATCCCCTTTAAAGGCGGCACGGGCCCCATGACCGAGTTGTTGGCTGGGCGCTTGGACGTGATGGTCGACACCATGACCTTGACCGCCAAGCTGGTTCAAGAGGGCCGTGTGCGGGCCATCGCCACCACCGCCTTGCCGGGCAAGAGCCCTTTGCCGGGTGTGCCCGCGGTGGCCGACACCTATCCCCAGATGGTTTACGAGTCTTGGCTGGGCATCATCGCCCCCGCTGGCACGCCAGCGGCCGTCGTCGAGCGGCTGAACCGTGAAATCCGCGCGGTGGTGGACATGCCCGAGGTGCGCCAAAAGATGATCGACTTTGGTGGCCAGCCGCAGGCCAGCAGCGTCAACGAGTTCCGCTCTCGGGTCGAGCGCGACATCGCCAACATGCGCAAAGTGATGGCTGAACGCAAGATTGAGCAGGAATAATCAGGCCCATGCCCTACGCCCAGCCGCACCCCCACCCGCGCTTGCAGGCCTTTGTGGCCAGCTTGACTTCTTTGGTCAACCGCAAAGCCGACGAGACCACCACCTTGTCCGAAGGCCGGGCGCTTTTGCAACAGTTGGTCAGCCACGACGACTGGTTGCCCGATGAGCAGGCCCAACCCGACCCCCAGCGCTATCAGCAATTCTTGCTCTATGCCGACCCCCAAGATCGGTTTTCTGTGGTCAGCTTTGTCTGGGGGCCTGGTCAGTCCACCCCGATCCACAACCACACCGTTTGGGGCCTGGTGGGCATGATGCGGGGACAAGAAGTGTGTCAGGCTTTTGAGCGCGACGCCCAAGGGCGCTGGGGTGCCACGGGCGAGCCGCTGACCTTGTGGCCCGGCCAAGTCGAAGCCGTCTCGCCCACCATCGGCGACGTTCACCAGGTGTGCAACGGGCTCGCGGATCGCCCTTCGATCAGCATCCATGTGTATGGCGCCAACATCGGCAAGGTGCGCCGTAGCGTGTTCTTGGCCGACGGTGGAGAAAAAGAATTCATCTCCGGCTACAGCAACCCCCCGGGCCCCTGGCAAGCCCCTGAGGGCTGGTCGGTCACTCCGGTGGCCGAGGTGCTCGATGCCTTGCGGCAACGGCGCGAGATCGCGCTGCTCGATGTTCGTGAGGAAGACCCCTACGCCCAGTGCCACCCCTTGTATGGCGTGAACCTGCCCTTATCTCGCCTGGAGGCCGATGTCACCACCCGCATCCCGCGCCGCGAGACCCCAGTGGTGGTCTACGACGATGGGGAAGGGTTGGCTGTGACAGCGGCCCAGCGTTTGAAGTCGCTGGGTTATCGGAGGGTGAGCCTGTTGCAAGGCGGCTTGCAGGGCTGGCACGAGGCCGGTGCCGAGTTGTTCCAAGACGTGAACACCCCCAGCAAGGCTTTTGGCGAATGGGTTGAGTCGATTCGCCACACGCCCTCACTGTCGGCCCAAGAGGTCAAGGCCTTGATCGACAGCGGCACCGATATGGTGGTGCTCGACGCCCGTCGCCTGGACGAATACCAAACCATGAACATCCCCACTGGGGTGAGCGTGCCTGGGGCCGAGCTGGTGCTGCGGGCCCGGGCCATGGCCCCCAACCCCGGCACGCGCATCGTCGTCAATTGCGCCGGGCGCACCCGCTCGATCATCGGCACCCAATCGCTGGTCAACGCCGGCATCCCCAACCCAGTGGCGGCCCTGCGCAACGGCACCATCGGTTGGACTTTGGCCGGACAAAGCCTAGAGACCGGGGCCGATCGGCGCTTTCGTGAGGTCAGCCCCGAGCAATTGCGTCAGGCTCAGCAAGACGCCCGTGCGGTGGCCGATCGCGCGGGGGTGGCCCGCATCGACCGCGCCCAATTGGGCGTCTGGTTGGCCCAAACCGAGCGCACCACCTATGTCTGCGATGTGCGCACCCCCGATGAATACCGGGCCGCCCACTGGCCCGGTAGCTTGTCCACACCGGGTGGGCAATTGGTGCAAGAAACCGATCACACGGCGGCTGTGCGCGGGGCTCGTTTCGTGCTGATCGACCCCTTGGGGGTGCGCGCGGACATGAGCGCTTCATGGTTGGCCCAGATGGGTTGGGAAGTGGCGGTGCTCGATGGCGTGACCGACGCCGACCTGAGTGAAACTGGCCCCGAGCAACGCCCATGGCCGCCGATCCAAGTGCCCTGGGTCGATGCGGCCGCTGTGTCAGCGGGCCTCCAACAGGGGGATACCTGGGTCATCGACTTAGGGACGGCGGCCCAATTCATCCGTGGGCACATCCCAGGGGCTTGGGGTTTGATGCGCTCGACCCTGGTCGATGACCTGCGTCTGGTCTTGTCCACTGCGGGTCCTGTGGCGACCCGCTGGGTGTTGACCTGTGCCGATGGCGTGGCCAGCCCATACGCCCTGGCGGACCTCCAGCAAGCCTGCATCGACTTGGGCCTGCACGCCCAGGTGTCGGTGTTGCGTGGCGGCAATGCCGCTTGGCTTCAGTCCGGTCGGGCCTTGCAAGCGGGCGCCACCGGCTGGTTGGCCCAGCGCATCGACCGCTACCGTCGCCCCTATGAAGGCACCGCCAATGCCCAGGCGGCCATGCAGGCTTATTTGGATTGGGAGTTCGGTTTGGTCGAGCAGCTGCGCCGCGACGGGACCCACCATTTCAAGGTCATTTAAAGCCTGCGCATGCCCCACGCCCCACAGATCCAACGACAAGCCCTGTGGGTGGCGCTGGGCCTGATTTTGATTTGGGGGGCCAATTTTTCGGTGCAGAAAATCGTCTTCCAGGCCATGTCCCCCAGTGGCTTTTTGTTTGCGCGCTACCTGGTGATGCCGGTCTGTGCCTTGATCATGTTGGGCTGGCGCTATGGGGGACGCTTTCCGGTTTTGCCCCGCCACGAGCTGTGGACCTTGGCCAAACTCGGGTTCATCGGTCATTTCATGCACGTGGTCCCTGTGACTTATGGCATCCATTGGTCGACCGCCTTTTCCAGTTCTGTGATTTTGGCTTGTGGGCCCATTTTCACGCTGTTGATTTTGCGCGCGCACCAACTCGAACGCTTGGGCCGATGGCAATGGATCGGCGTGGGGGTGGCGTGTGCCGGAGTGTTGCTTTTTTTGAGCGACAAACTACTCGGCGGGGCTTGGCAAGCCACAGGCGGTGATTTGGTCTTGCTGGTGGCGGCCTCTCTCTTTTCCTATTACACCGTGGCCGCCAAACCCATCATCGAGCGCCATGGGGGCTTGTTGACCATGGGCTATGCGACCTTGTTTGGTTCGGTGCCGGTGGTGCTGTTCAATGCCCCTTGGGCCTGGCAGGTGCCCTGGGCCAGTCTGTCGCTCAAGGTCTGGTTGCTGTTTTTCTATGCCACGGTGGTGTCGGCCTTTCTGGGCTGGCTGATCTGGGGCTGGGTCAACGCCGTGCGCGGCGTGGCACGCACCGCCCCCTTGATGTACCTGATGCCCCCGGTGGCGGGCTTGCTGGCTTGGGTAGTGACTGGAGAGTCTTACAGCGGTGCCAAAATAGTGGGGGCTTTGGTTTGTTTGATGGGTGTGGCCATCGCTCAATTCGCCCGCACCGCCATGCCCCAAAACTCTTCCGCACCTGCTTCCTGATCGCCCATGCCGCTTTTGCCTTGGCACCAATTGCTTTATTCCCAAGGGTTCGGCACCCGACGGGTCTGTCTCGGCCTGGTTGAGCAGGGCTGGGTTCAGGTGCAGGGCCAGGCGTCAGGGCTTTGGCAGACGGTGACCGATCCCTACGACGAAGTGCTCGCCGAGCCCGGTTTGGTGTATCGCGTGCAAGGTCAGGCCTGGACTTACCAACCCTTGGCGTATGTGGTGTTGCACAAGCCTGCTGGGACCGAGTGCTCTCACAAGCCAGGGCGCTGGCCCAGCGTTTACAGTTTGTTGCCCGCCCCCTTGCGCCAGCGGCCCACGACGGGTGCGGTGCAGGGCGTGCAGGCGGTGGGGCGGCTCGATCAAGACACCACCGGTCTGCTGTTGCTCAGTGACGATGGGGCATTCATTCACCGCATGGCCTCGCCCAAACACCACGTGCCCAAACTCTACCAGGTGCAGTGCGCGCAAGCGGTGACCCCAGATCAAATCCAGCGCTTGCTCACTGGCGTGCTGTTGCACGACGAGCGCCAAACCGTGCGTGCGGCGGCGGCCGTCGCCACGGGGCCGCAATCGCTGGACTTGACCCTGACCGAGGGGAAGTTTCACCAAGTCAAACGCATGTTGGCCGCCGTTGGCAACGAGGTGGTGCAGTTGCACCGCGCCCGCATGGGGCAGTTTGATTTGCCCTCCGACCTGGCCCCCGGTCAATGGCGTTGGCTCACGCCCGAAGAGCGGGTGCAAGCGAGCGCAAAAAGCGGCTGATCGCCACAGTCACTTCGTCGCGCTGATCCCGGTGCGGAGAGTGACCGCAATGCGGCAAGACCCGCCGCTCAATGGGTCCTGCTGGCTCGATCTGCTCGATTTGCGCCAAAGTGCCGTAGGCGTCATCGGCCCCCTGGATCGCCAACACCGGTGCCGTGATCTGGCGGCACAGGTCGCGGATGTCAAAGTCGGTGAAGGCCTCGGACAGCCAGACATCGCACCACTGCCAAAAAGCCACGTCGACATCGCGGTGAAAACGCGCCAGGCGTTGGCGCAAATCACCTTGCTCAAAAGCGGTTTTAGCGGCCGCAATCGATGCGATCGAGATCGGCTCGACCATCACGTGCGGGGCCATGACCACGCAGGCTTGCACCGGGTGTCTGGCGGCATGTAAGAGGGCGATGGTGCCTCCATCCGAGTGACCCACGAGCACGGGCGACGAGATCCCCAAGCGCTCGAGCAAGGCAGGCAAAACCTCCCAGGCCTGACGGTGCATGTAGTCTGCGGGGTGTCGCCCCATGCCCCGCACATCGGGGATCGGATCGGACTGGCCATAGCCCTGGCGAGAAAACACCAAGCCAGGCCAGCCCAAGGTGGCGCAAAGGTGTTGCGGCCAAGCCCCCTGCTTGCTCTGCCACATGGCCACGCTGCCCAAGCCCTCATGCAAAAAGACCAAAGTGGGCCCTGCAACCCCGTCGGGGGCTGCGATGGGCTCGATTTCAAGCCCAATTCCCTTGATGTCGATCATGGCCATGCGCCCATCTTAGCTTGACCTGGCGTTGCACGGGCTACACTTCCTGCTTGTTTCTAGCGCGCCCGATCCAGGGCCTTTCTCTGGAGTCCTTTTTGTTCTTGTTTGATTCCCTCCGCTGGCTGAGACCCTTGCTGGTCTTGGGTTTGATCTGGCCCGACGTGTACGCCCAGACCCAGACCTTGGCCCCAACGCCGCCCGCGTCTTTGCCCCCTGCGGCGGCGCCCATCCTGGCGGGTGCGCCGATCTTCGTGCTCAATTCCTTGGACGCTAACATCAGCGTGATTGACCCCCAGTCTTGGGTCGTGTTCAAGACCATCCCCACCGGCAAAGAACCGCACCACCTGTACCTGACCCCCGACGAAAAATCGGTCATTGTGGCCAATGCGGCTGGCGACTCTTTGACCTTTATCGACCCGCGCAATGCCGAGGTACAACGGGTCGTGCGCCAGATCATCGACCCCTACCACCTGCGTTTTTCGCCCGACATGAAGTGGTTGGTCACGGTGGCCAATCGACTCAACCACATCGACCTGTACCGCTGGGACGGCCAGACCCCGACCCTGGTCAAGCGCCTGGCTTCCGGCAAGACCCCCAGCCACATCTGGATCGACAGCAAAAGCACCACGGTCTACACCAGCATGCAAGACAGCAACGAATTGGTGGCGGTCGATTTGCTCACTCAGGCCATCAAATGGCGTGTGCCCACGGGGCCTTTGCCGGCCGATGTGTTCGGCACACCCGATGACCGGCACTTGTTGGTGGCCAACACGGGCGGCTTCGATGTGCAGGTGTTTGACATCTCGGTCAACCCGGCACGCTGGGTGAAAAACATTCGCACCGGTGAGGGTGCGCACGCCTTTCGCGCCGTGGGCGATGGCCGCCATGTCTTGCTCAGCAACCGCGTGGCCGATACCATTTCACGCATCGACTACCAGCGCTTGGAGGTGGTCGGTGAGTTCAAAGCCCCTGGCGGACCAGATTGCATGGAGGTCACCCCCGATGGCAAACTGTTGGTGTCCTCGCGTTGGATCAAGCGCATGACCGTGATCGATCTGGCCAGTGGGCGGGTCGAACGACAGGTCAAAGTCGGCAAGTCCCCGCACGGCATTTGGACCTTGAACCACAGCAAGCGCCAATGAGCGGGCTGGCCTGCCCCCACCCTAGACCGACATGAACCGCCCATCCTTTTTAAAGCGACCGATCCAGCCCCTGGCTTGGGCTTTTGGGGTTTGGCTGATCGCCTGCTGGTGTGGGCTGAGCTCGGGCGCTGTACAAGCCCAGACGGCCGTGCCCGCTTGCCAGCGACCGGTCTACCTGACCTTGGACACCGGTCACATGGGCGTGGCCCCACTCATCGCCGAGGTCTTGCAACGGCATCAGGTGCGGGTGACTTTTTTTGCCGCTCACGAGCCGACCCAGCAAGGCGATGGCAGCTTGGGTGAGCACTGGGCCTCTTGGTGGCGCGAACAAGCCGGGCATGGGCATGTGTTTGCTTCGCACACGTTGGACCATGTGTATTGGTTGCGCGACCTGTCACCTGGGCGTTTTCAAGTCAAAGCCAGCTCTGGGCCTGCGGCTGGGCAAGTGCGGGTGATGGATGCGGGCCAGTACTGTGCCGAGATTCGGCGGGCCTCGGATCGACTGCGCCAGGTCACGGGCGTGCCCACCTTACCGCTGTATCGGGCCCCTGGCGGGCGAACCTCGCCCGCTTTGCTGGCGGCCGCTCGCCAATGTGGCTACCTCCATGTCGGCTGGACCCCCGCCGGTTTTCTGGGCGATGAATGGCCCAGCGAGCGTTACCCCAACGCGGTCTTGTTGCAACGCGCCTTGCGCGACATCCGAGCCGGCGACATCTTGATGGCCCACTTGGGCATTTGGTCGCGGCGCGAGCCTTGGGCCCCTGAGGTGCTCGAGCCTTTGATCGTGGGCCTCAAGGACAAGGGCCTGTGTTTTGATACCTTGGACCATCACCCGGCCTACGCCGATTGGGTTCAAAAGCACCCCATGCCCTGACGCCATGGAAGAGTGGATCAACCTCTTTGACCAAGCCCAGACGGCGCTCTTTGAGCAGGTCCTGAAACCCTTGGCGGTGCGCTTGGGGCAACAAGGTCAGTTGGAGCAGGCTTACGAGGCCACCGGCTGGTTGCTGATCGGCCTGGTGCAAATGGCCGCCTTGGTGCTGGTGGTGGTGCCACTGGAGCGTTGGCGGCCGGTGGAAGCGGTGACCGACCGTCCAGGGGTGTTCACCGACGTGATCTACACCTTGATCCACCGTTTGGGCTTCTTTCGCCTGCTGTTTTTTTTCACCTTGGAACCTTGGGTGTTGGACTTGACCTCTTGGTACAGCTTGCATGGCGGGCCCACCTGGCAGCTTGACGCCTTTTGGCCTGGGGTGAGCGACCAGCCCTGGGTGTCATTTCTGCTCTATTTGGTCGTGCTCGATGCCTTCAACTACGCCATCCACCGGGCCCAGCACCAGTTCAACCCTTGGTGGGCCTTGCACGCCTTGCATCACTCGCAACGGCAAATGACCTTGTGGACAGACAACCGCAATCACCTGCTCGATGACGCCATCGTCGCTTTCATGTTTGCCTTGCTCAGTCAGTTGCTGGGCGTGCAACCCGGCCAATTCGTGGCCCTGCTTGCGGTGTCGCAGTGGGTGGAGAGTGTGCAACACGCCAATTGGCGCGCCCGTTGGGGCTGGTTGCGTTATGTCATCGTGAGTCCTCAGTTCCACCGCTACCACCATGCCGTGGGGGTGGGGCATCAATCGCCCCACCGCGTGCTGGGTGGACACAACTTTGGGGTCTTGTTCCCTTGGTGGGACATGTTGTGCGGCACCGCCCGCTTTGACGACGTCTACTTGCCTACCGGCATCCAGGACCAGATCGACACCGGTCGAGACTATGGCCGAGGCTTTTGGCGCCAGCAGTGGCTGGGTTTGCGGCGTCTGTTCACGCGCCCTTGAATCCGACTTGCTGGGCACAGCGCACGGCTGCCAAGTCCCAACCGGCCCAGCCGCAGCTCTTGAAAAAAACAGGGCCTAGACGGGTTTGGGTGATCGCACCTTTGGTTTGGGACCGCACCACATCGCCCAAGGTCGCAAAAGCCCCCACGTCCAAGCCCGCTTGCAACAGATCGCCTGCTTCATGATCGGCGTCTCGGGTGTCCACCACGATGCGTCCCCGTTGCGCCAGGTCGCGGCACACCTCGGGGGCCCATTCGACCATCCGGGGGGTGAAGGCGCCCACAGCGCAGACCATGGCATCGTCGCGCGGTGTCCCCCGTAGGGCGATCGACTGGGCGCTGGTGCAACTGACCACCAAGGGACATTCGGCCAATGCGGCATCGGGGTCATCGACCCGTTGCGCCTGGATGCCCAAGGCGAGGGCGTGCTCGACGAGGGCATCGGCGCTGGCGGCGCTGCGGCTGGCGACCTTCACTTGACTCACCCCCAAGCCCGAGACAAAGGCTTCGAGGTGCGATTTGCCCTGTACCCCGGCCCCGACGATCAGCAAGGGGCCTTGCGGCTGGGGTGCCAGGCATTGAACCGCCAGCAAAGACACGGCCGCTGTGCGCCGGGCGGTCACGGTCGGCCCATGCAAAATGGCTTGCCGTTCGCCCCGGTGGGGATCGAACACCACGACATCGCCTTGAATCGCCGCCCGGCCCTGTGCAGGGTTGTCAGGGACAAAGGTGATCAGCTTGGTCATGGCGACCGTGCGATCGGCGGCCGGCATCACAAAGAGGCTACCGCCCCCGTCCAGGGCTTGCACGATGCGCGCCGGCACCTGCACCGAATCGTCGCACAGCAAGTCACGCACCGATTGAGCCAAGCGCACATAAGGCAGGGCCTGTGCGGTTTGCTCGGGGCTCAGGTCCATAACAAATCGCACAAGACCCGCGCCATGACTTGGGTCGCGCGGCGCAGGTCTTGCAAATCCAAGCGCTCATCGGCGCGCTTGGCGTGGCTCTCCAACACGGTGCGTGGGCCGGCACCGTAAATCACGCCCGGGATGCCGCGCTCCACGTACAAGCGCACGTCGGTGTAAAGCGGCGTGCCCACCGCCGGGATGGGTTCGCCAAAGCGGTCCTCGCCGTGGCGCTGGATCGCTTGCACCAGGGGCTGATTGCCCGCCAAAGGCACCATGGCATTGGCCAACAGCATGCGTCGCACATCGACCCGTATCCCCTGGCCACCGCGCGGTGGTTTGAACGAGGCGGCCGCCTCAGCGATGGTCTGGCGCAAGGCCGCTTCCACCTCGGCAGGATTTTCTTCAGGGATCATGCGCCGATCGAGCTTGAAGGTCACCTTGCCCGGCACCACATTGGTGTTGGTCCCGCCGTTGATTTGCCCCACATTCAGGTAAGGGTGGGTGATGCCCTCGACTTGGGACGTGACCTGGAGGTAGTCGGCGTTGAGGCGATACAAGGCGTTCAAAATATGGGTGGCGCCTTGCAAAGCATCGATGCCGCTGTCGGGAATGGCCGCATGGGCCATCTCGCCGTGGACCGTCACCTCGAGTTGCAGACAACCGTTGTGGGCGGTCACC
>JACCED011653821.1_pt1 | contig 12467 bp, 10 predicted proteins | sample 7455021 | NCBI WGS metagenome assembly JACCED01 (sample SAMN15323456, study PRJNA562643) | freshwater metagenome | isolation source: river surface water | place: USA:Blue River Watershed | collected 2017-08-19
CAGATTGTATCGTTGGTCATGTTGTCTTCTTACAGCAAATCGCACGAAACTTTTTTTGGCAATTGGAATAATGCCGTTGCCGGAAATGTGAATTCCTATTACAATGAATGGGCTTACTTTTTTGATTTAAAAGCAACCAATGCAAAATTAGTTGCAGAAAATGTAGCACTCAGAAATGAACTTGCTCAAAACTTTGTGCCCTATGATACGAGTGTAAAATCGGGCACCTTGATTTTAAGAAAAGATAGTTTAGAAAAAATTAGAAAATTCTTTTACTACCCAGCTAAAGTGGTGGGTAATAGTTTTACACTTCAAAAAAATTATATCACGATTGAACGCGGCGCTTTAGAAGGTGTTAAAAAAGACATGGCTGCAATAAGTCCGGACGGGTCCATTGTAGGTGTGGTAGTAGAAGTAAGTGACCACTATAGTAAAATCATGAGCTTATTACATCGCAATAGTAAAGTAAGTGCGATGTTGAAAAGAGATCGAATTGCTGGTAGTATAGAATGGGATGGGAAGAGTCCTGATATTTTATTGTTAAAAAATATTTCAAAAAGTGCTTTGCCTAAAATAGGTGACACGGTTTTGACAAGTCCATACTCTTCTAGCTTCCCAGCACAATTGATGATTGGCAGGGTGACAAGTATTATCAAGGACCCTTCCAGTAATTTCTTGACTTTAAATATTAAATCTGCCACCAACTTTTACAATTTAGAATTTGTATACCTGGTTGAAAATAAAAGAATGGAAGCTCAAGCAGATATAGAGCAAAAGGGGGGAGGCAATGAATAATATCTTAAAAAATAGCATCCGATTTATACTCTTCTTATTGATACAGATTATCATTTTGAATGAGGTACCGCCTATCCACCAATTTATCACTCCATACCTGTACTTTATTTTTATCCTTTGGCTACCATTTGGCACTAGCAGGATAGCGACAACTTTATTGGGTTTTGTACTTGGATATACTTTAGACACGTTTACAAATACCCCTGGACTTCATGCAGCAGCTGCTACATTGATTGGTTATCTTAGACCAACAATTTTGAATCTGCTTTTGGCACAAGAACTGTCAGAAGAATTGACCAAGGAGCCAAGCATTGGAACCATGGGATGGGGACCATTTATGTTTTATATTTTTTCACTAACATTTATCCATCACTTTTATTTAGTGTTATTGGAGTGGTTGCAATTTGGTAACTTTAGCTATTTCATTGGAAAAGTATTTTTTACAAGCGGGATGAGTATGCTATTAATTTTATTAGTAGAACTCTTACTGAACAGAAGAAAGCTAAAAAGATAATACATGTCAGTATACAATCAGAATCGAGGCGGTATTATTCAAATCATCATTGGCACTATTTTTTTTCTGATTGTTGCTCAATTGGTGAGCCTACAAGTGGTATCAAATAAATATAAATTGGCTGCTGACAACAATGCCATTTTTAGAAAAATTATTTACCCAGACCGTGGCATCATTTACGACAGAAAAAAGAGAGCCCTCTTAGAAAATACCATTAGTTATGACTTAGTCGTGATCCCTAACGAAGCTAAAGGGGTAGACACAGCCGCATTATGCAATATCCTTCGTATTGATAAAGCAGAATACAACAAAAGAATTGTGGAAGCGATCATTAAAAATACAAGGGTAAAAGCTGGTGTCTTTGAGCCATTTTTAACGCCTGAGATATACGCGCAATTAAATGAAAACTTATATCGATTTCCTGGTTTTTCTTTATCAGAACGTTCTATACGAAGCTATCCATATAATACAGCAGCACATGTATTGGGTTATGTAGCAGAAGTAGATGTAAATTTTTTAAAGAAACATGAATCAGAAGGCTATGAGATGGGCGATTATGCAGGCATGACTGGATTAGAAAAAAATTATGAAACCGTATTGATGGGTCAAAGAGGTGTAAAACGTTTTTTAAGAGACAATAAAGGAAAAATACAAGGACCTTATGAAAAAGGTGAATTTGATACCGTTGCCATTGCAGGAAAAAATTTATATACCAGTGTTGATGTACAAGTACAACAACTAGCAGAAAAATTATTGCAAAATAAAATTGGAAGCGCAGTTGCTATCAATCCTAAAACTGGGGGAGTCATTGCAATGGCTTCTAGTCCGGGCTATAATCCAAATTTATTGACAGGCAGTAAAAGAAGAAAAACGATTGGCAGGTTGTTATTAGATACGGCTAGGCCAATCTATAATCGTGCCATAAAAGGACAATACCCCCCGGGCTCTACCTTTAAACCTTTAGGTGCATTGATTGCATTAGACGAGGGCTTGATCACGCCTAATTTCGGCTATAATTGTTTTGGATCTTATGGTGCATGTGGTGATCCAAGAAAATGTGAACACCATAATGCAGGTCATGCCGCTAATTTACAATTGGCATTGGCTTATTCTTGTAATTCTTACTTTTTACAGGTATTTAGAATGGCCATTGACAATCCAAAATATAAATCAGCTAAAGGCGGATATGTTAAATGGAAAGAATACATGAACGCTTTTGGATTTGGACGTAAACTTGGTATAGACTTACCAAGCGAAAACAAAGCGAATATTCCAGACACTGCAAAATATAGTAAAGACTTTGGCAATCCAAAGTATTGGAATAGCTGTTACATGTTAACCCTTGGAATTGGTCAAGATAGAATGACTGCAACCCCATTGCAATTGGCCAATTCAATGGCATTCATTGCAAACGACGGGTATTATTATACACCGCATTTTGTAGATAGTATTGAATCTGAAACCCAAGAAGAAGCAGCTCAATTAGCACCTTTTAGAAAAAAACAAAAAGTAACAAAAATTCCAAAAGAATATTTTGATGTCATTAAAGAAGGAATGCATGATGTGACAGTTTATGGTACTGCGGCATTTATTAAAGTCCCTGGTCATGAATATTGTGCTAAAACAGGAACGGCACAAAATCCACACGGGAAAAACCACTCTTTATTTGTTTGCTTTGCTCCAAAAGACAATCCTAAAATTGCAGTGGCAGTCATAGTAGAAAATGCAGGTTACGGATCTACTTGGGCTGGACCAATTGGTGGATTATTGATGGAACAGTATTTGAATGATACCCTTACTACAGAAAGTCAATTGAAAGCGGATAACCTTGCTCAAGTTGACTTAATGCCACAAGCCATTAAGAATTGGTATGTGCAAAATAATAAGTCTGCTTATCTCACGCCTATCGAATACAATAACGATGAATTATCAGACGTTTGGGATATGGAGATGTTAGCAGAAGGTGTGGTGAAAACAAAAACAAAAGACACAGCCCCTCCTGCCCCATTGCCAAATTCAGATAAAACGAATAAGGATAGCTTGCTTCCAAATACGGATAAAAAGAAAAAGCTCAATCCATAAACTATGGCCTCTAACTACGATAATAATTTTTCTAAAGGCACAGACCTTGCTGTGATCGTTTTATATATGCTCATGGCCTGTATTGGTATCCTAGCTATTTTTATGGTTGAGTACAACCCTAATACCGATTGGGCAACAAGTTTCATAAGTGGCAAAACAAGCTATAGTAAACAATTCTTTTTTTTAATTTTTTGTTCCTTTGTCGCAATTTTTATTTTATTAGTAGACAGTAAAGTTTTTACTGCATTAGCAAATATCTTATTTGTTAGTGGACTCCTATTGATGTTAGCCACCTTTTTGATTGGAAAAGAAATCAATGGATCCAAAAGTTGGATACCCATTGCAGGTGGATTTAATTTACAACCAGCTGAATTATGTAAAATTTTTACTGCACTTGCTTTAGCCAAATTTATCTCGAGACCAGAAACCGATTTTACAAAACTTCAATCTCATTTAATTGCCGGGGCCATGATTGCATTACCAGCAATACTATCCATTGGTCAACATGAATTAGGTCTTGCCTTGGTATACAGTGCATTTATATTTGCTATGTATAGAGAAGGCTTGCCACCCTTTATACTCATCATTTTATTGTCTTTTGCAATACTTGTCATTGCAACCTTATTAATAGAACCCACGCTATTAGCCATCATTTTATCTGTGATTGCAGGACTCATTTTAATGTATTTAGGAAAACGCTTAAAACGCAATAAACAACTCATTGTGATTATAATTGGCGTTTGGCTAGTCTGTGTTGGCACAGTTCGTTTTGCAGTACCTTATATTTTTAATAATGTCTTAGAATGCTATCAAACAACAAGAATTTATAGCATGGTTGGAAAAGAATATGATTGTGGTTTGAATCAAAAAGCAGCAGCTAGTTTAGCTGAAAGTGGTAAAAAAAGTAGAAAGCCAGATGACTATAATGTAAAGCAAAGTAAAATTGCGATAGGCTCTGGTGGCTTTTGGGGAAGAGGCTTTTTAAAAGGCACGCAAACCAGGGGTAAATATGTACCTGAGCAGAATACAGATTTTATTTTTACATCTATAGGAGAAGCATTTGGATTTGTAGGCACATTCACCTTTTTAGGATTGTACTTATTTTTCTTGTTTAGATTAATCCGTATTGCGGAAAGACAAAGAAGTACTTTCTCTAGAGTTTATGCCTATAGCGTTGTAGGAATTTTCTTTTTTCATATTGCAGTGAACATTAGCATGACGATTGGATTATTCCCTGTAGTTGGTATCCCATTGCCTTTGATCAGTTATGGTGGATCCTCCTTACTTACATTTACCGCCTTGGTATTTATTTTACTAAGATTGGATGCAGATAGACAAATGGTACTTCGATAATTGTATTTTTGCAGCATGCGTATTCATCCATTATCAGAAGGCAGTTTTAGTATTGATCAATCCAAAGTATTTGTTCCATTTGATACCCAAAGAGAGCAAATACAAGATCGTCCCAAAGGAAGCATTCTTGTAGAAATTCAGCCATTCGTAGTCATTACCGAAAAGGATATCATTTTATTAGATACAGGCTTGGGGTATATGAACGCACAAGGGGTATTGCAAATCCACGAAAATTTAATGGCCATTGGTATCAACCCAAGCTCGGTGACTAAGGTTTTTATGAGTCACTTACATAAGGACCACGCAGGTGGAATGAGTTATGTAGATACGATATCTAAAGCACGTTATGTAAGTTTTCCTTACGCCACCTATTACGTACAAAAAAGAGAATTCGATTTGGCCTTGACCAATCCAACAGCCTCTTATATAAAAGAACAATTTGATTTCTTAGCAGATTTTTCAAAAGTAGTTTGGCTAACTGATGACCAAGGTATCATTGATGATAGTATTCATTATTTGCTTACAGGTGGACATTGTCCTTACCATCAAGTGGCTTGGATTAAAGAGGATGGGGAACAATTTTTCTTTGGTGCAGATGTGGCACCTCAATTACAACAACTCAAATCAAAGTTTGTTGCCAAGTATGATATGGATGGGAAATTGGCTATGGAATGGAGACAAAAATGGTGGGAACAAGGACAAGAGGAAGGATGGCAATTTGCATTTTACCATGATATCAAACATCCATTGTATAAGTCAAGTAAGTAGTTTGATCGAATTATAAAATAGAATTTATTTAAACAGCTCCCAGATCCTTCCATTGCCATAAATGCAAGCAAGCATAACTGCTATAAGGTTTATACTTACTTGAAATCTCCAACATCTTGGAATGCAATTCCTTCTTGGACTCATATTTGATTTTGTATAATCGAATCATGGCTTGTTGAATGCCTAAGTCATCCACAGCAAAGACATCTTCTTGACCCAAACTAAATAGCATCAACATTTGAACCGTCCATTTGCCTACCCCTTTAATTTGCGTTAACAAATCAATGATGGCATCTGGCTCCATTGTATACAATTGCTTATCCGTGATCTTATTTGTAATAAAAAATTTAGCTACATTTTGGATATAATGCACTTTAGATTGACTCAATCCAATGGATCTAAGTTGGTCATTCGTACATTTCAATACCTGCTCACAACTAGGCTCTTTGCCATCAAATAAATCTAAAAAACGACTAAAAATAATCGCAGCCACTTTTGTACTCAATTGCTGACTTATAATACTAGCCATCAAACGAACAGGGGTGTTTTTCCTTTTCTTTATGACATGTTTCGCCTGGGTTAACAAAGGGGCAAGTTTTTTATCCTTATTTAGATGTAGTTGATACTCCATTGATGCAAATTAAGCTGAAATACTTATTTTGAGTTAAGTTTAATCCATCAAAACCTAAAATCATGCTAAAGAAAATCCTCTTTTTGTTTCTTGTATTCATTGCACAAAATGCAATTGCACAATCTAAAGACGAAAAAGCAATTTTAAACGACAGGCAAGAAATTTTAAATTTATTAGCTGCGCAAGTAGAATCTTGGAATAAAGGGGATGTGAACCAATTCATGCAAGGCTATTGGGAAAACGATAGTTTAATGTTTGTGGGAAAAAATGGTGTGACTTACGGTTACAATAAAACCCTAGCTAATTATAAAAAGAATTACCCAGACAAAGCCTATATGGGTACATTAAAATTTACACTATTATCAGTTGAACCCTTAGACAAACAATATTATAGTGTTATTGGAAAATGGGAGCTCACGAGATCAGTTGGGAATGTGGGTGGACATTACACCTTGTTATTTAAAAAAATAAATGGGCAATGGAAGATCATTTTAGACCACAGTAGCTAAGCACTAGTTAACGGGAAAAATCAATCGGATCTTTCCAGGTTTTATAAAGCAAAAAGAAATATCCTACCGAACTAAGTATTAAGAAAAAATAATACAAATAGTTAAACCATTGCCAGTCTGCTTCCACAAATGCATAACCTAGCATGATCCCTAATGTGGAATTGAGTCCCATCCAGACGAGCGTAAAACCAATGGTTCTAGATATTCTATTTAAAAATGCCATTACTTCTGGATCCATTAGTCTAAGCTTTGTTTATTTGCTGCTGCTTCTTTCAATAGGCGATCAAATTGTGCAGGCGTTAAATCATTGAAAAAATAATAGACAGGATCTACTTTAGCACCTCGTTTAATCACTTCATAATGCAAATGTGGTCCAGTACTCTTTCCTGTACTTCCTACATAACCAATCACTTCTCCCCTTTTAACAGACTGCCCCACTCTTGCCTTTACCCTAACCATATGTGCATATAAAGTTTGGAAACCATAGCCATGATTGATGACTACTTTATTACCATAACCATCCGTATTGAATCCTGCAATTTGTACTACACCATCTGAAGTTGCATAAATTGGTGTACCAGTAGGTGCAGAGAAATCTAATCCAGGATGTAATCTAAAGTCTTTATATAGAGGATCTATTCGATAACCAAAACCTGATGCAACGCGTTTCATATTTTTATTACTTATCGGTTGAATGGCAGGAATGGCTCTTAATAATTTTTCTTTGTTCTTAACCATCGCAGTAATTTCAGTAAATGATTGGTCTTGAAAAGACATCCTTAAACTTAAATTATTCAATTGATTGCGCATGTTCTCAATCAGGGCAGTATTGGATAAGCTTTGGATGAGTCGAATCTCATTTTTGGCCAACATATCTTTTACCCTTGCACTATCCGGAATAGGCGTCGCCTCAAAAATGGAACGATATACTTCATTGTCTCTTTGTTCCAATTCCAACATTTGCAATTCCAATTGCTTCATACGTTCTTGTAAAACGGCATAGCTCTCTTTGTACGCAGTATTTTGTTGTCTTAATAACCTTTCTTTTGGAGAGTCGATAAATTTAAATAAAATAGCCACAAACAGGACGCCCACTGCAAGCGATGCAATGACAAATCCGATGGTTTGTAAAAGCCTTACTCTAAGGGGTACTTCGATTTTTTCGAACCTTAGCGTATGGGTGTTAAAGAAATATTTTATTTTCTTCATGAAGCGTGATTATTTGCCTTCTAAAGTCACAAAAAAAGGCTCAAATGCTTACCTTTGGGGACGATTAGAAGCGCTACAAAGATAGCTTTTTAATTTAGCTCAAAGCTTAAAAAAACGTCCCATGATGAAGAGTTCAGAAATAAGACAACTGTTTTTAGATTTTTTTGAATCGAAAGGACATGTCATTGTCCCGTCAGCACCAATCGTTGTAAAAAATGACCCAACATTATTGTTTACCAATTCGGGCATGAACCAATTCAAGGATTATTTTTTAGGCAATTTACAACCAAAGCATACTAAAATTGCGGATACCCAAAAATGTTTAAGAGTTAGTGGTAAACACAATGATTTGGAGGAAGTGGGGGTAGACACCTACCATCATACGATGTTTGAAATGTTAGGGAACTGGAGTTTTGGTGATTACTTTAAAGCAGAAGCCATTGCATGGAGCTGGGAATTACTAACCAAAGTGTATCAATTAGATCCAAATAGATTGTATGTCAGTGTATTTGAAGGGGACGCTTCAGAAAACTTACCTCCTTCAACTATTGCCTTAGAAGAATGGAAGAAATGGGTTACAGAGGACAAGATTATTTACGGAAATAAAAAAGATAATTTCTGGGAAATGGGAGATACTGGACCTTGTGGCCCTTGTAGTGAGATTCATATTGATATGCGTTCTGATGAAGAGATTGCATTGGTTCCTGGACGTGAATTGGTCAATAAAGACCATCCTCAAGTCATAGAAATTTGGAACAATGTGTTTATGCAATACAATCGAAAAAAAGATGGCAGCCTAGAACCCTTGCCTAATAAGCATGTAGACACAGGAATGGGCTTTGAAAGATTGGTTCGTGCAATTCAGCATAAAAAAAGCAATTACGATACAGATGTCTTTACAGGAACGATTGATGCAGTTGCTGCCATCACAGGGAAAGTCTATGATTTTGGCGATAGTAAAGAAGCAGTGGCATTTCGTGTAATAGCAGATCATATTCGTGCCATCGCATTTGCGATTGCGGATGGTCAATTGCCGTCTAACACTGGTGCTGGATATGTGATACGAAGAATTTTAAGAAGAGCTGTGCGTTACTATTATTCTTATTTGGATTATAAGCGTCCATTGTTGTTTCAATTAATGCCCTTGTTAGCAAAGCAATTTGAACATGTTTTCCCAGAGTTAAATCAACAGTTAGAATTTGTAACCAAAGTGATTAAAGAGGAAGAAGAAGGCTTTTTAAGAACTTTAGAAAAAGGATTGAAGCGCATGGAAGATATCATTCATACGCAAGCTAAAAATAGTGTAGTGGAAGGTCAATTGGTTTTTGAATTGTTTGACACTTTTGGATTCCCAGTTGACTTAACAAGATTGATTGCAAGTGAAAATGAACTTTCAATTGATGAAGCTGGTTTCGAAAAAGAGATGCAACAACAAAAAGACAGAAGTAGAGCTGCTACAGCTATTGATACAGGCGATTGGATACAAGTGGGCGAAGATGCAGTTACTTCATTCATTGGATATACTTCAACAGAAGTATCTACATCAATTGTTAAGTACAGAAGTGTCAAGGCAAAAGGTAAAGAAGCCTACCAATGGGTTTTAGCAACTACCCCGTTTTATGCCGAAAGTGGTGGTCAGGTGGGTGATAAGGGGCATCTTACATTTGTAGATGGTACTGTACTTGCTGTAACGGATACAAAAAAAGAAAATAATTTATTCATTCATTTTACAGACAGTTTGCCAAAAAATATTGGTAGCACTGTAAAAGCTACAGTAGATAGTACTTTAAGAAATCATACCACTCAACACCATTCTGCCACACACTTGTTACATGCTGCATTAAGAACAGTATTAGGAAAGCATGTTACTCAAAAAGGAAGTTTAGTGCATGCTGACCAATTGCGTTTTGACTTTTCTCATTTTGCAAAAATGACCAACGAGGAAATTGAAGCAGTAACAAAATTGGTGAATGAAAAAGTAAAAGAAAATGTACCTGTGGTGATAAAAGAAATGACTAAAGACGAGGCAATTGCACTGGGTGCGATGGCTTTATTTGGTGAAAAATATGGTGATAAAGTTCGTGTAGTTGTGATGGATCCAAATTACTCTATTGAATTATGCGGCGGAACCCATGTGGGAACAACAGGGGAAATTGGTCATTTTATGATTAAAGCAGAATCCTCTGTGGCAGCAGGTGTAAGGAGAATTGAAGCCGTTGTAGGACATGCAGCAGAAGCATTTCAAGCAGAGGCAAAAGAAAAATTAAAAAAACAAGTTGCTCAATTAGAAGAAGCAAATGCGGTAATTGCAGCAAGCCTTCATAAGAAAGAAACAAGTATAGACACTAGCGCCTATACGATAGATCAGCTTTCGAATTATATTGTTGAGTTACAAAATCAACAAAGGGAACTCAAAAAAGCATTAGAGAGTCAAGATGCCATCCTAGTGAATGAATTGGTGGAAGCCCAGCAAAATAGTTTCGAAATCATTGGTGGGGTAAATTACCTTGGACTTAAAGTTCAGTTGAGTCAGATGGATCAATATAAAAAAGCAGCTCAATTATTGACTCAAACAAAGACAGGCGAAGTGATGGTTTTATTGGTTGGATCAGAAGGCGAAAAAGCTTTTGCAGCAATATCTATGAGTGAAGCCTTGGTTGCAAATAAAAAATGGGATGCGCCACAATTGATCAAAACACATATTGCGGGTTTGATAAAAGGTGGTGGCGGTGGTCAAAAAACATTGGCAACAGCTGGGGGACAGGATATTGGTCAATTAGAACTCGTACTTTCAACTATCAAATCTCTATTATAACACCAGGCTATTTGAAAACCTCTCATTTCAAAATAGAAAATTTATTTTATGATAAAAAATGTAAGCATTGCACTATTTAGTATGTTGTTTTTCATACTAACTGGATGTAAAGATAAAAATCAAGACGCACGTTATAGCGTTTCTGGAACCATCAAAAATGCTGCAAATAAACAATTGTTGTTACAGGAAATTCCATATGGTGGAAAACCAATCGTTACATTGGATTCTATCACGCTCGATGCCGATGGAAAATACAATTTTGAATTTATTGCAAAACAGGAAGGTATCTACCGACTAAGCAGTGGAGATGAATTAGATATAAGCTTCATCAATGATGAGGAGCAAATACAGATTAATGCTGATGCCACGGATTTCGCAAGCTATACTGTAAAGGGTTCTCCACATAGTACTGCTATGATTGAATATATGAAAGCCTACAAGTCAAAAGATTCTTCTTTATTTGCGACACTTTATGCTCTAGATAATTTGCAACAAAGCAATGGTAAAGACAGTACTATTTTTTATTTACAACAACAGAAAGATAAAAAGATCAAAGCACTCAATGACCATGTTGAAAATACCATCAACAGTTCAAATAGCCCAGCACTTATTTATTTTGCATTAGGTATGGCTTTAAGATCGATGGAAATTAATAAAGTATTAGCGATGGCCAAGGTTGTTGCGGAAAAAACTAAAGCCGAATCTTTAATTGAATTTGTTACAACTTTAAGTGGGCAAGTGCAGGCATCAAGTCCAGCGACTGCAATCACTGTTGGTGCAATGGCACCAGAGATTGCTCTACAAGATCCCACAGGAAAAATCATCACATTGAGTAGCTTAAAAGGTAAATATGTTTTAGTTGACTTTTGGGCAAGCTGGTGTGGCCCTTGTAGAAGAGAAAATCCAAACGTCGTTGCTGCCTATGAGCAATTCAAACTTAAGAATTTTACAATTCTTGGCGTTTCTTTGGATGATGATAAAGAAGATTGGCTTGAAGCTATCCAACAAGACAAATTAAATTGGTTACAAGTAAGTGATTTAAAAAAATGGGAAAGTACTGTTGTGGGTGTTTATCAAATTCAGGGTATTCCATTTAATGTACTTTTAGATCCAACAGGAAAAATTATTGCAACAGACTTAAGAGGTACTGCTTTACAAAACACATTAAAACAATTGCTTCCTTAGTATATCAAAAATGAATTGAAGTTCACTTTAAATGAAATAACTCTTTTATAAAAATAGCGCTTCAATAATGAAGCGCTATTTTTATGATGATACCTAGGATATAATTAAATTACTTTGACTTAATAAAGGATTTAATTAAGGCTGGAAGTAATACTAAGTTCGTGAGCGTGCTAACCACTAAAGTAATCGAAGTCAACCAGCCCAGTGCTTTTGTTCCTCCAAAATCACTAAAACAGAAAATGATAAAACCAGCTACCAAAACCAAAGAGGTATAAATGATACTAATACCAGTATGCTTGATTGTCTGTACCAATGTGGTATGCACTTGGTAATTTAAATGTGGTAATTCCTGCTTATAGTTCACTAAAAAACGAATTGTCACATCTATCGCGATGCCCAATGCCACACTAAAAACCAAGACTGTAGAAGGCTTTAAAGAAACCCCAGTCCATCCCATGATACCTGCTGTAATAAATAGGGGCACTATATTTGGTATCAAAGAACAAATTAAAATAGGGAAAGACCTAAATAAGAAAATCATACATATAGCAATCAATAAAAAAGCCCAGAAAATAGATTCTCCCAAACCCTTTACAATAAAATTAC